>Ga0326727_10008020_pt1 | contig 27208 bp, 25 predicted proteins | sample MB2enrmetagenome_FD_207643 | JGI IMG/M metagenome (GOLD analysis project Ga0326727, IMG submission 207643) | Lab enriched peat soil microbial communities from McLean, Ithaca, NY, United States - MB29MY | ecosystem: Environmental > Terrestrial > Soil > Wetlands > Peat | place: USA: New York...
TCCTTGGGAAACACCCGGCAGGCAACGGCTTGCTGGAAGAGCGGCCGCAACTCACTGCTGGAATCCGCGCAGGAAGCTACGCTTTCGAGTGTAGCAATCATTGCAAATAAAGGTCAAACCAAACGCAGGTTAATATGCGGTTGATAAAGCTCGCTGAAACCGGGAATTGGCCTGCGCAATCAGCATTGGGCGGCCCATCGCGAGTGCCGCCCGGAGGATCAAAATAGTTCGGCGCATCGCGCCGGCGCGCGCCCACTCTATACTGTTTCGAACGGCGGCAACGCGGCAGAAATCGGAAAGAGCGATATGGATTATTTGTGGACTCCCTGGCGCTATGCGTATGTGACCGGGGCGGATAGCGCCAGCCGGTCGGGTATTCCCGCGGCGCTGAGCGCCTGGGAGGGTGACCTGGGCTGCGTCTTCTGCAACCTGATTGCAGCGATTGATTACGCAATTGCACAGGGAATGGAGCAAAACAAGGCCGAAGAGGCTGGCGGGCTTATATTGCGCGGTGCACACTGTTTCATCTGCCTGAATGCCTTCCCTTACAACAGCGGCCACGTGATGGTGATGCCCTACGCGCATCTCGACCGGCTCGCGGCGTTGCCGGTTGAGGCGGCCTACGAGCTGATGGAACTGGCGCAAAAGACCGAGCGCGTGCTTGACCGGATTTACCAGCCCCACGGGTTCAACTTCGGGATGAATGTGGGCCGATCGGCCGGCGCCGGCGTGGCCGGCCACGTGCACCTGCACGCCATGCCGCGTTGGACGGGCGACACCAGCTTCATCACCACGATTGCCGAAACGCGGATATTGCCCGAAGACCTGGCGACCACCTGGCGGCGGATGCGCGAGACCTACGCGCAGCTCGAATCGAAGAAATAGGCGCATCTGCAAAGCGGATACAATTCTTGACTGAAAGGTTCGGGGCATGATGAAGACAGAGAGGATCCCGATGGACGAGGCCGGCACAATCGACGGCGAATTGACGGAGACGGTTGGCCGACTGGGGATTCCCTATCTCTATCGCTACTGGGAACGGCATGGGCCGCAGAGCATAGGGCCGATGGCCGCGCCTATCAAGGACAACGGGGAATGGGATCTTGAGAATACGCTTCTCTCGGGACTGGGATTGAATCTACTGGAGACGGGGCGGTTTCTCCACGGGCAGGACCGGCCTGGTTTCGACGCATTCGAAGAATGGATTCTGAAGACCAATGGCGGGACCGTGGAGGAAGCGCGACTGACACGGCTGCGGGACGCGCTCGCGGGCAAACTGGTTGGATCGGAGGCCGGTTGCCTGGACGATGTGCCTGGGCTGACGGCGGAGGAGCTGGCGTTCTGGGATGAGCAGGGCTATGTGGTAGTCCACGACGCCGTGGCGGAGAGAGATCGCGACGCCGCGGCTGCGGCAATCCATGAGTTTATTGGGGCCGATGCCGCCGATCCGGATACGTGGTACGGAAACAAGTTCGGCAAGAGCATTTGGGTTCCGCTGTTGCGGCATCCGGCGTTTCTGGCAAATCGAAGGTCGCCGCGGCTGGTGAAGGCATTTGCGCAACTGTGGGGCAGGGAGGATCTTTGGTCAACGGTGGACCAAGGGGGCTTTAACCCACCCGAGCGAGCGGGTTGGAGTTTTCCCGGGCCGCATGTGCACTGGGACATGACACTCGCGCCGCCCCATTGCTTCGGCGTGCATGGCATTCTCTATTTGACCGATACCGGCGCGGATCAAGGAGCTTTCAGTTGCATTCCCGGATTCCACCGAATGCTGGAACAGTGGCTGAAGAATTTGCCACCGGAGGAGGCTCCGCGAAATGCGGTGCTTCGTCAGCCTGGCTTTACTCCAATCGCCGGCAAGGCTGGCGACCTGGTGCTTTGGCATCAGGCCCTGCCTCACGGAAGCAGCCCGAACCGGGCCAGGAAGCCGCGCGTGGTGCAATACATCACGCTGCGGCCGACGCGGTGGGCTTACACGGCGGAGTGGAAGTGAGGAAGCAGCGGAGTCAGGCGGGCGGCCCGGCCGTCATGCCGAAGCCGGCAGAGTCCGGCTCCTTGCCACCTGTCCGTACCAGGCTCCGGAGTCCTTCAATGTCCGCTTGCCGGGCTTCTTGAAGTCGACCTGGGCCAGTCCGATACGCGCTTGAAAGCCGTCCTGCCACTCCCAATCATCGATCAGACTCCAGACGTGGATGCCGCGCACATCGGCTCCGGCTGCAATGGCCTCCAGCACCGATTTGAGCACGCGATTGAGATAGCTTATGCGGGCTGTGTCGTGCGCCGGCACGCCGGGCGTCAACTCTTCCTTCTCCTCGCAACCTGTCTCGGTAATGACGATCGGACGCTTGTAGCGCGCCTTGAAATCGAGCAGGACTTCCTTCATGCCGCTGGAGTAGAACTCGACGTCTCGCTCGTGGACCTCATGAGCATCCAGCCCACGAAGAATATCCGGCCCGTCTCCGGCGGCGACGATCCCCAGCCCGTTGTAGTAGTTGATGCCGGAGTAGTCGAGCGGCGCGTACAGCAGTGATTCATCTCCGGGCCGAAAGCCCATCAATTCGTACGGATTTCCGCCCGGAAAGGCTTCGGGATATTTCCCCGTGAATGCGGGTTCGAGAAACCAGCGGTTGCGGAAAGCATCGAAACGTCCGCATGCCTGCCGGTCCGCATCAGATGAACTGGCCGGTTGAAATGGAACCATATCGTGAGCGATTCCGATTTTGAGCGACGGGCGCTCAGCCTTCATGGCGCGGAATCCCGCTGCCTGGGCCAGGTTGGAGGTGTGTATGGCCCGCAGCATCAGGTTGCGGTCTTTGAAGCCTGGCGCATGCACGCCCCAGCCGTAACCGGCAACGGTGAAGGCCTGAGGCTCATTCAGCAGGCACCAGTTCTGCACCCGGTCGCCGTAGGTCTTTGCCAGCAACGACGCATAGTCTGCAAATCGCGCGGCCGTATCCCGATTCGGCCAGCCGCCCGCATCGTCAAGCGCCTGCGGCAAGTCCCAGTGGAAACAGGTGATGAGCGGACTGACTCCGATCTCTTTGAGCGCATCGATAATCCGGTTGTAGTGATCGAGACCCATCTGATTCACCGCGCCACTGCCGCTGGGAAAGATGCGCGGCCAGGCGATCGACATCCGGTACGAATTCAGACCCATTGTCCTCAAAAGGGCGAGGTCCTGCGGCCACAGATGGTAGGAGTCGCACGCCACAGATGGAGTTGAGCCATCGCGAATCTCCCCGGGTTTGCTCGAAAAGCGGTCCCAGATCGATTCTCCTTTCCCGTCCTCCCTGGCCGCTCCCTCGATCTGAACGCACGAGGTCGCCGCTCCAAAAAGAAACGCTGGAGGGAAAGCTTCGAGCTTGCCGGCGGGCGCCGCGGCGTCCGCTTCGTTCCTGCTTCCGGTTGACGCCGGACTGGCGTGGCCCAGCACGCGTTCGCAAGTCATCAATGCCGCCGCACAGGCTGATCCTTCAAGAAACCGTCGCCGCGATACGGTCATCTGAATCTCCAATCCGAACAGGAATACGACTCAGGCCGGGAATTCTGTGAGCGCTGAATTCACGCAATTGTATCGCTGCGACCGCGAATTGGCGGGCGGGGCAGCTTCGCGTCTCGGTCCCGTCGATTCAGACCGCGCCAGACTCGGCGCCTTCCTGTTCTGCTTCAGCCGCAAGGGCGAGTGTGGGCTGCTCGGCCTCCAAATGCACAGCATCCTTGCCGTTCTCTTCTCCGACCTCGAATATAGTGACCTGTTCCGCTCCCGCCGCGTCGAGCAGCGGCGGCGGAATCTGCTTCTTCGTCTTCGGAACAACGCCCAGCTCGCGCAGCATCTCAACCTGGCGCACTAAGTTCCCGGGGCCTTTCGACAACTGCCCGAGCGCCTCGTCATATTTGTCGCGGGCCTTAAACAGCGCGTCGCCCACCGCTTCGAGATTCGCGACAAAGCCGACAAACTTGTCGTAGAGCTCTGCGCCGCGCTTCATCACCTTTTCAACATTTTGCGCCTGCATCTCCTGCCGCCACAGATCCGCGACGATGCGAACTACGAAGAGCACCGTGGTGGGGCCGGAGAGAAGAACGCCCTTTGCATAGGCATCGTGCCAGAGCGTCTCATCGTTCTGGAGCGCCAGCAGAAACGCCGGCTCGATGGGCACAAACATCACCACGAAGTCGGGCGACTGGATGCCGTCGAGCCGGTGGTAGTTGCGGCCGGCAAGCTCAGTAGAGTGATTGCGAACGCTCACCAGGTGCCGCTTGAGGGCCTCGGCGCGGTCCTTTTCGTCTTCGGCATTCACGCTGTCGTTGTATGCGTTCAGTGAGACCTTCGAATCGATGACGAGGTGACGGCCTCCGGGCAGCTTGACCACGACATCGGTCTGGCGGCGCTGCACCGGCTCGCCATCCGCATTCATCTCGGTAAAGCTCTGCTGAAAGCTGTAGTGGACGCCTTCCTGCAGGCCTGACTTGTCGAGGATGTTGCGCAGAATGGTCTCGCCCCAGTTGCCCTGCGCCTTGGTGTCGCGGCGCAAAGCCGTGGCCAGGTTGTGCGCCTCAGTCGTGAGCGCCTGGTTCAAATTGCCCATCGCGCCGATCAGCGTCTTCAGTTCGGTGACGCCTTTGTTTGAGTCGATCTGCACGTCTTCAACTTTTTTGCGGAAGTCGTTGATCTGCTCGCGAAGCGGCGTAAGCAAGCTGCCGATTTCCTTCTGGCTGCCCTCAGACAATGTCTTCGATTTCTGATCGAGAATGTCGGCGGCCAGCGCCTGGAACTGGTCGGAGAGAGTTTTCTTGGCGGTCTCAAGAAGAGCCACCTTCTCGGCCAGGCTCTCGCGTTCCTTCCTGAGCTCGGTTTCGAGCTCGCTGATGCGCACGCGGGACTGCGCCTCGGCGTCTGATTTGGCCTGCAATTCCGAGCGCACCGCGTCGACTGCGACCAGCGATCCGGCTCGCTGGGCTTCCAGCTCGGTCGTCAGCTCGCCGATTCGCTTTTCGCGCTCCTCGGCCAGCGACTCAAAGCCAGCTCGTTTCGCCGCCAGGGCCATTGACTCGCTCAAGGCATTTCCGGCCTGAGTCAGCGCATTGGCCAGCTCTTCGTTGCGGTGGATCATCCCTTGTTTTTCAGATTTTGCGAGTGCGCCGCGGATCAGGATTCCGGCCAGAATTCCCACTAATGCGGCGGCTCCGCCGATGAGAGCCTGCAATGCAAATGGCTGTGCCAAATAAGATTGCATATCGAAATTTTCCTCTTCGCCTAATGTACGCCATTGGGGTGTCAGATTCCGGGTAAAATCCGTCAGGCAGCCGCCGGGTGTTCCCTATTCCCTATTCCCTGGTTCCTAGTCCCTTGTTTTTAAGTCTTTTCCCCACAGGCTGCCGCCTTTACACCCCCACGCCAGCCCGTTAGACTTGAAGTTTCGGGGCCACGCGCATTTTTTTGAGGCGCGAAGGTTGTGCTCCCCCGCTGTAGACCGGTATCGTTATGCAGCGGAGCGGTGAACGGCCTTTTTCTAACGGCTCCGGAGAAGGTATTTTAATAAGTTCTGAATCAAACGAGGAGACGCACGCATGGCTGTTGAAGAAAAGGTGAAGCAAATCATCGTCGAGCAGTTGCAGGTGGACGAAGCGGAAGTGACGCCGGGCGCCAGCTTCCAGGAAGACCTTGGCGCAGACTCGCTGGACGTGGTTGAGCTGGTGATGCAGTTTGAAGAGGCCTTCGACCTCGAGATTCCCGACGAAGACGCCGAGAAGATCAAGACGGTGAAGGATGCCATCGACTACATCGAGAAGAACGCGAAAGGCGGCAAATAGGCTTTGGCCCAGGATGTGACCCGCAGAGTTGTTGTTACCGGGGTGGGGCTGTTATGCGGTGTCGGCCACACGGCCCCCGAAATCTGGCGGCAATTGCTGGCCGGAGCCAGCGGTATGGCTCCCATTCAGGGATTCGACGCTACAGGTTTCCCGGCGACCTTCGCCGCCGAGGTCAAGAACTTTGACCCTCTGAACTTCGTCGACAAGAAGGAAGCGCGCAAGATGGGGCGCTTCATTCACTTTGCCTTTGCGGCAACGCAGGAGGCGATGGAACAGTCCGGCTTGAAGATCACGCCGGAGAACGCCGACCGCATCGGCGTCTTTATCGGGTCGGGCATCGGCGGATTCGAGATCATTGAGCGCGAGCACAACAATCTATTGCAGGGCGGCCCGCGCAAAATCTCGCCCTTCTTTATTCCCGCGGCCATTGTGAACATGGCTGCCGGCCAGATCAGCATCCGGTATGGCGCGCAGGGCCCCATCTCGGCCACGGCCACGGCCTGCGCAACCAGCGCCAATTCCATCGGCGACTCGGTGCGCATGATTCTGCACGGCGACGCCGATGCCATGATCGCCGGCGGCAGCGAGGCCGCGGTAACGCCGCTCTCGGTGGGTGGATTCGCCGCCATGCGCGCGCTTTCAACGCGCAACGACGAGCCAACCCGGGCCAGCCGTCCATTCGACAAGAACCGCGATGGATTTGTGATCGGCGAGGGCGCCGGAATCCTCATTCTCGAAGAGCTGGAGTTTGCCCGCAGGCGTGGCGCAAAGATCCTGGCCGAGGTCATCGGCTATGGCATGAGCGCCGACGCCTACCATATGACGTCGCTCGCGCCCGGGGGCGCGGGCGCGCAACGGAGCATGCGGGCCGCGCTGAAAGACGCGGGCATTGCGCCCGAAGAAGTGGGCTACGTGAACGCGCACGCCACTGCAACCCCGGCCGGCGACGGCAACGAGAGCCGCGCCATTGAAGCGGTGTTTGGCGAGCACGCGTTGAGCCACAAGCTCAAGATCAGCGCCACCAAGTCGATGACCGGGCACCTGCTGGGCGGCGCGGGCGGCCTTGAAGCCGGTATCACGATACTTGCCTTGCAGAACCAGATTGTGCCGCCGACCATGAACCTCGACGATCCCGATCCCGAGTGCACGCTGGATTACGTGCCCAACGCGGCGCAGCCGCTCAGCTTCGATGTGGCGCTGTCGAACTCGTTCGGCTTTGGCGGCATCAATGCGTCGCTGGTGATGAAAAGGTGGGTGGAGTAAGGCAGCTTTCAGCTCTCAGCTGTCAGCTTTCAGCAAACCGTAAGAGAACGAAGCTGGCGCGCAGACCGTGCGGTTTGCGCGCCAGATTTTCCTCAAGCCAGCTTCCGCGGAATTCAAAAAGACGCATTCGTGCCGACTACGCGCCGAAGGCTGCGGCCCAACCCACGCCGAAGAGCACAACGATTGCCCACCATCCGAATACTGCTATATAGCCTATGCTGCGCTTCACGCCGGCAACGATCGAAAGCCCGATGCTGAAGAGCACCAGATACCAGATCGTGGTGAAGTCAAGAGCGGTGGCCAGGCGGTACAGGGCCGGGCCCACGTCCTGGATGCTAAGGAACGCCGCCAGGTTGGTGGGCGCGAAGTTCTGAAGGTTGAACGACTCCGGCGCCATGCCCGCGAAAAGAACAATCGTGCCCAGAAGCGTCTTGAACAAACCGGGCAAGCTTGCGTAAAACCACATGGCGAAGACGGCGCCGAAGCTGGCCTTGCCGCCGAAGATAAAGTTGATGGTGCCCAGCATGACGCCCGCAATCACCGCCGCAATCAGCAACACCATTAACGGCGAAGCAATAAAGATCCCCTCCGTCAGGTATTGGGTGAATTTCATCGCGGAAGCGCGCTGTTCAGCCGGCAGCTGCGCCATGCGCTCTGCCGACTTCTGGTTCATCGAGATTGCGTTCTCGGCCACCTGGGACCATCCAACCTTCATCGTGATGGCGCCAAAGAGCGCGTAGGCAAAGACGATGGAGAGAATGAACGGCAGCCACCAGCTCTTGTTGCCGCGCTTGATGTCTTCAAAGGTTTTGGAGGGCGCGGCAAAGGTGTTGGTGATGCGCTGCCACTGGGTGAGGCCCGGTACGGGTACGGCTGCGGCTTGAATCTCAGGCTCGGTCATAGTCCTGCCTTTCAATGAAGACGTCTTGCGCATCTGCCGGGAACCGCCCTGCAACTGAATAAACGACGGCCGCAAACCCGCCTGCGCCGGCGGATGGCAGGACAATTTCAGTCAAATGCGTTCGCCCGCGATTGTACCCCGGAACGACGCATGGGAACGAGTGAAATCTTCATGAGGAAAAGGCGAATGCCGAGTGCAAACCGTCCCAGCTGGTTTCGGAACCGCCGCCCCTGCGGCCTCACAGCCCCTGGGCGGGTACGCCCTCGGCTACCGGGGCGTGAAGCGTGCGGCCTTTGGAGCCGCCGGTGTGGGCCTGCGAGGGAGTCTGGCTGCGGCGAGGAGCCGGGTGGTACGCGGGCAGGTAGTTTTTGTAGACGGTGATGTGGAAGCAGGCCTGCTGGAACTCCTCTTCGACATCGATCTTGCCGGCCGCTTCAATGGCCAGCAGGTGGCGGCGCATCCAGGCCATCTCAGCGCGGCTCAGGTTGTCTTTGGCGATGTCGACGGCGGCGCCGGTCAGGTGCGGACTCACCACGTCGCCCTCGGCGGGCGCAGCGTTGCCGTTCACCTGCATCAGCCTTTTCTGGTATTCGACGGTGCGCACGGCCGAGCTCACCTGGAGCGGCCGGTGGAATTCGGCCTGGTGGGCGCTGGCCAGGTCGGCGAGGAATCGCGCGGTCCAGGGGCGGCAGTAACGGTGAGTGGCGGGCAGGTTGCCGTTCACGATGAGCGCGCCGGAGGCCGGCACGGGAACCAGGAGCCGATGGGCGATGCGCGCAGCGAGGTCGTCCTCGTCTTCAATGCGCTCCAGACCCTCGGCCTCAAGCCGTTCGTTCTGGCGTTCCAGTGAGGCACGGTTGCCGCGCAGCGGCGCGGGCATATAGCCGCGGGCGATCGTGAGCGAGGCTTCCTCGGTCTCGGCTTTCAACCGGGTGTCTTCTGAGATGTTGTAATCGTTGTTGTTCTCGCCCAAGGTCTCAGTTGTCGCAGCGGCGCCTTCGTCGAGGGCTATCGCGGCCTGGGGCGCGCGGACGGTCGCGTGGCGCGCGAACGAGGGCTGCACGGCATTGCGGGCGGCAGGCGCAGTGGAATCGGCAATGGAATCTGCCTCATCTGAGTCTGCGCTTGCGGCAGCGGGCCGGACTGATTGCGGAGATGTATTCCTGCCGGCTGCCCGGACCGGAGCAACCGGCTCGGGAACTCTCGCCTCGGTTTCGGAGGTCGCGGCCTCAGAGACCGGAGTCGGATCGGTGCGGTCAGGATCGGGACCGGCGGAAGGTGAATTCTCCCGTTGCGCGTCTACGGCTTCGTAATGCGTGGTCCCGCTCATCGGCCCGGATTCGGGTTGGCGGGAAGGGCGATCGTTGAAATCGGATTCAGCGGGGCGGGCGGCCTGAGCCGGGATATGGACCGGGGTGTAGCGGGCGCGAACAAGCTCGGGGTGGCGGCGCACGGCGTGGTCGGGTCGCATGGCAGCGCGACGGTCCATTGCGGCGCGAATCTTGAGCCCGGCGGCGCGGCCAACTTCTGCAGGAGTGGGCTTATGGGCCGCGGCTTGAGCTTTGGCCCCTCCCGCGGATTGTCTCGCGGGGCGCCTGGTGGTTTTTGCTGACTGGTGAAGCGTGGCCGCTTTCTCGTGAGGATGGGCTGCGGCGTGGACTGAGCGCTCATGCGCCCGCGCACGATGCGCCGTCTGCGGGCCCGCGGTCCTGCTGTGGGCGTGTGCAGAGGTCACCGGGACGCTGTGCGCCGAAACGGCCAACGCCGCCAGCGCAATCGTAATGATTGCGGTCCGGCCCATGAGGGATGGTGCGGACAATCGAGAGCCTCTTCAGTGTACGTCGATCCGGAAGGCGTTCCGAGTACCTATACGGATGCGAACTCGTCTGATAAGTAGACCCCGGGCGGAGGCATTAGTCGCGGAGAAGCAGCAAGTCAGCGAGTCAGCGAGTCAGCAAGTCAGCCGCGTGGCCCAGGCCCCTCGCGTTTGGGGAGTTGGGAAACCACAATCCTTAACCCGTTTCGTATCAGGGCATGACTTCAGTCGTGCCGATAAGGCCAACAAAATGAGTCAGGACTTCAGCCCCTGAGGGATGACGGAATGCCGCGTCGCCCAGTGACTCCTCCCTCAACCGGCGAGACCAAGGCGCGCCGATTCGCTGACTCGCCGACTTGCTGACTTGCTGACCTGCTGACTCGCTGACTCGCTGACTCGCTCTACTTAGCCTTTGCCCGGCCCAGCATATAGCCCACTGCGGCTTCCAGCTCTGCCGGGGATACGTCTTCAACCACCCCGGCGTCGCCGATGCCGATGGGCAGCACGAAGCGCCGCACTCCGCCCACGTTCTTTTTGTCGCTGGCGGTTGCGGCCACCAGCTTTCTTGGGCTGACCTTGAAGGCGGGCAGCGGGCCGTAGCGGTAAACGAGATCTTCCATGCGCTCCAGCTGGCCGGCGGTGATGGTTCCCCGCTGCCGCGCGAGATAAAGGGCCGCCACCATGCCCCAGCCAACCGCCTCGCCGTGCAGCATGGCCTTGTAACGCGTTACCTGCTCAATGGCGTGGCCCACGGTGTGGCCCAGGTTCAGAATCATGCGCAGGCCGCTCTCGCGCTCGTCTTTGTTTACCACCCCGGCCTTGATGCGGATAGACCCGGCGATGACGCGTTCAAGGGCCTTGGGGTCGCGGGCGAGCACGTCATCGGCGTGCTCCTCCATGAAGCGGAAGAGAGAGCGGTCGCGAATGATGCCCGACTTGATGCCTTCCATCAGGCCGGCGCGCAGTTCGCGGTCGGGCAGGGTGCCCAGCACGCCAATATCGGCAAAGACCGCGCGGGGGTGGTGGAAACTGCCGACCAGGTTTTTGCCCTCGGGCAGGTTCACGCCCGTCTTGCCGCCCACGCTTGAATCAACCTGCGCCAGCAGCGTGGTGGGAACCTGGATGGTTGGAATGCCGCGCATGAAGATGGCGGCCACAAAGCCGCCCACATCGCCCACAATGCCGCCGCCAAAGGCAATGAGCAGCGAACCGCGGTCGCCGCCGGCGCGGATCATCTCGCGGGTGAACCGCTCCACATTGGCCATGGTCTTATGGCGCTCGCCGGCGGGCAGAAAGAGCGTGATAGGCGGCTCGGCAAAGGAGCGAAGAAACGCTGCGCTCCACAGCGACCATATCTCGGGCGAGGTGAGGACGAAGACGCGGCGCGGCAGCGGGCCGATGGCGCGCTCAATGCGCGGCACGAGGGATTCGAGAAGCCCGCTTCCGGCGAAGACGTCGTACCGGGCCGAAGGAGTATCTACGCGGATGGTCTGCACGAATTTATCGTAGCAGCGGAGTGAGCGGGGTTAGCGGAGTTAGCGGGTTAGATTCTTCCCGCCCTAGCCGAGCTAGGACGGGCACCGCGGCCAATGAGGATTTGGCACGGGCCATGTATCGACGGAGACGCCGCGCTCAGCACCGGTCGTGTTACATTCATCCTTCCCCACTGGAGAACGCCGAATGGTGCGCGAAATAGTCGTTGCAATTTCATTGATGCTGGCGGGAGCATGGGCGATGGCGCAGCCGCAACAATCCGCTCCGGCTGCCCCTGCCGCCGCGACACCGTCATCGATTACCGTGAAGGTCCACCGCATGACCACGCCCGTGTTACTTTCGGTCAACGGCACATTTAATGCTCCTGATCGTTGCAAAAAGCTGGATGGCGAGGAGGAACTTTTGATCGCCGTGGATCGGACCGGAGCTGCCCAGACGATCAAGATTCTCAAGCCCCTCGGCAACGACCTTGACGAAATGGCGCTGCACGTTGTGGAACTGGAAAAGTTCAAGCCGGGCACAGTTGACGGCGCACCAGCCGTAGTGACAGTGGCCGACGATATGAAACTGCAGGCCTGCCGCATGGAGAAGAAGGACGCGAGTGGCCAGAAGCAGAAATATCTTGAGCTGAGGTCCGCTCCGGAACAGGCGTTCGAACTGATGCCGATTGGCGTTCCCGCAGAGATTCCGCCAAAGCCGGGGACGGCGGTTGAGAACAGCGCACAGCCAGCCCTCTACAGAGTTGGCGGTGGCGTCACTGCACCGGTGCTGGTTCACCAGGTTGAGCCCGAGTTCAGCGATGAGGCGCGCCGGGCAAAGTACCAGGGAACTTGCCTCGTCTCAATCATTGTGGACGTGAACGGCATTCCACAAAACCCGCGCGTGGTGCAGCCGTTGGGCATGGGGCTGGATGAGAAGGCGCTCGAAGCTGTAAAGCAGTACCGTTTCAAGCCGGCCATGAAGGATGGCAAGACGCCTGTGCCGGTGATGATCAAGATTCAAGTGAACTTCAGGTTTCGTGAGTCCGGGTTGGGGCGGCCCGTCCTCCCCGATGCCTCCGCCTCCACGCCGCCGGCTGCACCTCCTCGGTGACGACCTGGTAGCCGGCCGGTCCGAACCCAAGCCCCATCTCAAACGGATTGCGGGGTACCCCTGTTACAGTGCGCCTTCTCAATCAGCGCTCATACACCTCACGGCGGTGGCCGATGCGCAGGACGAGGATAAGCACCAGCTTGTCTTCAATGGAGCAGATGAGCCGGTAGTCGCCGACGCGATACTTCCAGAACTCGCCGAGTCTGGAGCCGTGCAAGGCTTCTCCCATGCTGCGCGGGTTTTCGAGCAGGGCGACCCGATCATTAAGAAATTTGAGGATGCGCCTTGCGATCTGGGGATCGAGCTTGTCGAGCTGGCGGTCAGCCTCCACTGACAGCTCAATCTTCCAGGCCATGTTTCTTCATCGCGCTTTCAAGAGGAATGGTTTTGCTGCGGCCGGCGCGAATATCCTCAAGTGCGGCCTCGGCGAAATAGGTATCTTCGAGGTCTTCGATGTGGGCGAGCAGCGCTTCGCGGGCATAGTAGGTTTTGGTTCGGCCAGTGCGCTTCGCCAGCCGGTCGAGACGCCTTTCGATTTCTTCAGGGAGCCTGATGGCAAGCATGATCATCCTTCGCTATACATGTATATCGTACCACGGCCACCGTCCGCCTCACTGCGTGCACGCCACCGGCTGCATCTCCTCGGTCTCAACCTGGTAGCCGGCGGGGGGCTGGAAGAGCGAGGGGTCGGGGTTGTTGAGATCGACAGAGACCACCTCGCGACCGGTCTTGCCCATGCGCGGGTCGTCGGAGACCGAGCGCAGAGCCATGCCCAGACTGGGCGCCATCCAAATCACGTCGGTGTGCACCAGCGGCTGGTCGTTGCCCATTGCGCCGGCAGGCGTGGTCGAGGTGGTGCGCGATCCGTAAACTTTGACGCCCATGATGGTGTCGGCGCCCAGGTCCTCGCGAACCACGTTGCCCGAATCAGATTTTTGCCCCAGAACCTTGACGGAGCCGGGAGGCGCGGTGGAAGTGACGCCGGCTGAACTCACGGCTTCGCCCCCGCTGGCATGAAAGACGCGGGGAGCAATGTCGCTCTCGGCCAGGGGCGATGCCACCGGCGCGGCTGCACCGGCCGGCGGAGGAGGCGGCTCAAGCGGCTGCGGCGAAACGCCCGTGTTGGCATTGCCGGGGCCGTAGTTGGCCCGGTAACGGCCATCGGGTGTGGCCCAGCAACCGTGGCGCGCGGCGCCCACCGGCCGCCTGATGTCGTGGGCAACCTTGGTGGCCGAGTTCCAGCTGATCTCGCCGTCAGTGGCGGGGTCGTTCACGTGAACGGTGGTGACGGGTGGCCGGTCGCCAACGGGCGCCTGGGTGACGGAGTTCATGCGGCGCATCTCTGCGTCGCGGGCCATCACCTCTTTGGATTCGGTGGTGACGGTGGTTCCGTTGGCCAGGGTCTGAACGTGGGTGGTTTTGAACTCCACGGTGTAGGGCGGGTGCGGCCGCTGGGCCGGTATCCTGGTGGGCTGGGTCTGGGCAAGGGCCGGCAGAGCGGCGCAGAAAGACGCGAAAGCTATGGCGCTAAACCGCTGATTTCTAATCATCTTTATCACCCTGGGGATGGCCGCCGGGAGGATGACCGGGCGGCTCCAACCATGAAAGCTGGTCCGCGCAAGCTACTCAACCTGGTTTCGGGGCTTCAGTTTTCGCCACGCCCCCTGGATCCCGGCAAATATGGCGAGATTATGGTCTGCCGGGGCGCTTTGGTCAACTGGAAAGAGACTTGGACCAGGTCCCTCAGTCCCTATTCCCTGCTCCCTATTCCCTCGTTCCCGGCCTCTTCTTTTCCTTGCATCCGGAACTAATCCCCTTTAAGATGCGTCAATTGACAATGATGCCGATCCTTGCCAACCTGCAGGTTGAACCCGCCGTTGCCCCTCTCACCGGGCTGCCGCGGCTGCGCCTGCCCCGGCTCTGCGTGGCGGTTCAGGGGACCACTCCCGCCGAGCTGTTGGCCAATGCGGAGGCGGTGCTCAAGGACGCGCGTTTCCTGGAATTCCGGCTCGATCTGCTCACCAAGCCGGCCGCCTGCATTGCGCCGCTCAAGGAATTCATGAACCGGCACCGGGATGTTCAGGCGATCGCCACCTGCCGCAGGAAACCGAACGGGGGAAACTTCGCCGGTACGCTGGCTGCCGAGTTCGAAATTCTGCAAAAGGCCGCCGAAAACGGATGCCAGATCGTCGATCTCGAGGTGGAGTCGGCAGAGCAGGCAGGCAAGGCGCAGCTGGCACGGTTCCGGGCTGCGCTGCGTGCGTCGACAACGGCGCTGCTGATCAGCTTTCACGACTTCAGCCGGACCCGGGGGCTGGACGAGGCGGCGTCGCGCATCCGGGCCTTTGAGCCCGACTACGTGAAGGTGGTATCGACGGCTCGCTCGCTGGCTGACAACCTGGCCGTGCTCCGCATGATCGAGAACCAGTCGTTGAACGCGCACGTGGTGGGAATCGCCATGGGCGAGGAGGGGCTGGTGAGCCGCGTGCTCGGGCCGCGCGAAGGGGGGGCGTTCACGTTTGCCTCGGCCGGCGACGGCGTCGAAACCGCGCCGGGACAGGCCAGCGTGCGCACGCTCATCGATCTCTATCGCGTTGAGCAGATCGACCAGGCGACCCGCATCTTCGGCGTGGCCGGCAATCCCATCTCGCACTCGCTCTCGCCCATCATGCACTCGACGGCTTTCAAGCGCGAAAACGTGAACGCCATCATGCTGCCGCTGAAGGTGAAGGCGCTGGGCGACCTGCTGACGCTGACCCGCGAGCTGCCTTTGAGCGGCGTTGCCGTCACTATGCCGCTGAAGCAGGAGGTGTTGCCGCACCTGGCCAATATGGATCCGCTGACCGCGCGCATCGGCGCGTGCAACACGCTGCGCACCGGCGCCGACGGCAAGCTCTACGGATTCAACACCGATGTGGCCGGCGTGATTCGGCCGCTCGAGAAGCGGATGAGACTCAAGGGCTCGCGCATCCTGGTGCTGGGCGCGGGCGGAGCGGCGCGGGCCGCGGTCTTCGGGCTTGTGGAACAGGGCGCGGAGGTGTTCGTCACCAACCGCACCCATGAGACGGCCGTCACCCTGGCGCGCAAGGCGCATGCCAAGTCGCTCAAGCAGGACGTACTGGCGAAGAACCGCTTTGACGCGATTATCAACACCACGCCCTGCGGAATGGCCGGCGTGAAGCCGGCGATGGCAATCAAGGAAAACGAGTTAAACGCACCGCTGGTGTTCGACATGGTGTACAACCCGCTGGAAACGCCGCTGCTGAAGCTGGCGCGCTCGCGAGGCCTGGCCGTGATCGGCGGCATCGAGATGTTTGTGCAGCAGGGCGCGCGGCAATTCGAAATCTGGACAGGGAAGCCGGCGCCGGAGAGCGAGATGCTGCGCGTGGTCGAACTGGCGCTGCGCAAGCAGGGATGAGCGCCGCCTGAAGCGATCAAGGCGCAGCGTGCGACTCCTCAGCCGCGCGCCTTTTTGCCGTGTTTTTTCTGCGCCTTCTCTTTCTTTTCTCCCTGACTCTTGTCGTGAGTGATGACAATCGGCGCCATGTCAGGCCCGATGCGCCGCACCAGCGTGTCGATCATTTCATAGTCAATCGTCCGCGGCGATGCCGGCCGCGTAACGCCAGTCGCCGGATCGGTGACGACGTCGGGCCCGCTGCTTAACTCGAAGCTGAAGGCCGGCACCGGACCCCGCGGGGTCTGGGCCGTGAAGAGCTTCACCGGCAGGTATCCCTGAATGGGATGCAGCCGGAAAGCCGTTTCATAGCGGTGGTGGGTCTTGCTCCAGGTGAAGACGCGCACCTGGTCGAAGTCGAAGGGCAGGCCGGACTTGTCGGGCGCAAGGATGGTGAGGTACTCGGGCACCTGGTGGCCGGGAGTGTTGGCGTCGGGGTCGACGACCCTGGTGAGCACATACGCGCCGACGTAGCGCATGCCTTCGGCAAACTCGCCGATCTCATCGGGAACGTCCACGTCGAGCTGATTGCCGTAAAGCCAGCCGGTGCGGCCCTGCGGATCGCGGGCCAGCCACCAGTCTTCCATCGGAGGCGGCGGAGGCGGCTCGGGCGCCGTTGTGCCAGGTTTGGTCGTTGATGTGTTTGATGCGGGTTTCTGCGGCTCGGCAAGATGGGCAAGCGGCGAAAAGCCAGGCGGCTGCGCTTTCTTAACCGAGGCCCGCTCGAGAAGCTGAACCCTGGTGTTGCCGGGAATCAGGTAGAAGTGGTCGGTTTCTTTTCCCGGCTGCGCGTGCATGTAGAGATCGTTGCGCAGAGTCGCGGTGGCCGCGACCGGCGAATCCTTGTGCTTGTCGGCCAATTGCGCAAAGCCGTCGTAGACCTTTTCGTCGATGACGGCGTGCTGCTCTATCCAACCGATCTCGCCCTTCGCGGTTTTGACCTTGTAGAAACGCTTGCCGTGTTCGACCACCTCGAGCGGCTGCCCGTTTGTCACCTCAGTCACGATGTTTGAAACAGCCGCAACGCGGTCGTGCAGAAACATCTGCCGCGCCGCGACATAGACCATCTCTTTCTTTTGAGGACGGAAGCGGTTGCAGCCGGCGAGCGTCAGGAACAACCCGGCCAGAATGCACAAAACCGCTGAAGGAAGGAGACGCCGACGGAATGAGCTAAAGACAATGGATTCGATTTTCGACACGGCCAGTTGCGAACACTCTGAGGATAGCACCTTGCGAACCGGTCGAATGGAGCCTGGGGCGATCAGGGAGCTTGAGCGGCAACGGCCACGGCTCCGGTGGGATCGGTGCCGGTGGTGGAGGTGATGGGGGTGTCGAGCTTGCCGGCGGTGGTGGTGTCGAAGTTGTAAGCCTCAAGGTCGTAGCTGCCGCCCGAAGAGACGGCGAGAACGAAGTTCGAGTCGCTGTCTTCAGCCAGGCCTTGCGGCTGAATGCCCGTGGAGACGCTGCTGATGGATGAGAGAGAGTAAGTGGTGGTTGATCCGGATGTTGAAGAGTTGATGGTGAAGCCCTGGATGACACCGTTGCTTGTAGTGCCCTGACCGCAGGCGACGTAGACGTGGTTGCGTGACATATCAGGCAGAATGGCCGCGGGCGCGAGACCGCCGGCGGAATAGGGCGAGCCGGCAATTTCCGTCACCGAGCTGCCGCTCAGCGAGCTGTAATCGAAGACACGAAGTCCGCCGGAGCCCGACGAGGCCTGAGTTTCGCCGATGTAGAAGAGGCGCGGCGAATCGGGATCTACGGCGACCGAGAGCGCCGATGCACCCGAAGTGACTGTGGCAATGGTGCTGGCGCTGCTCGAAAGAGGGTTGGCGTTGGCTTGATTGAAGGGAACGATTAACGTGCCGCCCTCGCCAAGAGCCAGGAACACATTTGCATTGTCGCCGGAGATGGCCATCTTCTGGACCGAGGCGTTCGTGACCGTGAAAGACTGAGACTCTTCCTGCGTACTGTTCAGTGTGCCGCTCGAAGTGATGGAAATGGCATTGACAATCACGCCTGAACCGCCGGTGACCGCATCCACCAGCCAGGCATCGGTATTATCCACCTGCATCGCCGCGGCAGGATCGGACGAAATCACGGCGCCGTTATTGCCGATGGTGAGCGCGCCCGTTGAGCCGATGGTGTAGAGGTAGATGCCGCCCAAGGTGCTGACGTAGAGAAAACCGTTGCTCGGGGAAATGGCGATGGCAGAGGGCGCGGCGGCGCCGAGGGAATAGGTGCCGATGGTTGTTAGGCTGCCCGAAGAAATCTTGTAAGCGACGATTTGTTTGGTGGTCTGATTGAGAACGTAGAAGACACCGCTGGAGTCGGCGGTACTGCCGCCGCCGCCACCGCCGGAAGAGCCTCCCGGAGCCTGCCAGAAATTGCCGCACCCCTCGACAAACGGGGTCAGGACCAGCAAGAGAGCCGGCAGGAGCCGCGCCCAGGTTCCCTTTTTCATCGTCGCTCCTCGTATGTGCCTGGCCGGCGGCCTGTTCCGGCGTGCTGCAGTTCCCGGCCTGGATTCAGTTTCAAGAATAGTGCACCGGCATCAGATTAGACGCAGAGGTGCGGCGCGCCGCTCAAGCCGCTGAAGCCCGGAGGGAGCAGAGGCCTTCAGGCCTCTGAATCGAACATGAAATCGAATTGCGGGCTTTACAAGCTGCGGAAAAACGTCAGACGGCATACGCCTTGTATCAGGGCACGACTTGAGTCGTGCCGAAACGTTCTCCTCCCTACGCCGGGCTTTAGCCCTTGCCACCTGTCGCACCGCGATTCCGCGCCTCCCAGACGATGCGCGCTGCGGTGAGGTCTTCAATGGCCATCCCGATTGATTTGAAGACGATGCGCGTGCCCGTCGGGGCCTGGGCCGCGCCGGATAGAACTTCTCCAATCTCGGCGTGAACGCGGGCGCCAGAGAGGCGAACGTCGCCGGACTCGCTTTCAACCGCGCTGCGCGCCTCGGCGATGACGCAACTTGAGAGCATGGTTTCGTCGTCGAGCTCGCGCAATTGCGGTCCAATGGCGCCCACGGCCAGGACAACAGCATCGCGCTTGAGCCAGCGGCCTTCAAGAACCGGTGTCGGCGATGAGGTAGCAACCAGAACCACGTCGGCCGCAGCGGCATCCTCGATCGGGACCGCGCGCGCGTCGCTTTCCTGTGCCAGGGCCTCCGCGTTGGCTGGCGTGCGGCTCCAGATGCGGATCTCCTGGAGGGAGGGACGAACGTGGCGCAGAGCCCGGAGATGCGATCGGGCCTGGACTCCGCTACCCAGAATCCCCAGGCTGCGGACGGTTGCCGGCGCTAGCGCGTCGAGCGCGACGGCGGAGACGGCGGCCGTGCGCATTTCGGTAATCAGGCGGCCATCCATCACGGCCAGCGGCTGGCCGGTGGCGCGGCTGAGCAGCTCGATAACCGCCATGTGCGTAGGCAGGCCAAGCTCGGCGTTCGAGGGATAAAAAGTGACGGTCTTCACGGCCATCACGTCTCCGGCGATGACCGGCATCACCGCGAACCAGCCGTTCCGGTGGCCCTCGGCGTTGCCGGCCCGGATGACGGTGCGCGCGGGCTGGACAACCTTGCCGGCGGAGTAATCGATCAGGGCCTGGCGAAGGGCGGGAATCAGCGCTTCATAGGTGAGGACGGCGCGGACTTCGTGCTCGGGGATGAACATGGGTGAAATAAGACTATACTGCTGGCAACATGGCGGAAAGCATTCCTAAGCGGCTCTCCTTATTCTCATGCGGGGCAGTCTGCCTCGCAATGTTGCTCGCTGCTCAAACTGGCTCACCGCAGACCGAAGCCTCTGTCCCCAGCGTGCCGGCGACGGGCCCAAACTTCACCCGTGCGTGGTGGCTGAAATCCGATCCGGATGAGCGTTCCGGGTTCCTCAATGGGCTTAGCGACTGCATGACTTGGGAAGCGCACAAGAGTGGATTCAACTCCACTGCGGAGCAGATGGCAGACCGAATCACCCGGTATTACAGGTCGCATCGCTCCCCGTCTGACCTCGACGTTTCAGACGTATGGAAGAGGGTAACAGGCCCAGTGAATTCTCAGCCCCGGGCAGAAGGCAGCGGCGAAGTTTGGAAAAATCCGCACTGGTATTTAAATGGCGATTGGTGGGCACAGATCGACGAGGTCGAGGAGCTTGGGTATGTCGAGGGTTACTTGTGGTGCACTCGAACACAAGTGCCAACGCCGCACGACTCTTACTCAAAACCCTCCATTATCTACAGGAATAAGATCGACGCCTTTGTGAAAGCAAATCCGAAGCTTGGCGCAGAAGCAGTTGCCGACACCCTGCGGAGGTTCCGAGACAAATCTGGAGTTGCCAAACCGAATTGATCAGAGGACAAAAGGCCTCTTGCTCTTGGCCTGTCTTGCTGTGAGCCTCCTGATCAGTTCGGTTTGATGCCCGGGCCCGGCTTGCGCCGGAAACGCTCGTCCACCGGCTGGCGGCCTTTGAAGCCTGAGTCCAGGGTGTGCCAGTGCTCGATGGCCGGCTCGCCCATGCGCCAGCAGAGCAGCACCACCTCGTCATCCAGCTTGAAGGGAAAGTCGAGCAGGCCCGACTCGAGGTCCTTCACCTGCACGCCGATGGCATCGATCTCGGCAATGCTCTCCTTCACCTTGTTCAGGTGCGAGTCGAGATCGGCGCGCTGCTGGGCCACCGTGGCTGGGTTCACCCGCATCCCGCCCGAGAGATAGATCCGCTGGGCGAGGCTCGTGAGATGGGACTCAGCCTCTTCGGCCGAGCGCTTGCCCTCAATCGCCCGCTTGAGCAGAGATTCAAGCACCGGGAGAAGGGACTGCGCTTCGTCGAGGGTAAAAGTCTTCATCGGGTTGCCTGGTAACAGGATACGAGAAATGCAGGGAACAGGGAACAGCTTCTGGCTACTGGCTACCAGCTACCGGTTCGTTCTGAGAGAATTGTTGCGCAACAGCAATCGTTGAACTCCGAGGTACGCTCATGAGCGAGCTTGCACAGATTCTGATCGGCGACGGCTACGCAACCCCGCCGGCGCGCATTCTTGAGGGGCTGGTGGACGGCCACGGAGACCAGGGGCTAACCCATCAAAAGCCGGCCGGCGCGCCTCACTCAATCTACGAAGAGCTGTGGCACGTAGTCTTTTGGCAGCAGGTGACGCTCGAATGGATCGACGGCATCGAGACGCCGTACCCGAAAAGCTCGGTTGACGGTTTCCCGACGGTGCTGGATATGGAGAAGGAACCGTTCGCCGCGCTCTCGAACCGGTTTTTCGAGGGCCTCAGGATGGCCGTCGAGGCCGCCAATGATGCTTCATTGCATGATCGGCGAGTGCGCTGCCCGTCGCGCCCGGGCCAGCCGATGCGCGTGATGACCGTGCTGGAGCAGTTGCAGAACCTGGCCGCGCACAATGCCTATCACCTGGGCCGCATCGTACTGCTGCGACAGTTGCTGGGGGTGTGGCCGCCGCCTTCCGGTGGGGACAGCTGGTAAGCAGCCATAGAGGCGCCGCGCCTGAGACCCGGCAACAGGCGCTTGACTCCTGCGGAGTGCGTGCCTGCGAGCCCAAGGGCGTTTGTGACGGCTCTCGGCGGGCAGTTATCATTGAGCTTCATGGCAATTCCTCCAACAATCGAGATCGCCACCATTGGAATGTCCGATTCGATCTTTCTGATGCTGCTGGCGCTGGTGGTCTTTGGGCCGCGGCGGCTGCCGCAGATCGGCCGCCAGATCGGCAAACTCATGTACGAGTTCCGCAAGGCCTCAAACGACTTCAAATTCCAGATGGAAGAGGAGTTGCGCAACGCCGAGGAGGCAGATCGGCGCAAGAAGGAAGAGGCGGAGCGGCAAAAAGCTCTGGCCGCGGGGCAAGTCGCAGCGCCCCCGCAGCCCTTTACCGGCGGATACATGAATGCGCCGGCCGAAGAACAAAAAGAAACGCCGGGCGAGAGTGAGGGGCTGCGCATTCAGCCGCCCTCGACGGGAGAGCAGATTCCGTCGGCGCCGCCGGCGCGAATAGCGCAGGAACCTGAAGCCGCGAGCGAAGCTGAGGCTGCGGCCGGGACCGCTCAAGCGCCTGAATCGGAACAGGCCGCATTCTCCGCTGAGATGAAAGCCGTCAGCGAAGCCGCGACACAGCCCATCGGCGCCGCCGAAGAGCAGGAAAGCCAGCATGGTTGACCCCGGGGACGCAATCGACAAGGCGCGAAAGGCAGTGAGCGAACGCGCTGAGCTCCCGGGCATGAGCCTGATGGAGCATCTTGAAGAGCTGCGCAAGCGCATTATCCGCTCAGCGATGTACCTCGCCGGCGGGTTCGTTCTCGCCTGGATCATACGCGAGCCGCTGTTGGATTTTCTGCAGGCACCGCTGCTTCACATTCACAAATCGCTCGTCTTCACGCACCCCATGGACCCGCTCAACCTCTATCTGCAGGTGGCGCTCATTGGCGGCGCAATTATTTCTTCGCCCTTCATCCTCTTCCAGGTCTGGATGTTCATTGCCCCGGGGCTCTACCAGAAGGAAAAGCGATTTGTCGTGCCTTTCATGCTGGCCACGGTGAGCTTGTTCCTGGCCGGCGCCGGCTTTGGCTACTACTTTGTGCTGCCCGGCGCAATGGAAATTCTGGTGGTCAAGTTCGGGCACAACTTCACCTCGATGGTCACCATCGAGGACTACAGCAGCTTCTTTCTTTCCATCATCCTCGGCCTGGGCATCAGCTTCGAGCTGCCGATTCTCATCTTCTTCCTCGCCATGTTCGGCATTGTGACCCCGCGCTTCCTCTGGAACAACATCCGCTACGCGATTCTGGGCGTGTTTCTGGTTGCCGCGATCATCTGCCCCAGCCCCGACATCTGGACCGTATGCATCTACGCAGTTCCGATGCTCGGGCTTTACCTGGTCGGCATCGCAGTGGCGTGGTGGGTGCATCCCTCGCGCAAAAGGCGTAAGGAGGCGACGCAGGCGTGAAGATTCACTCTTCATTGAAGGTTGTCGCGGCGAGTGTAGTCCTGTGCCTTTCATTAGCCGCTCGAACCCAGCACTCCTCTGCAGGCTCAGGGCAGGCTTTCGACGGCGCCAGGGCTTACGAATACGCGCGCGAGTTTGCGGCCATCGGGCCGCGCTGGCCAACCGGGCCTGGCCACCTGAAGGCCGAGGAGTTTCTGCGCGCGCACTTCTTGCACGACCAGCGTGAAGAGGACACCTTTACCGCCAACACCGCCATTGGTCCGGTGCCGATGCGCAACTTTATCGTGCGCTACCAGGGGACCAGGCCGGGCGTGATTGTGCTGGCCACGCACTACGAGACCAACTATCCGCTGCGCAACATCAACTTTGTGGGCGCCAATGACGGCGCTTCCACCACGGGTTTGTTGATGGCCATCGCCGACCGGCTGCGCGCCGGAACGGCCAACGGCAAAAAGCTCGACGGCTACTCAGTGTGGCTGGTTTTCTTCGATGGAGAAGAGGCGATCGCATCGTGGTCCGCGACCGACTCAACCTACGGCAGCCGGCACCTGGCTGCCAAGTGGGGCCGCGACGGCACGCTCAACCTCATCAAGGCGTTCATCCTGGCCGATATGATTGGCGACAAAGACCTCGACATCCAGCGCGAAACAAATTCAACCGGGTGGCTGGTGGATCTGGTGGCGCAGGCGGCCAAAAAGTTTGGCTATCAGCGCTACTTTTTCCAAAAGGAGATGGCAGTTGAGGACGATCACCTGGCTTTCGTCCAGCGCGGCGTGCCGTCAATCGACGTCATTGATTTGGACTACGGCCCCAACAACAGCTATCACCACACCGCGCAGGACACGATGGACAAGATCAGCGCGCACAGCCTGACGATTGACGGCGATGTTGTCATGGAGACGATAAGGCTGGTTGATCAGCGGTAAAGCAGGGATCAGGGGACAGGGACTAGGAATTGAAGAACTAAGGACCGAGTAACTGCTGGATTCGGAGCTTTGTAAAAGGGGACGACTCGTAGGTCGGGGCTTTAGCCCTGACTGCCGAAGGGGCCATAAAGAGATCGGGGCTTTAGCCCCTGCGCAGTTTTCGAGGAGCAAGAACGTGTCACAAGCAGAGATCGGCATTATCGGCGGCAGCGGGCTTTACTCGATGCCCGGATTTACCAATGTGCATGAAGAACGCGTGGAGACGCCCTTTGGCGCGCCCTCAGACACGTTTGTGCTGGGCGAACTGGAAGGGCGCAAAGTGGCGTTCCTGGCGCGCCACGGACGCGGGCATCGCATTCTGCCCAGCGAGCTGAACTTCCGCGCCAATATCTACGCCATGAAGAAACTGGGCGTGGAGCGGATACTTTCGGTTTCGGCCGTCGGCTCGCTGAAAGAGGAACACAAGCCGACCGACTTCGTGATTCCCGATCAGTTCATCGACCGCACCTTCAACCGCGTGGCAACCTTTTTCGGCGAGGGCATTGTGGGCCACGTTGCCTTCGGCGACCCGGTGTGCGCGACGGTTGCAAAAGCAGCCGCCGAGGCCTGCGCGAGCGTGGGCGTAGTCGGCAAGCTGGGCGGCACCTACGTCTGCATGGAGGGCCCGCAGTTCTCGACCAAGGCCGAGTCGAATCTGTATCGAAGCTGGGGCGCCGACGTGATCGGCATGACCAATCTGCAGGAGGCCAAGCTGGCGCGCGAAGCCGAGATCTGCTACGCAACGGTGGCCATGATTACCGACTACGATTGCTGGCGCGAAGGCCACGATGCAGTGACAATTGAAGAGGTCGTGGGCGTGATGCACAAGAATGCCGACAACGCCGCGAAGGTGGTGAAAGCTGCAGTGGCCGCTTTGCCTCATGAGCGCACTTGCGCCTGCGCCTCGGCGGCCAGGTTCGCGGTGATCACGCAATCCGATGCGATTCCCGCAGCGGCAAAAGAGCGTTTGGGACTGCTGTTTGGAAAGTACCTGGGGTGGTAGAAGACGAGCGGAGTCAGCGGAGTTAGCGAGGTTAGCGGAGTCAGATGGACCAAAGCTAACGCTGCCAGCCCCGCTAACTCCCTGTATGAACCTCTCACTTAGGAGAATCTCCTCATAATGTCCATCACCGTCGTCGGCAGCGTAGCATTCGATTCCATTGAAACCCCCGCGGGCCGGCGCGAGCGCTGCCTGGGCGGCGCGGCAACTTATTTTTCGCTTGCGGCCAGCTTCTTTACCGATGTGCGCGTGATCGCCGTGGTGGGCGAGGACTTTGGCCCCGAGCAGGAAGCCGTCTTTCACGCGCACAACATTGGCACGCGCGGCATTGAGCACACCGCCGGCAAGAGCTTCTTCTGGGAGGGTTCGTATCTCGATAACCTGAATGAGGCCAAAACGCATAACACCGAGCTGAACGTGTTTGCCTCGTTCGATCCCAAGCTGCCCGACGCGTACCGCGATTCCGAGTTTCTTTTCCTGGCCAACATCGATCCCGTTCTGCAGCGCCGGGTGCGCGAGCAGATGCCGAATGCAAAGCTCGTCGCCGGCGACACCATGAATTACTGGATCAAGGACCACAAGCCCGCGCTGCTGGCGATGCTGAAGCGGCTTGACGTGCTGCTGATCAATGACACTGAGACGCGCATGCTGGGCGGAAACTCGAACCTAGTGAAGGCTGCGCGTGCAGTAATGGAATTGGGACCGCGATTGCTTGTGGTGAAGCACGGTGAGTATGGGGCGACGTTGTTCCACAAAGCTCCTCCGAAAGACGGACGGGCGGAGCGCGCGTTCAGGGCGCCGGGATTTCCGCTCGAAGAAGTGGTCGACCCCACGGGCGCGGGTGACAGCTTCGCGGGTGGATTCTTTGGCTACCTGGCATCGCAGCCCGAACTCACGCCGGACGTATTCCGCCGCGCCATGTTCTACGGCAGCGTCATGGGATCGTTTGCCTGCGAGCGTTTCGGCACCGAGCGGCTCGAGCAGCTCACGCGGGCCGAGATCGACGAACGATTCAACCAGTTCCGAGAGCTGACACACCTTGATTGAGAACGCCATGCGAAGGACTTCGACTGCGGCGTCTACGTTGCCCAGGGGTGAAGCTTTCGCTGTTCTTTTTTCAGCCGCTGCCGCATCGCTGATTGCCGCCGCATGGAGCTGGCGCCACAACGCGCTGCTCAACTACGGCGACGCGGTGGCGCACCTGCACATCGCGCGGCACATCTTCGATTGCCGCTTTCATTCGATCGGCGAATTCGGGTCGGTGTGGCTGCCGCTGCCGCACATTCTGATGCTGCCCTTTGTGCAGGTGTACGCGTGGTGGGCCAACGGAATTGCGGGGCTGATTCCCTCCGCGCTGGCTTACCTGGCCGGCTGCCTGGGCCTTTACCGGCTTGCGCGGCGATGGCTTGAGCCCGCAGCCGCGGCGCTGGCGCTCGCCTTCTTTGCGCTCAATCCCAACCTGCTCTATCTGCAGACGACGGCGATGACCGAGCCGCTGTTTCTGTGCGAGGCGATCTGGACCGTGGCCTGGCTGGTGGAGTGGCGCGGCGCGCTGGACACGGATCCGAAACGCGCCGCCAGGCTTGAGTTTCTCGTCCTGCTGGCGCTGGTTGCAGCCGTCTTCACCCGGTACGACGGATGGATCATTGCGCTGCTGGCGTGGGTCGGCATGGGAGTGACGCGGCTCGGCAGCGGTCAGCTCGGCAGGCGCAGTTTCTGGATTGCGAGCGCGATTCTGGCGGCAGCACCGGCGGCGTGGCTCATCTACAACGCCACGCAGTTCGGCGACTGGCTGGACTTTGCGCGCGGGCCGTATTCGGCCCTGGCCATTGAGATGCGCACCGCGGCGCCGGGCTGGCCGCCGCATCCGGGCTGGCACAATCCATGGGTCTCGCTCGAGTTCTTTATCAAGGTGGCCGAGATGGACGCGCTGGCGGTGTGGCGTCATGCTGCGCTGGCGCTCAGCGTCACCGGCACTGCATTCGCCTGCGCCATCGCGCGCCGCCGCGCCTTCCTGTGGACGCTGCTCCTGTGGATCCCGGTTCCCTTCTACGCCTGGTCAGTGGCCTTCGGTTCGGTGCCCATCTTCATTCCCGTGTGGTGGCCGCACTCGTTCTACAATACCCGCTACGGCATGGAATTATTGCCGGCGATTGCGCTTGGCCTCGGCTTTCAAGCGCAGTTCGCGATCGGCGCGGTTCGGGAGTTCAAGCCGTCCTGGCTCAAGGCCACCCTTACGACGGTCGCGGCGTTGATTGTCTTCAACGCAGTTTTGCTCATCCGCAAGGGGCCCCTGGTTTTTGTCGAGAGCACAAAAAACGTCGAAGCGCGGCGGCCTTTTGACGAGAACATTCCGCCCGTATTGCGCCAACTGCTTTCGCGGCGGCCGGGCGCGCCGGTGTTGATGAACAGCTCGGTCTATCCCGAGCTGATCGCGTTCAGCGGAATCCCG
>Ga0326727_10008021_pt1 | contig 27207 bp, 16 predicted proteins | sample MB2enrmetagenome_FD_207643 | JGI IMG/M metagenome (GOLD analysis project Ga0326727, IMG submission 207643) | Lab enriched peat soil microbial communities from McLean, Ithaca, NY, United States - MB29MY | ecosystem: Environmental > Terrestrial > Soil > Wetlands > Peat | place: USA: New York...
TGTACAAGGTGCCATTCCGCACCAGAAAGAGATTCTCGCCCGAACCCTCACTGACATATCCCGAAGGATCCAAAGCGATGCCCTCCGCGTACCCGTTCAAGTGCGCTTCCATCTTGATGAGCTGGGAATTCATGTAATTTGCCCCCGCCTTCGCCATGGCGGGCAAGGTATTCGGCGCAAAGCGGGTCCAGGAGGATACACAGACGTCCACCCCTTCCTCTCCTGCCAGGTACTTACCCCAGGGGAAATTCAGAATGTAGGTTTCCACCGGGCAGTTGAAAGGGTTGACCCCGGCTTCTCCGTAGCCGCGGAAAACAATGGGGCGGATATAGCAGGGCCAGGCGCCATTGGTCGCCACCACGTCGACTACCGCTTGGACCAGCTGCTCGCGCGTATAGGGAACTTCCATGCGGTAAATCTTGGCCGAATCCAGCAGCCGTTGCATGTGTTCCTGGGCACGAAAGATGGCGGGGCCTTGCGGCAGCGAATAGCAGCGGACACCCTCGAATACCGAGGTGCCATAGTGAACGACATGCGACATAACGTGGACCTTGGCGTCGTCCCACGCCACAAAGCTGCCGTTATGCCAAATCTTCTCCGTCTTCTGAATCATTCCGGCTCCTCTCCCCGGGCCGTTGCACCACCGGCCGTCAGCCCTTCGGAATACCGCGGAAAACGTATTATATCCGAAGGGGGACCCGGACCATGGCCGGCGGGCCCAAAATGCCCTGGACCCCAGGAAAATCTTGTGCGCCGCAGCGGAAACTTGCTGAGGCTTTTTCGCCAACATACTGCATCTAAGCCATTGAGGGAAGTCGGGACAGCAAGAAATTCCAAAATGGAACGCCGTGGATGTTTTGGGCCGGGTAAGTTTCTAATGATTTGCAACTCTGAGGCCAGCTTTCTCCATCTGAGCATGCAGTCCCCACTGGGGTGGAGCCGGCCCGGGAAATACCGGGGACCAAACGCTTATGAAGACTGGGCTTAACACCGCACTCGATCCCACTCGCCGCAGCTCGGACGCACAGGAGTTTGAGGCCGCATTGCGGCGTCGCATCGTCGGCCAGGATCAGGCTATCGAAAAGGTGGCCGAGATCTTCCAGATGTTTTTGGCGGGACTAAACCCTCCCAACCGGCCAGTGGGCAATCTGTTGTTTCTCGGTCCGACAGGCTCAGGCAAGACGCGAGTGGTTGAAGCGTGTGCCGAAGCGTTGTTTGGTGAATTGCGCGCTATGATCAAGATCGATTGTGCGGAGTTTCAGCATTCGCACGAGATCGCAAAACTGATTGGCTCGCCGCCGGGATACCTGGGACATCGCGAAACCCACCCCTTGTTGACTCAGGAAGCCATCAACCAATGGCACACGGAGAAACTGAAGCTCTCGCTGTTGCTGTTCGACGAGATTGAGAAGGCTTCCGACGCCCTGTGGCAGCTGCTGCTGGGCATTCTGGACAAAGCCACCCTGACCTTGGGCGACAACCGCCGGGTCGATTTGTCCTCCTGCATCATCGTGATGACCTCGAACCTGGGGGCGGGAGAGATGGAAGGGCTGATGACCGGCGGCATGGGCTTTGCCCGCAAACCGCAGGAAATCGATCATAAGTTCGACGAGAAGATCACGCGGACTGCGCAAGAGGCGGCCCGCCGTAAATTCTCGCCTGAGTTCATGAACCGCATTGACAAGGTAGTAGTCTTCAAAACCCTGCGTCCGGACCATTTGGAACAGATTTTGGAGATCGAACTGGGGATGGTGCAACAGCGCATTCTGCAAGCCACCGGCAACAACCAGTTCGTGTTCTCCTGCACCGCCCCGGTAAAACAATTCCTGCTGGTCGAGGGCACGGACCCGAAGTATGGCGCGCGGCATCTGAAGCGCGCCATTGAGCGCAATGTGGTCTTTCCGCTGGCCAACCTGGTTGCTACCGGCCAGGTCAAGCTCGGCGACTTCGTGCGCATCGATTTGAACACCGCTGGCCGCATGGTTTTCGTGAAGGAAGCCGAAGGGGCACTGGTACCGGTGCTGTTGGAGAAATACGGGAATGAACTGGGGACACAAGCCCACACGGCTCGCGCCCGCAGCGCCGCCAGCCGGCGGGACGTAGGGGCCGCTCCCCTGCTCGATCACAAATAGCTCCCGGCAATAGCCGGCGACCGATGGCCAAGGGTCAGCATCAAGGCTGACCCTTGGCCATTAGTTCTTTTGGTTCTTCTCGCCACTCCGACCACTAGTCACTCACCCCCGACATCTAATCTCTCCATTACAATTTGCGTGGGGCTTTAACCATCTCCGGGAGTGCAGAAGCACTGGGTGATTGGTAATTGGGTTGTTCGGCTTTCAGTTTTTTCAATTACCCAATCGCCCAGTTACCCAATTACCAAATTGCTGAACCCTGTTTCCTGAGAACGTATAAGGAAAGAGGTGACGTTATGAAGAACCGGTTCTGGCGGTGTGCCACCGCCGTGCTGCTGGTGGCGTATCTGGGAACTTTTCAGCTTCTGCTGGCAGCCGTAGAGCCCGAACTGCCGAACCCAGGTAAGGTGCCGGGAGTCACCAAGCAACAACAGGAACAGCTTGGATTGAAGGCCATGGGCGAGGTTTACAAGCAGATGCCCGTGTTGCCGGATTCCAGCCCGGTTACGCAATACATTCAGCAACTAGGCCAGCGACTGACGGCGGTAATTCCCCCGCAGTATTCCTGGCCATACCAATTTCACGTTGTGCCGGAAAAAGAGATCAATGCGTTTGCCCTGCCCGGCGGGCCCATCTTTATCAATCTCGGCACCATTGAGGCCGCCCGGAGCGAAGCGGAACTGGCCGGGGTAATGGGGCACGAGATGGCCCACGTCTACATGCAGCACTCGGCCAAGGCCGCCAAGAAGCAGAGCGTCCCGGGAACGATCGCCGGCATCCTGGGAGGCGTGCTGGGCGCTTATGGGGGCGCGCTCGGCAGTCTGGCCAGCATGGGCATTCAGATCGGCGCGGGCGCCGTCTTCATGAAGTATTCACGCAATGACGAGGCGCAGGCCGATGCCGTGGGCGCAATCATCATGTACAAGGCGGGGTACGATCCCCAGGCCATGGCTGATTTCTTCAAAATGCTGGAGCAGCAGGGCGGCGCGAGCGGCCCTCAGTTTCTAAGCGATCACCCCGACCCCGGTAACCGGCAAGCCGCCATCCAGAAGGAAATCCAGGATTGGCCGCCCAAAACCTGGTCGCAGGACAGTCCGCAGTTTGCTCAGGCCAAGGAAGACGCCAAAGGCATCAAGGCATACACCGCGAAAGAGATCGCCGAAGGCGCAAAACAAGGAGTCTGGGCCCGGCAGAATTCACGCAACGGCGCCACTCCTGCTACTCTATCGACCGCCCCCAGCAACCCAGTGCCGATGGCTATCGCTGCCCAACCGGTCAACCCCAGCAGCAAGTTAGTCCCATTGCAGCATGCCGGATTCCGTATTTCCTATCCAGACAACTGGAAGACTTATGGCAATTCGACATCGCCGGTCACCATTGCCCCACCCGGCGGAGTGTCACAGAACGCCGTTGGCTATGGCGTTCTCATCAATCAGTATCGCCCCCAAGACCCCAATACTCCGCTGGATCAGGCGGTTAATGAACTGATTGGCAATCTCCAGCGGCAAGACGCCAACTTGCAAATCGCCAGCGACGGCCCTCAATCGGTTACGGTAAATGGGGTGGAAGGCCGCACGGTGAATTTTAAGGGCGCCTCGCCAGTGGCCCAGAACGGACAACCGGAAGCCGAACATGACTGGCTGGTCGCTCTGCCACAAGGCAGCGGCGGAATGCTGTTATATGTGGTATTCGTTTCTCCGGAAATCGATTTCCCGCACTTGCGCCCTACCTTTGAAAATATGCTGCGCTCGCTGCACTTGCGCTAGGAGCGGCGCTAATCCCCGGTAGTCGATTTCAGGGCGTAATAGCCGGAACGGGCCTGGATCTTCTGGTCCTTGTCCCGCGTGTGGATTTCGACTTTGCGGAAACTGCCGTCCAGTTTTGCGTTGCTGGGCGTGTAGCCGATGCTGTATTGGGAACGCAATTCGGCCGAGATTTGGTCGAAGGCTTCCTTAAGTTTCTTCACGTTGTCGCCCACATTGATGACCCGGCCGCCGGTATCGCGAGCCAGATCCCGCATGGCGCGATCGCCGCTATAGCCCATGCCCTGCCCGAAGTAAAAGTTTCGGTCGGCGATCAAAATCACGTACACCATGGCATCGGCTTTTTGCGCCGCTTCAATGGCATTCTTAATAGTTTCCTGGCTGCCCTGGTCCTCGCCGTCGGTGAGGATGATCATAGCCTTGCGACCGACCTCCGCCGCCAGCTTCTCGCGCGCGCCCAGCCAAATGGCGTCATACAGCAGAGTGCCGCGGGGAACTCCGGCAGTCGGAAACGGGCCGCCGCCCATACCCGGCATGCCACCCGGACTGCCCGCATTGATTTTGGCACGATTCAACGCCGCCTTCAGCTCGCTGACGGAATTCGTGTAATCCTGTAACAGGTCGACGTTCACATCGAAGCTGATGACGTAGGCTAAGTCTTTCTCGCGCAGGACGGTGTTAAGAAAAGCGCCCCCTGCGTCCTTTTCGATCTCGAGCACACGGGTCTGGCTGGCGCTGCTGTCGATGAGGATCCCCAGCGTGAGCGGCTGGTTGGTTTCGGCGGAAAAATATTTGATGGTCTGCGGCGTGCCGTCTTCCAGTACCTCGAAATCGTCTTTTCCGAGGTTAGGAATCAACAACCCATGCTTGTCTTTGACATTGAAGTAGAGGTTCACCACGTTCACGTTGGACTGAAACGTGGGAAGCTCACCGCCAGGTTTTTGCTGCGTTCTGTCTGGCTGCTGCTGCGCTCCCGCGGCAGCGGAAAACCCCAAGAAGAGCAAAAATGCAAGCCCTACGAAGGTGAATTTGCGGCGATCGGACATATGCCAAACATCCAAGAACCGGAGAATGGAACTATTGTAAGCCTACCGGGGTTATCCTCAAATCTGCGGCTCTCAACTGTGATAGATGTCATTTAGGGCATCCTTGGTGGGATCGGACCGGAGTTTTTACATTGTCCCTAATTGGCCACCCATCCTGCTGTCAAGCAGTCGGGAGGGCTATCGAGCAAGGCGCCGGCGGCGTAGAGTGTAGAGGTTAGGCGCTCTCGCCCACGCTGGGGTGGTATTTCAGTGGGCGGCCGCGGAGAATCAAAAATCCAGGTACCGCTATCCGGGGGAAACTCCATGACGAAAGACCAAAAGCAGCCGGGCTGGAACCGAGGGCCCCGCGCCTCAATTAGCAGCGGTAAAATGAGTGTGGCGGTGTTGGCGGCCGTCCTGGTATTACTACTCCCGGCCGCTGGGCACGCCCAACCGAGTCCCCAGCCCAATCAGGCCGCGGCTGGTAATGCACCGCAATCGTTTCCCGAAACACCCCAGCCGCAAAACAACGCTCCGCCGTCAGCATTACCCCAGCCAAGTTCCTCTCCCCGCCCCAGCCCGCCGCCGGCAGAGCATACGACTCCGCTTCCGCCCGCGACGGATTCGGCCGACGACTCCACCGCCGCAAGTCCGGCTCCACCGCCGCCCCAAAGCCCGATCACCACCGCCAAACCCGGCTCGATCCCAAGTGGACCGGGTAGTCCCCGCGAGCAACTCTTCACCCTTACCCGCAACGTGAACTTTGTGCTGGTCCCGGTAACGGTTAAGACCCGTTCCGGCAAACTCGTGGACGACCTGGTGGCCAGAGATTTTGCGGTTTATGAGGATGGCGCCAAGCAAAACCTCACGTTTTTTACCAGCGACCCATTTCCTTTGTCGGCAGCCGTGGTACTGAATATAGCGGTGTCGAATAGTACCTGGAGAAAGATCCGCGACACGCTGCCGGCGCTGGTCGGCGCCTTCAGCCAATACGACGAAATCGCGGTGTTCACCTATGGCAACACCGTTCGCAGAGTACAGGGCTTTACCGGCATCAATGCTGTCCTGCTCGCGGACTCCCTGCGCAAGCTCAAGAACGAAACCGGAAGCGGAGAAGGCGCAGCCGTCGCCATGGGTCCCTTGTCGCCTAGCGCGTCGCCCAGCACTTCAGGACTGCCCAGTACTCTGCCGCCACAAATGAACCCTTCCGGGCGGCTGTCTTACGTTTTGAACGATGCCATCTTGGCGGCGGCCAGGGAGCTTAGCACGCGGCCACCGACCCGGCGCAAAATCGTGTTCGTGGTCAGCGACGGGCGCGAGTACGGAAGCGCCAACAACTTTGACGACGTCCTGCGGGTGTTACTCACCTATCAGGTCGGCGTGTACGGGATCGGAGTGGGAAGCGCCGGTGTCCCCATTTACCGCCAGTTGGACAAGATCCACATTCCCACTCAGGGCTATACGGACATCCTGCCGAAATATGTCTCCGCTACCGGTGGCCAGATGTTTCCCGAGCTCAGCCAGCGTGCGATTGAGGAAGCGTATGCGCAGGTAACGGAAGAGGCCCGTAACCAGTACACCATCGGTTACAACACTCCGTCGCCAACCTCCGCCCAATACCGCAGCATCGAGGTGCGGGTAGACCGTCCTGACTTGAAGGTCTATGCCAGGGATGGATATTACCCATTGCCTCCGGGGAAATGAGCCAGAAAGTCAGCACAACATCTAGCGCAGAGACGCAGAGCCCCAGAGCACAACCTGGGTAAAAGTCAAATTCTTGATTTTCTCTGTGGCTCTGCGTCTCTGTGCTGGGTGTTGTTGAACTGCCCTTACTTCAGCAATCCTTCTACCACGCCGTAGGTTGCCGCTAAGGCCTCGTCGAGCATCTCGGGGGCCTTGCCGCCGGCCTCGGCCATGTCGGGCCGTCCGCCGCCCGAACCACCCACCTTCTTCGCCAGAGGTTGGATGATCTTTCCCGCTTGCACCCGGCCGGTGAGATCCTTGGTCACGCCCACGGCCAGAGCAACGTTGCCGTCTGCGACCGAGCCCAGCGCAACGATGCCTGAGCCCAGTTTGTTACGCAGGTTATCGATCAGCGTACGCAACTGCGGGCGCTCCAGATTGTCCACGCGATGCGCCAGAACCTTCACCCCTTTGACCTCGCGAATCTGTTCCGCAACGGAAGCGGTAGAGGCGGCGGCCGATTTCATGCGCGCCTGCTCCAGTTCTTTGCGCAACCGCTTGATCTCCTCTTCGCGATCTTCCAGCTCACGGCGCAGGGCGGTAGCCAGGGAAGCTTCCGCGTCGCCGGAACGCACCAGGGCGCGCGCCACATGCTCCAGTTCGTGATCGGCGCGGAAATGCTGGAGCGATTGCAAACCGGCAATAGCCTCAATGCGACGTACGCCGCTGGAGACGCTGCCTTCCCGCAAAATCTTCAGCAGCCCGATTTCGCCTGTGGCCTGGGTATGGGTGCCGCCGCACAATTCGGTGGAAAAGTCGCCGATCTTGATGACCCGAACCTGGTCGCCGTACTTCTCGCCGAACAGCGCCATTGCTCCCATCTCGTTGATTGCCGTCTCCAGCGGCACATTCTCGCGGACCTGGACCGGGTCATTGCGCAGGACTTCCTTGTTGGCCAAATCCTCTATGTCCTGAAGCTCCTCGTCTTCCACGCCGGTGAAATGGGAGAAATCGAAGCGCAAATAGCCGGGCGCCACCAGCGAGCCCGCCTGCTTGACGTGCTTGCCCAGCACTTCGCGAAGCGCGGCATGAAGCAGATGCGTCCCGGTATGGTGGCGCATGGTCTGCTCACGGGTTTCAAGATCCACCACCGCATCGACGAGATCGCCGGGAAGCAGCGCGGCACGGGCTACTACCTGGTGGGCGCGAACGCCCTGCACGGGAAAGTAACAGCCTTTCACCTCCGCCACTTTGGTCTGGTGGTCGGAGCCGAGGAACCATCCCACGTCGCCCACTTGCCCGCCGGATTCGGCATAGAACGGAGTGTGATCCAGGATCACGTCTGCCTCTTCGCCCGCCTTGATGCCCGGCACGCTTTTGCCGTCCTGAATGAGGAAAAGAATTTTGCAGTTCCGCGACTGCCTGCTGCGATAGCCCTCGAATTCCGTAAGCGGGACATTGGCGTACAATTCGCCGGCCGCCTGCTTCGCCGCCCCTTTCCACGAAGCCTGGGCGCGGGCCCGCTGTTCGCTCATGGCCCGATCAAAACCCGCCTGGTCGAACGCAATGCCCCGGTCGCGGGCAGCATCCACGATGAAGTCGAGCGGTAAGCCGAACGTGTCGTATAGTCGGAAAGCGTGCTCACCCCTGTATGTCAGTCCCCAACTAACCTCATCTCTCAACCCTTCAAGTTCTTGGGGAGAGATATCGAACTCGTCGGTTGGGCTCTGGGCTGAAACTATCGCCTGTGCCTCCTCATAGTTCCGAATAACAGAATCCAAATCCGCTTCCAGCTTGGAAAGCCCGATGTTCAACGTGTGCGCGAATCGGACTTCTTCAGTATGGATCACCTTCACTACGCGCTCAGCTGATTCGATCAGCTCAGGATAGGCACCCTTCATCAGGTCGCGGACGGCGTAAACCATCTGGTGCAGAAACGGCTTGTTTTGTCCCAAGAGCCGGCCGTGACGGATGGCACGACGGATGATTTTACGCAGTACGTAGCCGCGGCCGTCGTTGGCAGGGATGACGCCGTCGCTGATTAGAAAGGTCGCCGCGCGCGCATGATCTGCGATCACACGTAACGACGCGGCCGACTTCACGGGCGATTCCCTGTCGCGTTGCTTGCCTGGGACAGTGCGCGTCACGTCCGACAGCCGCCGAAACACGTCGGCCATATCCACGTCATCATTGAGGACGATACCCTTCTCTCGCAGCACGTCCGTAATACGCCCCATAACACCGGTCAGCTCCGCGGCGCGCCGGATCAGCGGCACGAACAGATCGGTGTCGTAGTTGGAGATGCATCCCTGCAATACCGCCGTGATGCGCTCCAGGCCCATACCGGTATCGATCGACGGCTTGGGCAGAGGATTTAGCGTGCCGCCCGCGTCGCGGTCGAACTGCATGAAAACCAGGTTCCAGATCTCGACGTAGCGGCCGCATTCGCAGCCGAACTGGCAATCGGTGTGGCCTTCCACCGAGGCCGCCGGGCCCATGTCATAGTGAATTTCGCTGCACGGCCCGCACGGACCGGTATCACCCATCTGCCAGAAGTTATCTTTCAAGCCAAACTCGTAGATCCGCTCAGGAGGGACACCCTGCCCGCGCCATAAGTTGTAGGCTTCTTCATCGCGCGGTACTCCGTTCTCGCCCTTGAAAATGGTGCAGAACAGACGCTCGGCAGGGATTCCAAACCATTGGGGCGAGGTAATCAGCTCCCAGGCATACGCAACTGCTTCCCGCTTGAAGTAGTCGCCAAAGGAAAAATTCCCCAGCATTTCAAAAAAAGTGTGGTGGCGATTGGTGAACCCTACATTTTCCAAATCGTTGTGTTTGCCGCCGGCCCGCACACATTTCTGCGAAGTCGTCGCCCGGTTGTAATCGCGCTTTTCCAGCCCGAGAAAGGTGTCTTTGAACTGGTTCATGCCCGCGTTGGTAAACAGCAGGGTCGGATCGTTGGCCGGCACCAGCGAGGAGGAGTGCACCTCGCGGTGGCCGTGCTGCACGAAATAATCCAAAAACATGCGTCGGATTTCCGAACCACTAAGCTTTTTCATGAAGCGCTTGCACTCCTTACCTGCATGATGACCGGCGATGAAGGGGTCCACGGTCGATTCTAGCACTCTGGGAAACGCGCATTGCGGCAGCCCGGCGGTTTCCTCCCTTGCAACCTTCAGAAGCAAAAAATCCTTACCCCCAATGTTTGTCATGCCGAGCGCCGCGCCCAGCATGACGTGGTCAGTTGCCACTCTACCGCAGGGCGCGGGACGAGGAACCTATGGATTGCGGCCCTATCTGCCGTGGCCATTTCTGGCGACCGAGAGATCAAGGGCTACACCCCTTAGCCTCTGTAAGCCGAAAATCATGTCTAAGCGAGACTTTTGCCGCAGCCTGTTGAAGCCGTGCCCTTACCCAACCAAAACCTCTAAAGTGAGTGACCTTGGGCGTCTACGCCGGCAGCATGCGTGTGCGCGGACCGGGGAGAAGTATTTGCGCTTTTACTTTGCCAATTACAAATTGCAAATTACCAATTTAAAATGTGCGCATGATAACGATGAGAACTATCTTCCTGGGCTTGATTTGCTGCGTTTCCACGGTTGCTATGAGCCAAGCGCCGGGAAAAGCGGCAGCGCCCACTCAGCCCCAATCGCCCGTGACCGAGATCAGCGCCGATCTGGGACCGTGCAGCGCCGAATTTCGCGTGACCGATCTGGCAGGGGCTCCGCTCTATAACGCCGAGATCAAGACCACGATTCGTTATGGCTTCCTCAGCAAACGCAAGCTGGAATTGCAGGCCGGAACCAATGCCGATGGCCGCGCCCGCTTCGTCAAGCTGCCCGCCCAGGTGAAGCAACCGCTGGCATTTGAGGTGCGCTACAAAGAGCAAAGCGCGGCGTTGAGCCTCGATCCCGGTACCGATTGCCGAGCCCGGCGCGATGTGCCTTTGGACGTGAAGTAGGGGGAGGAAGTCAGGAGTCAGAAGTCAGGAGCCAGAAGAAGAAGGCAGAAGCCCGAAGGCAGAACGCAGGAACTAGGGGACCGGAGCCAGAATTGCCGCACTATAGCGGTTAAGCAGGCGACTGATCTCTTCCGGGATGCACATGAGTCCCTTGGTTTCGCCGTAGCCGAGGTCCTGGGTCAGGATCCAACAGTAGCGACTTTCCTCGAGCGAACCCTCTGCCAAATTCATGAACCGAGCTTTATCGGCCTTCCCGCGGCGGCGGAAACCTTCGGCGATATTCGCAGGAATAGAAATCGCGGCCCGGCGCATCTGCAGAGCCAAGCCGTAGGTCTCCTGTTTCGGAAAGGCAGCAGTCAAGGCGTAAATCCCAAGCACGAATTGATGGGCCCTTTCCCACACGATCAAATCGCGAAAAGTACGCGCGGTATTTCTTTCTGCAGCCACTTGGTAATTCGTGATTCTATTCCGACTTCTGTCTTCTGACTTCTGACTCCTGACTTCTGACTCCTGACTTCTGACTCCTGACTTCTGTCTTCTTCCTCCGTCCCTAAATCACACGCATCGGTGACACTTCCTATTGACCTGCGCTGCGGGAAGGGTAGAATGAAGTTGAAAATGATTTCCACTTTCAGAAGGGCTGCCATGGCGCTGTCTGATTTGACGGAAGGCAGTTCGGGGGTACTCGCCGAACTGGATTTGCCCCCGCGCGTAGCCGAGCACTTGATGAACCTGGGATTTATCCCGGGAGTTGAGGTTACGGTGGCCCGCAGCGGGCCCGGCGGCGATCCGCGCATCTACCGGGTCGATGGCGCCGAAGTTGCCCTCCGCCGGGACTTGGCCCGGCACATTGCCGTGTCTGAGATCGACGGCAAGGCGGAGGCTTAGCCGCCATGTCGGTTTTGGCGCCTCCCGTTCCTCCGTCCTGCTGCGGCGCAGAGCCGGCACGCGAGGCGTCGGGTACCGCCTTTCAAACCATCGCCCTGGTAGGCCCCCCGAATTGTGGCAAGACCAGCGTCTTTAACCGTCTTACCGGCTTACGGCAGAAGGTGGGAAATTTCCCCGGCGTCACCGTCGAACACCACACGGGTTACCTTAGAGACACTGTGGGCCGGCAGATCGCGCTGATCGATTTGCCTGGCGTGTATAGCCTCTCCCCTAAATCGGAAGACGAAAAGGTCACGGTAGACGTTCTCCGGGGCGAGATGCCGGGCATGCCCCGTCCCGATGCAGTGATTCTGGTCCTGGATTCCACCAATCTCCAGCGCCATCTGATGCTGGCGGCACGCGTGATTGCGCTGGAGGTGCCTACGCTGGTAGTGCTCAATATGGCGGATGAGCTGCGCAAACAAGGCGGACAGGTGGATGTGTTGGCTTTGGCCCATCAACTGGGTACGCCGGTGGTGCTGGCCAGTGCGGTGACGGGTGAGGGCTTCGATGCCATCGCAGGATTTCTGTCGTCTCCCGCGGGCCAGCCCAGCCCGCTCGATTTGCCCGTGATTCAGGACGCCCGCGGCTGCCGCGAATGGGCGCTGCGCGTGGGCGCCCAAGCGTCTTACCGCCGCCCGGTCACGCCCGCCTGGACGCGCCGCCTTGATGGCCTGTTCCTGCACCGCATCTGGGGCCCGGTAGTTTTCCTGCTGACCGTGATTTCCGTGTTCCAGGTGACATTCGCTATCGGCGGACCGCTTTCCGACGGGTTCCAGCGGTTGCTGCAATTTACCGGGGAACAGCTGGGCAATCTTCTCCCGGCCGGCATCCTGCAATCCCTGGTGCTGAACGGAATCTGGAAAGGCGTCGGATCGGTCCTGGTGTTTCTGCCGCAGATTCTGCTGTTATTCCTGGTTATCGGCATTCTGGAGGATTCCGGTTACCTGGCGCGGGCGGCCGTCATTGCGGACCGGACCATGGCCAGCGTCGGCCTGAACGGAAAGTGCTTCATCCCGCTACTCTCGGCATACGCCTGCGCGGTGCCGGCGATTATGGCTACGCGCACCATCGAGAGCAAGCGCGATCGCATGGCAACCATTCTGATTGCGCCTTTCATGACCTGCTCGGCGCGCCTGCCGGTCTACACCATGTTCATCGCGGCGTTTGTGCCGAACCGGCCGCTGCTTGGGGTCTTTTTCGGCACCCGCGCCGCCGCCATGCTGGCGCTGTATGTACTCGGCTTCCTGATGGCGGTGATTACGGCCCGGCTGTTGAAAGCTTCCGTGCTGAAGAGTAAGAACGCTACCTTTATCCTGGAAATGCCGCCCTATCGCTGGCCCACCGTCACCTCCCTGGGATTACGGCTTCTGGACCGCGGCAAGGCTTTTGCGTACCGGGCCGGCACCGTCATCCTGGGGGTTTCCTTGCTGCTTTGGGCGTTAACCAACTTCCCCCTGCATCAGGGAAGGCCGCCGGCGCTATCCGAGAGCCTGGTGGCCCGAGCCGGCCACTTGATCCAGCCGGCCATTGCTCCGCTGGGCTTTGACTGGAAAATTGGTGTGGGCCTGGTCACGTCTGTCGCCGCCCGCGAAACCATCATTGCCACGCTGGGCACCTTGTACGGAATCGATCCCGAATCGCACGCGATGGATTTGCAACAGGCGCTCCGCCACGAGCTCTCTCCTGCCGCTGCCGTGGCGCTGTTGGTGTTCTTTGCCTTCGCCATGCAGTGCATGTCGACCATCGCCGTGGTCCGGCGCGAAACCAATAGCTGGAAGTGGCCCGCTTTGCAGTTTGGCTACATGACCGTGCTGGCCTACGCTTCCGCCTTTCTGGCTTTTCGCTTGTTTTCGATCTAGCCATGGGCCTGCGGCCCACCCAAGTGGATGAAAAACCACCGTTCTCGTAAGTCATTGACTACACCCAATCGCAGCGTGGTTTTTCGACAGAGCGTAGCGAGGGATCTGCAGTTTCCTTCTGGACACAGGAGAAACAACTGCAGATCCCTCGCTAGATGACAAGGAGTAACCGCACCTACCGCAGAGGCACAGAGACACAGAGGAAATTTGGGATTTTGGAGTTGGGATTGTACGTCTCGAAGCTTGCCTGAGACCTTGTTCCCAAATCGGGGATGCAAAATATGCAAATTCTGAATTTTCTCTGTGTCTCTGTGCCTCTGTGGCAGGTGTTGCCTTTCGGGTCTATTCCGCGTTGCACAAATCGGCGGTAATGATGCGGAAGTGGTGTCCCATGATGGCCAGGGTCATGGCGGTGCCGAAGGCATACCGGTACTTGGTGGCCGCGTCGAGGAAGAACTTCCAATAGCTGGACCGCTGGGAATCCAGTATTCCCTGCCGAATAATCGACTGCGTCAGGGCAAGATAGTCGGAGAACGACCGGCGCACCCGGGTAGCCGGCTGGTATTGGCTCAGGAAATGGCGCACGCGTTCGTAATACGAATCCTGATCGTAGAGCCGTTTCATCACCGAGCGGTAGCCTTCCACTAAACGCTTCCCATCCATGATCGGAAGGAAATTGAGGTTGCCGTTGGTGTTGTTGCCGTCGCCATCTTTTACGATCCGGCCTTCGCGGAACAACCGGCGATAGAGCTGGGTTCCGGGCAGGGCCTGCAGCAGCCCTACCATAGCCATCGGAATCGCCGCTTCGTCGATGAATTTGACCTGCTGCTCGAAGATGTCTTCGGTATCGCTATCGAAGCCCACAATAAAGCCGGCCATCACCTCCATGCCGTGCTGCTGCAGCCGCCGTACGCTGTCGAGCAAACTGCGGCGCGTGTTCTGGAGTTTGTTGGCCTCTTTCAGACTGGCTTCCGCCGGGGTTTCAATGCCGACAAAAACCCGGTAGAAACCGCCGGCCCGCATCAGTTCCAGCAGTTCGTCATCATCCGCCAGATTAATGGATGCCTCGGTGAAGAAGCTGAAGGGATTGCCGCGACGGATATTCCATTCGGCAACGGCGGGCAGCAACTGCTTCACGTTTTTCTTATTGCCGATGAAGTTGTCGTCGACAAAAAAGACCGCGCCACGCCACCGCCGGTCGTACAAATCGTCCAGCTCGGTAATGACCTGCGGGATGGACTTGGTCCGGGGACGGCGTCCGTAGATTTCAATAATGTCGCAGAACTCGCAATTGAAGGGGCAGCCCCGGGAATACTGCACCGCCATGGAGCCGTAGTGCCGAGGATGGATCAGGCTCAAATCCGGTGGCGGCGTCTGCTCCAGATCGGGCAGTTCCGTCGCCTGGTATACCGGTTTGCCGGCGCCGTGCTCAAGGTCCTCGGCCAGTTTGGCAATCAAACCCTCGGCTTCGCCAATGACCACATGGTCGGCCTCTTGCATCAGCCACTGTTCGCTGCTGGCGATCGGGCCGCCAATAACTGTCCGCAGGCCGCGCGCGCGGCAGCGCTGCAGGAGCGCCCGCACATCCTTTTTGTGCACCAACATCCCGCTGAGCAAGGCCACATCGGCCCACTTGAGGTCGGCGTCGGTCAGCGGGCGGACGTTCAGGTCAATCAGTTTCTTTTCCCAGTGTTTCGGCAGAAGCGCCGCCACGGTCAGAAGACTCAGCGGGGCGTACGCCGCCCGTTTGCCGGTGAATGGCAGAATATGCTTGAAACTCCAATAGGTATCGGGCCACTCGGGATATATCAAAAGTGCTTTCATGAGAGTTCAAAATGCTGCCGCGACACTAGCGCAGCGGGCTTTTGCCGACACTCACCTTCGGTCGCGAGGCAGCAATCCGTAAAGACGAACGTGCTTTCCTGAGCCGCACTCGCCAGCAGGCCGGGAAACTGGATATTCGGTGCCGAAGCGCACCCAAGTTGTCTCCAGTATTGTAGCTCGTTCTTTGCCGCCGGTGCAAAGATTCGTCGTGAATTCATGGGATTACAGAGAATGGTCCGGTGGCCATCCCGGCACCGCCGGGCGGCTCGTTCCTTGTCGCCGCCAACCCGCGTTGTATACTGCAACCGAAATCCTGCAAACCACTTGCACCCGCGGCCAAAGTCGCGTGGGGCCGGGGAGAATACCGATGAAATTCGCATTTTTCGGGATCGGTGGGGTAGGCGGTTTCTTTGCGGGCCTGCTGGCCAAAGCCGGCTTCGACGTAACCTTTGTCGCCCGGGGAAAGACCTTGGAGGCCCTGCGCCAGTCGGGGTTGCGCGTGGAGAGTACCTTGGGCAACTTCTCCCTGCCGCAAGTGACCGCTACCGGAAATCCGGCAGAGGTACGCGGCCTGGACGCCGTATTTGTCACGGTTAAGGCCTGGCAGGTTCCGGAAGCGGCCCAGCAAATCCGCCCCATGGTGGGCCCACAGACCATGGTTATTCCGCTGCAGAACGGAGTGGACGCCTACGACCAGTTGGCGGCCGTGCTCGGCGCGGAGCGCGTGCTGGGCGGGCTCTGTCACGTAATTGCGTTTGTCACCGGGCCCGGCAGTGTCAAGCATATGGGTTTGCACCCGGCGGTCACCATCGGAGAGTGGGACAACACCAAGAGTGCGCGCGTTACCCAGCTGGTGGAGTGTTTTACGCAGGCGGGATTCAAGGCCCGTGTCCCCGACAATATGCAGGTCGCGTTGTGGGAAAAATTCCTGTTTCTCGCCACTCTGGGCGCGGTTGGCTCGGTGGCCCGCTGCCCGGCCGGCGTGATGCGTAGCGTGCCGGAAACCAAGGCGCTTATGCAACAGGCCATGCGCGAAATCGCCGATCTGGCGCGCGCCCACGGTATTCCCCTTCCGGATAACGCCGTGGATAAAACCTGGAAAATGATTGAGAACATCCCCGGCGAGAGTACCAACTCCCTGCAACGGGACATCATGGCGGGGCGGCCCTCCGAGTTGTCGGCCTTGAGCGGAGCCGTCGTCCGGCTGGCGCAAGCCAAAGGGATCCGGTGCCCTCTCCACGAGTTTGTTTACGGTGCGCTTCTGCCGGGAGAAATGCGGGCCCGCGGACAACTGGACAGTAGTCAGTGGCCAGCCATCGGATGATCGGGTGATCGGCCGATCGGGTGATCTAAAGATCGCTACTGCGGCGATTTGGCATCTTGCAGAACCGCGGTTTGAGGTTCAGAGCGCGATACTCAGACACGCAAGGTTCCGGTTTTCGCTCACCCGATCACCGGATCGCCCGATCACCCGATGCTTTGTGACGATGCGCACAAGTCGGGGTGCCAGGTATCACAGCCCCAGCCGACCGCGTGCGAGAGCATGAAGAAACAATTAAGGTAAGCCGTTGGCCACCTTTATGCTCGCGCACGGGGCCAGGAATACTCTGGCTGAAATAACCGCGCGAGCGCCCAGCGGTGGAGTTTTCAACTATCAGGGTTCCTGCGAAAATTGAATGTACCGTCTTCGCCCGACATACAAGCTTCGTGCGCGGGGCTCTGCCCCTAGCCAAACCAGGCAGCGGGCCGGTGGAGTTCCGCGCGCGACCGTGGTTATCGGGTAGCCACGGGCAGGGCGAATGGCTTTTTCTAATTCTTGCGTGACTGAGAGGGAGTGGAATCATATTTATGACAATCAGACCGAAAGTAACCATCGACGGCAATGAGGCGGCGGCTTACGTTGCGCATAAGATCAACGAAGTCATCGCTATCTATCCGATTACGCCTTCCTCACCCATGGGCGAGTGGTCGGACCAATGGTCGAGTGAAGGGCAACCAAACATCTGGGGTACGGTTCCCCTGGTGATCGAGATGCAGAGCGAAGGCGGCGCCAGCGGCGCCTTGCACGGCGCCCTGCAAGGGGGAGCGTTGGGCACGACGTTTACTTCGGCCCAAGGCCTGTTGTTGATGATCCCCAACATGTACAAGATCGCCGGCGAGCTGACTTCGTCGGTCATCCACGTAGCCGCGCGTTCCCTGGCCGCCCACGCGCTTTCCATTTTCGGAGACCATCAGGACGTTATGGCGGTTCGCCAGACCGGATGGGCAATGCTGTGTTCCAACTCGATTCAGGAGATCATGGATTTCGCCCTTATTTCCCAGGCGGCCACGTTGGAAGCCCGGATTCCCTTCGTGCATTTTTTTGACGGCTTCCGCAGCTCGCACGAGGTGGCCAAGGTCGAGCAGCTTTCCATGGATGACATGCGGGCCATGATCAGCGACGAGTTGGTGCGGAAACACCGCGCCCGCGCCTTGAATCCCGAGCATCCCTTTATCCGCGGCACCGCGCAGAATCCCGACGTCTATTTCCAGGGCCGCGAGACAGTGAATTCCTTCTATCTGGCGGTGCCTACCCTCGTGCAGAACCAGATGGACAAGTTCGCCAGCCTGGTGGGAAGAAAATACCGCCTGTTCGACTACGTCGGGGCGCCCAACGCCGAGCGGGTGCTCGTGGTAATGGGTTCGGGTGCGGAAGTGGCGCAGGAAGCCATCGAGTACCTGGTAGCCAAAGGCGAGAAGGTCGGAATGGTCAAAGTGCGCTTGTACCGGCCGTTCTCGACCGAGCATTTCCTGGGCGCCTTGCCGGCCACCGTCAGGTCGATTGCCGTGCTCGACCGGACCAAGGAACCGGGCGGCACGGGAGAGCCGCTGTACATGGACGTGGTCACCTCGCTCAGTGAAGCTTTGGCCGCCGGCGCAGGGCCGTTCAAGGCGATGCCGAAGATTATCGGTGGCCGCTACGGCCTGTCTTCTAAGGAATTCACGCCCGCCATGGTCAAGGGCGTCCTCGATGAACTGGCGAAAGCAAAGAGCAAGAATCACTTTACCGTCGGCATCGTGGACGACGTGACTCACACTTCGCTCGACTATGATCCGGAGTTTTCCACGGAAGATGCGAAGACCGTGCGCTGCATGTTTTACGGCTTGGGGGCGGACGGCACCGTGGGCGCCAACAAGAACTCCATCAAGATCATCGGGGAAGATACGGACAACTTCGCTCAGGGCTACTTCGTATACGATTCGAAGAAATCCGGTTCGATGACCACCTCGCACCTGCGCTTCGGCCCCAAGCCGATCCGCTCCAGCTACCTGATTACCCGGGCGAACTTTACCGCCTGCCATCAGTTCAACTTCCTGGAGAGGGTGGACGTGCTGAAGTGCGCCGAGAAGGGTTCGATTTTCCTGCTCAATAGTCCCTTCGGCCCCAACGAAGTTTGGGCCCAGCTGCCGCGCGCGGTGCAGCAGGACATTATCCGCAAGCAGTTGAAGTTCTGGGTTATCGATGCCGTCAAAGTTGCGCGCGAAACGGGCATGGGCGGCCGCATCAACACCATCATGCAAACCTGCTTCTTTGCCATCAGCGGCGTCCTGCCGCGCAACGAGGCGATCGAGGGCATCAAGCACGCCATTGAGAAGACGTACGGCAAGCGCGGCGAGGACGTCGTGCAGAAGAACTTCGCCGCAGTGGATTCCACCCTGGAGAACCTCTTCGAAGTGAAGGTGCCGGAGAAGGTCACCAGCACTACCGATGTGCGCCCGCCGGTACCGGCGGCCGCCCCGGAATTTGTGCAGAAGGTGGTAGGGCCGATCATCCAGGGCTCGGGCGACAATCTGCCGGTCAGCGCCATGCCGATCGATGGCACCTTCCCCAGCGGCACGGCCGCCTGGGAAAAGCGCAACATCGCGCTGGAAATTCCGGAGTGGGACGAACAGCTCTGCATTCAGTGCGGCAAGTGCATCCTGGTGTGCCCGCACGCCGTGATCCGCGCCAAGGTATATTCGGACGACCAACTGGCCGGCGCGCCCGCGGGCTTCAAAGCGGTTCCCGCTCGCTGGAAAGACATGGGTCACCTGAAGTACACATTGCAGGTGGCGCCGGAAGACTGTACCGGCTGCGGCATCTGCGTCGAGGTCTGCCCGGCCAAGAGCAAGACCGAGGTCAAGCACAAGGCCATCAACATGGTTCCACAGCCGCCCATCCGCGAACAGGAGGTGCGCAACTGGGATTTCTTCTTCAACCTGCCTGAGACCGATCGCACCAAGCTCAGCCTGGGCCAGGTGAAAGATATCCAATTGCTGCAGCCCTTGTTCGAGTTCAGCGGCGCCTGCGGCGGTTGCGGCGAAACCCCGTACATCAAGCTGATGTCCCAGTTGTTCGGCGACCGCACGATGGTCGCCAACGCGACCGGCTGTTCTTCCATCTATGGCGCTAACCTGCCGACCACGCCCTATGCGTTCAATCGCGAGGGTCGCGGGATTGCCTGGTCGAACTCGTTGTTCGAAGACAACGCCGAGTTCGGGATGGGCATGCGTCTCGCGGTGGACAAACAGACCGAGTACGTGCGCGAACTGCTGCCCAAATTTGCGGCGCAGCTCGGGGACGATCTGGTTACCGCGCTGCTGCAGGCCGACCAAAGCACGGAAGCCGGCATCGCCGCGCAACGGCAACGGCTGGCCCTGCTGAAGCAGAAGCTGGCCGGGAATACCACTCCGCCTGCCAAGGATCTGCTCTCGCTGGCCGATTGCCTGGTCAAGCGGAGCGTCTGGATCCTGGGCGGAGACGGCTGGGCTTATGACATCGGCTACGGAGGGTTGGATCACGTGCTGGCCAGCGGCCGTAACGTGAACGTCCTGGTGCTCGACACCGAGGTGTACTCCAACACTGGCGGGCAGATGTCGAAGGCAACGCCGCGCGCGGCGGTGGCCAAGTTCGCCGCCGGCGGCAAGCCTAGGCCGAAGAAAGACCTGGCCATGATGGCGGTGGCTTACGGCAACGTCTATGTGGCGCGGGTGGCCTTTGGCTCCAACGACATGCAGACGCTGAAAGCCTTTTTGGAGGCGGAAGCGTACGAGGGCACTTCGATCATCATCGCGTACGCCCATTGCATCGCCCACGGCTACGATCTGGTGCACGGCTTGGATCAGCAGAAACTGGCGGTACAGTCCGGCCACTGGCCGCTGTTCCGCTACAATCCGGACCTGGTCAAACAGGGCAAGAATCCGTTCCAACTTGACTCCAAGGCGCCAAGCATCCCCCTGGAGAAATATGTTTACAACGAAACGCGGTACACCATGCTGACGCACAGCAATCCCGAGCAAGCCCGCAAGTTGCTGGTAGAAGCCGAGGAAGACGTGCAGAAGCGCTGGAAACTGTACGAACAGATGGCGGCCACCCCGGCCGCTGGTGGAGCTGCGCCAAAACCGGCTGTGCAAGCGAAGGGAGCGGGTAATGAATAATAATCTGGCAACGAAATACCTGGGATTGCTGCTTAAAAACCCGGTGGTGGTCTCCGCCTCACCCCTGGCGAAGGAGATCGCGAATCTGAAACAAATGGAAGATTGCGGCGCGGCTGCGGTCGTTCTGCACTCGCTCTTTGAGGAGCAGATCAACCTGGAAGCCAATATGCTGGATCGGGCCTTCGCCACCGGCAGCGAGGTGTCCGCCGAGGCGATCAGCGTCTTCCCCGACGCCAGCAAGTTCACTTTCGGCCCCGACGCTTATCTCGAGCACATCCGCAAGGCCAAGCGCGCGCTTTCCATCCCCGTCATCGCCAGCCTTAACGGCGTCAGCAACGGCGGCTGGGTGCGCTACGCCAAACTGATGGAAGAAGCGGGCGCCGACGCGCTGGAACTGAACATCTACTACGTGCCTACCGATCCGGTCGTGACCGCCGACAAGGTGGAAGAGATGTATACGGAGTTGGTGGCCACGGTCAATTCCAGCGTGCACATTCCGCTGGCGGTGAAGTTGTCGCCCTACTTCAGCGCTTTCGCCAACTTTGCCCGGCATTTGGACATGGCCGGCGCGGATGGCCTGGTGCTGTTCAACCGCTTCTATCGTCCGGATCTCGATCTGGAGAAGCTGGAAGTAGTGCCCTGCTTGCAGCTGAGCCACTCCAATGAATTGCGGCTGCGGTTGACCTGGGTGGGGCTGCTGTTTGGCAAGGTCAAGGCGGATATTGCGGTTACGGGCGGCGTGCACACTGCCGAAGACGTGATCAAGTGCATGATGGCCGGCGCCAAAGTCGCCATGACCACATCGGCGCTGCTGGAGCACGGCATCGGCTACCTGCGCCCGCTAATCGCCGGCGTGCACGATTGGCTGGAAGAGCACGAGTACGACTCCATCGCGCAGATGCAGGGTTCGATGAGCGCGAAGTCGGTGGCCCATCCGGGGGTCTTCGAGCGCGCCAACTACTTGAAGGTGCTCACCAGCTATACGCCGCAAACCGGGCGTATCGTCCGCTAAATTTCGGTCTGAACCCTCCGGGCAGAGCTTCGGCTCTGCCCCTTTTTTGTTTAACATTCAACGCAGAATCGCAGAAACGCAGAACAGAAGCAGAGAGCCGCGCAAGGTCGGAAAATTCTGAATGGATTTTTTCTGCGTTTCTGTGTTTCTGCGCTGGGTTTTGTTTTGGAAACTAAACCACCGGCTGAAACCCCGCCCGGCGCATGCCGCGCTGGGCTTCCGGATTTTTCATAAAAGTACTCCAGACAAAACCGGTGCGCGCATTCTCCGCCATCACCATGGTGATTCCGGTGTCGATGCCGATTACGTCGTTGTCGTACCAACCGGTCAGCGGATTAAATGCATTCACGAAGCCATAACGGCTCCAGGTAGCGGGGTAGCGGCTTCTGATATTGCGGAGGACGCGTATCGTGGGCTGCGGCAGAAAAGGCAGCGAACCCGCGGCCGCACTGGGCACGATCGTGCCGTCAATCGGCCCCATCGCCGGCGGACCGCCCCAGGCTACGTAACCGTGGGCGGAATCCGAGGCGGTGATGCCCCAGAGATCGTCGCTGTAATCGGGAAATTGCTTGCCCAGTTCCATACAGAAACGGCGATGGGCTTCGGTAGCGAGCGTGGAGTTCCGGAAATAGTCCGCGTAGCGGTCCCGCTTGCCGCGGAAATCGAACCACGCTTGCGAGTACTGGTGCACGAATAGCGGCGCAAAGGAACCGATGTAGCGCAATCCATCGTATTCAAAAGTGAGCCGTTTCCAGGCGTCCCAGGTCTGCGCCGGCAGGGGGCGGGAATAAGATCCCAGGCCGAGCAGATACATCATCATCAGCTCACTGTAGTAGTCCCAGCGCGAGGGCAAGAAACCGATTTCGGGGGTCCAGCCGTGCGGCAGCAAGGAGGTGTCTTCCGAGAGCCAGGACCAGTCCACCCGCTCGAAAATCAACCAGGCCAGGCGGTGGATTTCCGGGTGGCGAAAATACTGGCGGCTGGTAAGGATTCCACAAAGCAGAATGGCCGTATCCACCGAAGAAACTTCCGACTCCCACTCCCGCTCTCCGGTATGAAGATTGGCGTAGTGATAGAAGAACCCGCGATGCAGCGGCAGCCCTTTCCACAAAAAACGCAAGGTGGCCAACACTCGCCCGCCCGCCTCGCGCTCGGATATGAACCCGCGATGCGCGCCGATGCAGAGCGCCGTCAGCCCGAAGCCGGTTGCCGCAATACTCGCCACCACGCCGTTATCGGGCGCGTGCACATTGTATCGGTCTCTTACCAGACCGGTTTCCGGATCCGCCTGTTCCTTGAAAAACAGAAAATTGGCTTGCTCCAGTTCCTCTAGAAACGAATCGTCTTCGGGCAAGAGGGAAGTGGGAACCGGCGCTGGAGCAAAGCAACCCGGGCCGGTCTGCGCATTTTCCGCGAGCAGACCACGGCCGGCCAGGGGCAGGCACAAACCCATGGCGGCCATCCGCTTCAGCCACTCGCGGCGCGACCAAACTCCAACCCCCGAATCTTTCTGGCCCACAGGCATTGATTGTAAGCGATGGCCAGGCTTCCCGCTCTCAACCTCCTTCCGGGCGCAAGCATCAGAATCGGTAGCTAAGATGCTGGGCAGGAGAAAGTTCGCGATCGCGCTGGCCGGACTCATACTGGTGGGAGCAGCTCTGGCCATGCTGTTGTTTTCCAAGACCGAGCCCTTGACCCTTCAAGGGGCGGTTACGCGGCAGGATGCGGACGCCAGGAAGCAATTGCCGATAGCGGGCGTGCAGATCACCGCTGCCAACGGGGTTGTCGCCGCTGTCAGCCGGTCCGACGCTGCCGGCTTCTTCCGCCTTCGCCTGCCTCCGGGCATAAAGCCGGGACAAAGCGTCGTCTTGCAATTCCGCCATCCCGGCTACCAGGAACTGGATCTCACCGAAACCGTCGCCCGAAAGCTCTACCTCGCCCGCATGACACCGGTACCCTCAACGCTGCCCGTATCGCCGGCAGGTCCGCTGGTGCCGATCAGTAACGTGTCCGTGCGCTATTCCAGCAACAACACGACCAACGTCAATATCGGCAGTGTCGTAAAGACCTTGGAGATTGCCAACACTGGTGATGTGCCTTGTCCCGGGGGATCGCCTTGTTCTCCCGATGGAAGATGGAAGGCCGCCATCGGCTCCGACTTGCTGGACGCCGGGGAAGGAAATGAATTTCGCAATACCCGCGTCAGCTGCATTGCCGGTCCTTGCCCGTTCACCAAGATCGAATCGGCGCAACTTTCCCATAACGGACGTGAGTTCCGGGTAAGCATACGCAATTGGTCCGACACAACCACGTTCCTGCTGGAGGCAGAGGTTTACCATCCCATGGCTAGCGCCGTATTACGCCAGTCCGTCCCGGTGATTTTCGGACAAACCTTGAACTTCAGCCTGCCGGCGGACGCGGAAGGCTCCAGCATCGTAGCCGAGGTGGGCAAGGAAAGTATCATATTTCCCTTGGGACCGGATCTCTGCCTAAGCTGGGCAAATTGCACGGTTCGCCTTAACCCGGATCAGAGCAGGGCTTTCCGTTGCGAACTTAAGCCGGGATATGGGTTTAAATAGCAACAAACGGCAAGCGGAAGTCAGAAGTCAGAAGTCAGAAGCGAGAAGAACGAAGATATAACAACCGGTTATCTTCATTGATTGTCATTCCGAGCGAAGCGAGGAATCTGCAGTCTTCTTACCAACCGAAGAGCTTGTCTAGCCGTACACCTTCCGGACTTCTGACTTCTGTCTTCCGCCTTCTGCCCTCTGCCCTCTGCCTTGCGCTGCATCTCTCCACCCCCTAACCGCATCTGAAAAGATGCAGGCCTCTTCGTCTACAGCAGAGAGTTTTGCGCGACGTTGCGGGTCCTTTCGCAACGAAGCGGGTTAGTGTTCCCCGACACCACGGATGACAAAAGGCAAGGAAAGTTTCTGGAGTGGATGGCGCGAGCGCCTGGCGGCGCTGGGCCAAATCCCGCCTGTACTGGGAATTGTTTGGCGGTCTGGTCCCGCTGTGGTCACAGCCGGCATTGTAGTCCGGGTGATCGCTTCTCTCCTGCCGGTCGCTATTCTGGCCATCAGCAAGGTCATTATCGACGATATTGTGAACGTCGTGGCGCGCCACCAGCCGGTTCCGCGCAGCCTGTGGTGGCTGGTCGCAGCCGAATTCGCGGTGGCCGTTGGCACAAGTGTCTCGGCCCGGGTCCTCGATTACCTGGATTCCTTGCTTGCCGATAAGTACACGCGCCATGTGAGCGTGGAGGTAATGAAGCACTCGGCGGCGCTGGACGTAATCGCCTATGAGGATCCGGTTTACTACGATCGGCTGGAACGCGCCCGCGTACAGGCTACCGACCGGCTGGCGATGATTCAGTCGATCGGCCGGCTGGTACAGCAGGTAGTTACCACGCTTACGCTGTCGATCTCGATTGTCTATTTCTCCCCCTGGTTACTGCTTCTCCTGGTGGCAGGCGTAGTGCCGGCATTCGTAGGCGAAAGTCATTTTGCCTTTCTCGGCTATGCCAAAAATTTCCGCCAGACCCCCATTCGCCGCCAGCTTGACTATCTGCGCATCGTCGGCGGCAGCAAAGAGGCGGCCAAGGAATTGCGCCTCTTCGGATTGAGCAACTTCCTGACCGAGCGCTTCGCGAAACTCTACGACAGCATCTACCGCGAGAATGTCGCGCTCTCGCGCCGCAAACTGTATGCGGGCGCGTTCCTATCGGTATTGGGCACGCTCGGCTACTATGCCGCTTATGTCTGGGTTATCTGGCGCACGCTCATCGGCGCGCTTTCGGTGGGGTCCTTATATTTCCTCGCCGGCGCTATTCTTCAGGCCAGCAATAACATTCAACAGATCTTCTCGACCGTTGCCGGCATAGCCGATCAGGCACTGTTTCTTACCGACCTGCTGGCTTTTCTGGAAATGAAGCCGGTCATCCATTCGAAACCGAATGCCCTGCCGGCGCCGCGTCCCATCATGCGCGGCTTCGAGTTCCGCGACGTTTCGTTTTGTTATCCGGGAACCACCCGGCGGGTGCTCGATCGCTTGAATTTCCGCCTGAGCCCGGGGGAACGAGTCGCCCTCATCGGCGAGAATGGCGAAGGAAAGACCACCGTGGTCAAGCTGCTTACGCGGCTTTACGATCCCACCGAAGGGGAGATCCTGCTCGACGGGATCGACCTGCGCGAGTACAGCCTCGAGGACCTCTATCGCGAGATTGGCGTGATCTTTCAGGATTTCATGCGCTATGAAATGACCGCCCGCGAGAATATCGGCATGGGACGGATAGAGGCTCTCGGCGACACCGAAGCCATCCTTCTGGCCGCGCGCAAGAGCCTGGCGCACGAAGTTATCCGCGATCTGCCGCGCGGCTACGAGCAGATGCTGGGCCGCCGGTTCCATAGCGGCGTGGACCTTTCGGGCGGCGAATGGCAGAAGCTGGCGCTGGCCCGAGCCTATTTGCGCGATGCGCAACTGCTGATCCTCGACGAGCCTACGGCGGCGCTGGACGCGCGCAGCGAGTTCGAAGTCTTTCAGCGTTTTGCCGAGCTGACCAACGCCAAGATGGCGTTATTTATCTCCCACCGCTTCTCCACCGTGCGCATGGCCGATCGGATTGTGGTCCTGGCCGATGGCCGGGTAGCGGAAGACGGCAATCATGCGCAATTGCTGGCTCTCGGCGGACGCTATGCCGAAATGTTCGAGTTGCAGGCCGCCAGCTATCGCTAGGCGGCTATTTGGTCCTTTATGGGTGAAGATCGTCTCGCAGAAGTAATGGAGTTGCCGGCCGGCAAGTCCGGCCAGGCGCAGGAACAGGTTCCGAGCGATGCGGAACTGTCCGCCCGCGCGGCCGAGTTTGTCCATTCGCTGCTTTGGGCGCCCCCCGTCAAAAAATCTCCTTGGCTGGCCCAGCGGCTGCAGAAACTGGACCAGGATATTCGTCCGATCTTCTCCGCCCTCGGCGATTCCCGGCCGCCGCGCGACGCCGCGGATGAATGGCTTCGTCTGCATGCCCATTTGAGTTTGCTCCGCGCCGTTGCCGCGCAACTGGCAGAAGCCGAAGCTACGCTCGCGCCACTGGCCCAGGTACAGCGTGCCGATGGCGCCGTAGTGCCGCGCGTAGTCGCCCTGGCCGAAGACCTGCTCTCCGCCTGCGACTATCGTTTTCTGCAACCGCAATTCTGTGTGTACGTACGCGCCTTTCAGCAAACCGCGGTGCTCGACTACCGGGAGTTATGGGAGCTCGTGCTGGCCCTCAAATTCGTCGTGCTGGAGAAGGTAGTCGAGCAAGCCCGGCTATGGCTGGCCGGAGAGCCGGCGCCGCACTTGGCAAGCCGCATCCACAGCCTGCGTGAAATGGTCGAGACCTCGTGGAAGGAGTTGCTGCAGCCGCTCATCGTTTTCGACCAGGTGCTGACACAGGATCCGACCGGCGCCTATGGGCACATGGACGCCGAGAGCCGCGAACTCTATCGCCGGGCGGTAGTGCACATGGCGCAGCACTCCGAATGCTCGGAAGTGCAGATCGCCGAGGCGGCGCTCCAATTAGCCCGCGA
>Ga0326727_10008022_pt1 | contig 27207 bp, 28 predicted proteins | sample MB2enrmetagenome_FD_207643 | JGI IMG/M metagenome (GOLD analysis project Ga0326727, IMG submission 207643) | Lab enriched peat soil microbial communities from McLean, Ithaca, NY, United States - MB29MY | ecosystem: Environmental > Terrestrial > Soil > Wetlands > Peat | place: USA: New York...
TGGGAAGAGAGGCAGTAGGCAGTAGGCAGTAACAGGGGCTTCCTTCCCACTGCCTACCGCCCACTCCCTACCGCCCCCTTCCCCCGCCGCGGGGTGGAGCAGCCCGGTAGCTCGTCAGGCTCATAACCTGAAGGCCGCAGGTTCAAATCCTGCCCCCGCAACCAACCCTTCGACGAAACCCCCGCGGAATGAACCCCGCGGGGGTTTTCGCTTTTCCGGCTTTGCCGGACGCGCGGTCCTTGTGGAAGTCGCCGCGGCTTGCGAAGATGCGCGGCCAAGCGGCAAGACGGTTCGCCGACATTCGACGCGCCGCGCGCGAAGGACGGGAACGGGGCCATGCAACTCGTCGGGATGCTCGATTCGCCCTATGTGCGGCGCGTGGCGGTGGCGATGCTCGCCGCCGGGGTTTCCTTCTCCCACCGGCCGATTTCGCTGTTCCGCCACATCGACGAATTCTCGCGCATCAATCCGCTGCTCAAGGCGCCGACCTTCGTCGCCGACGACGGAACGGTGCTGATGGATTCGAGCGTCATCCTCGACTATCTCGCTTGCCTTGCCCCCGCCGTCGCCGCGTTGACGCCGAGCGCGCCGGCCGCGCGGCTCGCCGCCTTGCGCGCGACCGGGCTGGCGCTGACGGTGATGGAAAAGTCAGTGCAGCGCCACTACGAGCGGGCGCTGCGGCCGGCCGAAAAGCGCCACGAACCCTGGATCGCGCGGGTCGAACGGCAACTGACGGCGGGGCTCGAAGCGCTGGAGCGCGAACTGCCGGCTTCCGGCTGGATCGGCGGCGGCGATCTCGGCCTTGCCGACATCAGCGTCGCCTGCGCGTTCGGCTTCACCCAAATCCTGCTCGCCGACGTCGTCGACACGGCGCGCCATCCCAAGCTCGCCGCGTTCTCGGCGCGCGCCGAGGAGCTGCCGGCGTTCCGCGCCACGCCGGCGCTCGACGGCGTCCGGGCGCCGGTCGCGCCTTGAGCATTGACTTGGGCGCGGCGCGCGTCCGACAAGGCGCGAAACGCTTGCGAGGCCGAAGCCATGCCCGAACTCCCTGAAATCATGCCCGCGATCCGGGTCGCCGCGCCCGGCGGGCCCGAAGCGATGGCGCTCGCCGCCGCGCCGCGCCCGAGGCCCGGCGTCGGCGAAATCCTGGTCAAGGTCGAAGCGGCGGGCGTCAATCGGGTCGACGTCATGCAGCGCCGGGGCGTCTATCCGCCCCCGCCCGGCGCCCCCGACATTCTCGGCCTGGAAGTCGCGGGCGAGGTGGTCGCGCTCGGGCCGGGCGCGTCGCGTCATGCGCTCGGCGCGCGCGTCGCGGCGCTCGTTCCCGGCGGCGGCTACGCCGAATATTGCCTCGCCCACGAGAGCGTCGCGCTGCCGATTCCTTCCGGCGTTTCCGCCCTCGAGGCCGCGGCGATGCCGGAAGCCTTCTTCACCGTGTGGACCAACGTCTTCGAGCGCGGCGCGCTGAAGGCGGGCGAGACGCTGCTCGCGCACGGGGGAAGCTCGGGGATAGGCACGACCGCCATTCAGCTCGCCAAGGCGTTCGGCGCGCGGGTGATCGCGACCGCGGGCTCGGACGAAAAGGTGAAAGCTTGCGTGGGGCTCGGCGCCGACCGCGCGGTCAATTACCGCGCTGAGGATTTCGTCGCGGCGACGCTCGCCGCGACCGACGGCAAGGGCGCCGAAGTCATTCTCGACATGGTCGGCGGCGATTACGTCGCGCGCAATTACGCCGCCGCGGCGATCGACGGGCGCATCGTGCAGATCGCGTTCCTCAGCGGCCAAAGGGTCGAGATCGATTTGCGCGTCCTCATGGGCAAGCGACTCTTTCACACCGGCTCGATGCTGCGCTCGCGCTCGGTCGGTGAAAAGGCGGCGATCGCCGAGGCGCTGCGCGCCAAGGTCTGGCCGCTGCTGGCTGAGGGGCGCTGCAAGCCGGTGATCGATTCGGTCTTTCCGCTCGCCGAGGCGGCCGAAGCGCATCGGCGCATGGAAGCCTCGGCGCATATCGGCAAGATCGTGCTGACGCTCTAGGCGGGGGCGATGCCGCGCTACAAGCTGACGATCGAATACGACGGCGCGAATTACGCGGGTTGGCAGCGTCAGACGAACGGCGCCTCGATCCAGCAGGCGCTGGAAGAGGCGCTGTCAGCCCTGACCGGCGAGAGACCGACCGTTCACGGCGCCGGCCGCACCGACGCCGGCGTTCACGCGATGGGGCAGGTCGCGCACGTCGATCTCAATCGCGAGTGGCGCGGCTGGCGCCTCAGCGAGGCGATCAACGCGCATCTTGCGCCCCAGCCGATCGCGGTGCTCGCGGCCGAACCGGCGAGGGAAGATTTCGACGCGCGCCGCAGCGCGGTGATGCGCTGCTATCTCTATCGCATCGTCAACCGGCGCGCGCCGCTGACTTTCGAGCGCGGCCGCGCCTGGCAGGTGAAGCGCCGGCTCGACGCCGCGGCGATGCACGAGGCGGCGCAGGCGCTTCTCGGCCGGCATGATTTTTCCACCTTTCGCGATTCGCAGTGTCAGGCCAAATCGCCGGTGCGCACGTTGGCGCGTCTCGACGTGACCCGCGCGGGCGACCGCGTCGAATTTTCCGTCGCCGCGCTGTCCTTCCTGCATCGGCAGGCGCGCTCGATGGTCGGTTCGCTGGTCGAGGTCGGGCTCGGCAAATGGAGCGCGGCGGATCTCAAGGCGGCGCTCGAAGCCGCCGATCGCAGCCGCTGCGGGCAGGTCGCGCCGGCGTGCGGGCTCTATCTCGCGCGCGTCGATTACGCGGCGCCGAAGGCCGAGAAATAAAACTCCAGCGTCCGTTCGTAGACGCGCGACAGAGCCTTGAGATCGTCGACGCTCACGCGTTCGTCGACGGCGTGCATGGTCGCGCCGACCAGGCCGAATTCGACCACCGGGCAGGCGTCCTTGATGAAGCGCGCGTCCGACGTGCCGCCGCTGGTGGAGAGTTGCGGCCGCCGCCCGGTCGTCTCCTCGACCGCCTTGGCGACGAGGTCGGTGAAGGCGCCGCGGGCGGTGACGAACGCGACCGCGTTGGTGGGCTCGAAGCTGAGCGCGACGCGCGCGCCGCCCGCCGCCGCGGCGACGCGGCGCTCGATTTCGCCGGCCAGACTCGCGGGCGTCCACAAATCGTTGAAGCGGACGTTGAAGACCACGCGGACCTCGCCGGGAATGACGTTGACGGCGGCGTTGCCGACGTCGACGCCGACGATTTCGAGATTGGAAGCCTCGAAGCCGGGCGCGCCCGAATCGAGCGCCGGCGTCTGCAGCGCGGTCAAGATCGGCGCCAGCGCGCGGATCGGATTGTCGGCGAGATGGGGATAGGCGACATGGCCCTGCTTGCCGGAAACGACGAGCCGTCCGGTCAGCGAGCCGCGCCGGCCGTTCTTCATCGTGTCGCCGAGCGCGGCGACGCTGGTCGGCTCGCCGAGCAGGCAATGATCGAAGCGCTGCCCTCGCTCGCGCGCCCAGTCGATGAGCTTGACCGTGCCGTTGACGGCGGGCCCCTCTTCGTCGCCGGTGAGGAGAAAACTGATCGAGCCTTTGAGAGGGCCGCGCGCGACGAAGCGCAACGCGGCGGCTACGCCCGCGGCGACGGCGCCCTTCATGTCGCAGGCGCCGCGACCCCAGATCTGGCCGTCGGCGAGCGCGCCGGCGAACGGATCGAACCGCCATTTGCCCGCGTCGCCCGCCGGCACGACGTCGGTGTGGCCGGCGAAGACGAAATTCGGCGCCCTCGCGCCGAAGCGCGCGTAGAGATTGTCGATCGAAGGCGTCCCCGGCGATGCGAACGAGACGATCTCGGCGGCGAACCCGGCTTTGGCGAGCAGCGCCTTCAGATAGGGCAGAGCGCCGGCGTCGGCCGGCGTCACCGAGGGGAAGGCGATCAGCGCGCGCGCGATTTCGAGCGCTGAAATTGGCTTTGCCGACATGAAAGGCCTTATCGCGGCCGCATTTCGCGCACCAGCGCGGCCCATTCCAGCACGATGTCGTAGATCGGCGGCTCGGCGTTCGACAGCAGAATCCACAAGCCCGGGATCTGGCTGCGCTTGAGCGCCTTGATCAGCACGCGCCCGTCCGCGAGGCCGCAGACGCACATGCGCCCGACGAGATCGTCGCCCGGCTCTTCGCGCACGTCGTCGTAGAACACCAGCCAATTGTCGAACAGCGCGCCGAGCGAATGGCCGCGGATCTGCACCGCGACGGTCTTCGCGCTCGCCGCGTCGGGCGCGGCGACTTCGTCAAACGGGCCCTGGCCGTCGGCGTAGAAATGGGCGACGGCGCCCGCGCCGACGTAGCCGACCAGCGGGACCTTGCCGCCGGGCGCCGGCGGCCGGCCGCCGCCGACCAGTCGCGGCGGCTCGACGCCGAGATAGGCGGCCGCGACCGCGATCTCGTCGGCGCGCAGGCGGCGCGAGCCGTTGAGAAGATCGGTGACGGCGGAGGGCGAACGCCCGAGCGCGCGGGCGAGGCCGCTGCGGGTCTTGCCGGTCTCCTTGAGGGCGTCGCGAATCCAATCGACGGTCATGCGCCATTTATTCTGCTTTTCAGAATTTGCGCAATCACGAAAAACAGAAATATTTCTTGACAGATTGTCCGGATGTTCAGAAAATGGGAACAAAGAGTGAACAAAAACGCGGCCGTCGGTCTCGCCGCTCGCTCTTTAAGACGAAGAAGGATCAAGCCGATGCAGGCCCGCCATCGCCGCCGCCCGCCCAGGACCGAGACCGAGCGCCAGCAAGCCGTCGCCGCCTGCGCCGCGCATCTTCGCGATCTCAAGCGCGTCCATGGCCGTCCGCCCGCCGACGTGAAGCTCAGAAGCGTCGCCGTGCCGAAGCGCCTGACCGGCCCGCCCGTCGCCTCGTACTGCGCCTCGCCGGCGCAACTCTGCGCGGAGCTGGCGCGATGACCGCGAAGCCCAAGCCGCGGCGATCGAAGGCGAAGGATCACTCCGAGCCCGAGCGGCTCGACGCCACCCCGGAGCGGCTCGCTCACGCCAGAGAAAGCGGCCAGGCCGCCGAGCGCGGCGCCGATCGGCTGCGCCGCCTCCTCGATCCCTTCGACGTGATGCGCTCGACCCGCGCGCTGGCGCCGCACGATCAGAGGCTCAACGACATCCGCTGGCTGATCGGCGAGGCGCTGCGGCGCTTGCATCGGCGCGCCCAGCTCGATTCCTTGCGCGCGGTCGCGCCCGACGTCGTCGGTCGGGCCGCGCCGGGTCCCCGCGCGGGCCTGCCGCAGAGCGAAATCGCGCTTCATGCGCGCGATAAATTGCGTTGCGCCGCCGAGCGCGCCGGCGAGGCCGCCTGGCCGATCGTGACGCGCATCGTCATCGAAGGCGCTCGCGTGAGCGACTGCCGCGTCTACGTGCCGGAGATCGTCACCCCCTGGCGCGCCGACGCGGTGGTCGCCGACCGCCTGCGCGTCGCGCTCGACCGCCTCGGCGACCTGCTGGGGGTGACGGCGGGGCGACGATGAGGGGGCGGCGCGGGGCGCTGTCCTAATTCCGGCCTGAGTGTCTGAATTTGAGGGGGTGTCCTAATTCACGTGAAGGCACAATTTTTGACGGATAGCGAAATTAGGCTTGCGTTAAACATTTTGAGTGTCTATGTGCCGGGTGCTTATCATGATGATCAGTGACGCGCTCGGATAAGCTCGGTGAAACTCGCGAAGTCGCCATTCAAACCGCAACCATGGACGCCCGCAGATGCCACGGACGCGATCAGAAGGATATCTCTGAGCGACGACCTCACTTTGATCTGGACGCGCCATGCCCTGGCACAAATGGCCGAACGGGAGCTGTTTACCGGCGATGTCTTGTATATCTTGAAGCAAGGATTCGTACTTGACGACCCAAAGGAATCAACAAGGCCTAGTTTCTACAAATATCGGATGGTCAGCCGTAGCCCAAATTCTGGATCGAGAACCGTAAGGGTTGTGTCTATCCCAGACCCAGAAAGGGACCAAGTGAAAATTGTGACGGTGATGTGGGCAGACGAGCGGTAATGTCGACATCTTTGTAAGGTAATGTGACGAGATAGAAGAGGAGTCACGATGACCAACTACCGTTATACGGATAGCGGGCTGGACAATGTCACCATTGTGGGGGTTGACTTCCCAATGGATGATGCTGGCGAAGAGTGCATTATCATCCGTAACATCAACGGACTGCATAAGGCCATCGCCTACGGGATCGTTACCCGCCGCAATTCAATGAATGGCAAGGAGCTTCGATTCCTGCGAACTGAATTGGGCATGACTCAGGCGGAGCTCGCCGGCATGCTTCACCGCGAACCATTGGCTGTCAGCCGATGGGAACGTGGGGAGTCCCCGATTGATGAAAACGCCGAGGCGATCGTGCGGTTGCATGCGATCCAAGTGTTGAAACTGCCAGGGACTCCTGATGTCAAGGAGGTCGCACGCTGGTGCACCCAGAGCGCAGAGACGCCACCGATCATTATCGATGGTTCCGATCCGTCGAATTACAAGCTCGCCGCCTAGACACGCCACGTTACAACACTTGATCTCGAGGCCGCCTCAGTTGACGACCTCGCTCTTTTTATCGTCCTCGTCGGACGACGCCCGGCCGCGCCGCCGGCGCGCCGGCCCTCGCACGAACGCCAGACCGTAACAGAGCAAGGCGCGAGATCGCCGCGCGCGCGACGTTTTCGCGCTTCAGCCGCGGCGAGCGGCGGCAAGGACTTGGGAAAGGCGAATATAGCCGCCGACAAAGACCCGAATCGATTATGGCGAAATTGCGTCGCGCGCCCGACTGTGCGCGAATACGATTGCCCTAAGCGGCGATAACCACGGCGGCCATAATTTATTCATTTCGAGTTCATGCAGGCCATGCATGATGGCGCCGGTGAGTGAAAAAGGAGGATTTCATGTCCACACGCATTCTGAAAGGCGGCGCCCTGGCGGCTCTCGCGGGCGCCGCGATGCTGGCGATTTCGGCGAGTTCGGCTTCGGCCTTCACGCTGTCTTCGCCCTCGCTGGAACAGCCGATGGCGTCGTCCGACATCGATCATGTTTGGTGCCATGGTTGGGGTTGCGGCGGTTGGCACCACGGCTGGGGCGGTTGGCACCATGGTTGGGGTCCGGGTTGGGGCCCGGGCTGGGGCTGGCACCATCGCCACTGCGGCTACGACGCTTGGGGCCACTGGCGTTGCTGGTGGTGAGGCTCCGATCGCGGCGATGAGCCGTTGATGGCGCGCCGCGGATAGACCCGGAAATGAGGCGCCGCGAAAGCTTTCCGCGCTTTCGCGGCGCCTGATCGCAAAGCGCGCGCGAGGTTCGCCTAGCCTCCCATCCTCGCCATCAGCGCGTCGGAAATCTCGAAATTGGCGGTGACGTTCTGCACGTCGTCGTTCTCTTCCAGAGCGCCGACCAATCGCAGAATCTTTTCCCCCGCCTCGTCGTCAACCGCGACCGTGCTCTGCGGCCGCCACGCCAGCGACGCCCTGCGCGGCTCGCCGAACTTGGCCTCCAGCGCCTTTTGCGCGTCGCGCAAGGTCTCGACGGCGGTGATCACTTCGTGCTCGTCCGGGCCGGAGACGACGTCGTCGGCGCCCGCCTCGATCGCCGCTTCGAGCATCGCCTCGTCGCTGGCGACCTTGTGGTCGAAGACGATCGACCCGACGCGATCGAACATGAACGCGACCGCGCCGGTCTCGGCGAGCGCGCCGCCCGCCTTGGCGAAACAGGAGCGCACTTCGCCGGCGGTGCGGTTGCGATTGTCGGTCAAGGCCTCGACGATCACCGCGACGCCGCCCGGCGCGTAGCCCTCGTAGCGCACTTCGTCGTAGGTCTCGCCCTCGGCGCTCGCCGCCTTCTTGATCGCGCGCTCGATATTGTCCTTGGGCATGTTCTCGGCGCGCGCCGCCAGCACCGCCGCGCGCAGGCGCGCGTTCATCGACGGGTCGGGCAGGCCCATTTTCGCCGCGACGGTGATTTCGCGCGCCAGTTTCGAGAACAGCTTGGAGCGGATGGCGTCCTGCTTGCCCTTCTTGTGCATGATGTTCTTGAACTGACTATGACCGGACATGCCTCGCCTCGGAAAAGCGCGCCGAGCCCCGCGCGCGTTGGTGAAGACAAGGGGCTTCCTATACGCCGCGCCTGGCGCTTAGGGAAGGCGGCCGCGCTCGACGACAGGCAGGATCGAAGCCGATGAAAGCCGCGCTGGGAATCGTTCCCGGCCTCGTCCTTTATCCCGGCTATCTCGACCGCGCCGCGCAGCGCGCCCTGGTCGAAGAGTTGCGCGCCGTTCTCGCGATCGCGCCGTTGTTCCAGCCGCGCATGCCGGGCTCGGGCAAGCCGTTCTCGGTCAGCATGAGCAATTGCGGGCCGCTCGGCTGGGTCTCCGACGAAGGGGGCTACCGCTATCAGCCGACCCATCCGACCACCGGCGCGCCGCCGCCGGAGGCGTGCCTGATCAACTATTATGGCGCGGGCGCCCGCTTGGGTTGCATCAGGATCGCGACGAAGCGGAGCTTTCCGCGCCGGTCGTTTCGCTGTCCCTAGGGGATACGGCGCTGTTCCGCGTCGGCGGGCTGACGCGCGGCGCGCCGACGCGCTCGTTCCGCCTCGCCTCGGGCGACGCGATGACCCTCGGCGGCCCGGCGCGCCTCGCCTTCCACGGCGTCGACCGCATTTTCGCCGCAAGCTCGACGCTGCTCGCCGAAGGCGGGCGGATCAACGTGACGCTGCGGCGGGTGACGCGCGCTTAAGCCCGTCGGCCCTATTCCCCCTTCGGCGCGATCTTCGCGGCGCCCTTGGAGAGGCCGACCAGGGCGGGGCGCAGCACGCGATCGCCGATCTTCCAGCCGCTCTGCACCACATCGGCCACCGCGCCGGCCGGCAGCGCTTCGTGGGGGGCCTCGTACATCGCCTGGTGGAAATTCGGGTCGAATTTCTCGCCGAGCGGCTCCAGCTTGGCGACGCCGTGGCGCGCGAGCGCGCTCTGTAGCTCCCGCGCGGTCAATTCGACGCCGTCGATCAGGCTCTTCAACCAGCCCTCGGCGCCCGCGCGCGCTTCCGGCGGCACGCTGTCGAGCGCGCGGGCGAGATTGTCGGCGACGGGGAGCATGTCGCGGGCGAAAGCGCTGACCCCGTAGGCGCGCGCGTCGGCGACCTCGCGTTCGGTGCGCCGGCGCAGATTCTCCATCTCCGCCAGCGCGCGCAGCAGGCGATCCTTCAATTCGGCGTTTTCCGCGTTGAGCTTTTCGATCGCGGCGAAGCCGTCGGCCTCGGCGGACGGCGTCGCGCCGGCCGCGGTTTCGGGGCTCGGCGCGTCGGTGGAGTCGGTCATTTCGTCAAAATCCCGGATTTGGTCGCGCCCGATATCATCGTTGGCGGGGCAAAAATCAAGCGCGCGGCCCACGAGCGCCGCGCCGCGCGCCGTCAGAAAATCGCCAGCAGATGCCGCTTGATCGCCGCCTGACGCGATGGCGAGGCGATTTTCGCCCCGGTCAGATCGGTGACGTAAAACGAATCGACCGCCTTCTCGCCGAAGGTGACGATGTGCGCCGAGCCGATGTTCAGATTGAGGTTCGAGAGCGCCGAGGTCAGATCGTAGAGCAGTCCCGGACGATCGAGCCCGGAGACCTCGAGCACCGTGTAACGGTTGGAAAGAGTGTTGTCGATCATCACCTCGGGTGGAATCGCGAAGGCGTGCGCGCGGGCCTCGCGCACGCGCTTGGAGACGATTTCGCTGACGCGGATTTCGCCGCGCAACGCCTGTTCGATGGTGCGGGCGATGCGCGCGCCGCGCCGGAGCTCGTCGTCGTCGCGATCGAAGGCGCGCGAGACGAAAATCGTGTCGAGGGCGAATCCGTCGGTGGTGGTGAAAATATGCGCGTCGACGATATTGCCGCCGGAACCCGCGCAGGCGCCGGCGATGACCGACAGCAGGCGCGGGTGGTCGGGCGCGACGATCGTCAGCTCGGTCACGCCGTGGTAGGCGTCGGTGGCGACTTCGGTGGCCAGCGAACGCACCTCGGCCGCCATCGCGTAAAGCAGCTTGGCGTGCGCAACCTGGCGCGGCAGGTCCACTTTCAGCCAATAGGCGGGGTAGTGGCGCTGCGCGTAGGCGTCGAAATCGGGGTCGGACCAGCCGGGAAGCGCGCGCCGCAGCGCCTCCTGGGCCGCCAGGACGCGCGACTTGCGGTCGATCGCCGAATGCCCGCCGCCGAGCACGACCTCGGTATCCCAGAACAACGTGCGCAGCAACTGGCCCTTCCAGCCGTTCCACACGCCCGGCCCGACCGCGCGGGTGTCGCTGACCGTCAGCGCCAGCAGCATCCTCAGCCGGTCCAGGGTCTGCACGATCGCGGCCAGGGATTCGGCGGTGCGGGGGTCGGCGAGGTCGCGCCCCTGCGCCATGTTGGACATCGCCAGATGGTTTTGGACGAGCCAAGCGACCCGGTCGCAATCGGCCGGCGACAGGCCGAGCCGTGGGCAGAGGCGGCGCGCGACCTCCGCGCCGGCCAGCGAATGATCCTCGGGACGCCCCTTGGCGATGTCGTGCAGAAACGCGGCGACGTAGAGCGCAGTGCGATTGGCGATATGGGGCAGCATTTCGCTGACCAGCGGATGCTCCTCCTTGAGGCTCCCCGCTTCGATCTGGCTGAGGACGCCGACGGTGCGAAGCAAGTGCTCGTCGATGGTGTAATGATGGTACATCGAGAATTGCATCAGGCCGACGACGCGGCCGAAGTCGGGAATGAAGCGGCCGAGCACGCCGGCTTCGTTCATGCGGCGCAGCGCGACCTCCGGCGAACGGCGCGAGGTCAGGATTTCCAGGAACAGCCGGTTGGCCTCCGGGTTGGCGCGCAGCTTGGCGTCGACGCGCTTGAGCGAGCGGGTGACAAGGCGCGCCGCGTCGGGGTGGATCGCCAGGCTCGACCGGTCGGCGACCCAATAGAGACGGATGAGATTGACGGGATCGCGCTCGAACGCGTCGTCGCCGATCACGTCGACGCGGTCGTGCTCGATCTTGAAATCGACGGCGTCCGCAACGGCGCGCGGGCGGCGGCGCAAGCGGCCGAGGAAGCGGTCGAGCGCCTGAGTCGGCTTGGCGTGACGCTCCTCGAGCGCAGCGCAGACGATCGCGGTGAGATCGCCGACGTCCTTGGCGACGAGGAAATAGTGTTTCATGAAGCGCTCGACGTCGTCTTGACCGGCGCGCGCGGCGTAGCCGAGCCGTCCGGCGATCGGGCGCTGCAGATCGAAGCTCAGGCGCTCCTCGGCGCGCCCGGTCAAGAAATGCAGGTGGCAGCGCACCGTCCACAGGAACTGCTCGCAACGCGAAAACAGCGCCAGCTCCCGCTGCGAGAACAAGCCGGCGGCGACCAGTTCATGCGCGCCGCGCACGCGATAGACGTATTTGGCGATCCAGAACAGCGTGTTGAGATCGCGCAGGCCCCCCTTGCCCTCCTTGACGTTGGGCTCGACCAGATAGCGCGATTCGCCCGCGCGCTTGATCCGCGTGTCGCGCTCGGCGAGCTTGGCGGCGACGAATTCGCTCGCCGTCTTGGCGACGATTTCTCTGTCGAAGCGCGCGCGCAAGCGATCGAACAGCGTCTCGTCGCCGATGATGAGGCGGGCTTCGAGCAGGGTGGTGCGAATCGTCATGTCGGCGCGCGCCAGTTTCAGGCATTCCTCGATCGAGCGCGTAGCGTGGCCGACCTTCTGCTTGAGGTCCCACAGAACGTAGAGGATGGTCTCGATGATCTTGCGGGTTTCCGCCGTCGGATCGCCGGGCAGCAGGAACAACAGATCGATGTCCGATCCGGGCGCCAGCGCGCCGCGGCCGTAGCCCCCCACCGCCACGATCGTCGGCCGCGCCGAGGCCGGTAGGCCGGGGTTAAGATAGCGCGCCGCCCAGTCGTGGATCGCGCGGATCAGGTTGTCCTCGTGATCGGAGAGGCGCGTCGCGCAGGCGCGTCCCCCGCCACCGTCCTCGAGCGCGCGGCGCGCGGCGGCTAGGCCCTGCTCCAGCCGCTCGCCGAATAGCGCGACCGCCTCGCGGCGGAACGCCGCGTCGTCCAAAGGCCGATCGCGGCGCAGCGCTTCCAATTGCGCGTCGAGGCGGGTGCGGTCGAAGCCGCCTTTCGGCGAGGCGGCGCGGGGCCGGCGCGCGGGCCGTGTGGCGGCGACGGAAGTGTCCATGGCGCTTGCCCTAGCTCGAAGCGGCGGGATCGGCGGCGTGGGCGGCGAATGCGCGTCGCTTGGCTTCGATCACGTCCCAGATCGCCGCGGCGATGTCCGCGCCGCCGAACCGTCGAACCGCCCGGAGGCCCGTCGGCGAAGTCACGTTGATCTCGGTCAGACGTCCGTCGATGACGTCGATGCCGACGAAGATCAGGCCGCGACGTTTGAGTTCCGGGCCGATCGTCGCGCAAATCTCGCGCTCGCGCGACGTAAGTTCGGTCTCCTGCGCCGCGCCGCCGCGAACCATATTGGAGCGAATGTCGTCGCCGGCCGGCACGCGGTTGACCGCGCCGAGCGGCTCGCCGTCGATGAGGATGATGCGCTTGTCGCCGGTGGCGACCTCCGGCAGGAATTTTTGGATCACCCAGGGTTCGCGGAAGGTGACGGAGAAGAGGTCGAACAGCGAGCCGAAATTCGGGTCCTTGGCCGCCACCTTGAACACCGCCTGGCCGCCGGCGCCGTAGAGCGGCTTCATCACCACTTCGCCGTGCCGGGCCCGAAACGCCTCGATCGGCGCGCGCTGGCGCGAAATCAGCGTCGGCGGCATCAGCTCGGGAAAGTCCATCACGAACAGCTTTTCGGGCGCGTCGCGCACCCCGCGGGGATCGTTGACCACCAGCGTGCGAGGATGGATGCGCTCGAGCAGGTGCGTGGCGGTGACATAGGCGAGGTCGAACGGCGGGTCCTGGCGCATCAACACCACGTCGACCTCGGCAAGATCGACCCGCTTCGCCTCGCCGAGGCTGAAGTGTTCGCCCTCGGCGTCCTTGACGCGGAGCGGCTGAGCCTGAGTGAAGAGAGAGGCGCTCTCCAGACACAGTCGGTCGGGCGTGTAATAGAGGAGGGCGTGCCCGCGCGCCTGCGCCTCGAGCAGCAGGGCGAAAGTCGAGTCGCCGGCGATGCGAATGCGCTCGATCGGGTCCATCTGCACGGCGACGGTCAAAGGCATGGCGCGCGGATTCTCTCTCAGTCGAGGTCCAGCCTATACGCCGCGCCGAGGTGGCGGGGAAGACGCCCGGGGGCGACGAACACCGCATCGCCGCGCAGCGTCGCGCCCGCCGCCCAGGGGTTGCGGGCGAGCCACACCCGCGCGGCGCGCGAAATGCGCCGGCGCTTGGCCTCCGAAATCGCGCTCGCCGCCTCGTCGAGATCGTCGCGCGCCTTGACCTCGACGAACGCGATCGTCCGGCCGCGCTGGACGACGAGATCGATTTCGCCGCCCGAGACGGCGAAGCGGCGCGCCAGCACGCGATAACCCTTCAGCCGCATGAGCAGCGCGGCGATTTGCTCGGCGCGCAGGCCGAAGAGATGGGCGCGCCGCCGCGCCGCGGCCCGCCGCTCGCCCATTAGCGCCGCGCGCCGGCAAGACGCAGCGCGCGCGCGTAGACCTGCCGGCGCGGCAGGCCGGTGCGCGCCGCGACTGCGGCGGCCGCGTCCTTGACCGACAGCGCGCCGAGCGCATCGACGATCTCGGCGTCCAGCGCCTCCGCGTCGAGCCGCGGCGCGGCGTGCGGCGGGCCGACGACGATGACGATCTCGCCCTTGGGCGGCCCTTCGGCCGCGTAATGGGCGGCCAGTTCCGCGAGGGTTCCCCGGCGCGTTTCTTCGTAGAGCTTGGTGAGTTCGCGCGCGACCGCCGCGGGCCGCGGCCCGAGTTCGGCCGAGAGGTCCTCGAGCGCGGCGGCGAGCCGGCTCGGCGCCTCGTAGAACAACAGCGTCGCCGGGATCCCCGCCAGGGCGTTGACGCGCCCGCGTCGCGCCGCGCGCTTGGCCGGCAGGAAGCCTTCAAAGAAGAACCGGTCGGTCGGCAGCCCCGAACTCGTCAGCGCCGCCAGCGCCGCCGAAGGGCCGGGGACGCTGGTCAAGGCGATCCCCGCCGCCGCGGCCTCCGCCGCCAGTTTGCAGCCGGGGTCGGAAATCAGCGGCGTGCCGGCGTCGGAAATCAGCGCCAGCGCTTCGCCTTCGGCGAGCTGCGCGATGAGGCGCGGGCGGAGCCTCGCCGCGTTGTGCTCGTGATAGGCGACGAGCGGCGTGGAAATCTCGTAGCGGTCCATGAGATGGCGGGAGACCCGCGTGTCCTCGGCCAGGACCGTGTCGGCCGCCGCGAGCGTCGCCAGCGCCCTGAGCGTGACATCGGTGAGATTGCCGATCGGCGTCGCCACGATATACAGGCCCGGCGCGATCGGCGCGGCCTCGACGCGCGCGCCGAGCGCCGAGAAGCTGCGCGAGCGCGGCCGGCTCGGCGGCGTCTTGGTCTGATCCAGGCGGCGCGTCGCCATCTTCGCCCCGATCCTTTAGGAGGCGATCGTCCGCGCGCCGCGGACGCCGATCCCGCTTTTTCCTTATCATCAGGGAATGAAAAAGCCACAATTACCGCAAATGGTGAGGACTACAGGCGTGAGAGGAGACGCCGTCGGCGCGAAGGGCGTAGAGTGGCGTCGGGCATGAGGCGACTCGCTTTTTGCTTTCGCGCGCGCTAGGAGGTCGTGATGCCGACAAGCGCCTCATTGACGCTCGCAAACCGCGGATTCGCTCGACAGGCGCGTCGGGCGGTCGCGGCGGGGTTCGCCCTAGCGCTCGCGGGTTGCAATTCGAGCGAACTCGGCCCCTCCGGGCCCAACGTCGGCGCGGCGCCGACGCCGCAGGTCCAGGCGCAGCCGCTCGCCGCAGCGGCGGTCGGCGACGTTCTGGGCACGGGTCCGGTGCGCGTCGGGCTGATCCTGCCGTTGACGCAAAATGGCGGCCCGAGCGTGGTGGGCGCCTCGCTGCGCAACGCGGCCCAGCTCGCGCTCGAAGAATCGGGCATGGGCGACATCACGCTGATGATCGTCGACGATCATGGGACGGTGGACGGCGCCGCGCAGGCGGCTGAGGTCGAGCTCGGCGCGGGGGCGGAAATCATCCTGGGGCCCTTGCTGGCGCCCGAAGTGCGTGAAGTCGGACGCTTGGCCAAGGTCGCGGGACGTCCCGTCATCGCCTTTTCGACCGACGAGGGCGCCGCCTCGCCCGGCGTCTATCTGCTGTCGTTCCTGATCGAATCCTGCACCGACCGAATCGCCGAGTACGCGGTCTCGCGCGGCAAGAAATCCTTCGCCGTGATCGCGCCCGAGAGCGACTACGCCAATGTCGCCGTCAGCGAATTCCAGCAGGCCGCGGCGCGCGCCGGCGCGCGCATCGTCACTGTCGCGCGCTATGCGCCGGGCCAGCCCCAGAACGCCGTTCAGGACATCGCCGGCGTGGCGTCGCAGATCGACGCGCTGTTCATCCCCGAGCTGGCGGACGCCGTGGGCGCGGTCGCCGCGGCGCTGACGGCGAGCGGCCTGAAGACGCAAATTCTCGGCACGGACTTCTGGAGCGACCCGCGCGTCTTGAGGTTGCCGGCGCTGCAAGGCGCCTGGTTCGCCGCGCCGGAGACCACCGGATTCGCCAGCTTCGCGCAGCGCTACAAAGCCAAGTTCGCCCTCGATCCGTCGCGGCTGGCCTCGCTCGCCCACGACGCGGTCTCGCTGGTCGCGGCGCTCGCGCGCACGCAAGGCGCGCAACGTTTTTCGCAGAGCGTTCTGACCAGCGCCTCGGGGTTCAACGGCATCGACGGCTTGTTCCGCTTCCGCGCCGACGGCGCCAACGATCGCGGCCTGGCGGTGATGCAGATCAGCGCCGGCGCGGCGAGCGTCATCAGCCCGGCGCCGCAAAAATTCCCCGGCGCTTGAGACGCGCGGCCGCCAAGCGCCGAGCTCGAGCGGAGAAGCCCGATGTCGCTGCAGTTCTGGCTGACCACCCTCGTCATCGTCGCCGCGCCGGGGACCGGCGTCGTCTACACGCTGGCCGCCGGCCTTTCGCGCGGCGCCCGGGCAAGCCTGGTGGCCGCGTTCGGCTGCACGCTCGGCATCCTGCCGCACGTCGGCGCCGCGCTCGTCGGGCTGGCGGCGGTTCTGCACGCGAGCGCGCTGGCGTTCTCCGCGGTCAAGTACGCCGGCGTCGCCTATCTCCTCTATATGGCGTGGCGAGCGCTCGGCGAGAGCGGGGCGCTCAGTGTCGAGCGGACCGCCGACCGGCGCTCGGACTGCCGAGTCGTCGTCGATGCGATCCTGGTCAACATCCTCAATCCGAAGCTGTCGATTTTCTTCGTCGCCTTCCTGCCGCAGTTCGTCGACGCGCGGGACGCCTATCCGCTCCTCAGCATGATCGAACTCTCGGCGGCGTTCATGGCGGCGACCTTCGTCGTGTTCGCGCTCTATGGCCTGTTCGCGGCCTACCTGCGCGACCACGTGATCGCCCGCCCGCGCGTCCTCGCCTGGCTGCGCCGCAGCTTCGCGGCCGTCTTCGGCGCGCTGGCGGTGCGGCTGGCGCTGACGGAGCGGTGAGCGACGGCAGGGCGGCGTGGCCAGTTGGAATTGGGGTTTTGCGGGTCTCCGTAATGGCTGTCGCCCAACTAGCCGTGTCTCACCGATGGGGCGCAGTCCTGTTGTCCGAGATCGGCGCCCAGCCATCCGGCGTGAGCTGGAACTCGTCGATCGCGGCGAGCGCGAAAGAAGCGCGTTCACGGTTCCAGTCCAAGCGCTCGACCGCCACGCGCGGACGCTCGATGCGGATGAGATTGAAGGAATTCGCGGCGCCGCGCAGCCGCGTGGAGGCGGCGGAGCCGGCTTGGATCAGCAGCAGCGAGCGGCCGGGAATGTCGTATCGCGCCGCGCTCTCGACGACGCCGCCACGGTGCAAATGACCGGACAGGATGAGGTCGACGTCGTGATAGGCGAACTCGGCCATCGCCATCCGGGCGCGCCCGAGAATCCCATGGGCGCCGCGCGCGTCCGGGACGTCGAAGGGATGATGGGTGACGATGATCCGGGTCACGCCCGCCCCGCATTGGGCCAGTCGCGCGCAAGCGCCGGCGACCTGCCGTCGATTGATGCGTCCGTTGTCGAAGGTCAGGGAGCGGGCCGTGTTGACGCCCGCCACGGCGATCTCCTCGTCGGCATAGAACGGCTCCAGATCGTCGCTGATGGTTCGTCGGTATCTGGCGAGCGGCGTCAGCGCTCGCGCGACGACGTTGTATAGCGGCACGTCGTGATTGCCGGGCACGACGATCTGGGGCGACGGCAGATCGTCGAGAAACTTGCGCGCGTCCGCGAATTCGCGCCGGCGCGCCCGCTGCGTGAGATCGCCGCAGACGGCCACGACATCGGGTTCGGCGGCCTCGACCGCGGCGACCAGGGCGGGCAGGACGGCGCGATCCAGGCGACCGAAATGCAAATCGGAAAGATGAGCGATCCTGCGCAACGGGCGCCCCTCTTGGCGCGCTAACGCCGCTCGCCATTTCGGGTCGGCACGATGACGCCGAGCGCGCGCGGGCGAATGCGATAGCGAAGCGGCGCCTCCATGACGCTGACCTCGCCGTCGGTGGACACATTGATCCGCTTGGTTCTGGGTTGGACCGAGATCTCCTCCGCCTCGAAGGCGTCCAGCTCATGGTCGTTCTCGCGACCCGTCGGCGCTTTCAGAACCATATGCACAAGGTTTCGGCGACCCGTGCGAGACGCCATGCACACCCAAAGCCGGCCTGAATGCAGGCTCGCGCGCGTGCCGATTTCCAAGCCCACGATCTCGTATCTGTTGTTGCCGACGAACAAAAAGGGCGTCCGGCGATCGAGGGTTTCCGCCTCGTCGACGCTCATCTTGACGTGCAGAACGGAATAGCGCCGCAGAACCGCCCCCACCGCGATGACGAACGCCACCGCTTTGCTGTGGCCGTGGCGTTGCTGTTCCTGCCGCTGGCGCACGATCCGCGGATAAAGGCCGATGCCCGAATTGTTCACGAACACGCGGCCGTTGACCTCCGCCACGTCCACCTTGTCGATTTGGCCGATGAAGAGGTTGCGGACGGCGGCTTCCAGGTTCAAGGGGACCCCAATGTCCTTGGCGAAATGGTTCAACGTGCCGATCGGCAGAACGCCGAGCGCGATGTCGGTCCCTGCGAGCGCGCCCGCCACGGCGTTGACGGTTCCGTCGCCGCCGCCCGCCACCACCGGCTGGCGCCGCTCGTTCACGGCGCGCGCGGCCATCGACGTGAGTTCGTCGCCGCTCCGGGTCACAAGGATGCGCGCCGGCAGGCCGAATTCGCCGGAAATACGGACAAGATGCGCCCGGGCCGCTTCCACGTGGCGAGAAGCGCCGTTGAGAATGCAGGTCGGGCCTGCGGACCTTTCCAGCGAATGCGGCGCCATCGTTTATCGCGCGGTTGCGGTTGGGTTGCCGGGGCATGACGCCCGTTGCATGGTTTGGCCGGCCCGCCGGATATTTCCGCCGACGGCGCGGCTCTGCGAACTCCTGCGATAGGTCTATCTCGGCGCGATCGCAATCCCGCCGACCCGCCGCGCGCCCCTTCCCCGCTCGCATGGCGGCGTTCATGGCGGCGACTTTCGTCGCGTTCGCGCTCTACGGCCTGTCCGCGGCTGCCGTGCGCGACCACGCGATCGCGCGCCGTCTTCGCCGCGAACACGGCGCCATGATTTTCGAACCATCGGCCGCCAGCGAACCGCCTCCGGCGGGTCGCGCGTGACATCGCCTTGACTTGGCGTTCGCCTCCGCCTTAAACGAGGCGCCCACGGCTCGGGCGATTAGCTCAGCGGTAGAGCGTCCCCTTCACACGGGGAAGGCCACAGGTTCGATCCCTGTATCGCCCACCATGCAGTCCCGGCAAACCGACGCGGTTTCCGAGTAGGCGGAAACCCTCGCAATCCCGGTCGGTTAGAGAGGCGTGTCGCGGTCTGCGAACCGAATTCCGACCGTTCTCCCGCGTTCTGCGCGCGAAATCCCCCACCAGTCTCAGCCCGCAAAATTCCGTTTCCCGGACCACGAGATCGAGAGGCCGATCCCGTGGCGCTTGGCAAATCGGCGACGCGTCAACGTTCGGCGCGGCGCTATCTTCTCCCATCTCCGTCGGCTCGATCCGATGGACCGATCCTCGCTCCTTGTCCGTTCGACCAATCCCGACGGGATAGCCGCGCTTGCGCAGGCCGGTGAGCGCGGCGCGCGTCGTGTGCGGCGGCCCGCCGGCGGCGGCGACCAGCTCGGCGAGAGTCGCGCCGTCGCCACGCTGCAGCAGTTCGATGACCAGCGCGATCTTGGTTCCGCCACGCGGAGACGTTGGGGTCGAGGCGACGCCGATATTTGGCTTGTCGATGGCTTCTGGACCTGAACTGGGTTCGGGCTTCGGATCGACGGAGACGATCGGATGGTCCGCAGGCCGTTCCGCCTCTCCTGCGGAGGACCTAGCCTCGTCAACCGCGATCGCCTTCGCGCCAGCGGCAGTCAGCTTGAACGCATAGGTCTGTCCGGTCTCGTCGTCGCGCCGCCAGATCGGCGCTCCCGCCTTCGCCCTTAATCTCCTTCACGAGCCCAGTTTCGACAAGTTTGGCTACGGCCCTTTGGGCCTAGGCGCGCATTGAGCCTGTCGGTGGAGCCAGGCAATGATCATCGCGCCGCGACGCCGCGCCGAGCCGAGCAGCACAAGTTGCGTGTCGTTGAATTCGATGGACATATTTGAACCTCGCGCTTCGGGAGCCAGCCGATCTCGGCCCCTCACTGACGCGAGCCCCGGATCGGACGGATCGTCGGGGCGAAGGGTTCAGCCGTAGCGCCTCAGCGCCGCGGACGTCTGTGCACATGCTCTCTTTCCGGCCGAAAGCCAGTCTTTTCTTGGAGCGCGAGCGCTCTCACCAGTGAATATCCAGCATCGCCCGCCGTTCTCGTTCGCCTGCCCTCCGAAGGCGGAGGCCGCAGGTTCGAATCCTGTCGGACGCGCCAATGATTTCAATGATTCATCGCAGCGAGCGCCCTCGGGCGCCGTCAAGTTGCCATGCGGTGCGCGCGAAAGGCCTTCGCCTCGCGGATTGTCAAGCTCCTTCGACTGCCTCCTCCTTCGACTGCCTCGCGCCGTGTGTTCATCGCCGCGGCGCGAAGCGTGCGGTGTGTTTGAGCTGAGGTCGGACGGCGTTCAACGTTGAAGGCATTGTAAACGGCCGCATGGCTCGACAGGAATTTCTGCGCAGAGCCGACGCTCTTGAAGCGTTGCATCTTGCGCTCCCGCCGTCGGGTCGGCTGATGCGAATTCTCGGCCCGATGGTTCTTCCATCGTCCGCGTTCGTGTCGGTTCTCGAGTCCCAGGTCGCGGGCCGCGGCGCCGTATGACCGCAAATCGTCCGTGACCAATCGCTGGGGAACGAAGGCGTATTTCTTCAGAAGCTTTCGCATCAGTTTCAGCGCGGCATGCTTGTTTCGCTTGGATGGCGCCAACACGTCGAGGACCTCGCCCTCGGCGTCGAAGGCGCGCCATAGATAGACCATGCAGCCATCGATCTTCAGATAAACTTCGTCCGACGCCAGATCGAATGCGGCTTGGGGCGGCGCTTTCGCACGTCGGCGGCGACCATCGGTCCGAAATGATTCACCCAGCGCCGGACGGTCTCGTAGGACGCCGTCACTCCGCGCTCCGCCAGCAAATCTTCGACGTCGCGCAGGCTCGGCGTGAACCGGAGGCAGAGCCAAATCGCCTGCTGAACGATCTCGGCCGGGAACCGGTGGCCGGCGCAGCTGATTTTCCTCATTCCCCTTGGCTGCCGGGCCGCCAAAGGGACCGCGAGTCCGACGCGGCGCGACAATGCCGGTACACGGGGTTGACGCAGTGTACAATGTCGTATACAAGACCGTGTGCAGCGGGTCGGGCGCTTCACCTCCGCCAACCTTACGCGCGACTGCGCCAAACGGCGAGACGAAACCGTGAAGAGGGTGTTCGTCCGGAAAGATTCCTACTACGACTCGGTGTTCCTCATGCTCCTGAGCCGGGAGGTGAAGTCTGCCTCCGGCGTGCATGACGCCACGGTCGCCATGGGAACGGAGATGAACCTCGATCTCCTACGGTCCCAGGGCTTCGAGGCGAGTTCGTTGGCCGGCGCGACCCCGAACGACCTCGTCATCGCCATTGATTGCGCCAGCGCCGAGGCCGCGGACGCCGCCATGGCGGCGGCGAAGCTGGCCTTGGGCAGGAAGCCGCGTCCCGCGGCGGGCGGCGGCGCGGGCGCCTCACCGACCAGCCTGAGCGCCGCCCTCTCGGCGCTGCCCGGCGCGAACCTCGCGGTCGTCTCGCTGCCCGGCGCCTACGCCGCCCGCGAGGCGCGCAAGGCGCTGGAGAGCGGGCTGCACGTCATGCTGTTCTCCGACAACGTGCCGCTGGAAGACGAGATCGCCCTGAAGGCGTTGAGCCGGCGGAAGGGGCTGCTCCTCATGGGGCCGGATTGCGGAACGGCGATCATCAACGGCAAGCCGCTCTGCTTCGCCAATGTCGTGAAGCGCGGTCCTGTGGGCATTGTCGGCGCGTCGGGCACCGGCATGCAGGAGGTCGCCTGCCTCGTCGACCGCGCCGGGTCTGGCGTCAGCCAGGCGATCGGCGCCGGCGGTCGAGATCTGAAGAACGAGCGGGTGGGCGGGTCGACCACGCTGATGGGCATCGAGGCGCTGGCCCACGACGAGGAGACCAAGGTCATCGTCGTCATCTCCAAGCCGCCCGCGAAGGCGGTCGCCGAGCGTGTGCTGTCGGCCCTCGAACGCAGCGGCAAGCCCGCCGTGGTCTTCTTCGTCGGCCTTGCGGCCGAACCCGAGCGCGCCGGTTCCATGGTGCGATTCGCCGCGAATCTGGAAGAGACGGCCGGCATGGCCGTGGCGCTCGCCGAGGGCAGGCCCTACGCGCCGCGGACGTTCACGCTTCCCGCCGCCGCAATCGAGGCGATCGTCGAGCGCGAGACGCGCGCGATCGGCGGCGCGCAAAAATACCTGCGCGGCTTCTACACCGGCGGCACTCTCGCGGACGAGGCCTGGACGCTCGTCCACCAATGCACCGGCGCCGTCTATTCCAACAATCACACCGATCCGCGTTTCATCCTCAGCGATCCGCATCGCTCCGTGGGCCACGCGATCGTCGATCTGGGGGACGACGTCTTCACCGTCGGCCGGCCGCATCCGATGATCGATCCCAGCGCGCGCGTCGAGCGGATGGCGGCGGAACGCGAAGACGCGGAGATCGCCGTCGTGCTCGTCGATGTCGTGCTCGGCTACGGATCGCACGACGATCCGGCGGGGGCTCTGGCGCCGGCGGTGCAGTCGATGCGCGAGGCGGCGCGCCAGCGCGGCGGTTACCTGCCGGTGCTGGCCTCGATCACCGGAACCCAAGGCGACCCGCAGAATCTCGCGCTCCAGACGGCGAAGCTCGAGGCGGCGGGCTGCGTCGTCATGCCGTCGAATCACCAGGCCGCCCTGCTGGCGACGAAGCTCCTGGAAAGGCTTAACGATCGTTCCGGAAAGGCAGGCGCGGCGTGAACGAGACGCTGAACATCGAGCCGGTCGCCGCGCTCTTCAAGAGCCGCCTGTCGGTCGTGAACCTGGGTCTCGCCTCCTTCGCCGAGAACCTGCGCGCGACGGGGGTCGACGTCGTCGAGGTTGACTGGCGGCCGCCCGCGGGCGGCGACGTCGCGATGATCGCGGCCCTGGAGCGGATCGCGCGCAGCCGGACGGACGTGCAGGCGGCCAACAGGAAGGCGGCCGACATCATCCTTGCCGGCAAGCCGATGCTCATGGATATCGGCGTCGCCGGCGAGGTCGTCCCCGGCATGACGCCGACCACGGTGCTCCACGCCGGGCCTCCCGTCACGTGGGAGCGCATGTGCGGTCCGATGAGGGGCGGCGTGATCGGCGGGCTCATCTACGAGGGCCTGGCGGCGAACCGCGCCGAAGCGGAATCGCTGGCGGCCTCGGGCCGTATCGCCTTCGCGCCCTGCCACGACCACGCGGCCGTGGGACCGATGGCGGGCATCGTGACCTCCCGGATGCCCGTGTGGGTCTTCGAGAACGCCACGTATGGAAACCATTCGTACTGCACCGTCAACGAGGGCCTGGGCAAGGTGCTGCGCTACGGCGCCTTTTCCGACGAGGTGCTGAACCGTCTCCGCTGGATCGAGACGGAACTCGCGCCGGTCATGAAGAAGGCGCTGAAGCTGCATGGCCCCATCGACCTGCGCAGCGTCATCGCCCAGGCGCTGCAGATGGGCGACGAGGGGCACAACCGCAATCGGGCCGGCACCTCGCTGATGATCCGCGAGCTCGCTCCCTGCCTCGTGCGGCTGGACGAACCGGGCGAGAAGCTCGCGAGAGTCCTGAACTTCCTCAACGCCAACGACCACTTCTTCCTCAATCTGTCGATGCCCGCCTGCAAGTGCGTCGTGGACGCGGCCAAGGGCGTCGAGGGAAGCTCGGTGATTGTCGCCATGGCGCGCAACGGAACCGAGTTTGGAATCCGCGTCTCCGGCCTCGGCGACCGCTGGTTCACCGGACCGGCCTCCATGGTCGACGGGCTCTACCTGCCGGGGTTTTCCGCCGAGGACGCGGCCCCGGACATCGGCGATTCCGTGATCACCGAGACCGCCGGCATCGGCGGCTTCTGCATGGCCGCTGCGCCTGCGATCGTCAAGTTCGTCGGCGGCGCGCCCCAGGACGCGATCGCCTTCACCACGCGCATGTACGAGATCACGGTGGCCGAGAACGGCGCCTACCAGATCCCGGCGCTGGACTTCCGCGGCTCGCCGACCGCCATCGACGTTTGCAAGGTCGTCGAGACCGGCATCCTGCCCGTCATCAATACGGGGATCGCCCACCGCGAGCCGGGCGTCGGGATGGTCGGCGCCGGGCTGGTCAAACCCCCCGAGAATTGTTTCCGCGACGCCGTATCCGCCTTTGCCGACGCGTACGGCGCCTAATCGACTTCGTTGAGGAGCGTTCCATGAAACCCATTGACCTCTCGATTCCCCTCGGCATCGGCACGCCGCCCTGGCCCACCTATGTTCCGCTCCAGGTTCAGTACTTCAAGCGGCTGGCCCCCAACGGCGCCAACGGACAGGTGGTGACCCATTCCAATCACGTGGGCACCCACCTCGATGGCGAGATCCATTTCTACACGCCGGGCAAAGACATCGCCAGCCTGGAACTGGACTACCTCGTGCACGAGGGCGCCGTGGTCGATCTTTCCGACGCCTGCGGCGACTACGACATCTACACCTCGAAGATGGTCGAGGACCGCGTGGAGGTGAAGGAAGGCGACATCCTCATCATCCACACCGGCTTTCATCACTACGGCTGGGATCAGCCGACGGCCGATGAAATCCGCTACATGATCAAGCACTCGGGACCGGATCGCGAGTTCGCCGAGTGGGCGAAGCGCAAGAAGCTCCGTTGGCTCGGCGTGGACTGCGGCAGCGCCGACCACCCGATGAACACCAAGATCCGTGACTGGATGCCCGTGCAGGCCCAGGAGTGCGATGCGCACTTCAAGAAGAAATACGGCCGGGCCCTCGAGGAGGTGTTCTCGGCGGACAAGTACCAGCTCATGCACCTGGAGATGTTCAACCACGGGATCATTCATGCGGAATGCGTCGGCGGCGACATCGACCTGTTGCTGAACCAGCGGGCCGTCATCGGTTGCTTCCCGTGGCGTTTCGTCGACGGCGAATCGTGCATCTCCCGCATCGTCGCTTTTGTCGACGACGATCGTCACGCGGCGCTGATGGCGAAGAAGGCCAAGGCCGTGCTGACGAAGTTCGGCGATGTGGCGGGATCCGCGAACCCATGGCTGCACGCCGAAGCGCTGAAGAAGTAACGCCCGAATTCATCAGTGGGCGGCGGAGCGCACGAAATCAACGCCGCCCGCCCCTGACTCGAGGCGAAGGCCGCCTCGATCGAGAGAGGTAAGGACATGGCGATCGACGCAATTGAAAGCAAACTGCGGCCCCCCGCGCTCGGCCTCAAGCCCTATCCGTCCAAGATGATCACGCTGGCGAGCGGCGAGATCATGGTGGTCAGGGAAGCGCGGCGCGAGGAGGTCGGCGTCCTGCTCGGAACGGTCTATCCGTTGATCGGCGTCCCGGCGGATTACTACGACATCGTCGCGGCCCGTATGTACGAGGAACTCCTCGGCTGGTACCGCTACCGCACCGCCAATGAGTTCGTCCTGGTCGGCGCGATCAATGGCGTCATCGCCGGCATCGTCAACAGCCGCTCCGTCGATCCGAAGCTCGGCATGAGCCTGCACACGCTGACGATCAAGCGCGGCCTGCGGATCGGCGCCCAGCTCTTCGCGGCGAAGATGGAGAACCACATCGAGATCCAGGGGGCAGACGAGGTCTACATCGTCGCCGAGAGCCCCAACGGGTGGCGACGCTGGATGATCGAGTACGAGCTGGAGGACCGCTCGCACCTCTATCCGGCGGTCCGCCATGAGCTGGGCGGCGTGCCGACTTTCGTGCTCACGCGCAAGCTGTGGGATGCGGTGAAGTCCAGCAAGTGCACAGGGGTGCGTCCTGTTCCGCCTGAGATCCTGGCCACCGCCAACAAGCTCAGCATGCCCACCGAGTACCCGCAGATCCCCGGTTTCAAGAGGTGAGCGGAATGTCCGCCAGGATCGGAATCGTCGGCGTCGGCCACACCAGGTTCGGCAACTCGAGCGAGTACGATCTCGCCGACGTCATGGCCTATGCGGCCACCGACGCCCTCATCGACGCCGGCATTCTGGAGAAGCGGCGGGAGGTGGACCAGGTCTTCGTCGCGAACATGGCCTCGGGGCTCTTTTGCAACCAGACCTCGGTGGCTTCGTCGCTGGTCAGCCGCTTGGACATGGAGCCGGTCCCGGCGGAACTCATCGAGAACGGACCTGCCTCCGGGGCGAGCGCCGTGAAGGTCGCCTATATGGCGATCGCCTCGGGGATGGCGGACGTGGTCCTGGCGGTCGGCGGGGAGATCATGCGCAAGGTCTCCGGATGGCAGGCCACCGACATCGTTGCGACGATGCTCCATACCGACGCCGAATACAACATGGGCCTCACCCTGCCGAGCTTCGGCGGCATGTTCGCTCGGCTCTACATGGACAAGTACGGCTGCACCGAGCGCGATCTGGCGCTGATCGCAGTGAAGGATCATGACAACGGCGCGCTGAACCAGTACGCGCACGTCCAGAGCGCCTGCACCATCGAGGCCATCGCCGACAGCGAGACCGCTCACGTCGTCAACAACTATGTCGCCGAGCCGCTGCGAATCTATTCCACCTGTCCGGTCAGCGACGGCGCGGCGGCGCTGGTGCTGGTGAACATGGACTCGCCCAAGGCGAGGCTCTTCGGCAAGAGGCCGGTCCGCATCGCCGGCGTCGCCTCGGCGACGGACACCCACTGCGTTCACAACCGCAAGGATCCGCTCCGCCTCGACGCCGTGCGAATCGCCGGTGAGAAGGCCTACGCCATGGCCGGCGTCGGCCCGCGCGACATCTCGTTCGCCGAACTCCACGACGCCTTCGTGATCCTGGAGCTCGCCATCAGCGAGGAGCTTGGCCTGTTCGAGCGCGGCAAGTCGTTCCTCGCGGTGCGCGAGGGCGCAACGACCATCAAGGGGCGACTGCCGATCAATCCGTCGGGGGGGCTCAAGTCCAAGGGCCATCCGGTGGGGGCGACGGGCGTGTCGCAAATCGTCGAGCTGGCGCGGCAGATTCGCGGCGAGGTCGAGCCGGGACGCCAAGTGAAGGACCCCAGGTACGGGATGGCGGTGAACTTCGGCGGGTTCGGCAACAACGTCGTCGCCACCATCTGCGCCAAGGACTAGGAGGCTGCGCATGTCGCGACCGATTGCGGTGGTCGCCTTCGGCGGCAACGCCATCCTCCGGGCCGGCGACGACGGCTCGTTCCACACGCAGATGGAGAAGGCCAAGGGCACCTGCCGGCAGATGCTTGAGATCCTTCATAAGGGCTACGAGCTGGTCCTCGTGCATGGCAACGGGCCCCAGGTCGGCAATCTTCTGCTGCAGTTCGAGAAGGCCCGGGACATCATTCCGGTGCCGCCGCTCGACGTCGCGGTCGCCACCTCGCAGGGCCTGCTCGGGCACATGCTGGAGAT
>Ga0326727_10008023_pt1 | contig 27197 bp, 14 predicted proteins | sample MB2enrmetagenome_FD_207643 | JGI IMG/M metagenome (GOLD analysis project Ga0326727, IMG submission 207643) | Lab enriched peat soil microbial communities from McLean, Ithaca, NY, United States - MB29MY | ecosystem: Environmental > Terrestrial > Soil > Wetlands > Peat | place: USA: New York...
CTGGCCGTAGCGCTCAGGGTGAACGTGCCGTTCGGCGCGTACGTGTAGCTGGTCACCGATGGCGCGAAGGTGATCGTCTGGCTGGCCGGGTTGATCGTAAAGTTGACGTTGACCGCCGTTGCCGCGTTGTAGCTCGCGTTGCCTGCCTGCGTTGCCTGGATGGTGCAAGTTCCGCCGCCCAGCATCGTCACCGTGGAACCGCTCACCGAACAGATGCTCGCTGTGGTCGATGCGAAGCTGACAGCCAGGTTGGAGCTTGCCGTAGCGCTCAGGCTGAACGTGCCGTTCGGCGCGTACGTGTAGCTGGTGACGGACGGCGCGAAGGTGATCGTCTGGCTAGCCGGGTTGATCGTGAAGTTGACGTTGACCGCGGGCGCGGCCTGGTAATTGCTGTTGCCGGCCTGCGTTGCCTGGATGGTGCAGGTTCCGCCGCCCAGCATCGTCACCGTGGAACCGCTCACCGAACAGATGCTCGCTGTGGTCGATGCGAAGCTGACGGCCAGGTTGGAGCTGGCGGTTGCGCTCACGTTGAAGCTTGCGTTCGGCGCGTAGGTGTAGCTGGTCACAGACGGGGCAAAGGTGATCGTCTGCGGAGCAGCTGCCACCGTCACCACATAGGAGCCGAAGGTCTGGTACGACGCTGGCACTGTGTAGTTTGTATCGCCCGAATAGGAGATGGCACTGAAGGTGTGCGTTCCCAGCGTCAGATCGGAGCTGGGGATGGTCACCGCGATCGTATCGCCCGCGCCGGTAAAAGTTCCGGTGAAGGTGTTGCTGGTCTGCGCATCCTGCAGGGTGACGGTTCCACTCGGATACGGCGCTCCGCCAACCGCGGGCGTCAGGATGACATCGAGAGTAGCCGGATTGCCGAAGTAGACCGTTTGGGGCGTGCCATTGGGGCCGGTCAACTCAGGCGCCAGATAGGTAAAGACGCACGCCGGCGGATTGAGTGCGTTGAGCGCGGTGTTGTTGGTCAGCGTGTCGTTGTTGGCCCCGTTGGCCACCAGCGCGTTGTAGAGAGTCATGAAGTTGCTGGAGACCTGCCCCGGTCCAACAGTGAGATTCACATACTGCCCGGTGCCGCCGCTGTAGCCGCCGTAGTTCCACACCGCGCTGCTCTCGGCCGGAGCGGTGCTGGCGACAAGGCTCGAAAGAGCAGACGGCAAGGTGACGTTGTCCATGGTGAGGCTCAGCGGGTTCGTAACAGCACTGCCGCCGCTCATGCCTCCATTGGAGTTGTAGTAGCCATCCATTTCCACGGTGCCTGAACTGTTGGCATCGTTCAGGAAGACCAGGTTCTGCATCAGGATGTTACTGAAGTTGGGGTAACTCACTCCGTCCGTCGAGCTGTAATACGGCGTGAACTGAATATCCGCCTTGTGGTCGAGGATGCAGGAGTTCGAGTACTGGATGTTGGTGACCACGCCGCCGGAATTGCTGGCCGACTTGATGCGGATGCCGGTCGAGTTTCCGTCGGGCGTCAAGCCCCATTGCGAACTGCCGTAACCCGACACGTTGTTGCCGGCCAGCATGTTGTGATCGAACAGAATATTGCTGACTCCGGCGTCGGTCAGCGATCCGATCGACTCGCCGTGTCCGGCAAAGAAGTGGTTGTTGACAATCGACAGATTGCTCGATGGATGGCTGTGGCCGCCGACTGCCACATTATCGTCGCCGTCCGAGATCCACGAGTAGGCGATGGTTCCGTTGGTCACACTCCCTGGGTCGATGCCGTCGGTGTTGCGGGCTGAGGTGGGCGTAACAATCTTCACGTCCCATGCTGTAAAGCCGCTCACGCTTCCGGTGGTGGAGACGTGGAACATGGGAGAATTCATGACGGTGATCTTGTAGAGTGTGATGTTGCTCGATCCCGATTCCGCCTGGATGAAGCGGGGATTCTGCTGGTTGCCGATACCGTTGGCCAGCGCTGAAAGGCTCCACCATGTGGGTGTGGTGGGGAGCCCGTAGCCCGTGGTGGAGAATGCGTTCAGCAGCGTATCGCCGCCGCGCCCGTTCAGTTTGCCGTAGCCCATGATGCCTACGTTGGTTGAACTGCCGGGAATATCGATCAGCGGCTTGCAGCTTCCGGTTGCCGACGATGCATTGATGGTGCCGCAGGTGTTTGTGCCCGGAGTCTTGTCGTAGTCCTGCACATTCCGCGAGAAGTAGAGCGTCACTCCCGGATCCACCAGCAGCGTTACGTTCGAAGGCATGGAGAGCGGACCGCTCAGGAAGGCGTTGTACGCGCCCGTAGAGTCCATGGAGAGTTCGACCGCCTGCCCGGTTCCCGAACAGGCATTTAGTGCTGCTTGTATGCGGGCTCCGTCGATGTTGGTGGTGGTTGCATCCACGGTTGCGTCCAGATCCTGAATCGATACATTCGTCGTCAGCGCCGCGTTCAACTGCTGGCACACCGCCGGAATGGCCGGCTCCGTCACCGTGCGCGTGTCGCCCGTGGCCACCGGGGCCACCACTTCAACTGTTGCACTGCTCGACGTGCTGTAACCGTAGCTGGTGTTGCCCGCATAGTAGGCGTAGAGCGTATGCGCGCCCGCCGATGGGCCGTTGATGGACCACGAGCAGACGCCGGAAGACAGCGTGCAACTTGTCTGGGCCGTGCCGTCCAAATACAGTTGCACCACGCCGGAAGCCGCGCTTGGCGTAACGCTTACGGAGCCGCCAATCGGCGTTCCGGTTGTCGAACTTGTGTTGTTGATGTTCAGTGCGGTGGTGGTTGCCGCCTGTCCGGGATTCAGCACGCTGACGCTGTACACCGGGGATGTGCTGCCGGCAAAGTTCGTGTCGCCGCCATACACCATGGTGATGAAGTGCGTGCCGCTAGCCAGCGAACTAGTGGTCAAGTATGCTTCGCCGCTGCCGTCGAGCACGCCGGAGGCCAATGCAATGCAACTGGTTGAGGCCGTCGAGCAGGTCTGATTCGTGCCCGGGCTGTCGTAGAACGCGTAGGTTCCGGTCGGAATCACGCCCGCGCCCGGCGTCTGGGGCCGGCCCAGAATCGTTACGCTGCTGCCGTAGGTGATGGCGCCGATACCCGCTGTCGGCACAAACGAATTCACGCGGGCCGCCAGCGCCGCAACAGGATTCCAGGTGGACGATGCGCCCGTCGCCAGCTTTGTTGTCGGCACTGAAGTGGTTAGGAAACTCAGCGGATAGTACGGCACGGCGCTGGCTGCGTTCAACGTGATGGCTGAGGATTCGCGATTTGCAGGGGTAGTGCTGCTTGCAAGTACGCCGTAGCTGGCGGTGTTTCCTCCCGTCAGCGTCAGCGAACTCGTGGTCGCGTTGGCGCTATTGGCGCTGTAGAGCACCGAAGGCGTGCTGTTGAACAGCGAATACGGATAGGGGTAGGTTCCCACCGCCGGGTCCGTCAGCGCCTGCGTGTTGTACTCGCCGTAGGTCGAGGTGGAGAGATACTGCGAGGCTCCGTCCCAGCCGATCCAGCCAGACGGGTTCACCTGGTCCACCATTGAGTTCAACAGAATGAAGGTGGAGTAGGAAGAGGGATAACTGCTGGTGCTGATGTCCCACGGGCGGCCATAGTAGAGCTTGGTCATGCCCGTGCTTTGCGACATCAGCTTGCAGGCGTTGCAAACGAAGCCGCTCAGATAATCCTGGCTGGTGGCATAGGAGCTGACGGTCGTCGGCGTCGTCCCGGTCGGATAGCGCTTGTTCTGCGCTTCGATGGTTTCCTCGTTCGTTGCAGTCAGGCCGTGCCACGTTGTGAAGAAGTTGGTGTGGTCGAAGACCAGCGCCGCATCGCCAAAGACATAATCGACGTTGCCCGTAATCAGGCCCTTCCACATGTATTGGCGCGCCACCGTGCAGTACGTGCCGCATCCCTGTACCGATGCGTAGAGCGTATCCTGCTGGCTCAGCAGGTTCACGTTGTTCAGCACTGCCTGATCGGCGTTCATATACAGCGCGAGTGCTTGCGAATTGCACTGCGTTCCGTTGTTATAGAGCGTCTGCAGCGAACTGGCGCTCGTGTCCAACGCGCAGCTTCCGGACTTCGTATCGTAGTAGGTCGTCGTATTCGGATCGGTGTTGTACGTGTTCTGGATCGTCAGATACTCGGCGTAGAAGTTGTTCGGGATAAACGTTCCCGAAAGCCCCTGCTGGCCCATGTAGTTGTTCTTGCTCACATCCAGCGTGGCCGAACCTTCGTCACCGCCCTTGCCGGCCGGACCCAGGCTCCAACTGCTGGCCGTCGAACTGCCGTTGGGATAATAGGTCGGGATCAGGCTCGAACTGAAGGCTCCGTTCTCGCCGGTCAGGATCACCTGCGTCGGATCGCCGCCCAGGCCGCGCAGTTGCACGTTCGGGTAGCTGACGACGTTCTGTCCGGAGTAGGTTCCCGGCGCAATGTAGATGGCGCCGCCGGTAGTGGGCAGTGCCGCCAGGGCTGCGCTCAGGCTGGTGTAGTTGGCGCCGCTGGGCGCCACCACCATGGTGGATGCGCCGACCGCGGCCGTTGTTGTGGCCTGCGTTACGGAGTAGGAGACGGACGAGGAGGACGGCGTGTAATCCGTCGTATCTGTTGGGCAGAAGGTGGCGTAGATGGTGTAGCTGCCAATAGGTAGATAGGTAGAGGCGTCAATCGTCGAGGCCGAGGTGGATGTGCAACTGACCACGCCCGTGAGCGAGTACACGAAATTACCGGCCAGACTCGGCGAAACTGTCGCATTCAACACGCTCGTGCCGATGGCCGCGCTCACCTGTTGTGTGGTTGCGGCAGGGGACCAGACAATCTGGGTGGCCGCCTGCTGAATGGGAATAGCCGGCGAAGCCGTCGAGGAAGGCAGGAACGAGCCCTGTTGCGGGAAGCTCACAGTAAAGCTGTGCGAGCCGGCGGTCAGGCCCGACAGGTTCAGTGTCAGGGAAGCAGCCAGCCCGTTGGTGCCGGTAAAGCTGTAGTTCGTTGCCGCGCCGCCATCCACGCTGATGAGCACATAGTTTGAGGTCGTGGGGCCGGCGGTGATGGTGGTCGAACTGTCGGTCGACGTGCCGTTGGCGGTTACTGTGATCGGGAAGCTAACCTCGGTTCCAGTGGCCGCAAAGACCGGCGTACTGGTGGATGCCGTACCGATCGATGTGGTTGTGCTGTAGCCCTTCTGGTCTGCGAATCCCTTCAGGGTCAACGTGCCAATGCTGGCGGTGGAAGGCGCTGTCGGCGTGAAGGCGATCGTGTCGTAGTCTTCGCCCGAGCCGATGGCGGGGAACTGCGCGGACAAAGTGCAGGATTGGCCCGCCGTCATGGCCGCCAGCAGATTGTTGGTGAACGAGCAGGGGCTGCTGCTGCCGCCATTCAGGGTGAACGCTCCGGCATTCACGCCGTTGGCGCTGCTCTGCGCTGCCGCGCTCTGGTTGCCGACGTTGGAGAGCGTCGCCGAGTAGAGCAGCGAGTAGTTGGACTGGAAGTCCACCGTTGTTTGCAAACGCTGCACTTGCTGGACGGAGCTGACGGAGCTGTCCACGTTGTAGAGGTTGCCGCTGCCGTCCACGGCGATGCCTGCGGGCGATGACTCGGAGGCATAAACGGTCACTCCGGCGCTCGCCAAGCCGCTCTGCGGATACATGGTTACGCCGCTGCCGGTTTGCACATAAAGATCGCCTGCGGCGTCGGTCGCCAATCCTGTTGCAGAGATCCCTGAAAGCGGCATGTTCGCAATGTAATCGGAGATCCCCAGCCTGGAGTCTACCCCCGGTGTCAGTTCGAGGATTTTGGAGTTGGTCGCATCCGAGATGTAGATGTTGCCCGAGGAGTCCACCGCTAAAGCGTTCACGACGCCTGCCGACAACAGCGACAACTGGGCGGGCATGGCGGAGTTGTACCCGTAGGCAACCGATTGGCAGAGCGAAGGCAGCAGGGGGGTTGCGGCCGTTGCCGCGGAGTTGCAAACCGCCGGGCCGTAGGTGGCGAACGCCGAAAGCGAGAGTTTGTAGAGACTATCGGTGCCGCTCTGGTTATCGGCAACGAACAAGTTCCCCGTCGGGTCGACGGCCAGAGCCACGGGATTGGCAGCGCCCATGGTGATCGGCACATAGCTCAGGGTTGTTGCCGTGTAGGTGTTCGTGCTTCCGGCGTTCGTTACCGCCAGTTCCTGGATTGCCGCGCTGCCGTTCAGATAGAAGATGTTGCCGGTCGGATCCACAGCCAGCGAGGTAGGCATTGCCGTCAGTCCCGAGGCCAGGGTCACAAGGCTCGAAGCCGATCCACCCAGCGACTCGACAATGCTATACGTCCCGCTCGAGCTGACCGAGGCATAGACGTTGCCCGCGCCGTCCACAGCGACAGAAGAGGGCGTGGAACCGCTGAACAGAGAGGCAGTGCTTACCCAATTGCCTCCTGGCGTCAACGTCTGGTTGTCGATCGCCAGCACCGACCCTGCCACCGTTCCGCCCAGGTTGATGGTGGCTGTCTCGCCGCCCGCGGCCGACAGCGTGACGGAAGCCGACTGCGGACCCGCGGCCGACGGAGTGTAGGTTGCCGTTACTGTGCAGTCCAGCGAATGATCCACCGAGCTGTACCATGTGCAACTGGGAGTGCCGTACGAAAAATTCGCATTCGTGCTGTTGGTAATCGTTGCAGAGCTTGCCGTTGCGTACGGGAAATGCACCAGGAAGGTTTGCGTCTGCGCCGTTCCGAGCGACTGCAGCGGGAATGCATTGGCTACCGTCGCCTGCGCGGCAAGGTTGGCTTTGGAAGTTTTCCCTACGCCCTGCGCCAGCACCTTGCGCACCAACATGCCGCCGGCGTAGGAGTTGGCGTCGTACAGGTAAAGATTGTCCTGTCCGTCCACTGCCACGCCAAGACCGTTTCCATTGCCGAAGTTCGCATAGCTGGTCGTACCGGTGACCGGACAGCCGTCTCCATATTTGCTCTTGGAGACCGCTCCCGAACTGCCGCCGTTGCAGTACGTGCCAGCCGTGGCCGGCGCCGCGCCCGCCTTCAGCAGGACGCGGATTGTGCCGTTGTAAATGTCGTAGAACAGCACCTGGGCGCTGTCGCCTATGTAGATGTTGCCATGTGGGCTGACCGTCACCTTGGTGATGGTGCTGTCCACGATCTTGGCGTTGTTGCCGAGGATGGGCGCGGTGCTGGGCGCTGTGCCGGATGGCGAGCTCTGCATGCCCGCTCCGCCGGCCAAAGCGTAGATGAAGCCCGGCGTCGGCGTGGTGCCGCTGTTGTTCGCCACAATCGCGTTGTACATGGCCACGCCCGCTGTTGCAACGCCGCCCGAGGCGCCTGCCGCCGCTGCGGCGCTCGGCGTTGGCCAGCCCTGTACGAACAGTACGCGCAAGCCGCCATAGATGGTCGATCCGTTGCCGGGATCGGTAAAAACAAAGTTCCCAGCCGCATCCACCGCTGCGGTATTCGTGTAGCCGGAAGAGGCATCCACGGAACTGTCAAAGAACGGGCATCCGTCGCCGCGAATATCGATTGCCTTTGCCGTGCCTGAATAGGTGTAGGTGACGCCGTTTCCTGTAACAGAAGCAAGACAACTCGCTCCTGTGCTGGATGCCGTCCCGCCGCTGGATGTTCCGTTGCCGGCCACATTGACGATCGTGTACACATAGCCGGGCTTCAGCGTGGCAGCCGTCCAATGGCCGCCCGCTTGCAGTGCGGCGTACAGCGGGTTGTTTCCCTGAAAGTAGCTGGACGTGTACGGGCCCAGAATGACGCGGGTGCGGGAAGTGCTGGTGTCGGCATAGTAGATGTTGCCGTAGATATCGCCCGTAGCGGCGCGCGGCGCAGACACTTCGCCAAGGCTTGTGCTGCAGGAACTGGTGTTCTTGAAGGCGCTGGCGCTGCCGCTCAGGTTCAGAGGATAGGAGGCAGTATTCGTCGAAGCGGAGTTCAGAGTCGAAAACGCAGGCGTTCCGTCCAGGCCCACGCCCGATGTTCCCGTGCCGCTGGTTCCCGCTAAGCAGCCGCCGACCACGCCCATGTAGCCGATTTGCACCTGGATGGGATTGGCCGCGGTAGGCGCAGGAGTGCCGTATGTACAGATCGGAGACGGAGCCCGGCAGACCAGGTGAATCTCGTTCTGGCTGTATTCGGGGATCAGTACGTTGCCGTAAGGATCGAGTCCAATGCCGCGCGGACCGGCCAATACCGTCGCCGTTGCTGCCAGGCAGCCGTCGCCGGCCGAACTCAACTTGCCGGCGGAGCTGCCGCAGACCGTCCCCAGACCTGCGACAACGGTCATCACGCCGGTGTTCGCATCGATCATGTGGACCGCCTTGGTGATGTCGTCCGACACAAACACATTGCCGAACTGATCCACTGCCACGCCACCGCGACCGCCGGCGCCAAAGGTGGCGGCAACCGCAGGGCAATTGTCGCCGGAGGCCGTCACCGCCTTCACGGTCGAGGAGCCCGGACAATAGGTCGAATTCGCCGTGTAGGTGGTAGGAACCAGCCCGCCGGCGATCGTTGTCATGGTGGAGGGCAGCGCAACCGGCGTCTGTGCCCTGGATACAGCAGCCAGAAGCAGAAGCATCAGGGAAGCGAACAAAACACGACGGACAGACTTCAAATATTGCGGCATGGAACCTCCGGAGAGACGAACAATTTAAATAGCCCCGCTTGCGGGCGCAGGCTTTCTGGTGCGCCGCGCAATCCTGCGTGGTCGGACCACGATCTCTATTTCAATACGCGGCGCATCGGACAATTGTCAAATCCAATTTTTCTGGAAATCGCGCCTACGAGCACATTGATGAGCGTTTTATCTATAGATCTTGGTTCTGTTCGAAGGCGCGACTCTCTGAATTGGTCTAACCGGACACCCGTAAGCCCTTGTCGCTTGCAGGTTCCAAGTGCAGCATCGCCGCTTTTGGCTGCCACAGCTTCTGGAAGCCGAAAGCCCTTGGGGAGGAACCGTTCAGCCGGGGCTTGCCAGCCGAACGGCTCCCTGGGGCTTGCGTTGAGCATCTGGGCATCGAAGCGGTTCAGAATGAGTGCAAAGGCCTGGGCGGCGGTCTCGGCTCTGCCGTCGTCGAGTTTGGCGCCATTCAAACGATTGGACGGCAACATCGCTTCAGCACAAATCCTGCCGCCAGTGTAGGACGGCTGGGATATCGGGCCCACCACTTGCGAGCATTGCCGCTGGGTATAGCTACTCTGATTTTTCTATAGGTCCGGGAATGTCCGGCGCATTCAGGAAAATATCAAATGCGGACTCCAACTGCCGGATCGCCGATTCTCTGGTAAGCCGGTAGGCCCGAGGGTTGGTAATCAGCATAACGGTCATGCCATGAAGCGATGCAAGAATCTGATGCAGTCGCTCTTCCACCAATCGATCCGAACTCCCTGCTGGAAGCGCAAGCTTGAGATTTTTCCTGAAGTAGGAGATGGCGGGATTGGCTGCGGTGTGGCGCATCTCCAAGCCCTGTTCGTCCACTGCCGGCACAAGAAACGTCAGACGATAATGATGTGGGTTCTTGACCGACAGGAGGACAAAGTTCCGAAGCGCCTGGCGCAGACGCTCCCTGGGGTCCGGAAGATAATCGAACTTTTCATGCAACTGGCTGGTGAATTGCCGGTAGAGTTCGGTGCAGAGGTGCCGGATCAGCGCTTCCTTGTCAGGAAAGTGCCGGTACATGGCCATCTGCGAGCAGCCCGCTTCGCGGGCAATGCTGCGGATCGAAACACGCTCATATCCGAATTCACCGAAGAGGCGACTTGCCGCATCGAGAAGTCTTCTGCGCAGTTCATCTCCAGCCTTGAATTTTCTGGGGTCAACCTTTCGGATAGCCTCGATCATAGCTCAACTCTCAATCCGATGGGGCAGTTGCATCCACGAAAAGCCCATGATCCGCCCCGTATTGCGTACCTTGTATAATAAGTGTACACTGTAAACATGCATGGAATCCAGCCGGCCGCCAAACAAATTGATTCGCACTCCATAGGCATGGTTTGCATCTATCTATTTGGCGCTTGCTTGCTGCTCTGCACATTATCCGCCGCGGCGCAGTGCGCGGGAACGGTTTCGGCTTTGCCCGCCGCCGCAGCCTGCACGGCCAAGATGGAGGCGCCCAAAGCGCTCGCAACCATCGACCCTCAATACTCCTATCGTCTGGAAGAGTTGATCGACATCGCAGAGACCAACAATCCGCGCACCCGGATTGCCTGGGAACGGGCAAAGCAGGCTGCCGAGGGGTTGGGGATTGCGCGCAGCGAGTACTTTCCCCGCCTGGCCGGGACCGCTCTATTTGGCAACGAAAGATTTATCAATCCCTTTCCCAAGCCGCTGGCCCCGCTTGGCTACACCATGGTCGAAAGTCCCTCGGCCGATGCCGGGCTGGCGGTGGAGTACACGGTCTTTGATTTTGGCCGGAGGCGCGCTCAGTTGGAGTCAAGCAAGGCGCAACGGCTTGCCGCGGCTGCGAGCTTTCAGCGGGTCAACCAGGATGTGGCCTACGATGTGGTGGCCGCCTACTACAGCCTGGTGACCGCGCAGGAGAAACTTTCAGCGATTCGCCAGATTCTGGACACGGCGCGAACGACCCAATCCGCGGCGGAGGCCCAGCTAGCCAATGGCCGGGCGACGCTTCCCGATGTGCTCAACGCGAAGGCGGGCACGGCGCACGCCGAGTACGACCTGCAGACAGGCCTCGGGGCCGAGGAGGTTGCGCGGGTGAAACTGCGCGAGGCGCTGGGCGTGGAACCGTCCGATGCAATCCTCGTTGAAAAGCCGGCCGGAGCACCCGATCTTTCCGCCGTCTCGGCCTCGGTGGCAAGTCTTGTTGAAGCCGCCCGCAAGGATCGGCCCGATCTGGCCTCTCTGGCCGAGAGGCTGCGCGCGGCGGACGCAGAAGTGAAAGAGGCTCGTTCCTCCTATCGGCCTACGGTCGAGTTCGAGTCCAAAGGCTCTTCCCAGTCAATCTGGCCGCAGGTGAGCCAGCCCAGTCTTGGAGACACGACGCAGTTTGTGTGGAGCACGGGAGTCGCGCTCAAATGGAATCTCTTTGACGGCGGGTTGCGCAGGCACGAAGTGCTCCAGCGTGCCTCCGAGCAGAGGCAGGCCGCGGATGAGTTGCGGGAAAAGAACGATGAGATCGCCCGCGAGACATGGGTGGCCTACATTCAATTCGGGACCGCCGTTCGCCAGCAGGAAGCCGCGGAGACACTGCTGCTGGCAGCGACAACATCCTATGACGCATCGCTCGATGCCTATGGGTACGGCGTCAAGAACCTCATCGACCTGGTCAACGCCGAATCGCAGCTCGCCGAAGCCAGGCTGGCGGTTGTCGAGGCCAGATCGGCAGTGTTGACCAGCGCCGCAAATCTCGGCTATGCCACAGGCGATCTTCTGCGGCCGCGAACCAATGGAGCACGGCCCAGCGCAACGCAACCTTAGTGCAGAATCGGAGTAAACGCGCCCTTGCTCAGGGCCTACAAGGTGCTTTTTCTTGGGGAAAATCCACTGGAGAGCATTGCCGCTGGGTATAGCAACTCCGATTTTGCTATAGCCGTGCGAAAGGGATGAAAATGCTTCGTCGATTCACAATAGCGCTTGGTGTGCTGCCCCTCACTGTATTTGTGGCGGGATGCTCGCGCGCGCCTTCGATTGATATTGCAGGTTCGTTTCTGCCTTCCTGGATGTTTTGTCTGCTGGGAGGACTGGGGGCCGTCGGCGTTGTTCATTGGCAGGTGCTCCAGCGCAAGCTTCAAGCCCGGGTCGAGCCGGTCGTTGTGTTTTATCCAAGCGTGGCTGTGGCTGTCGCGTGCCTGCTGTGGCTATTGTTTTTCCGATAGATATGAGGTGGATTTATGGAAGCAGAAGAGCGGGGTCCGTGGTGGAGCGGAATCAAGGTGTCGATGGCAATGCTGGTGGTTGCGGCCGCCTTGTTGTTGAGTGTCTACTGGACGACCAACCGCCATCCGCGCACCGAGGACGCGAGCGTTCGCGCCAATTACATTCAGTTCGCTCCCGAGGTGACCGGACGCCTGGTAAAGATTCCGGTCGGGGACAATGCCTTTGTGCGCGCTGGTGCACTCTTGTTTGCCATTGATCCGCGCCCGTATCGGTATGAACTGGATCAGGCGCTCTCCGATCAGCAGTTGCTTGAGGAGCAGATCACGGACACGCAGCGTCGAATTGCCGCCCAGAACAGCGCCGTGGAGGCAGCCCGCGCGGGCGTGGTGGGCGCAAAGACCCAGGCCCTCACGGTTTCGAGCACGGTCGAGGCTTCCCGCGCTGCGGTCGAGCGAGCAAAGGCCGCCTTGCAATCGTCGGAAGCGCAGCGGACCCTGGCCGAAAACAACCTTCATCGCATCGAGCCGCTACTGGCCAAGCAGTACGTCACTCCCGAACAAGTAGACGATGCGCGTACCAAGGCCCAGGTGGCCGAACACAACTACCAGGAGGCCCAGGCGGCGCTCCAGGAGGCGCTTGCGCTGGAAGCGCGCTCCAGGTCCATGAAGACAGAAGCGGAAGTCGGAATCGCAGTATCTCAGGCCAGGCTCAACGAAGGCATTCACGCCATGGACCGGCTCGATAGCCTGCTTGCGCAGCGGCCGGCCAAGGCCGCCAAGGTGGCCAGCGCGAAGCTGGACCTGGAACGCTGCACCGTGGTTGCGCCGTTCGATGGATATGTGACCAACCTCAATATTTCAGAGGGCGAGATGGCCAAGCCCGGCGTTCCCTTGTTCACGCTCATCGATGCGCGCAAGTGGTATGTCGTGGCGAACTATCGCGAATCCGAACTGAAGTACATCGCGCCGGGGATGCACGTCGATCTGTACTTGATGGGAAATCCGTCGCGCCGCTTCGATGGCGTGGTGGAGAGCATGGGAAACGGAGTTTCGCCGGACGACACAAATCTGAGCAACGGCCTGCCGCAGATCGATCACACTCTCAACTGGGTTCATCTTGCCGCCCGCTTCCCGGTTCGCATCCGCGCCGTCAACCCCGATCCGGCCCTCTTTCGCATGGGCGAAACCGCGATCAGCATTGTGAGATGACAGGACCAGATGGCTGCAAATCAAACACCGGCCTGGCTCAATAAGGTCTATCAGGAACTTGCCCCCGCGCATGGACGCTATGAGGGCGCGCTCCGTACAGCCCTGGCCGCCACCTTGGCCACATACGTTCTTCTTGTCCTGCAAACGCCCATGATTGCTCCGGGCGTTTATCTCATCTATCTGGTCTCTTACGATGTCCCCTACCTGACCTTCAAGACAAGTGTTCTAGAGCTGTTCTACCAGTGTTTCGGCGTCGCGTTGTCCCTGATGCTGATTGCGGTGACAGGAAACGACCCCATGGCCAGGGTCCTGGGCGTGGCGGGGTTCACCTTTCTTTCTGCATTCCTGATCCGTGCCTGCACTGTGCGCGTGGCAGCGATGAATCTCGGGATCTTCCCGATTCTTACCCTGTCTCTGTGGGAGTTGCACCTGCCTGCGGAGCAGTTGGTCCATCTTGCCATGTTTCCGGTTGCGACTGGAGCCGTTGCCGTCGCCATCAAAGTGGCCATCGAGTATATTTTTGCCCGGCGCGATCCGAATCATGCGCTGCAGGCGGAGATGAAGGCTCGTCTGGAGGCTTTGCAACAGCTTTTTGAGGGGTTCGCTGCGGGAGAGCCCGCGCAGGAGATAAAGCAAAGAGTCGAGAAGGTCTCCCGTTATGCCTTCGCCGGCCAGGGCAAGATGCTTTCGCTACTGGAGGAGGTGCGTACCCGCGCCATCCCTGAAGATTCCCCGCAATCCATCTCTCCGGCTTTGATTCCATATATCGCGCGGCTCCTGGATGTGAGCGCTTCCTTTGCCAGGCAACACCAGGCGCGGATCGGTGACATTGAGCATCCCAGGTTCGGACAGATTGCAGCGATGCTTGCCCAATTGCTAACTGAGAGCGCTACGGAAGCAGAAGATACGGGAGAATGCGAACCGGAGGAAACTGCCGGCCTGCTGAGTGAAATCGAGCAATTGCTGTATACCATGAAGTCCATCTCCCGCGCCGATCGGCTCGATCCTCATGAAAAGCTGCTGAACGCTCTTCCCCGGAGGGAAAAGAAGCCCTGGTTTCGGCCCGGCGCATGGAGCAACCCGGAGTACCTGACCTATGCGGCCAAGCTGAGCCTGTGCGCCACTCTCTGTTACATCGTCTACAACTCCCTGGCTTGGCCGGGCGCCTCGACGGCCACGCTCACCGTGCTGGTAGCCGGAGTGACCTCAAGCGGCGCCACCAATCAGAAGATGCTCTTTCGTATCCTTGGCGCCACCATTGGAGGCATCGTCTTCGGGATCGGCTGCATCGTCTTCGTCTATCCCTTCGCCGACTCCGCATTGCCGTTTCTGCTTTCGGTTGCCCTGGTGTCGTTCATTGGAGCGTGGATTGCGCGCAGCGCCCACCTGGGCTATGTTGGCTTGCAGATTGTCTTCTCCTTTTACCTGGTCGCTTTCCAGGAATACTCCACTCCCATCGGCGGCTCCTATGGGCAGGGAAAGCTCTTCGGCAGAGTGCATGGCTTCGGAGCGCCACTGCAGATGAACCCCGCCAGGGATCGCGTGATGGGCGTGCTCATTGCCCTCTTTGTGATGTGGGCGATCTTCCACCAACTGCACCCGAAGCGAGTTGTAGACAGGATGCGTCTTAGCCTGGCGCGGCTCCTGCGCATGGAGGCGGATCTGATATCGCTCATCCGCGGCAGGGAGACCGGTCGGGTAACTGCGCTGCGCGAGGATGTTCTCGCGCTTCTGCTTGAAATTCGCGGGCTTGCCGAAGCGATTCCATTTGAACTGGATCGGCATGTCGCGCGTGATACGGAGATCAGTGAAGATATCCAGCAGGCTTTAACCAGCACGGAGGGATTATTTCTGCACGCCAGGGCGGCATGGCCCCGTGCCGATGAAACTCCGGAAGAACTTGCCGTGGTAAAGACTATCAACGATTCCGTTGCGCAGGGCATGCGCGAGATGGCAAACATGCTTGATGGCGCATCGAAAAAACCGGAGTCCGGAGAGATAGAGCAGAATCAGAGTAAACGCGCCCTGGCTGAAGTCCTGGAAGGTGGCTCTTTCTTGGGGGGAAAGCCACCTGAGAGCATTGCGGCTGGGGATGGCCACTCTGATTTTTCTATAGCCTCCCTGCTTTCCACCTACAAGGGCGCAGCAGCTTCTCCTGAATCTCTGGCAAGCGTCTTCACCGCGTACACCAAACTGCAAAAGCAGATTCTGAAAATTCAAGCCGACGCTTGAGTCAAGAAATGCAATGATGGTCGCCGCGCTCACCGATGAATCCTCGCGCAGTGCCAAGCGGAAGCTCATCCTCAATACGCATGTCGAGGCAGGCTTTTTGATTCCCCTCTCGTACATTCGGGGGGTTGAACGCGAAGGCTTGCTGTGCTCTCATTCGACGCAGAATGTCTCGACCTTGGTGAAAGAGGGTTCCCCTCCCGCGGAGGGAACCGAAGAAATAATTGGGAAAGAGTGAGCAGCGCAAGATCCGCCCCAGCCCGATCGCTCGCCGCAGATTGCCCTCGGACGCGAGCAAGACAAGTGAGCTTTGTGTAAAGCATCAGTCTGTGGCGCTGGTGTTACACTCGCTGGGACAAGATTTGTTCAATACTGGCATGGAATGAAGATGACTTATTGGGCACATTCGTCCAGGCAGGCGGAATCTGGGGTCATCGGCTCTTTGGGGTGGCAGCCGCTGGCGGAGCACCTTGAAGCTGTCGGAGAGCTTGCAGCGCAACTGGCGGCATTGGCACGGCCTGGCGACCGCGCGTTCGCTGCCGACGCCCGGTTAGCTGGATTACTCCATGACTTGGGAAAATACACGGATGCTTTTCAGCGCAGGATTACTGCTGGCGGAAAGAAGTGCCAACATGCAATTCACGGCGCGATGGTTGCGGCAGGCGCGAGCAAAGCTCCGTTACACCCACAGGCCGCGCTGGCCATTGCCGGCCACCATGCTGGAATTCCCGACTACAGCGGCGTCAAGGCGTCGTTGGCGCAGAAGCTGAAGGAGCCGAAAGAGGTGGATGCGGTCGCGCTCCTATGGCCGCGTGCGGTGGGCGATTCCGCCACTGTCAAAGCTGTCCTGGAGGGTCTCGGTACAAACCACGCGACGAACAAGATCGAGCCAGCTGCGTACGATCTCTATACGCGGATGCTGTTCAGTTGCCTGGTGGATGCCGACCGGCTCAATAGCGCTGGGCGAGAGCCGCTGCAGGCCTCGCTGCGCGCCGCCGAGCGCCTTGACCAACTGCGAGCGCACCTGAGCGGATTGCGGCAGTCCTCTTCGGGGAGTCCCATCCAGGCTCTACGCGATGAGGTGCTGGACGACTGCCTTCGCGCGGCCCCGCTCGAACAGAGCCTGTTCTCGCTTGCAGTGCCCACCGGCGGCGGAAAGACGCTGGCTGCAATGGCCTTCGCACTGCAGCGCGCTTCGCTCTTGCCGGAGCGATTCCGCCGGGTTGTTGTTGTCATTCCCTATCTCTCCATCATCGAGCAGAACGCCCGCGTCTATCGGGAGGTCTTCGGCTCCGATGCCGTACTCGAACACCACTCCGGCAGCACCATGCCGCTCGAACGTCGGCTGGGAAGGGACTCCGAAGGCAAGCCGACCGAACCGGAATATGCTGCGGGCAACGACGAAAACGATGAAGAGATGCAGGACAAGACGCAGCGCCCGGAAACGGAAAACTGGGACGCGCCGATTGTCGTCACCACTTCCACACGGTTTTTCGAAAGCCTGTTTTCCAACCGGCCCAAGGACTTGCGGCGCGTCCACAATCTGGCGCGTTCCATCGTCATCTTCGACGAGGTGCAAACGCTGCCGCGCAGACTGCTTGCCCCGTTGCTCAAGATGCAGAAGGAACTGGCCGACGATTGGGGTGTGAACTTTGTCTTCTCCACGGCAACGCAGCCGGCATTTGAGGTGCAGCCAGGGCGCTCGAACAGCGTGTTGTGGCCGCGCGGCACGGTGACCGAGATCGTCAAGGATCCGGAGCGAATGCGCAAGGCGCTGCGGCGTACGCAGATCGAGTGGGAGATCGATGAAACGCAGAGCTGGGATCGGATTGCCGCGCGGATGCTCAAGCGCAATCAGTGCCTGACGGTTGTGAATCTGCGTGAACACGCGCTTGAACTCTACCGCACACTGAAGGTGGCAGTCGAAGAGCGGGGCGAGGCAGGCGGCGTCTTTCATCTCTCCACGCGCATGTGCGCCGCGCATCGGTTGCGCACGATCGATACGATTCGAAAGCGCCTCAAAGAGGGACTCGATTGCCGTGTGGTTTCGACGCAGTTGATCGAGGCGGGAGTGGATTTGGATTTTCCGTTGGTGCTGCGCGCGCTGGCCCCGCTGGATGCAATCGTACAGGCCGCAGGGCGTGCGGATCGCGAGGGGCGCATGACTGCTGCGCTTGGCAGACCGGGCGGCGAAGTGGTTGTCTTCCGTCCGACAGATGAGCGCATGCCGCCACATGAGTACAAAGAGGCCGCGGGGATTACGGAGGCTCTTGCACGCGAGGGCGCGCCGGTGCAGGTGGACGATGCGGAGTCGATGCGCACGTTCTATGCGCGCTACTATGCGCCAGGAGATGAGACGGCGCTGGGTTCCAGGTTCAATGCGATGCGTCACGAATTGAAGTTTGCCACGCTAGCCGCTGAGTTCGAGTACATCAACAGCCGCACCCGCGATGTGTTTGTACCGGACGGCGCGGAGGCTTGTGCGGCAATCGCGGAACTGGATCGCATCGGCCAGTTGCCCTTTACACTGCGACGCACGTTGCAGCAGCACACGGTGGGGCTCAATCCAACGGAGTTCGAGAAGGCGAGGAGCGCTGGAGTTGTGCGGGAACTGCGCCAGGACAGCGAGATATGGATTGCAGCGGAGTTTGGATACAGCGAAGAATTCGGCCTTAACTTCAATCCCGGACCCGATTCCTACGTCGTTAGCTAAGAGTGAGGAACCATTGAGGGTAATGGGAGGTTGATTACCTGTATGCGCTGGCGCTCCGTCAGGCGCATACAATTCTCCCGAGAAATCGGGGCATGTTTGAAGACGCCTCTATTCTCTCGGGAGGTTCTATGTCCACGCCCGCAGTACGGGTGCGTGTTGCGGGCCGCTACGCCTGCTTTACGCGCCCTGAGACCAAGGTCGAGCGATTCACTTACCCTGTGATGACGCCCTCGGCGGCGCGCAATGTGCTGGATGCGATCTGCTGGCGTCCGCAGATGCGCTGGGTCGTTACGGCCATCACGGCCCTCAAACCCATTCGTACATTTTCTGTTCTGCGCAACGAGGTGCAGTGCAAGCTGGCGCCCTCTGCCGTGAAGAAGTGGATGCGCGATCCGCAGAGCTTTGAGCCGCTGATTGCCGGCGCCGGGCAGGATACCGATGCAACCCCGCGCAATACCACCCTGCTGTGGGACGTGGCCTACTGGATCGATGCCTATCCGCTGGTCTTCGATGCCAGCGGCGACAACACACGCGCCAAGTATGTGTCCATGCTGAACCGGCGCGTCGAGAAGGGCCAGTGCTTCCAGCGCCCCTATCTTGGCTGCCGCGAGTTTGCCGCCGATTTTTCGCCCGCGCTTGCCGAAGACCGGCCGATTGAAGATTCGCTTGAGATCGGCCGCATGTTGTACGACGTTGCGTTCTCGGCTGAAGGCAATCGCGCCGTATTCTTCGATGCCAAGCTGGCGAACGGCGTGCTCGACACGGATCCCGAGCACGTGTTGACCGATGAGGCGCGCCGCAATGCCGTGTTGCGCTGCACCTATGCGGACCAGGCGCGCGAGCCTGCGGAGACCTGCCGCGAGGAGGTGGCGCCATGCTCATCCAGGTGCTAGCCGAATACGCGGATCGATACCTTGCCGATCAGTTGAACGATGCGGCCTGGGAGTCGAAGCCCGTCCAGTGGCAACTCAACATCACGCGCGATGGAAGATTCTCGAACGTGACTGAGCGAACACAATCCGAGCCGCGCGGCAAGAAATCCGTGACCGTGCCGTTGCAGTTGACCATTCCGCGCTCGCCGGTGAACCGCAACAGCGGGGAGCACCCGCTGCTGGCCGCAGACGACATTGCCTATGTGCTCGGCGCGGGCGCATGGACGGGTGCCAAGCCCGCGGATCAGGCCAAGGCGCAGGCGCATCACGCGGCCTTCGTCGAATTGATGCGGAAGGCTGCGGAAAGCACAAAGCTGGCGGAGTTGGAAGCCTGTACGCGCTTCTACGCGAATGCAGACGAGGTGGACAAGGCGCGGGCCGAGCTAGAGAAAGTTAAACCTGGCTCGATCGTGGCGCTTGCGGTAGGCGAGCCGCTGGTCAATCTCGAACCGGTGCGCGAAATCTGGAGAGATCACTACAAGACTGAATTCGCCGCGCGCATGGAGGGCGACACAGGCGAGTGCATCGTCAGTGGCAAGGTCGGTCCCATCGCGCCTACGCACGAGAAAATCAAGAACGTTGGCAACCTCGGCGGACAGGCAGCGGGCGTGTCGCTGATGTCGTTCGACAAGGAGGCCTTTCGTTCCTACGGATGGGAGCGCAACACCAACAGCCCCGTTTCTCCGGACCGCGCGCTGGCCTACGTGCTGGCGTTGAACGACCTGCTGAGGCCCGGCGGAAGCGCCAGCAAGGTTCCAGGGCAATTCGGCAAGGTGCGCCGCAACAACAAAGGCGGCGTTGGTTTCGTCTTCTGGACGCGCGAGCCTTCGGGTTACGACATCTTCGCGTCGCTCGACCCGCCCGACGCGGCAACGCTCAACGACATGCTGAACCTGAACGACGACGTTCAGGTGGATGCCAACGATTTCTACATGGCGGGTCTCTCCGGCAATGGCGGACGGCTGCGCGTGCGCTACTGGGTTGCCGATTCGTTGGCGCGCGTGCAGCGCAACGTGGCGGAGTGGCACAGGCAGTTGCGTCTGGCTTGGCCGTGGGAGGATGCCGCGCCGGTTCGGCTCTGGCAGTTGCAGAATGTTCTCGATCGCGATGGAGAGCCGCCCGCGCATGTTGAGATCGCACTGGTACGCCGTGCCATCGAGGGCCGCGCACAGCCGCTTGGCTACTCGATTCTGAGCGCTACGCTCAACCGCCTGCGCCATCCCGACACGAACAATCGCGGCGAGGCGCGCAACAAGGAGACGCGTCCGCTGGCAAGCCTGCGCGTTGCCGTTGGCCTGGTGCGCCTGTGCATCGACGATCTGCGTTTTACCAGAAAGGAAGAGGAAATGAGCGAAGGACTGGACCCGAACTGCACGCTACCCGCCTATCTTTGCGGGCGGCTGATGTTCGTCTACGAAAACCTGCAACAAACAGCCTCGGGCGGCGTGAATGCTTCGGTTTTGGATCGCTATTTCTCGTTGGCCTCCACATATCCGGCAATCGCGATGCCGAAGATCGCCGATCTGGGGCAGGCTCACTTGCGCAAGCTGCGCCGCGACAAGCCAGGAGCGGCCTTCCGCATCGACGAGCGGCTGCAGGAGATTCACGCGAAGCTGACACCTTCGGCAACCGGCCCCTACCCCGCCAAGTTGGGCCTTGAAGATCAAGGGCTATTCATCCTCGGCTACTACCACCAGAAGGCCGAGAACGCCAAGAAAATGCAAATCGCCAAACAGGCCAAAGATCAAAACGAATCCGCCGTCAGCGGCGAAACAGAGGAGAACTAAGACTATGAGCACGCTCGACAACCGCTACGATTTTCTTTTCGTCTTCGACTGCAAGGACGGCAACCCAAATGGCGACCCGGACAGCGACAACAGCCCGCGTTTCGATCCCGAAAGCTTTCAGGGCCTGGTCTCCGATGTTTGTCTGAAGCGCAAGATTCGCGATCATGTTTTGCAGTGCGTACCGGAGACGGATGCGGACGAGGCCGCCTGGCGCAACGGCATCTTTGTTGTTAGCGGCAACACGCTTGAAAGCCGCCAGCGGCTTCCGTTTGAGAAGCTGCCCGGCGACGAAAAGATCGAGGCCAAGGGCAAAGATACGAAGGTATCCGACATCGAACGGGCGCGCCGCTGGATGTGCGATCACTTCTTCGATGTGCGCGCATTTGGCGCGGTGATGAGCACCACCGAGTTCAATTGCGGCCAGGTACGCGGTCCTCTGCAGATCACATTTGCGCGTTCGATAGATCGCATTCTTCCCACCGAGCACACCATCTCGCGCCAGGCCTTCACCGGGGAAAAGGATATCAAGTCCGGTACAGGAACCTTTGGCCGCAAGCACACCATTCCCTACGGGCTTTACGCCGCGCACGGCTACGTGAATCCATTCTTTGCCGCCAAGACAGGCTTTACGCTCGAAGATCTTGAACTGGTGCGCACGGCCTTGGTGAATCTCTTCGAACTCGATCGTTCGGCGGCGCGGGGCACCATGTCCGTGCGGGCTCTGCCCATCTTCCGCCACGATTGCAAGCTGGGCAATGCGCAGGCGCAGCAGTTGTTCGAGATGGTCAAGATCGAAAAGAATGCAGACGTGGAGAGTCCGCGCAGCTTCAGCGATTACACCATCGCGCTGCCCGAGGCGGACAAACTGCCCAAAGGCATCACGCTGATCGATGGACTCACGCAGTCGCTGCTGTAAGCAGGAGTCGCGATGCACGACGAAGACGACCTGCTGCCGCTCTCCGGGTTGCAGCACCTGAGCTTTTGCGAACGGCGCTGGGCTCTGGTGCATCTGGAACGGCAATGGCAGGAGAACACGAGCACCGTCGAGGGCGCGCTGCTGCACGAGCGCGCCCACTCGGCGGAGATGGAGTCGCGGCCCGGTGTGCTGATCCGCCGCACACTGCCGCTGCGCTCGTTGCAGCTTGGCGTGAGCGGCCAGGCCGATGTGGCCGAGTTCCATCCCTGCGCAGCCGGCGAGCAGGGCATAGCCATGCCGCGCCGCAAGGGACTGTGGCGTCCGCTGCCCATCGAGTACAAACGCTCGCGCGACAGCCACGGCGAGTGGGCGTACCGCATTCAACTCTGTGCGCAGGCCATCTGCCTGGAAGAGATGCTCGCTGTGCCGGTTCCCGAGGGCGCGGTCTTCGACGGCAAATGCAAGCGCCGTGAACGGGTCGTCTTCGACGACGAACTGCGCCAGCGCGTGGCGTCGCTTGCCACGCACATGCACGAGCTCTTTGCCGCTGGGCGCACGCCGCCGCCGGTCTACAGCAAAAAGTGCGAAGGCTGCTCGATGAAGACCGTTTGCGCTCCACAATCGGTAGAGCATGGAAGGGTGCGTCAGTACGTGCAGCAGAGCGTGGCCCGCAATCTTGCCCAGGAGAGGGATTCGCAATGAGAAAGTTGCTCAACGTTCTTTACGTGACGGTTGACGGGGCCTATCTGGCCAAGGACGGTGAGACGGTTGCCGTGCGCGTCGAACACGAAACGCGGCTGCAGGTTCCCGTGCATACGCTGGAGGGAATCGTGTGCTTCGGACAGGTTTCCATGAGCCCGGCACTGATGGGCTTTTGCGCCGAAAAGAATGTGGGCGTCAGCTTCCTCACCGAGCACGGCCGCTTCCTTGCGCGTGTTCAGGGGCCGGAGAGCGGGAATGTGTTGCTGCGGCGTACACAGTACCGCGCCGCGGACAACCTTGCCGCGTCGGGCGTGATTGCACAATCCATTCTGCTGGGCAAGATCGCCAACTCCCGCACCGTTCTGCAGCGCGCGGCGCGCGAGCATCCCGCGGAAGCGCTGGACGCTGCGGCCTTGCAACTGGCCCAGTCGCTCCGCCTTGCCGAGCGCGAATCGTCGCTCGATCCTCTGCGCGGCATCGAAGGCGACGCGGCCCGCAACTACTTTGCGGTCTTCAACCAGATGATCGTGGCGCAGCAGGAGGATTTTGTCTTTCACGAGCGCAGCCGCCGGCCGCCGCTGGACAACGTGAATGCGTTGCTGTCGTTCCTCTATGTGCTGCTGGCGCACGATGTGGCGTCGGCGCTTGAAACAGTTGGCCTCGACCCGGCTGTGGGCTTTCTGCATCGCGACCGCCCGGGACGCAGCGGCTTGGCGCTGGATCTGATGGAGGAGTTGCGCCCGGTCCTTGCCGACCGGCTCGTCCTCTCGCTGATCAATCGGAAACAACTCTCCGCCTCCGGGTTCACGCGCTCGGAGACGGGCGGAATTCAGATGAACGACGCCACGCGCAAGGAAGTTCTGGTCGCGTGGCAAAAACGCAAACAGGAGGAGATTCAGCATCCGTTTCTGGGCGAGCGCATACCTCTGGGCCTGATCCCCTATGCGCAGGCGCTGCTGATGGCGCGTTACCTGCGCGGAGATCTGGATGCCTACCCTACCTTCTTCTGGAGGTAGCTGCCATGCTTGTAGTTGTTGCCTACGACGTGAATACGGAGACCGACGCCGGACGCCGGCGGTTGCGGCAGGTGGCGAAACTCTGCGAGAATCATGGCCAGCGCGTGCAGTTCTCGCTCTTTGAGTGCTCGCTGCAAAACGCCATGTGGGTCAAGTTGCGCGCGGCCCTGGAAGCAGCGATCGATCCGGCCACCGACAGCCTGCGCTTCTACTTTCTGGGCAACGAGTGGCAACGGCACATTGAGCACGTCGGCGCCAAGCCAGCCTACGACCCGGAGGGGCCTCTGATCCTCTAACGCGTACCCTAAGCGCCCAGCCAAGTCCTGTAACGTTCGCGCTACACGCAAGCCCTCTTCTATCTGTACCCTGGCTACTCCAGGATCGATTCGGTCTGTCTTCTGCTCCTCTGTCGGCGGAGGTACGCGCAGCTTGAGGCCGAAGCGACTCCGTAGCCAGGTGTTATAGTGAAGCCGTCGCGCCCCACGCGGGGCGCGTGGATTGAAACCTCTCGCTGTCTTGATCAGCGATGTATTCAAGTCGTCGCGCCCCACGCGGGGCGCGTGGATTGAAACCTCAACCTCACGGTGGGCTATGTCTCGCAATTGGGTCGCGCCCCACGCGGGGCGCGTGGATTGAAACCAAGAGCTTAGGCAAGGAGTTCTTTGATCAGTATGTCGCGCCCCACGCGGGGCGCGTGGATTGAAACCCGCCAGTCTGCATAATACTTGCCGTTTTTTTCGTCGCGCCCCACGCGGGGCGCGTGGATTGAAACATTACGATGCCAGCCTGCAGACGCAGAGCATTGGTCGCGCCCCACGCGGGGCGCGTGGATTGAAACTTTGCTCCTTTGGAGTAGGGCGGCCGGTTTGAGTCGCGCCCCACGCGGGGCGCGTGGATTGAAACCGCCTTCGGTGATGGCCGCGCCGTTGGTGGTTCCGTCGCGCCCCACGCGGGGCGCGTGGATTGAAACGAACATTCTTCCTCCCTTATCGCAGTGCGAATCGCGTCGCGCCCCACGCGGGGCGCGTGGATTGAAACCGCAATGGCGCTGGAGAGCAGCATCAAGTGCCCAGTCGCGCCCCACGCGGGGCGCGTGGATTGAAACTTCTACGATCACCCCGCGCAGCCGCTCAACGTAAGTCGCGCCCCACGCGGGGCGCGTGGATTGAAACTTCGAAATAGTCAATGTCGGCCCGCTCCTGCATCTGTCGCGCCCCACGCGGGGCGCGTGGATTGAAACATCGTTCATTTCGCACGCGTATGCGGCGTTTCCGGTCGCGCCCCACGCGGGGCGCGTGGATTGAAACGCTGGCACTACAGTACGAGGGAACATGACTCCGACGTCGCGCCCCACGCGGGGCGCGTGGATTGAAACGTTATAGGTTTCGGCGTAGGAGCGATCCTTTCGCGTCGCGCCCCACGCGGGGCGCGTGGATTGAAACACACTGCCAGCGGGATTGCCATCTTTGACGATGTCGCGCCCCACGCGGGGCGCGTGGATTGAAACTACTACGATGCTGTGCATAGCTAGACTCCAGGGTGTCGCGCCCCACGCGGGGCGCGTGGATTGAAACACTTATCCAGGCGCGGCGTTCAGGTGGGATGGTGTCGCGCCCCACGCGGGGCGCGTGGATTGAAACTTTGAACCTCAAGACGTGCAGGACGTTTTGACGTCGCGCCCCACGCGGGGCGCGTGGATTGAAACATTCCCAGTGAACGCCGCAATTCCTTTAGCTCTTGTCGCGCCCCACGCGGGGCGCGTGGATTGAAACCACGCCTTAGACCTCGTCAAGCCCGGTACTTGGTGTCGCGCCCCACGCGGGGCGCGTGGATTGAAACTGCATCTCCGGCGGGCGGGGTGGGCGATGCCCTTGTCGCGCCCCACGCGGGGCGCGTGGATTGAAACCGTTCTGGCCGTTGATGAAGATGCGGTTTTCTGTGTCGCGCCCCACGCGGGGCGCGTGGATTGAAACTCTTGATCGCTGCGGAGGTTACGGCCTGGGTGTGTCGCGCCCCACGCGGGGCGCGTGGATTGAAACTGATCCAGAGCACCATGACGGCGCTGGGGTTGATCGTCGCGCCCCACGCGGGGCGCGTGGATTGAAACAGGACAGCAAAGCCTCAGCGCTTGCACGGCCTAGTCGCGCCCCACGCGGGGCGCGTGGATTGAAACCATGATGCCGCGCTGATACTCCAGCGTGGAGGTGTCGCGCCCCACGCGGGGCGCGTGGATTGAAACCAGCCAATCGGCCCATGCTTGCAGCATCTCGGCGTCGCGCCCCACGCGGGGCGCGTGGATTGAAACGTCTAAGTCGTGTATTTGCTTAGGGCTACCGTCGTCGCGCCCCACACGGGGCGCGTGGATTGAAACCTTTCGCCATTTGGCTTAGTTTAAAGCCGTTTCATGTCGCGCCCCACACGGGGCGCGTGGATTGAAACCAGTTTGGCGATTTCGTACCCTTCTACGTTCGCGTCGCGCCCCACACGGGGCGCGTGGATTGAAACCCGGCATTTGATCGAATCGCGGAGGGCGACTTCGGTCGCGCCCCACACGGGGCGCGTGGATTGAAACATTCGCTCACCAACCCACAACCCAGGAAAGGGGGTCGCGCCCCACACGGGGCGCGTGGATTGAAACCAGCCGCCAGGCCGCTGGTATTCGCCGCGTTGTTGTCGCGCCCCACACGGGGCGCGTGGATTGAAACTTCCTCTTTTCGGTGGTGTTACGGATACCCTTGGTCGCGCCCCACACGGGGCGCGTGGATTGAAACGTTCTTGGCTTGGTAGGATGCAGGGCCGGGCGGCGTCGCGCCCCACGCGGGGCGCGTGGATTGAAACATCACCGCTGTGACCCACATCGAGCGCTCTGGCGTCGCGCCCCACGCGGGGCGCGTGGATTGAAACCCACACGTATTCCGCTTTCTTCTTCCCCACTCTCGGGTCGCGCCCCACGCGGGGCGCGTGGATTGAAACAAGCGCGCCTTTTTTTGCGGTTCCTGCAGGCACCGTCGCGCCCCACGCGGGGCGCGTGGATTGAAACTACCTGGCTCCGGGAACTTACAGGGTTAGCAGCGTCGCGCCCCACGCGGGGCGCGTGGATTGAAACTTGTTACAGGCGTTCACAAAATCTTGAGTTAGTCGTCGCGCCCCACGCGGGGCGCGTGGATTGAAACATACGCTCTTTATAACAAGGGTAAGTGTGTCAAGGTCGCGCCCCACGCGGGGCGCGTGGATTGAAACTCAGCCAGCTCGGCATATCCCTTACCGATGTGAGTCGCGCCCCACGCGGGGCGCGTGGATTGAAACTTGCGCTTGCCACGGTCGATCTTGCTCAGCAATCGTCGCGCCCCACGCGGGGCGCGTGGATTGAAACCATTGAGGGGATTAGCACCTGCGCGTTCGATTTCGTCGCGCCCCACGCGGGGCGCGTGGATTGAAACTTCCACCACAGCGGCCTCTCCGTTGTCTTCCGGAGTCGCGCCCCACGCGGGGCGCGTGGATTGAAACTTTTCAGATCGTCCGCCAGGCCCTTCACCCAGCGTCGCGCCCCACGCGGGGCGCGTGGATTGAAACTCGAACTGCACCTTCAGCGCCCCGCTCTCCAGCCGTCGCGCCCCACGCGGGGCGCGTGGATTGAAACACGATGTACCGATATGTTCCCGCCGGGCTCCAGGTCGCGCCCCACGCGGGGCGCGTGGATTGAAACTCCGCGGTACTCGGCGGGTAGACCGGCGCGCAAAGTCGCGCCCCACGCGGGGCGCGTGGATTGAAACGTGTTGCCCGAGCAGTAGTGTCCGGTTAGAAGTCGAATGAAATCTGTAGGTTTGCCGTAGAGTTATTCCCGTTCTCGTCGATTTTTTCTCCGAAGGCGCATATAAGCTGGGATTTCTCGAAGACCGACACGCTCAGAA
>Ga0326727_10008025_pt1 | contig 27195 bp, 14 predicted proteins | sample MB2enrmetagenome_FD_207643 | JGI IMG/M metagenome (GOLD analysis project Ga0326727, IMG submission 207643) | Lab enriched peat soil microbial communities from McLean, Ithaca, NY, United States - MB29MY | ecosystem: Environmental > Terrestrial > Soil > Wetlands > Peat | place: USA: New York...
GCACCTGGCAGCCAGTCATCGTTCCGCGCGGAAACCCCTGGGCCAATTGGGCCAATGGCTTCCAGCTCAGCGGCATCGCGACCTTCCACACCGGTTTCGGGTGGACCCCGTCCTTCTATCAGCCGCACAACTTCTACTGCAACCTCTGCGATCAGTGGGGATCGCCGTCTCTGATCCCTCACTATCTTGGCACCGGCAGCAAGAGCACCAGCAACAAGGCCTTCGAAAACGGAACGAACTTCGCCAATCCGGGCACGATCAACACCGGCGAGAACAACAACATGTTTTCCGACAACTACTTCAGCATTCCCGACTTCAGCGCCCTCATTACCGACAATGCGGGGCAAACAGCAACCGCCCTGCCTGCGCCGGGCGCGGGCCGCAACTCTTTTCCCGGCCCCGGATACAGGAATGTGGACCTGAACATCGGCAAGTCATTTAGTTTCCCCAACTCCAAAATTCTGGGCGAAAATGCCAAGATCGAAATCAAGGCTGACATGCTGAACGCCTTCAACATCACCAACCTCAACCCATCCAGCATTTCGAACAACATCCAAAGCTCCAACTTCGGCCAGGCCGGCAGCGCCCTGGGATCGCGCTACATAGACTTCCAGGCCCGCTTCAGCTTCTAGCCAACCACGCGTTCCAGCCAACCACACAGAAGGCCCTCGGCAATGCCGGGGGCCTTCCCTTTTGGCACGGCTTTGGACGGTCGCTGCACAGCTCTGCACAGCCGCTGGACGGCCCCTGCACAGTTGGAACTGTGCAGTTTTTGGATGTCAACTTGTTGATTTAATTGGCGCGTCTTTCGGCTGTACAGTTTCTGCGTGCTTTTTAAGCAAATTCGACAGGGTGCGAAAGATGGAGCGGGGCTGAGGGGCGGATTCCGATGCTTTTCGGGCGGCAGCTTTATGAGGGATTTCAAGAGCGGCCTGCATCCTGGCGGCCCGGTCTTCGACGCGGGCCAGGTGCCTGAAGCGGTTGATCAGCATCCCCGTGTCCCCATTGGAGGTCGTGGCGGGAAGCTTGGCCATCAGTATCTCGACAGCCGCGGATATGGAGGTTCCGTGTTCGGCGGCCCACTTGCGGGCGTCTGCGTAGGTTTTGTCGGTGACAGATACGGTGATGTTCTTCATGTTTCCGGCCTCAATTCGTTCTATTGAGAATTGTGCGCCGGAGGGCCGTAATTACCTGCAAAAACAGTTGTCGGTTGTCAGTGATCAGTGGTCAGTGATCAGTAAAGGCAGCGGGGTTAGCGTGTTCCGTCCCGCCCACTGGTGAAAAAACAGATCCCCGTTCGGCTGCGATTGCTTAGCAATCTTCGCTCAGGGCAGGCTTTCGACTCCGCTCCACTTCGCTCAGGAGGATAGGGCACCCGGCTAAGTTCTTTGAATCCAATGCGACCAAACGGGCCCCTATTTACGTTTTTCCCGGTTACTGCGACGAGTGTTTGGAACAGCGAGGGATGGAATCCCACACCGTATCAGCCGCTCACGAACCACGACCAGCGGTCCACGAACACGACCGCAACCACCCGACTCTGGCCGACTTTTGGTTACGTATCCGATTGAGACTTCAGTTGACTTAGGGTCTGGGGCTCGCGTCCATCTCGGAAGCCCGCGCCAGTGCCAGCGTATCGATATACTCCCGAATGTTGGTCACTTCGCCATTTCGAACAGTAATGGCGAAGACAAAATGGTCCTCGAATGTCTTGTTCGTGGCTTTGACGCTTCCCGTGGCAGCACCGAGGACTACTACCCGGTCTCCCTGCGCTACGAATGCGGGGGGTTCTGGATATTCAGTTTCCATAGTTTTGGAAGCCCTCTGAAGCAAATCCTTCAATGCCGCGTGCCCGCGGTGTATGCCGGCTAGCGGCCAATCACCCGGAATGATCCACTCGATATCTTCGGCGGACAACGCCAGCAAACCTTGCGGATCACCGCGTCCCATCGCTGCAAAGAAATCCTTCACAATCTGGACATTCTCTTGTGTGCTCATCAGAATCTCTCCATTTCCCTTGCATCGGATCGTGTCCGATCCAATAGGACACGATCAAAATAAACCCGCGACTGGAGCAAGGGAGGGAACGACCGCGTCCGTGAAGTCGAAGGATCTCTACTCCCTTGTCCCGCCCCAGGATTTCCAGGCCGAGCCAGGTGTGCCGGCCTCCCGCTCTTCGGCGTGATATCAGATCGCAGAGAAGCCCCCGTCGACATTCAATTCCACCCCGTTCACGAAGCTCGAATCGTCGGAAGCCAGAAACAGCGCGACCGTTGCGATTTCTTCAGGTTGACCCATCTTTCCCCGCGGGATCAGGGACTCGAACATCTCCTTCGCCTCCTTGGTGAGAACTTCTTCCTGCATCGGTGTGGCAATTGGCCCGGGGCCCAGCACGTTCACCCGGATATTCCTGCCCTTCAGTTCGTTGAGCCACGTGCGTGCGAAGGAGCGCAATGCTGCCTTGCTTGCCGCATACACACCGAAACCGGGAAAACCCTTCACCGAAGCCACGGATCCGGTCATGATGATCGATCCGCCATCGTTGAACAGCGACAGCGCCTTCTGGACCGTAAACAGCGTTCCGCGCGTATTCAGGCCGAAGGTCGCATCGAAGTGCTGCTCGGTAATCTTGCCCAGTGGCAGGGCCTCGCCCCTGCCAGCGCTCGCGAACAGGACGTCGATCTTGCCCTTTTCCCGCTTGACCGTATCGAACAGACGGTCGAGGTCGTCGAGGTTGGCCGCGTCACCCCGCACCCCGTTCACATTCCGGCCAATAAACCTGACGGCCTCATCGAGCTGCTCCTGCCTCCTACCCGTGATGAAAACGTAGGCACCCTCTTCAACAAAGCGCTTGGCGCTCGCCAGCGCCATACCGCTCGATCCACCTGTGATGACTGCAACCTTACCTTCAAGCTTTCCCATGATGACTCCCTTCAAAATCTGTGTAGCATTCGTACAGAGGAGTAGATTTCTTTGGCGGTGGACGAGAACTGCTCGAGAGTCCTAATCTTTTGTCTATTCGTCCAAAATGGGAGGCTACGTTGGACCCGATTACAGACATCTTTAGAACGATGCACGTAACCGCTTTCGGTCAGCACAGGCTGGAAGCTACAGCCCCGTGGGGCTTGATACAGGAGAAACAGACCGAAGAAAAAGTCACGCCCTCCGGCAAGACAAATTCACCCACAGATTTGGCGCACTTCGCCATGCTTTCGCGCGGCAACTGCTGGCTGAGTGTGGAAGGGATTCCGGAGCCGATTCCCCTCACCGGTGGCGATTGCTTTTTGCTGGCCCGAGGGACTTCGATTGTTTTGCGCGACAGCCCGCAAACACGTCCGAAGTGGACTTTCCGCGAGATCGGGGCCAAGGCCAATAACAATGTGGCTCACTATGGAGGTGGTGGCGCGCCGACGACAATCGTATGTGGGTCCTTCAGTTTCGATCCCGCCAGCCTGAAGCCGATCACCCAGTTATTGCCGAGCTTCATTCTCATTAAGGCCGATGAGGCACGCACGCTTGCTCTTCACAACACAATGCAGGCGCTGGCGTCGGAAATGGCAGAACAGGCACCGGGATCCGAAGTCGTCGCGACTCGGCTAGCCGAGGTTCTGTTTATCCAGGTACTCCGGGCGCATATCGCGTCGGGATCGGAACGCAACAAAGGATGGCTTCGTGCTGTTTTCGATCCTCAAGTGGGCGCTTCCCTGAGTGCCGTTCACAATAGTGTGAGTACACCCTGGACAGTCGAGTCCCTGGCCGAAGCGGCGGGCATGTCTCGCTCCGCATTCGCAGCGCGTTTTAAGCAGCTACTCGGACAGACACCGCTGGAATACGTCACCGAGTGGCGGATGCAGAAGGCGATGCAGCTACTACAACGCCGTGACAAAAAGCTCATAGACGTCGCTCGGCTGGTCGGTTACGATTCCGACGCTTCGTTCAGCAAGGCGTTCAAGCGAGTTGTCGGGGCCAACCCTGGTGAGTACCTCAGACTTGGTTCTGAAGATCAGCGTTATGGCGCAACGGCGGACCACGATCCGTCCCGGTAAACGCCGCAGGGTCAGGAAGCGCCCTCCGCCTTGCAGATCATTTAGCGTCTTTGCGCTATAACGGATCAGGGACTGACGCTGGAGGGGCGCTTTCTGATCCGGTCGAACGGCGCAAAAACAGAAAAGCCGGGAAACGCACCGGATCTGGTACAGTTTGTGGCTTATAACTCCTTTATTATGAATATCTTGCACTCTAACCCGTTTGTTTTCATCGAGTTACGGCCGGTAATCATGGTGCAAGTAGATGACAACAAATAACTTAACCACAGGAAATAGGGGGGTACTCCAACACAGCGGCTCAGGCTTGCTGCATGAGCTCCGTGCGACATCGAAGGTCTCTTCTTCGGTCTTTACAGGCTGCGGAAAGACCCATTGAGCTTGGCGAGACGCGAGAAAACCATCCCGCAGGGGCTAAAGCCTGTGATGAAAGTCAAAATCCCAGAAAAACCGTCCCTCAGCGGCTAAAGCCGCGTTAATCCTTTGGGCTTTACGGCACGACTAAAGTCGTGCCCTTTCAAAACCCGACTCTTGCCACAGGCTGCTGAAGCCCGCGCTCAATTTATGGACGTTATCGGCAGTCAGGGCTGAAGCCCTGACCTACCAGTCCTGCCCTTTCAAAACCGCGGCTTAACCCGAGTTTTTCCGCAACCTGTTTACTCCGGCGCAATCGCAAAGTCTGCGTGTTCGGTGGCCAGAGAGCTGCCGCCGATCCACACCGTGTAATGGGTTGGCTCAATCACTGCCTTGCCTGAGTTGGTGTAGAACGAAAGTTCGGGGAAGCCAAGGTCGAACGTAACCTGCTTCGATTCGCCGGGCTTCAACGTGACGCGCGTGAAACCCTCGAGGCTCCGCACCGGCTGCTCGAGGCTGGCGCCCAGGTTGCGCACGTAGCATTGCACAACCTCAGTGGCCGTGCGGTCGCCCGTGTTTTTTACGGTGGCCGTTGCCGTGATCAGCTTGTGCCCGCTGTTGCTGCCGGCTTCGCTCAGCGGCGCCGACGGACGCGAAACTGCCACGGCGGAGTAATCGAACGTGGTGTAGCTGAGGCCGTAGCCGAAGGGGAACAGCGCATCGTTGGGCGCGTCGGTGTAGCGCGAGATGAATCGCGTATCTCCGCCCGGCGGCTGGCTGAGATCGGCATCGTAAGTCGGACGGCCGGTCGGGAACTGGTTGTAATAGAGCGGCTCCTGGCCCCCAGCTCGAGGAAAGCTCATGGGCAGCTTGCCGCTGGGCGGCACGTCGCCGTAGAGCACGTTGGCAATCGCCGGTCCGGCTTCGGTCCCAGGGAACCACGCCTCGACGATCGCCGGAATGTTTTTGGCCGCCCAGTTGAGGATCAACGGCCGGCCCGAGAACAACAGCAGCACAACCGGCTTGCCCGTTGCGGCAACCTGCTCGAGCAGCTTCTGCTGGTTTCCGGGCAGATTGAGATGCGCCCGCGAACCGGCTTCTCCACTCATCTCGCCTGACTCGCCCAGCGCCATCACCACAATGTCAGACTGGTTGGCTGCATCCAGCGCCTCGGCAAATCCGCTTTCAGAAGTTCCCTGGATTTCGGTTCCCTTCGCGTAGATCACCGAGCCGCCTGTTCGCTTCGCACGGTCTTCAAGCGCATCCTTCACCGTGATCACGTCGGGATTGCGGCGCGGGTCACCCCACAGGTTGATCATGTCATCGGCGTTATCGGCAAGGGGACCGATGAGAGCAATCTTGCCGGGACGATCGGCCAACGGAAGAATGGGCGCTCCGTTGAAAGGCTTGTTTTCAAGCAGCACCAGCGACTCCTCGGCGGCCTGGCGAACCATCGGCCTATGCTCGGGCACGGCGCGGGTCACTTCACTCCCCTGCGCGTACGGATGTTCGAAGACTCCGAGCGCAATTTTCACCCGCAGCACGCGGCGCACAGCCTCGTCGATTGCCGCCATTGGAATTTGACCCGACTTGACCATCGCCGGCAATTCGGAATCGTACAGGTGCGACATCATATCCACGTCCACACCGGCCGTGAAGGCCTTGCTTGCCGCGGCCGCCCCGTCCAGCGCGACGCCGTGATTGATGAGCTCGCGAATTGCGGTGTAGTCACTGACCACAAAGCCGTCGAACCCCCACTGGTCGCGGAGAACATCGGTGAGCAGGAAGCGGTTGGCACTCGCAGGCACGCCATTCAGCGCGTTAAATGCTGACATGATCGTAGCCGCGCCGGCTTCAACTGCGGCTTTGTAGGGCGGCAGATAGTCCTGCATCAGCCTGCTCTCTGACATGTCGGTGGTGTTGTATTCCCTTCCCGCTTCAGCCGCGCCGTACGCTGCAAAGTGCTTGATGCTCGCGGCAACCGCATCCGGCTTTGAAAGATCGTCGCCCTGGTAGCCGCGAATGTAGGCCGCTGCCATGGCAGCGCCCAGGTATGCATCTTCTCCAGCGCCTTCAATTGTGCGTCCCCAGCGCGGATCGCGCGAGATGTCGACCATGGGCGAGTAGAACCAGCGCACACCCGCGGTGGTGGCTTCCTGCGCGGAGATATGTGTTACCGATGTCACAAGCGCCGGATCCCATGTGGCGGCCAGGCCCAGCGGAACGGGGTAAATAGTGCGATAGCCGTGAATGATGTCGGCGCCAAAGATCAGCGGGATATGGAGCCGGCTCTTCTCCACCGCGGCTCGCTGATAAGCGTTGGTGGTTTCGGCGCCCACCACATTCAGCATTGAGCCCAGACGACCGGTGGCCGCGAGTTCCATTGCATCAATGTTGTTCTGCCTTTCAGGGTTCTTCCCGGGCGCCGGCGGCAGGTCTCTTTCGGCGGCCTGCTCAGCGCCTTTGAATCCGTCGCCGCTGTATTGAACCAGTTGCCCCAGCTTTTCTTCGAGGGTCATCTGCTTCAGCAATGCATCTACCCGTTTTTCAATAGCGGGGTCGGCAAGTTGAGCATTCGAGGGCGGCGGCGCCTTCTGCGCCTGGGCTGCCGTTGCGAAAGGCATATCGTTCTGCGCGCGCGCGCCGGTCTGCAGCAACACGAGCGCGAAGCCGGCAGCAATCAGAAATCTCAAGCCTGAATTGTATCCATGATTCAAATGTTCAACCCGATGGAACATGATTTCTCCACTTTCCAAGTTCTTTCTGGAGGAGACACGGCGGAAGTCGAATTCACCCAAGCGGTTCCGGTATCCACACCCGCGGCCGATAGAGCCGCAGCCAGTATTCTAAATGATCGAATTTTGCAGAAACCCCTTTGCACAATCGTTTGTGCTACAGATAAGATTGCATCCGCTGAAAAGCTCTGTCAAGCGTTCATTTGGATCGTTTCCAGGGGGTGGGACACCAGCGCGCTGCCTGACCTGATGCGGCTCAGTTCAGGCTTGAAACCGCTTATCAGCAAAGCGATGCGATCCAGGCTGTGTGACCTGCCGCACCGCGGATTGTGCCATCGAGCAGGTGACGAAAGAGAGAGCAGCTACAGCGAAACACGAGAGCTTTAGAGGGAATGAACGAAGAAACATTGCTCCTGATTAATCGATGCCGATCCGCAACCGGGAACATGAGAGGAAGACGTCCCGGACATCGCTGTGTTGTCCGGGACGGTTCAAGCTGCTGCTTTTCTATTCAGTTCCACAGGCGCCCTCAATGAGCTCACCTGTGGTATTTGTTAGGCCCGCCGGGAGTGGGAACATTGTCGGTGACCTGCGCCCCGCTGGCATGGGCCCGGATCAAAGGAGCGGTAAGTGTGATGCCGGTGCCGGAGACCTGTGCGCCGATCGCGTGCGCAAGAGTGAGCGGCGCGGCGACGGTGATTGTGCCGTCCCACCAGGTAGTGGAGGCGACAACCGCAGTCTCAGAATTCGCGCCACTGTCAATGGTGATGGTCTGACCTTCGCTAAAGCCAATCACGCTGGCGACGGGGATAACGGTCGCGCCCACGCCTGTAGCGGCGCCCAGGGTGGTGGCGCCTGACGTGCCCACCGTCGCGATGACGGCGGTCTCGAAGTTCGCGCCCGTATCGATCCTGATCGTCTCGCTGGCGTCAAACCCTGAAACACCGGCGACTTTGATATTGGCCGCTCCGGCGGGCGAAGCAACCGGCAGGGTGGTAGCGGCCTGCGTCAGGAAATCGCTGCAGTTGCTGCCGGTGTCGACGCCGTCAGGGAAGCGGCCCGCGCTCCTGTCGGTCGCGCCAGCGACGCCTGCCGCAAAGCCACCGGGCGAGGCGGGTGCAGGTACGAAGCAGCCACCCTGCTCTCGTCCGGAGACGGCTTGGTAACCCTCGGCGGCCCATGGGTCAACGAGACCGCCGTAGTTGAGGCTGTCGACAATCAGGCCCGAGGCGTCCCGCAGGACCATGCTGCCTTCGCGGAGATTGATGGTGCGGTCGAAGAACGGAACCTGCGCGGAGAGCTCGGGGCCCCCAAACCACTGGTTGGGCGCCGGTGTCCCCTGGTAGCCCGCGGTCGTTACCGCGGCATCGCGCACAACCACGTTGATCGCGTGGCCGTTGGCCAGCGGGCTCGAGAGCGTGATGCCGGTGCCGAGCGCCTGGACGGGCTCGTTGCTCGAATGGGCAAAGGCCGTTGCCGGCTCGAAGCTGATCCCTGTTCCGCGATCGCTGAAGGGGAGATTAGCCGCATGGTCGAACTTGAGCGGAGCCGCCAGGTCGACGCCCGTGCCCGGAGCTACCACCCCCTCGTCGCGCATGTGCGCCTTGGCGAGTGGGGGCGAAAAATCCACGCTCACGCCGTTCGGGCCCGGTGCTCCAACAGAGATGATGGTGACCGTTTCCTTGTGGGCAGGGATGCCAACGGTCAACTTGTCGCCCACAGCAAGACCGATCGCGTTGCGGATTTCGATGTTGGTCGCGCCGGCGCTCGCATCGGCCGAGAGATTCATTTGCTTCGCTTGCGTGCCGACGCTCGCGACCGTGACGGTCTCGATCCCATGACCGACGCTGTCGATATCGAGCCTGATCTTGTCCCCAACCAAGATGTTGGCGACCGACGACACCTTGAGATTGGTTGAGCCGGCTGGTGCGTCCGCCGCAAGATAAGCCTGCGTGCCCTCCTTGCCGACCTCGGTCACCGTAGCCACCTCGTACTTTTCCAGGTCCCTTGCGACAGCGGGGTAGGTGGCGCCATAGCCGAGGGCGATCTTCTGGCCAACCGCGAAGCCGGCCACGCTCGTCACAGGCACGTTGATCGAGCCGGCGGGGATGGTGATCACCGGCCCGTCGGGGAGCGGTTGCCACAGCGTCGTGTTGTTGCCGGCCGCCGTCCCGATGCTGACGATCTTGCGCGTCTCCAACCTGGAGCCGGTATCGATGTCGATGGTATCGCCGGCCGTCATGCCGGCCGTGCTCCTTACATAGATAGTGGTATCGCCGGCGCTCGCAGCCGCCGCCAGCCCGGAGTTGGAGAGTCCCAGCAGGTAGAACCCGCGAGCCTTCAGCTTCGTGCCCGCGGGGATCTTCACCGCGGAGAAGATGGCCTGTTGGGACGGACGCTCGGTCAGCGTCCAGTTGGAGATGTCGACGTCACGGACGCCGGCGTTGTAGAGCTCGATAAACGAGTCCGTCGCATTGGCGCTGGAACTGGCGATGCGGAATTCATTGATCTTGATCGGGCTCACGTTCCGCACCTTCTCGGCCGTTGTCTCCCATTGCTTGGTGCCGCTCGCTTGGTTCGTCCACCAGGCGTTGCCAACCAGGTCGCCGTTAAAGGCCGCCGGCCCCGAAGTGATCTTGAAGGTCGCGCTCACACTCGCACCCGGCGCCACCGGGTCTGCAAACGTCTTCGAAGTCTCGGTGGTCCCTTCAACGACAGCGGACCACTGTTTGCCGGGCAGGGCAATGCTCAATTTCACATCCGCGGCTGGCGCTCCCGTGGTGTTTGTGAACGTCACGGTGGTGTCCTGCGACGATCCCGGTGTGAACGTCTGGAGTCCCGGCGGAGTGGCCGTCGCCGAAACCGGCGCCAAGCTCAGCCGCTGCACATCGTAATGGGCAGCCACCACATTGACCTGCACAAGCTGGTCGGTGGCGTCCGTCGGGAAGGTGCCTGCGGCCGTCATCGCGCCTTCATAGAAGGTGCCCTGCGAGCCGTTGCTGTTGTCGCCGCCGTTGCCCAGCAGTATGGCCCCCTGCTTGCGCATCGGGTCATACGTTTGGTTCACGCGCGGTCCGTCGAACATCACTCTCAGAGCGCCTCGCTGCGCGTCGCCGCCCATACTGGTCCAGTGGTGGGATTCGCCCTTGGCCATCGCCGTCACGAATCGCCATGTGATGTCGGGCAGGTTGCACAGTTTTGATCCATCCGGGATGACGCAACCCACCAGATTGTTTTCCTGGTCGGTCATGATCCACGGGCCGGGAGGGTTGCCGTGATACCACCACGGAGCGTCGCCGTAATAGGCGGTTTCCATGGTGCCGTTGTCGTCGTCACGGCTGTCGATCTCCGCATTGCCGTAGTCGAAGCAGCAGCCGTCGTTGAAGTGCAACCCGTCGATCACCCAGTACTGTCCCTCCGCCTGGTCGTCCACTGCGGTGCCCTTCGCATCGTCCTCGCGCATGCCCATGCCCGGCTCGATGAAAACGCCGTAGGCCTTGTGGCCCATGATCGTAATGGGCGCCATATCGGCGAGCGGGAGGTTGTTGAATCCGCCCATGGCCGGGCCGCTGAATCCGCCGCGGGGCGCCTGAGCGAGGTTGTTGTGCTTGCCTGACTGGTCGTAGATCGTGGCGATCCAGCAATACGTGTCGGCGCAGAACTGGTCCTGCGCGGCCGCATCGGCATATCCGCCCGCATCCGGCACGGGCGACGCAACGGGCTTGACGACGCCGATGTCCAGCGTCTTGCCGTCCGACTGGCGCAGCACCTGGTAAAGCGGCCCGTTGTAGCTCGCGTACAGCGCGCGCGTCGTACTGTGGGCGGCCACGCACGGGTCGCCGGCGGCGGCGTAAATGTCACATGGGCCCTGCGGCCTGGGTGGTGCGGCTTTGGCCCCCGGCCCGGCCGGTTGCGCCATCGCCAACGTGGCGCCAAGCATGGTAAGCGCCAGTGCGTGCATAAGTGCGGAACTGATTATCGTCTTCATTTTGACCCCATTCGTCTTGCCGAGTGAGTATACCTAACCCTGTCCGGAGAAGAAAACGCTTTCCCGCGAGGCCCATAGAGAGTCCGGGTGAATTTGGGAGCAAATGATCGCAGGCAATGGCAGCTGAAAAGCCGCGCGTGTGGTTGAAGGTGTGTGAGAAGAATGGTCGGGGAGAGTTGTACCGAAACAATTGATGTCCTAAAAAATCTGTTTGCCCACGGTCGAACCGGCCACCAGACGCTTGAGCCTGGAGTTTTGCTGCAAAAATTTCAACAGCGGTGGGCCTTAGTCGGCCCACCATTTTCAAGAGACAAATGCGGGCAACTCCTCACCTGGTTCGAACTAAAATCAAGCCAGTGCACCAAGTATTTGCAGATCTACCGAGGCCTATTGCGGGGTTTTGTTGATTCGCGTAAGTAATTGGAAACACTAACTAATTATCGGGACCAGGTATCTCTCGAACGCGCCGGCTATCACCTGCGAGCGGTCGCGGACTCGCGAACTTTAAGAATCTGGTTTGCGGCAATGTCGGTGAGAACCTGTCTGGCTCCACTTGGCCAACTCAATTCGAGCCGATCAATCCGGGTATCGGATCCGAGACCAAAATGTACGCGCTTGTCACTTGAAGATCCGTAGCCGACACTCGTAGTCGCGTGATTGTGTTGCACTCCGCTCGCGCTGAATAGGGTAATCTGCGTTCCCAGACCGTCTCGGTTCGACCGCGTTCCCGTCAACTCGATCAGAAGCCAGTTGCTCTTCTCGCCAGCGGTGTTCATCAGCAGTTCCGGGCGGCTGTTGAGGCAATTGACGGCCACGTCGATACGTCCGTCATTGTTCAGATCGCCGAACGCGGCCCCGCGGTGCGGCGCACGCGTCAGCAATCCCTCGCCGGAGATGCTTGCAATATCGGAAAAAGTCAGATCGCGGTTGTTTCGGAACAGGCTGTTCTCCAGTTTGTAGGGGACATGATCGATTTCCTCGGAATTGTCGAGTATCTGGCTGTTCGACGTAAAGATATCTTTCCAGCCGTCGTTATCAAAGTCGTAGATGCCCATCCCCCAGCCCGTCAGTTTCAGCGATCCGCTGGTGAGGCGAGAACTCAGCGAACTGTCTTCGAAGAATCCTTTTCCTTGATTATGGAAGAGCAAGAAGCTGTCTCCGAACATATCCGTCACGACCAGATCCGGTTTGCCATCATTGTCGATATCGCGAAAGTCCGCACCCATTGCGGCCACGCTTTTGCCGTTCTGGTTGTATGCCACTCCTGCGAGAATTCCTGTCTCGGTAAAGGTGCCGTCGCCGTTGTTGTGGAACAGGAAGTTGCGCAGCGTATCGTTGCACACAAAGACATCAACGAAGCCGTCGCCATCGTAGTCTGCAAAAGCCACACCCATTCCCTTGCCAATGTGACCGCCGATTCCGGCCCGCTCGCTCACGTCGGTAAACGTCCCGTCGCCGTTGTTGTGAAAGAGTAGATTCGTTGTGCCTGCATAGCTGGTGGGGGAACAATACGCGCTCTGGCCGCGGTCCATGCACACTACGTCGGTTGCCGGAGACCAGTCCAGGTAGTTGATGACGATGAGATCGAGAAAGCCGTCGTTGTCATAGTCAAACCAGCCGGCAGCGACAGAAAACAGATTAGCCATTCCAGGCCGCACCCGGCGCAACCCGGCTTTCTCGGTCACGTCGGTGAACGTACCGTTGCCGTTATTGTGAAAGAGTTGATACCCATTCGCCCCAGTTACAAATAGATCCTGGTGGCCGTCGTTATCGTAATCGGCAGCCGCGACTCCGATTGAGTAGAACGCGCCCTGCACTCCTGCCGCGGCGGTCACGTCAGTAAACGAGCCATCCCCGTTGTTCCTGTACAGCCGGTTATAAAAACGCGGATCGCTCTTGTCGAAGGAGGGCAACCGCGCGCCGTTGGTGAAATAGAGATCGAGGAGGCCGTCGTTGTTGTAGTCAAAGAGAGCCACACCTCCGGCCATGGTTTCAACTTGATAGCGCCGCGGAGACCAGGAGTTGTCGAGCACAAACGAGATTCCGCTGCGATCGATGGCGTTAACAAAGTTCAGGCGGGGCGCGGCCATGGCAGACGCGGCCATGGAGTTGAGATGTGCTGCGTCCAGGCTCACTAGTCCGGCTGCCGCACCCATACGAAGGAAGTTCCTGCGGTTCAGCAAACTGGTCATGGCTTCCTCCCGGGGCCGGGAGCGGCAAAGGGCACACCACGATTTCCTGCGCCTCTTTCCGCTCCCGCCGGCTCTTCCACCCGCAGGATCCGGTCAGATTGCGGGTGCTCGATCCTCTGCACGGTACCGCTTGGCCATTGGATTTCGATCTGCCGAACCACTGTTTCTTTGCCCAGGCCGAAATGCACACGGCGGTCGCTGGACGACATGAAGCCAACGCTGGTGGTCACATGTTCGTAGAGTGTCCGCCCCGATTCAGTCACCAGCTTCACCTTAGCACCAATCGCGTCGCGGTTACTCACGGTGCCTCTGAGGTCGAGCGTAACCCAATGGTTATGGCTCAGGGCATTATTGAGCAGAATTCTTGGGGGCTGTCCAAGCGAGGTGACGACAAGATCGATTGCACCGTCGTTATTCAAGTCAACGAAGGCCGAACCCCGCTGGTATCCGGGAACGAGAAAGTCGCTGCCCATTTGGCTGGAAACGTCCTCAAAGCGCGTGCCATTGATGTTTCGGAACATCGTGTCGTGTTGTTTGGCGTTCGGGCCCAGGTTATCGACGTCGCCGTTTGCCGAGTAGATATCCTTCCAGCCGTCGTTGTCGAAATCCACGAAGCCAATGCTCCACCCCGAGAAGGCACGGCTAAGACGCGCCACTCCGGTGTCCATCGAAACATCGTCGAAATAGCGCCCGTCACGATTCTTTAATAGCGTGAAGAGCTGGCCGGCTAGATCGTTATAGACGATGTCGACCCAGCCGTCGTTGTCGAAATCCTTGGCATCGGCGCCCATCGACGAGACGGTCGCACCCGCCTGGCCGTAGGCCGCACCGTATAGCAGACCCTGCTCCTTGAAGGTGCCGTCACCCTGGTTGATGAAGAGTGAGTTCGGTTCCGTGTCGTTGGCGATGAATATGTCCATGAGCCCGTCGCCGTTGAAATCAGCGATTGCAATGCCCATGCCCTTGCCCTGCGCCTGCCCCAGCCCCGAGGATTCCGTGACATCGGCAAAATGGCCGTTCCCGAGATTGCGGTAGAGGCGGGGAGAAACGCTCTTGTAAATTCTCGGGCTGCAGTAGGATTCGACATGCTGCTCCTGCCGACCTTCACGCGCAGGCGCCATCGCATCGCCTAAGCCGCAACGCTTGTCAGTTTCAGGCGTCCACACCGTGTAGTTGGAAACGATCAAGTCCAGCAGGCCATCATTGTCAAAGTCGAACCACGCTGCGCCAACGCTGAGCAGGTTTTGGGGCTTTTGATCGAGGCCCGAGCCGACAGTAACATCGGTGAATGTGCCATCCCCGTTATTGTGATACAGAGTGTTTCTTCCCGCGCTGGCGATGAAGATATCCTCGTTGCCGTCATTGTCGTAGTCACCCACGGCCACGCCAAAACTGTATCCGAGATTCTCACCACTCAAGCCAGCCTTGGCCGTAACATCCTCAAATGTCCCGTCTCCGCGGTTGCGCAAGAGAACGTTGTAAAAGGCCGGAGTCGTCTTACGCAACTCAGGCAGTTTGGCGCCATTGGTAAAGAACAGATCCATATTGCCGTCGTTGTCGTAGTCGATCACCGCGACTCCACCGCACATCGGCTGAGGAAAGTATTTCCTGCCGGTGAAATCGTTGTTGGTGATGTATCCGATGTGACTCTGCGGAGCAATATTTCTGAACCATGGCCGCGCCGTGCCTGGCTCCTGCGCCCGTGCGGAAACAGCTAGTAAAACGAAGGCCAGCAACATCAGGGCGGACACCGGGACGATTAAACGCGGCATTTGGCTGAACGGCTTGCGCTCGGAACTGAACACATGATTCTCCACTTCTCACCGACACGACGGGCTCTTACGGTAGTCGCCAGGAGTAAGCTGAAGTAGCCGCCGGAAGATATGCCCAAAGTAGCTTTGATCGTTGAATCCGGCTTCTCCCCCGACAGCCGCAATCGGTAAGTCAGTCGACGCGAGGAGGGTCTGCGCTTTAGTAATCCGTTAGTGATTGAGCTACGTGTCGAAAGATTGACCGGTAACTTATCTCGACTCGACATTGCTCTTTAATTCCCTATTGCTCCCTAGCCATGGCCAGCAACCAAGGCGCGATATGGCGTACGATATGCAGCAGCTCCGCTGCCATCCGCATAGATCATTTTCTTTTTCGTAGCCCAGGCCGCCTCTTGCAGCTCGACGGTCTGATCGCGCGTTGGCGGTTCAGGCCGGTCCGTTCCCAAGCTGCGAGAGCATTTTCACTCTCGGCATCCGCGATTCAACCAAGAATCAGGCACCGGGCCGCAGACCCGTTAGCGTAATGTCGAATTGGCGCTCGCGTCCAATTGCCGCCAGCGTGTCTGCCTCCTCGATTGTCGCGCTGGATGGGACGACATAGCTGACTTCTGCAGGATAATTGTAAATCAGCGCAGCCCACCTCCCGGTAGTACTTTCACGGGTAGCGACAGCACCATCCACCCTGGCAAGGACTTCGCTTCCAAGGGAGTTAGGCATACGACAGGCATGAAATGCCGGTTTGGGAATGCCCTGATAATTGACGAGCCCGCCCTGCTTGGATTTTGGACGGGAGCTCAGGCTCAGTATTTTGATTTGTACAGGGTCACCGCGACGGCTCTCAAGCAAGTGGATCCACATCTGTGCGTCGGCGGCCCTGCAACCAGCAACTTCTATCTCGACGCAGAGGTTTTGAAAAAGGGTATCGCTGCCAAGGTGGATCTCCAGTCCCTGCCTTGGCATCCAATCTGGATCGACGAGTTGCTTCGCAAATTGGTCGCGGCCGGCTTACTTGAAACGCCACGGAGCTTGTGGTCGAGCCGTTCACGTTGCGAAGCGATTCACTTTATGGCCGATCTCTCGAACAAAGAGGCGCTTCAGCAGTGCTCGTGAGTGTGCTATGTTGGGATGTTCTTTGCGTGCAAGGAGTAATTGGCCGCCAAATAACGCAAAGACCATCTCTCGATCATAGGGAAAGGCCTGAGAATGTACTTCCTCCATTTATCCAAACGAATGTTTTCGAGGGCCGGTTGTATCGTTCTGCTGCTAATGATCGCATGGACGCATCAGGCGCATGGCGCGAACGCGATTGACCGAAAAGCTGCAGAAATGGAGTCCATCGCGGAACTCGCGCACAGAGTTGTCCCATGGATGGACGACAAGTTCGTGCTGATCCGCATTCCGAAGGAAGATGGCCTGGACGTATTCGAGCTGCGCACCGAAGGCGGCAAGCTGGTGATTCGCGCATCCGATCCGGCGAGCGCGGCAATGGGACTTAACTACTATTTGAAGTACTACTGCCACCGCTCCATGTCGCTTGTCGGCAGTAATCTTGCACCGGTAAAGGTTCTTCCAGCGCTGGCGGCGCCCGTTCGCCGCACGTCGCGCTTCAAGTATCGATATTTTCTGAATTACTGCACCTTCAACTACACGATGTCGTTTGCGGACTGGTCCGAGTGGGAGCGCGAGCTGGACTGGATGGCTCTGAACGGCATCAACCTGGCACTTGCGACCAATGGGACGGAAGCGATATGGCAGAACACGCTTCGCCGAATGGGCTTCAACGATAGCGAGATCCTCAAGTTTATTCCGGGCCCGGCGTACACGGCCTGGTGGCTGATGGGAAACTTCGAAGGTTGGGGCGGGCCGGTCACGCAGAAGATGATCGACGATCGCGTGGCGCTCCAGAAGAAAATCCTGGCGCGGATGCGCGAGCTGGGGATCGAGCCGGTCATGCAGGGATTTTATGGCATGGTGCCGGCTTCTTTGGCGGAGAAGTTTCCGAATGCGCGCATCGTGGACCAAGGCATCTGGGGCGGATTTCGCAGGCCGAGTATATTGCTGTCGTCGGATCCGCTGTTTGCACAGATGGCTTCAATTTACTACGAGGAAATGGGGAAACTGTACGGGCCGGCGCGGTTTTACGGCGGCGATCTTTTCCATGAAGGCGGAATCACCGGGGGACTCGATCTCGCGCCTCTCGGCCGGGGCGTTCAGCAGGCAATGCTGAAAGCGAATCCAGATGCGGTCTGGCTGCTGCAGGGCTGGCAGGAAAATCCCAAGCAGGGGGTGCTGGACGGGCTTTCGCCGGCACATGTGTTGATCCTCAACATGGAGAGTAACGATTGGGAGAAGAGAAAGGGCTTCGGTGGGCTGCCGTGGGTTTGGGGAGTAATCGTCAACTATGGCGACAACACAGGAATCTACGGCGACCTTCCGCGAATTGCATCCGAGCCGGCTCGAGCGATAAACGGACCCTATAGCGCCAGCATGGCGGGCGTGGGTGCGCTGATGGAGGGGACGAATAACAACCCAGTCGTGTACGAGCTCTTATTCGATGCTGCATGGAGAAATGAAGCTGTCGATTTAAGCGAGTGGATTCGTGAATACGTGAAATACCGGTATGGCGACGACATCCCGGAACTGGAACACGCCTGGCAGATGCTCCTTGAAACGGCTTACAAGCAAGGTGACCGTGCGGAACCTGTTTTCTGCGCCCGTCCGTCGTTGGATCTAAAAAGCGTGTCAACCTGGGGTACAACCAAGATCGTATACGATCCCGGGAAGTTGGAGGAGGCGGCTCGTGAGTTTCTGAAAGCCGGCGATCGGTTGAGAAACAACGATGCTTATCAATATGATGCCGTGAATCTTGTGCGGCAAGTGCTCTCCAATCGCGGCCTGAAGGCGTATGACCGGATGATCGCGGCCTATCGCGCCAAAGATGTTGAGGGGTTCGAGCGCACTTCGCAGGATTTCCTGAGCCTCTTGCGCGCGGAGGATTCGCTCATGAGCACTCGACGCGAGTTTCTGTTGGGAACGTGGCTTGCGACGGCAAAGGCCATGGGACATACGAATGAAGAAAAGAAGCTGTGTGAAAGGAACGCTCGCACGCAGATCACCTATTGGGGGCCGGACAGTCCGGCGGCCGCGGCGCGTGACTATGCCTATAAAGAATGGTCAGGCCTGCTCGAGGACTTCTATCGTCCGCGCTGGGAGATGTTCATCGACGATCTCGATGCTCGCCTCCATGGAAAACCCGGCCACGAGATCGACTATTTCGGATTCGAAAAAAAATGGACGGAAGAGCTTCGAGACTTTCCGGCCGAACCCTCCGGAGATCCGGTCTACGCCGCCCGGACAGCCTTCAAATTGGCGACGAATCCTTAAGGTGAACGATTGCGAGAGTTCCCACATCAAGCCGCGGGGGATTCCACTCACGAAACAAGACGTTCATCGGGAACCATCAACCAGATCTTGGTATGTTTCGGGCCTGCGTTCTTGAATGACAAGACTCTTGGGCTCGCCATCGGCGGGGCCCACGGAGAGCCACCACTGACGTGTCTCTTTGTTCAGGTCGATGTCTGCCGCGGCCAGGCCGTCGGTAGTATCGGCCACTACTTCTCCGTCCGGATCGATAATGCGGCTGTCGCGGCCTTCGCTGGTTGCCGCTACGAGATAGACGCCGTTATCCAGTGCGCGAGCTCGCGAAGTAACATCCCAGTGCCGCGCCCCCGGGTCGCCGGCGATCGGCAGAAAAACGATCTCCGCTCCCTTAAGGCGCAGGATTCGCATCGGCTCGGGGAAAAAATAATCCCAGCAGATCAGGATGCCGATGCGACCGAAGTCTGTATCGAAAACCGGGTAGTCATTTCCGGGGGTTTCGCCATCCTCAACTTCTGCAAGAGGAGGGTGCGTCTTCCTGTACTTTCCCGCAACTTGTCCGTGGCGATCGATCAGCACCGCGGTGTTGTATGTCTTCTCGCCCTCGAGTTCCAGCATGCCGGCGATGATGTACATGTGGTACTGCCGCGCTTTTCGCCCAAGCGCGTCGGTTAACGGGCCCGGAATCGGCTCCGAGCGGTCGTGGAGCGTCCCATTCACGACGCGCTCGGTAAAAGTTTCGGTCAGAAGAACTACATCGGGCTTCTCGCGTCCGGCTTGATCCAGCACGTCCGCCATGAGTTTCATGTTGGCTTCGATCGTGCGATCGGGCGATGGATCGATCCTTGTGGTCACCACCCGCACCTTGCGCGGCGCCGGCTGGTTAATTTCAACGAGACTTGGACTCCTGAAGCTGACCGATCCTTCGGCCGTCCAGCGCAGCCAAAGCTCGATGGTTACGCCGGATGCCTGTTCAGGAGCGCGGAAAGTGCGAGAGGCGCGCCGCCAGCCGTTTTCTGCGGGAGAAATCTTATCCACGTAGTCGCGCTGAACCGGGTGCCCATCCGGCGCTTTCCACGACAACATAACTCCTACGCTACTGCGTTCGCTCACGATGTGCTTCGGTTCGTACAAAACCTCGAATCGGTAGAAGTGACCGGAGGTAACCCCGATTTCTTTCGAACGCCATTTGCCGAACGAGCTGAAATCAACCGCGGTCAGTTGGAGTGCCCTAATGCCGTTGACGTTCAGCAGCTCAGCACGCGGCTCCAAGTCAGGACGCGGAGACCAGAGTCGCCAGGAGGTGGGTTTGCCAGACTCATCAACCCTGAATTCGGGGTTTGGAATTAAATTCGCCGGCGCCTGCGCAAACGCAGTTACGCAGCAAACACAAGCGACCCAAAGAAGCCGATGAATACTCACTCTTGGGCACCCTGGCCTGAGTGGTATCGCTGCGGAAGGTACCAGCACGCTGATCTGGCCGTCATGCAACATAACTGCCCTTTCATTCATCGCAACGTTATTTGACACGGAGAAGATTATCATTGTCGTCGCAGTAAGTCGTGTTCAAGATCTGTACCAATCAAAGTTCTCTGGAACAAGCCAGGCTCAGACCCCAGGAACCATTCCTTGGGAGATAAGGCATCATCATTGTGATGCCGCAGTGTCGTCGGGTGAGCGAACTGAAAATAACAGACGTTCCATCGACGATACCAGCTGATCAGAACCCGATTTCTCTTCAGTGATCCGTTCTATCTGGTTCGCTTCCTCAATAGCCTTGTTCTTATCGCCCAGGTCAAGGTAAGCTGTGCGCAAGAGATTGTGCGCACGCACCAGCGTTGGTTGAAGACGTACTGCCATTTGCAGCTCTTCTGCGGCTGCCTTGTAGTCCTTTCCATCCAGCGAAATCTGCCCAGCGAGCGCATGGATTGCGGCATCATCGGGATTCAAAGCGATCGCCTGGGAGATAGCTTTGCGCGCCTCCGCGAGATCTTCAGGAGTTATCTCCGTGATGGCCAGGGCGTCATAATAGTAAGCGTCAGCTTGTCGAGCTCCCAGGGAGATCGCCATGTCGAGCATCGATTTGGCTTCATCCGGCTTATGCACGAACTGGCTTTCCAGGATAATGCCATTCACCAGATAGGCCAGGTTCCATTCCGGCCAGCGGGACTCAATCTGCGCCAGCACGTCGAGAGCTTCATCGTACCGCCTCACCAATGCGAGAGCTATCGCACGAGTCATCCACAACTCCGCGGCATCCGGCACCAGGCGGGTGGCCTGCGCCAGCAGATCCACGGCTTGTTCGCGGTCATGATGTTTGATTAGAAACTCCGCAGCCTGGAAGTACATGTCGGCGCGCGTAGGGGAAGAGCGAATACCGCGATTCAGCGAGTCGGCGGCCTCGGTCGTCTTGCCCATCGAATCAAGAATTTGAGCGCGAAGCAGGAAATAGTCCCCGTCGCGCTTGTCGGCAGGGATCTCGTCCAGTTTTTCCAGCCCGGCTTCGGCGCCGACGGAATGAAACAGAGCAATGACCAAATCGAGTCCCGCATCCGGAGTCTTCTGAAGGAACTCCACCGCCAGCTGATACTGTTCGTGTTGCACTAACGCCTTGCCACAATCGCGCAAGACGTCGCTATAGGCCCCCTCCACAAGAATTGACTGAAACACACCGGTGGCTTCATTCGTATTTCCATCATCGAGCAGAGTCTTTGCCAGCCGAGCCTTGAGGACGACGTCGTTGGGGTTTGAAGCAACTGCTGAACGAAGCGATTCGAGATACCTGGCATTCTGTTGTTCCGGGGAGAGATCGAGAAAATCAAACAGTCCTTTCCGCGGGTGATGCCCGCCATTAATGGCGACCCCCTTTAGATCGGCCGCGACGGCGTTGAGCTCGTCAGTGCGGCCAAGTTTTTGCAGAGCCTTGCTGTAATGCCACAATAGTGTGGAATCGTGCGGCGCCAGATCGGTTGCTTCTTTCAACACCAGGGCAGCATCCTGGGCGCGTCCCTGCCTTAAGTAAATCTGGCCTTCCCAGTCCAACAGCCGGGGATTCCTGGAGTCGGTTTTCGAAAGTCGAAGGAGGTCTTCGAGTGAGAGCTCGAGCTTATCTTGTTGAAAATTGAGCACCGCACGGGTATAGCGTGCCTGTACGAGTCCTGGATTCAGCGCCAGTATTTTGTCCAAGCGGGTTAGAGCCTTTTCCGGGCTGCCGGAGGCTTCGCCGATCGCCAGTTCGTATTGGCCTTGCGGATCGTTAGGGTGTTTTAGCACGTATTGCTCGAGCTCGGGAATCCCCTCTGTAAGCCGGCCCGCACGCACCTGGCAGAACCCATGTTCACGACGGGCAATGTCATCTGCCGGACGCAGTTTCAGATATTTTTCGTAGGTGTCAGCGGTCTCATCGTAGAATTCAAGCTCCTCAGTAGCATGAGCCAGAAGCAAGAGCACATCTGTGCGATCTGGAGCTGAGTGTGCTGCACGGTACAGGAGACTGGCTGCCGCTATAAAGTCTTTGTTCGCTATTAACAGTTGGCCATACGCATAGAGAGCGTCCGGGTCATTGGGTTTCATCCCGAGCGCTGCATCGAAGGCTTGCTGTGCCCGCTGCAGATCCCCGGCACGCCTCGCAGCCACTGCGAGATTGTAGAGAACGTCGAAGTTCGTGGGATCGGACTTCAGTGCCTCGCTGAACGAGCTTTCCGCAGGTGCATATTGTTTGCACTGGGCATAGGCCATCCCAATCGAAAAGCTGAAGGTTGAGTCTTGGGCGGTCTTCTGTTTTAGTTCCTCCAGCTTCTTGCCAGCCGCATCGCATTTGCCGGTCAGCGCCAACGCTTGTGCCATCAACAGCTGCGCAACCGGTTCAGCCTGGTCAGCGGCTTCAAGATGCGCAAGATAGTCAAGCGCTGTTGTGCCGCGCCCTGCTCGCACGCTCATCTGCGCCAACTGGAGGTTCGCGTTGCCATGATGCGGATCGATGGCCACCACGGACAGGAAATTCTGCCGGGCTTTCTGCGGGCTGCCTGCCGCAAGGTAGTGATTGCCCAGGTTGTTCAGGACTGGCGCGGATCGCGGAGAGATTTTGAGGGCGCGGGTGTAAAACTCTTCCGCCTCGGGATAACGCCCTTCCGAGTCAAGAACCACCGCGATCAGGCTCAATGCGGAGAAATCCCCAGGATGGGACTGCAGGATGGACCTGAGTGTACCTTCAGCCTCGGCAGTGCGGCCTTGCTGGAACTCCTGCGCAGCCTTTTCGTATACCGATTCGGGAGGCGTGACTTGGCCCGCAGCGATACAACAGAAGCCCACAAGGAGCACAGCATAAAAAGCTGTCTTCCATGGCCGCACGACAGAGATGCTTTCCCGAGACAAAATAGACGCCTGCTCCTGGTTGCGCCCCAAGGCAAATGGGGGCTCCCAATGGGAGCCCCCAAGTGGGAAGGGTTGATGTTTGTTAGAAGTATAGCTTCCCTGCAATCTGTACCTGGCGCGGAAGGTTCGCCTGGCAGGTCACGGTTCCAAACGAGGAGCCGGACCCGACGGTAGCGTTTGGACCACAGAACTGGGGGTGGTTGAGTGCGTTGAACGATTCCAGCCGGAACTCAAGGTACGATCCTTCACGGACCGGGTCCAGGTTAAATTGCTTGAACATGGATAGTGTCGCGTTGGCCGTACCGGGAGTGTTCACTTTCAAGGTTCTTGGCGCGTTTCCGAGCGTGTAGGGCGTCGGAACCTGGAAGATGCTTTCGTCGGTGAAATACTGGTTAAGCCAACCGCTATTGTGATTGCGTTTGGGAGAGCCAGTCAGGTACGGCCTCTGGCCGAAGGTGGGCAGCGCCTGTCCTCCCGACAGTCCCAGCATAATCGGCTGGCCATTATCGAAGCGCCAGATTCCGTTTGTCTGCCAACCCCCGAGGAACGCGTTTACAATCGGGTTCGCATTTGCCCCAAACTGCTGGCCATGGCCGAACGGCAACTTGTAAACGTAGCTGAACTGGAAGGTCTGCGGAATGTTGAATTGCGAGAGACTGCGCTCCAACTTCAGGCGGTTCGGATCGAGAATGTTGGAGCTGGACCCACCGAGGAAGCTGCCGCCGTTGCCCGCCTCGCTGGCTTCGTCCATCGACTTCGACCACACATAGGTGACCAGGAATTGCAGCCCATTGCTCATCCGCTTCTGAGCGCTCAACTGGAGTGCATTGTAATTGGAGTTAGCCCAAGGCACATTCAGATACTCGAAGGCGTCGAACTCCGGATACGGCACCTGGAGCTTGTACGCCTGTATTGTCGGCGAGGCAAGGTCACTGTTGGGATTGACTGAGGCAATTGCGCTGGCGTAGGGATTGGGAACATACGTCAGCATGTCAGCGATCTGGTCTGGGGTACTGCCTACCACGCTCTCCGGCAGGTGGTTCATGTTGTAGTCGCCTGCGATGCCGAAGTAGAGGTGGGTTCCCTGCTTTCCGACGTAGTTGGCTTCGGCCAGCATGTTCCACGGCAACGTACGCTGGACTCCGAAGCTCCAGGACTGTTCGTACGGTGTCGAGTTCATCTTCTTAACCGGTCCCAACGCGCTGGAGCCTACATCCGTTAACGCTCCCAGTTTGTTGCCTGTCACCGGGAGGATACTTGTCCCCGATGCAGACCCACCGGTCCCCGGGAAGGGGTTCCTCAGCATTCCCCAGGGCGTAGCACCATCGTAATCGCTCGACTGCCAATTGGTTTTCTGGTCATAGCCCTGAACGTTAATGACATCGGCGTTTGCCGACGCGGCCGGGGTATCAAAATAGATGCCGTAGCCGGCTCTCACCACCGTCTTATCGTCCAAACTGTACGCCAGCCCGACTCGGGGTTGGAAATTCTTGAAATTGGTATCGTAATTCGACTTATGCTGCGAGCTGGCGAACTCCACTGCGCCCGTCAGCGCCGGATACCCGGCGGGAGCCTGCAAGGGTGAAGCGGCCTTCGGGTCAAGCCAGTTGAGTTCGTTATTCCTTTCCGTTGCAGGCATCGTCAGGTCGTAACGAAGCCCGGCGTTGATAGTCAGCTTGGGGCTGACGTGGAAGTTATCCTGCGCGAAACCGGCCCAGGCAGCGTTCTGGGTAAACATAAAGGCCGGAATCTCATATTGTCCCCAGCCACCCACCGATGTCGCCATCAGGAACGATGCCATGGCATCGCCACCGCCCCACCAGGGGTACTGCGATGTGCCTTGGTAACCGTAGTTGTAAAGGCCGGCCGGGGTGCCCGGCTGCCCATTGCCGAACTGGTGAAACCGGAATTCGCCGCCAACCTTCAGCTCGTGGCGGCCCTGCAAGCGGCTCAACGTGGCCAGCACGTCGTGCGTGGTCTGCCCGTCTTTCAGGTACGACCAGGCTGCGCTTCCAATGCTGCCCCCCCCCACAGTCCCGTAAGTATCGCTAATGTAGATGGAGGGATACTGGTGCACTTTGTCGGTCGTCCCTGACTCGGAGTCGATGTAACCGGGCATCCCCAGGTCGGCTACAGGATCCATCCCAGGGAAGTCGCCGGCGATGGTGTGGAGGAATCGGGCGGTGCGAGTCAACCCGTACGTAAAGCTGAGCATCGTCCTGCCGCTGAAGACATGGTTATAGTTCAAGGAAAAAAGATGCGCTGTGGATTTTTCCGGCCCCTGAGTACACGGATCGCCCTTGTCGCCGGGGAAGCAATAGGGGGTTTCCAAAGTGGTCTTTCTATACGAATACCGCCCACTCAACATATCCCGATCGCTGAAATGTTGATCGATCTTCAGATCCCACTGGTCGTTGTTGGTTTTGGTGGTGCCGTTCGAGAAGTAATTGTAGTAAGGGTTGTAATTCGGCCCGGGATTCCCGTTGCTATCGACGCCATAGTTTGGCTTGGGGTAAAGAGCCATGAGCTTCGATGCCACCGGATCGATGGTGTTGCCCGCGCCTGGCGCCAATTGGTAAACGGTGCCATCGAGCTTTGGATTGCCCGGGCTGGTGTAGGCAGCTATATTGTTATTCGGAATAAAGTTGGAGCGCACAGGCCCACCGGCGCTCGCGCTGTAGACTCCGGTGTAAGGATCCCAGATCTGACCGGCCGCATTGGAGCACTGGCCATTAATGAACGTTGCGCCCGGCGCCGGGCCGTGGGGGCCGTCGCCGCCGCACAGCTCGCTGAAATCTCCCCCCTTCTCCGCCGTGCTCGGGACTCCCATAAGGGTAGAGCTCAGCTGATGCTCTCGCGTTCCTTCATAGTCGAAAAAGAAGAAGGTCCGGTTCTTGAAGACCGGGCCGCCGAAGGTTCCGCCGAAGATGTTTTCGTGCAGTCCCGGCAGCGGGATGTGGGCCTGATCGGCGAAATAGTTGTTGGCATCGAGCTTGTCATTGCGCAGGAACTCGAAGAGGCTGCCGTGGAACTTATTGGTGCCGGAGCGGGTGATCAGGTTGGTGACGGTCGCGCCCGTGAAACCGTATTCGGCGCTGAAGTTCGTCTGCTCCACTTTGAATTCCTGTATCGCGTCGACCGAGGGGGTATAGGCCGTAAACTGATCCAGGCCCCCGGAAACCATTTCGTTGGCTGTAATGCCGTCGATAAGCACTTCGGATGTGGCATTGCGGCTGCCATCGGAAACAAAGTTATTTGAAGTAAGATATGGATTGGTCGGGACCGAGGCATTTCCGTAGGTAGTGCCTGGCGGCTGGCTGACGCCGGGGGCGAGGTAGGCCAGATCGAGCGGCGAGCGGTTAATGAGCGGCATATCGTTCAAGTACTCGCGATCGATCATCTGACCGGTCACTGCGTCGGCGGTATCGATAGATAGCTGATCGGCCGTAACGGTGACGGTCTCGTTTACGCCGCCCACTTTCAGATCGAAGTTGACCTCTATATTGTCCGCGACGTTGATTGTGATCCCCGTCTTATTTTGCGATTGGAAACCCGAGGCGCTGATGCCGAGATCGTAAACGCCTGGCTGGACGGCGGGGAAGGCATAGAGCCCCCTTCCGTCGGTCGGGACCGTACGAACTACCCCGGTAGCCTCATTCGTCAATTTCAATGCCGCGTTTGGAACGACAGATCCGGTGTTATCGCGCACGATGCCGGAGACGTCCGCATTCTGCGCTGCGAGAGGCAGCGCGAATAACATCAACAGGGCACAACTGACAACGAGTCCGATCGCAACTCCCTTGCCACGCCCAGCGACGGATCTTCCAGCATTGCGATGATTGTTGAGCATCGCTTCTGCCAATGTCGATCCAACATTTTTGTTCCTCAGGCCCCACCTGAAGAATTGGTAACGCTTTGTCATTCGATTGCTCCTTCCCGTAAGTGATTGGTTGCCCCCATCGGAATTGGATTACTCATGCAGGCGGAGTGTGGAACACGAAAACTCCGCACATCTACACACTCAGCAGGCCCCGGGGTCTTTTTCCATTCCTTGTGCATGGCGAAACTAAAGAACCCGCGAGGCCCCAACATATGCAATTCGGTCATCGAGTCCATCTTGTCGCCGGCCGGGTGAAAAGCCGAGCTGTAGCCGAGACTGAATCGCAGCTTTGTCATTACGTATAATGTCTATACTATAGGATGAGTAGATCAGTCAACAAAATAAAATAGGGTTTTTTATCTTGGCTTGGCCTGCTTGCCGGGCCTGGCACACAGTCACAGCATAGGTGGGCGCTGGAATCGGGACCGATTCCAGATGGGCAAGCGCCTTCGGACCGGTCCGCCGGCCTCTACTCGCCC
>Ga0326727_10008026_pt1 | contig 27195 bp, 20 predicted proteins | sample MB2enrmetagenome_FD_207643 | JGI IMG/M metagenome (GOLD analysis project Ga0326727, IMG submission 207643) | Lab enriched peat soil microbial communities from McLean, Ithaca, NY, United States - MB29MY | ecosystem: Environmental > Terrestrial > Soil > Wetlands > Peat | place: USA: New York...
CCGGCTTGCGCGAGGCCGTCGAGCTGGCTCGCCACGGCGATGTCCTCGTCGTCACCAAGGAGTCCGTCGCCGAGTCCAACACCCACTACGCGCAGGGCGGCATCGCCGTGGCCATGGAGGGCGACGCTGACGTTGCGCTCCACCTCGAAGATACCGTCAATGCCGGTGATGGGCTGGTCTATCGTCCCGCGGCCCAGGCGCTGGTAGCCGAGGGGCCGGTCCGCGTGGCCGAACTGATCGAGTGGGGCGCGGCCTTCGACTCCGAAGCCGGCCAGCTAATGCGCACCCGCGAGGGCGCGCACTCCCTGCCTCGCATTCTGCACGCCAACGGCGACGCCACCGGCGCGGAGATCAGCCGCTCGCTGGCCGCCTTTGCCCGCGTCCACAAGCGCATCCGCTTTGCCGAGTGGACCACCGTCACCAACCTCATCGTCGCCGATGGCCGCGTTATCGGAGCCGATTTGCTCAGTTGCGACCGCCGCCCGCGGCTTCAGCAGCGCATCGGCGCCCGCGCCGTCCTCATTGCCGCCGGAGGAGCCGGCCAGGTCTACTCCGACACCACCAACCCCGCCGTGGCCACCGGCGACGGCATCGCCCTCTCCGCAACCACTGGCGCCGCGCTCGCCGACATGGAGTTCTACCAGTTTCACCCCACCGCCCTCTCGCTATCCGGCGCGCCCCGCTTCCTGCTCTCCGAGGCCCTGCGCGGCGAGGGCGCCATCCTGCTCAACGATCGCGGCGAGCGCTTCATGCAGCGCTATCATCCCCTCCTCGAGCTCGCTCCCCGCGACGTTGTAGCCCGTGCCATCGCCCGCGAGGGCATGGGCGCAACCGCCGCTGAATCCCGTGTTGTCCATCTCGACATGCGCCACGTCCAGGGAATCAACCTGCACCAGAGATTTCCCGGCATCAGCGCCGTTCTCAAGCGCTACTCGCTCGACCTCAGCCGCGACCTCATCCCCGTCCGCCCTGCCGCGCATTACCTCATGGGCGGGATCCGCACCGATCTCTTTGGCCGCACCACTCTCGCCGGACTCTATGCCTCCGGAGAAGCTGCCTGCACCGGCGTCCATGGCGCCAACCGCCTGGCCTCCAACTCGCTCCTCGAAGGCCTGGTCTTCGGCGCTCGCGCCGCACAATCGATGCTCGACGACTGCTTACCGCAGGGGCAGAGCTTGCCGCGGTGGCGGACTTCCGGAATCTCTTTGCCGGATACGGTGCCCTTGACCCCCTCCGAGCAGGCGCATCTCGAAAAAATCATCGCCAAACTGCAAACTTCCATGTGGGCCTACGCCGGGCTGCTGCGTGAAGACTCCACCCTCCGCCTCGGCCTCGCCGCCCAGCAAGCCTGCGCGGACTCTCTCGCCGAGTTGGCCACGCAAAACAAGAGCAGCCGCCGCCTCACTGAAGCCCTGGCCATGAGCTGTGTGGCCCGCGCCATCCTGCTCTCCGCCCTGGCCCGCGCCGAGAGCCGCGGCGCTCACTTCCGCAACGACTTCCCGCAGCGCGACGACCAGAACTTCCTCAAGCACTCTGTCTACACCGGCCAGCAGCCTATCATATTCCAGACTTGGTAAGGCAACAGTTTATCAAGGCAAATAAATGCTTCCGCGCCCCGTGCCGATGAATACTCAATCTGGGGCACGTTGCGATCTCGCAAACCTGGTTCTCTACGGGCGATGCAACGCCGGTTCGATACCTCATGCATGATCTAGAAAGGGTGACTCGCGACGATTCTTGTACAAACCGTTTTCTCCATTCGAATCGAAACTTGTATAATCCGCACATGCAAAGAATAGCTTGGGGTACAATTGCGTTCGGCTCGCTGTTGCTCATCTCGGCCAGCTCTATAGGAGGACAGGAAGTGAAATCTCCGCAAACTGAAAAGTCGAAGCCACCTGTCAATATGGAGCAGCGCGGGCGCATCCTTGGAATCGGCGGTATCTTCGTCAAGTCCGCAAATCGTGATCAGATGCGCGAATGGTATTCGAAGCATCTTGGACTTGCTGACAAAGGCGGAGGCGCGATGCTTCCGTGGCGCGAACACGACGACTCGCAAAAGGAACACGTTACGGTTTGGACTGTTTTTCCCGCCTCCACTGACTATTTCCCAGCCACGCAACCGTTCATGGTCAACTACATCGTGGACGATTTGGATGCTTTGCTCGACCGCTTGCAAAAAGAGGGCGTAAAGATTGACCCCAAACGAATGGATGAATCCTACGGTCGCTTTGCCTGGATCTATGACTCGGATGGGAATAAAATTGAACTCTGGCAGACGGTGCCCGCAAAGCCCTAGGGGCCTTCCACGGCGCTTACTCAACCGGTTTTCTATTGCGGGTGCCCCAGGTCCCTCGCATTTGGGGACCTGGGAATTGAGATGACCGTTATCCCATGTCGGACTAACCATAAATGTCTGGGTGGGATACCACAATCCTCACATGAGTTCCTACACCTTGATCGTCTTATCACCCTTGTGCCAGCCGCACGGAGTCAAACCGCCATTCTGCAGCGCGTCCAGCACGCGCAACACCTCCTGCGGATCGCGGCCCACCGATAAATCCGTCACGTAGACAAAGCGGATCACGTTCTCCGGGTCCACAATGAAGGTGGCGCGCTGGCTCACGCCCGCCTTGGGGTCAAGAATGCCCAGCGCCGCCGAAAGCTCCCGCTTGATGTCGCTCAGCATGGGGAAGGGCAAGTTCTTCAGTGAGGGCTGTTCGTTGCGCCACGCCCAGTGCACAAACTCCGAGTCGATGCTCGCGCCCAGCACCTGCGCGCCGCGCGCGGCAAACTCCTTGTTCAACTCGCCGAAGGCGGCAATCTCCGTCGGGCAAACAAAGGTAAAATCCTTGGGCCAGAAAAAGTAGATCTTCCACTTGCCCGCAAAGCTCTTGTCGCTAACGGGCTGGAAGGCCTTCTTGAGGTCGAGATCGACCACGGCGGTCACTTCAAAGCTGGGAAAACTTGCGCCTACAGAGATCATTCTTTGCTTCCTCCGGAATAGTTTGTGTAGTTGAAGGGGCTGAACAGATAGACGGAGAAATCAACCTCCGCCTGCGTATAAGCAGAGGGGTAAAAGGACCACACTGCATGTGAGTGTTTTCTCTAATAGATAAAGATGCGCGCCGGGGACAAAGAGATTCGTTACCAACGTGAAAATCGGGCCTGGGAAGCCTAAATACTATTTCCGTTGCGTATTGCAGATAATTACCTTTCCTCGGCGCACGATGTTTATGAGAGGTCCAGACAGCCAATGAGGTCGAACTGGGGCAGAATGTCGGATGAGGTCGATTGGAGCTGGATAACCTGTCCAAAATGTAGGACATCCGCCTATTCTGTACCCCCAAAAGCATACCCTCCCCCCCCGGGGTCCATTTTCCGTTTCTTCGCCTTCCCTGTGAATCTATGAAACTGTGATCGTAATGGCATATCCTGGTTGATTTTGCTTCGTCAAAATCCACTTTGTACTCAAGTTCTGGCTGCTTCTGCCGATATTCCCCTTGTTAAGGATTCATAGACAAACCCAACCCGGCAAACCGGGAGAACGGATATATCCATGCCTGCTGATTTTGGCGATATTACTTCATACCACCGTGAAGAAGCTGCCCGGCATCATGCGCTGGCCAAGGCAGCGCGCGACCGCGGATGCCTCGCTGAAGCTGACTATCAGGCCGGCTTGGCTGCGCGTTGGGAGGAGGTCGCCCTTCAGCAAGTGACCACGATGCGGAAGACACCCGTGCGCCGCATCGCAAAGCCGAGGCAAATCTTCCCGGCTTCCAAGACGCCGCCCAAACCAGTTTCAGTTGTCAGCTGGTCGGCCCTTGTGCGCGGCCTCCAATACATCGCCGAGGTGCTCTCGCCAACTATGGACAAGCCGGAGACTCCTCTACACATCGTCCCGCCCCGCTGATCGCGGCCTGCAATTACACGCAATCACCTGTCACTCGGAGCGAAGATGGTCGCGTCCTCATGGGATCGCTGTTCAATTTGAGGAGACGGAAATTACGGCAGCTTGAATGCTTTCACGGCAATGGCGTTGGGCGCGCGGCCGGCTGGAAGCAGGGTAAACAGCGAGTGCGAGGCTGTGCGCGCCACGGCTACGTCGCCGGAGCGGGAATCAACGGCAAACAGCAGCAGCCCGGAACTGGATATCGCCATCGCCGTAGTACCGTCGCCAACATGAATCGAGCCGGCGAGCCTGCCGTCGTCGATGGCGTAGACGGTGACGTACGGAGAGCGGAAGTTGGCCACGTAGAGCATGGCGTTATCAGCCGAGACCACGCCGCGAACCGGCGTGTCTCCAATGAGGGTGACGCTGTTGACGTCATCGGTGCCGGTAATGATCTCGGAAATAGTATTGGAAAGCGAATTCAGCGCGAACACTTCGCCGCCGTCGGGCTTGAGGGCCAACTGCATCGGAGCCTGGCCCACATCAAGCAGGGCTTCCAGCCGGTCGGGCTGGGAGGGAACGAACGGGGCGCGGCCCGGTTGAGAGGAATGAACTTCAGGATGAGCCAGGGCAATCGCCATGATCTGGTGGCCGGCCGAGCAAGAAACAAAAACTTTCGAGGAATCAGGAAGAATGACCGCATCCAAGGCGCCGGGGCAGCCTGTGAAGATTGCGCGCAGGCGGCGTGTTGCCGGATCGAAGAGGCTCACCGAGTTGCCGCGCCGGTTGGCGACGGCCAGGGTCTTGTTGTCGGGAGAGAGGCGGGCGGCAACCGGCTCCTCGCCGGCGCCGATAGCCGCGATTTCGCGCCGCGCTTTAAGGTCCAGCACAGAGATAGTGTTGGAACCGGAGTTGGCCACGTAGGCCATCTCGCCCGTGGAATCAACCTCGATGGAGACCGGCAGGCGGTGGACAAGGATGGCGCCCGCCACGGTATTGTTTTCCGCATTGATTACCGACACCGAGCCCTGTCCGTCCGCCGCGCCGGAGTTGACCACGTACACTTCGTTGCGGGTGGGGCTGGCGGCCACGGCTATGGGTTTTTGCCCAACCGCAAGCTCGCGCTCCACACGCACATCCACCACGTCCAGAACGGTGACCGTGTTGCTGTCGCCGTTGGTCACATAAGCGTATTCGCGATAGTTGGACGGGTACTGCGGGAAGTCATGGGAGCGGCAGCCGGCCAGAGCCAGCGCCAACAGGGCAACAACGGTAAAGCGGATGATCGCGGCGTTCGGTGGTAGCATCATGCGTTCACGCTTTGGCAGCCTCCACGCGGACGCCGCGCGGCAAGCTTCGCCCAACCACTGGGGCGATTCGTTCCAGTTCGTCCATCATGCCGGCGAATTGAGCGGGATAAATAGATTGGGGTCCGTCGGAGAGAGCTTTTTCCGGATGGTCGTGGACCTCAACCAGGATGCCGTCGGCCCCCGCGGCCACAGCGGCGCGGGCCATGGGCAGCACGCTGTCGCGCTTGCCGGTGCCGTGGCTGGGATCCACCAGAATCGGCAGGTGGCTCACTCGCCGGACAGCGGGAATGATGCTCAGGTCCAGGGTGTTCCGCGTGTGGTCGGCAAAGGTGCGCACGCCGCGCTCGCAGAGTATCACTTCGTAGTTGCCCTCGCTCATCACGTACTCGGCGGCCATCAAAAACTCTTCCAAAGTAGCCGAAAGGCCGCGCTTGATCATCACTGGCTTTCTCAGTTGGCCTGCGCGCTTCAGCAGGGAATAGTTCTGCATATTGCGCGCGCCGATCTGCACCACGTCGGCCCATTCGGCAACCAGCTCCAGCGTCTCGCTGTCGATGGCCTCGGTGACGATGCGCAGCCCGAAGCGAGAGCGGATCTCGGCCATAATGCGCAGCGCCTCCAGGCCTAGGCCCTGAAATGCATAAGGAGATGTGCGCGGCTTGTAAGCGCCGCCGCGGAAGAACTGCGCTCCCGAGGCGGCCACCTGTTCGGCGATGGCCATGGCCTGTTCGCGGCTTTCAACGGAGCAGGGCCCGGCTATGATGGCCAGGTTGCGGCCGCCGATAGCCGCGTCCGTTCCCTCGAAGCGGATCACGGTGTCTTCTTCCTTCACGTCCCGGCTGGCCAGCTTGTAAGCCTTGGAAACGCGAATCACTTCGGCGACGCCGTCAAGCTCTTCCAGGTTCCCGCGCTCCACTTCGCCCTGGTTGCCGGTGATGCCGATGGCGGTGCGCTGCGCTCCGGGAAGCGGGTGAGCGCGGAAGCCCAGCCGTTCTATAGATTCGCAGACCGCCTGAATTTGCTTCTGCGTTGCCTGCGCTTTCATGACTACCAACATGGCTGGACTCCTCGAACCCTCAGTCTAACGTCTGGGACGGCCAAGGGCAATTGCCTGGAGGGTACGGGATTAACCGGGACTCGACTTTTCAAAGCAAGAGTAAGGCCTCTGAGGAAGTGCGGCCGCTGAAGGAGCGAGGAGCGCAGTATTTGCATATCTGCCTTAAACTTCTGCTTTCGTAATTACAGCGGCGCCCGCAATCAGGAAACCCTCCTGAATGAAGAGGCGTTGCGGCGGCTACACTCCCGCAGCAATACTTTTCCATTTAGAATAAAAGAGTTATGACCACCCTGAAAGCCGTTCGCGGCACCCGCGACCTTTTGCCGCCGGAGACCGCCCTTTGGAACCGCATCGAGGCCACCGCGCGGGACGTTTTTACGCGTTACAACTTCGGCGAGATTCGCACCCCTGTCTTCGAGGACACGTCGCTCTTTGCCCGCAGCGTGGGCGAGGAGACCGACATCGTATCCAAGGAAATGTACACCTGGGAAGATCGCGCCCGCGCGCAGTCGGAGAAGACGCAGTCGCTGACCCTGCGCCCGGAAAACACCGCCGGCGTGGTCCGCGCGGCCATCGAGCATAATCTCTTTGAGAGCGGGCAGTTGCAGAAGCTCTACTACATCGGCCCGCAGTTTCGCCGCGAGAGGCCGCAGAAGGGCCGCTACCGGCAGTTCTCGCAGATCGGCGCGGAGGTCATCGGGCCGCCGTCCTCCGGCAGCGAATCGCCGCTGCGCGACGCGGAAATCCTGGAGATGCTGGCCACACTGCTCGACGAGTTGGGCATCACCGGTTGGACGCTGGAGCTAAACTCCGTGGGCTCCTCCGCCGGCCGCGCGCGCTACAACGAAACACTTCGGGCGGCTCTCGTTCCCGTGGTTTCGCAAATGTGCGCCGATTGCCAGCGCCGCGCCGTCACCAACCCGTTGCGCGTTCTGGACTGCAAGGTTCCCGATGACCAGCCGATTATCGACAAGCTGCCGGTGATTGCCGACTCGCTGGACGAAGCCTCCCGCGCCCACTTTGCCGCGGTCACCACGGCTCTGGACTCGGCGGGCGTGCCCTACACGCTCAACCACCGCCTGGTTCGCGGCCTAGACTACTACACCCGCACCACCTTTGAGTTCACGCACGGCGGCCTGGGCGCGCAGAACGCCCTGCTCGGCGGAGGCCGCTATGACGGCCTCAGCGAGATGCTCGGCGGACCCCGCGCTCCCGGCATCGGCTTCGCCATGGGCGAGGACCGGCTGGTGCTGACCCTGCTCGCAGCTCTCGACCAAAGCTCCGCCGTCCAGCAGAAAGCGGAGGCCTTCATCGCCCCGCTGGCAGAAGGCCTGAACGCCGCCGCCCTGGTTCTGGCCCGCGAACTGCGCCATCAGGGGCTGTGGATCGAGCTGGGCGAGGGCAGTTTCAGATTGAAAAAATCCTTTGAAGCTGCCGATAAAATTGCCCGCCACATCATCATTCTTGGCGAAGATGAGCTCAAATCCGGTATTCTTACGGTGAAGAACTTCTCCACAGGCTTACAGACCAAGGTTCCCCGCGCGGAGCTGGCCGTCTATCTATCCACACCCGCAAGCGAATAGAGGACACAGGTATTGCTGGACTTTTTAGGAAATCTCGAACGAACTCACTATTGCGGCGAGCTGCGCTCGGCCCACGCCGGACAGAATGTCGTGCTCATGGGCTGGGTGAACCGCCGCCGCGATCACGGCAACCTGATCTTCCTTGACTTGCGCGACCGCACCGGCATCAGCCAGATTGTGCTGGACAAGGAGCTGATTCCCGACGGCCACGCCAAGGGCGAGCATGTCCGCCCGGAGTACGTCGTCGCCGCCGTGGGCAAGGTGCGCCTGCGCGATAAAGATTCCATCAACCCCAAGATGGAGACCGGCGAGATCGAGATAGAGACCACCCAGCTCCTCGTCCTGAACGACACCCGCCTGGCGCCGTTTTCGCCGGCTGAAGAGGCCATCCAGAACGAAGAGGTTCGCCTCAAGTATCGCTACGTAGACCTGCGCCGCGCGGAGATGCAGCGCAATTTTCGACTCAGACACGACATCACCCTGGCCATCCGCGACAACCTCAGCCAGCAGGGCTTTCTGGAGATCGAAACGCCCATCCTCACCAAGTCCACCCCCGAGGGCGCGCGCGATTTTTTGGTGCCCAGCCGCGTCCATCCCGGCGAGTTTTTCGCGCTGCCCCAATCGCCGCAGATATTCAAACAGATTCTCATGATCTCCGGCTTCGACAAGTACTTCCAGATCGCCCGCTGCTTCCGCGACGAGGATCTGAGAGCCGACCGCCAGTTGGAATTTACACAAGTCGATCTGGAGATGAGCTTCCCGCGCAAGGAGATGGTTTTTGCCGTGGTCGAGCAGTTCATGGCGGCGGCCTTTGCCGCAGCCGGCGTTACCCTCCCCACGCCCTTCCCCATCATGACCTACGACGATTCGATGCGGCGCTTCGGAACCGACAAGCCGGACCTGCGCCTGCCCGGTCTCACCGATGTGCGCCCGGCCTTTACGGATGAAGCGCTGGCCACGCTGCAAATCGATTCCGCGCTGCCGGTGGTTGCGTTGCGCATTCCCAGCGTGGGCGAGCTGAGCCGCAAGGAACGCGAGGACAACCATCCGATCTTCGATCTGAAAAAGGGCGCAAAATTTATTGACGATTTCAAGCGTCTGGCCAAGAGCTTTCCCGAGGCCGCCGTCAAGGTGCGCGAGCTCGCGGGCGCAGCCGATGCTGATTTCGTCATCATCGTCGCCGGCGACCCGGCCCACCCGGTCAAAGCCAGCGACACCAAATTTGCCGGCCGGCTTTCGGAGCGTGAGATCAACGTGTACTCCGCCGCCGGCAACTTCCGCACCGAACTGGCCAAAAAATACGCCGACCGTCACAGAGCCTTTGCTGTCACTGAAAAATCCGTCCAGGAAGCAAACGCGCACAGCGCAGGAAAATGCGTTGATGGCTCCAATGCCTTCCGGCCCATCTGGATCACCGACTTCCCCATGTTCGAATACGACGTGGCAACCGCGAAGTGGGTGCCCGCGCATCATCCCTTCACCGCGCCTTACGAGGCCGACATGAAGAACCTGGTCAGTGACCCGGCGAGCGTGCGCGCAAATTGCTACGATCTGGCGATGAACGGCATGGAACTCGGCTCAGGCTCCATCCGCATTCACCGCAAGGACGTGCAGCAGCAGATCTTCCAGTCGCTCGGCATCTCCGATGAAGAGGCCCGCGCGCGCTTCGGCTTTTTCCTCGACGCGCTGGAGTACGGCACGCCGCCCCACGGCGGCATCGCGCTTGGCCTGGATCGCATCGTGATGCTGCTGGCCGGCGCGCCCAGCCTGCGCGAGGTCATCGCCTTCCCCAAAACCGCCAAGGCAGTTGACCTGATGGTCGACGCGCCCTCCACGGCCACCGAACAGCAGTTGAAGGAGCTGCACATCCGCGTGGCGCTCAAGAGCTAGTGCGATTCGACTGTAGAAAATGAAAGGCCCGGACTAAAGAGTCCGGGCCTTTCTGTGTTGAGCGCGAGCGCGCGTGTCGTTATTTTTCGGTCACCAGGGCGTTGATCAAACCTTGGCTGTTGGGACTTCCCCAACCAGTCACCAGGTCATATCCGGTCACAGCCGAATAGCTGCCGGATTTGCCGCTGGTGATGTCGTGGAAGTCCGTGCCGTAGCTGGAACTAACGCCGAACGCATAGAGATAGGGGTTGATGAAGCCGAGGGGCTTGTAGCCGTCGGCCACCAACTGTTGATTGACCAGGGCCATGTACGCAGCCCACATAGGAGCGGCAAAGCTGGTCCCGCCAAATGCGTTGGCCAGACAGGCCACCTGGTCAGAGCATGTGTAGAAGGTGAAGTTCGCATTGGCCGAGACATCAGGGCCGTTGCGATAGGTGGTCGAGCCCTTGTTGCTGGAATTGATCACGCCGGAGAGCTTTTGCCACGCGGGGATGGCGATCTTGTCCGGCGATATGCCGCCGCCCGAATCCGCCCAGGCGGTCTCCGATTTCCATGGGCCGGCCGCGCTGGCAGTAACTAGATCCGTGCCGCCCACGGAGACGACGTTCGCGTCATCCGCCGGCCAGGCCTCGTTTCTCGATGACCAGGTGGAAGCGTCGCCCGAGGCCGCAAAGAAGTTCTGGCCCTGAGCCGACATCTTCTCAAAGTAGGGGTCAAGTGTGCTTGCATCCGCCGGCGTCCAGCCCCATGAGCAGCCTATGGTCGTGGGCAGCGGGTTGTGGGTGGTCATGGCGCTGATAATGGCCGTATCGGTCGAGCCGACGTACATCACCAGGCTGGCCAGTCCGGGAGCCATGCCAAGAGCCTGTGTCATGTCCAGGGTCTGTTCGGTGTCGTCGCAGCCTCTGGTGCATTCGTACTTGGAGGAACTGTATCTCTGGCAGGTGCAGCTGGTGCTGGTGCCATCAGTGGACAGCAGGGTAATCGGCACATTGTTGGTTTGCCCGACGTTCTTAAAATAGGTGTTCAGGTCAGCCAGGTCGGTGCCGAGATACTCGAACAATCCGAGGTTCTGGCCGGCGCCGGTCAGAGCCGTTCCGCTGTAGTAGGCCGCGCGCATGTCGCTGCCTAAAAACGATGCCGATGGGCCGCTTCCGGTGGTGGCATGGGTCACGGCTTCCTTCGCATCAATGCCATGGGCCGCCGCGTAGACGTTCCTGTTGACCAGCATGGGCTTCGGGATCGAGTAGTTGTCCAGGCCGGAGATGTGCCACAGTTGGAAGGCAAGATCAGTGGTGGGCTCGCGATCCGCTGCGTAAAAGACTCGGTTCTCGGTGGGGTGCTGGTAGGTATTCAGGTTGATATGGAAGGCCGACTCGATAGCCGAGACAGCGCCCGTAACCTGCACATCCATGCCATCGCGCGAGCCGCCAACAACCGTCAGGCCATTCGCCTTTGCGTAGGCAAGCACGGCATCATATTGCTCCTGAGTAGGGCCAAAGCGCGCGGTAAACTCCTGCGGCGTGAGGAATTGCCGGTAGGAGGCGCTGGCCGGATTGTAGAGATCGGCCAGAAAGGTTTCCAGGCCGGCCGGGTCGCTCAGCGGCAAAACAATATCAAGCTGCATCTGCTGGGTATCAGGCAGACGTCCAATCAGCAGTGCTTGCCCATTGACAACTGCATCGCGCACATGGCGCGTCTTCAGCGATTGCGCATTGCCGGACAAAGTTCCAGCCAAGAGAATCGCTGCGATGGTCAACACGGTTACTCTGAGTCTTCTGTTCACAAATACCTCCTGTCAGGACTTGTAGCGGGGGAGTTGATAATCCGCCATCAAGGAGACTATTTGCCAATTGTCTGTAAGGACACCGTGGCTGTCAACCAAAAACCACCCTTGAGTTGACCTCTTCTGTGTAAAAGTTTCTGCGGGAACGAATAGTTTTAAGGCTGCTGGAACCAGGCAAACGCACCTTTCATGCCCGATGCGCATGAGGCGGTGCTGCCGACCCACGGCTCCCTGGATTCTGCTACACTGATTCAAGCGCAATCAAGGGGCCAAAAGCGCCAGGCCGCGCCCCAATGATGCGCTCCTGCAAACCAAGTTCGGGGAGTGGCTCAGCCTGGTAGAGCACCTGGTTCGGGACCAGGGGGTCGGAGGTTCAAATCCTCTCTCCCCGACCATATTTTTCAATAACTTATAAATCTGCAATCCCGACCCCCTGGGTTTGGCCCACGTGTCCTAGCGCCGGAAAGCGCGTAAACATTGGGCTTCCCGCTAATTCTTGGATGCAAAACCATCTACAGTCGAAAGAGATGATCCAGTTTTACATTCAAACAGCCGAGCTCTATCTGCCACTCATCTGTTCGATTGATCAGCAGACCGGGATTTGGGCGAGGAACAGATATGATTTTGCATCGCCTTGTTGACTCTTGCATCGGAGTTTTCGTGCGTGGTTGATCTAGAAGAGTTTCGGCTAGCTTAAGCAAGAAGGCCCGTTGCGGCAAGTCAAGTTGCGCAAGTTGGAAGAAGTGGGCTCGCCGTTCGTCTTCGATGCACTGCGCACAACCTGTTCCGGATGCCCAATCTCATTGGCCAAACACCAGAAAATCTGTCGGAACAGTGTTCCTGAACGCTCATTTTGGGCCACGGATGACTTCCCACCGCCGAGGTCCGCAAACACTCATGAGCACTGGCAGGAAGTCACTGCAAGCATATTTCGACTGCGCAAAACCGCAAGTCCCCAGAAAATCCGCCCCATGATGCGGATTGCAACACATTCCGAAGGTTTTGCCGGTCATTAAAGTCCCTTTACGAACTGTCGATGACATTACTGAGGGCATTCCAAGGTTTCGAAAAGAGCAAAATCCATGAAATACATCACATTAGTGTTCGCTTTGGGTATTCTGGTGTCAGCTCTGACTTCAAGCCCCGTCTTTGCGGCAACGGCTACCGCCTCATTCAGTGTCACTGCAACGGTTGTGTCATCCTGCCAAGTCTCCACCACGGCCACGGCGTCCGGAACCTACGCAGTTACAAGGGCGAACGTTGCAACCTCCGTCTCTGTCGCCTGCACCAACCCCACACCGTACAATGTCAGCTACAGTACAGAACTAGCTCCCAGCGTATCCGTAACCACGCGGAAGACGGCCGGTTCTGCCTCGGACTCGCCAGGTCATGTACCGTTCTCGGACTCCGCGCATACCGGCATCTGGGACCGCACGGCCGACGCGGGTACTGTAGCCGGAACTGGCAGCGGATCCTTCCAGCTGTACGCCGGCTATGGCCAGTCTGCTAGGGCGCAGCATGTCGCGCCCGGCGCGTTTGCCGATACGGTTACCGTCACCATCACCTATTGATCGATGGCGCTACACCATAGAAAGCAAAGGAATCGCTGCCATCTTCTCAATTTATTCGCCTTTCCGCATACGCCTCCGGTGATGCGTCCGAGAGCCTCTGGGCAAAACCTCTCCAATTTCGCGTTCCACCCTAAAGGTAATCCTGAGTAATACTTATCGGTAATCTTTTGTGGCACTAATGGTGCAACCAGAACCGGCAGATGAACACCATTAGCTATTGCCAATAAAAATAAGAAAGCGCCATAATGCCATAGCATCTTTTTAAACATGCTATTTCCAGGAGTCGACTCTATGAGATTCACAAGAACGTTCAAAACCGCTCTGTCCTCCGCCGCTGTGGGATTCCTGGCGCTGGGCCTGACATCAACCTCGGCATTTGCCTCAAATAATGCCAACACCACCTTCAATGTAACCGCAACGGTTGTGACCGCCTGTACGGTAAGTGCCACTGCTATGTCATTCGGCACCGTCGTGCCATCGACGACATTAGCAACATATCCCACTCAATCGAGCATCTCCGTCAACTGCTCAACTGGTGATGTGTACACCATTGCTCTTACCGCTGGTGGCGGCACCGGAGCCATTGAGACTTCCCGCTTCATGATGAACGGCGCTAACAAACTGGCTTATGCTCTGTTTAACGATTCACTCAGAACCGTTAACTGGGGTACTGCCGCTGGTACGGTATCAGGTACTGGTACTGGTGCTGCTGTGCCATATACCGTCTACGGCCAGATTTCAGCGCAGACGGTTCCAGTGAATGGCGCCTACAGCGATACGATCACCGTCAACGTCACTTACTAACCGAGAGCCGAATTTTTCAATTGGACCCTCATGATCGCATGGAACTCAACTCGTCAAATGGCGGCGGGCAAAGCGTTCGCCGCCATTTTTTTCATTCTGCTGGCCGGAGCGGTTGCCGGCGCGCAGGCTTTGTCGGTGATTCCCGTTACGATCTCCCTTGCACCCGGCCAGAAGACAACCAGTCTGACCATAACCAATCAAGGAACCGTTGAAACCGCTGTTCAGATACGCGCCTACGCCTGGAGCCAGAAGAGTGACAACGGCGACATCCAACTGACAAACACGAACATGGTGTTGTTGAGCCCTCCGATTGCCAGGATCGCTCCCCAAGCCAGCCAGGTCGTACGCCTCATCCTGCGCATGACGCCTGAGAAACAAGAGGCTACCTATCGCATTCTTGTCGACCAAGTTCCGCCTCCGGCCGAGCCTGGTGTTGTGCACCTTGTATTGCGCCTTTCCATCCCCATCTTTGCGCCGCCTCCGATCCGTTCTTTTTCTGATGTTCAGTTTCACCTGGAACGCGACGCCGACCATATCTATCTTGTGGCGATGAATGCCGGCAATCTCCATGATGTAATCCGCAATATCGCTCTGACGGCCAGCGATGGGCGGAAGCTGGAGGTGGAGTCCGGCGCTACGCCATATATACTTTCCGGCGCCACCCGGCGTTGGCGCATCGTCCTGAAGGATTCCCTGCCTCCGCAAGCGGATACCATGCGGTTGATAGCCAAGACGGATGCCGGCGCCATCGATGAGCAGGTCCGCCTTGTTGCCGCGCGATGATTTTGGCGATGTGATGGCTCGATGGCTCCTCTACGCGGGAGTCCTCTTTCTCATGCCTGTCCTCATCCCGCGACTGGCTGTAGCCTCAAGTTCGTCTTCCAGCGAAGCTTCGAGTTCGTCTTCCAGCGAAGCTTCGAGTTCGTCTTCCAGCAGAGCCTCGAGCGTAACTTCCAGCGCAACCACCAGCTCAGACCCCAATGCAGACCCCAGCTCAACCCCCAGCACCGCCACAATGGCGGCTTTTGACGAAAATAACATCGATAAACTGCTTCTGGATGTTCAAATCAACGGCTATCCCATCGGCAAAATCGGCGAATTCACACTGCGGAACGGAAAGTTGCTGGCGCGCGCACAGGAGTTGCACGATCTCGGCCTCCGCCTTCCTGCCGCGCTTCTATCCACTCCGGATGCTTTGATCGTATTGTCAGATTTGCCCGGAGTGACCTACACCATCGATTTGAAGAAGCAGATTGTGCGCATCACGGCGAGCGACAGCGCCCTGATTCCAACGCTGCTGCTGCCCGAAGGAATCGGCGAGGCAAAGGGCCAGCGGGTGATCGAGAGCGGCGCCGGCTTGACGCTCAACTATGACATCGCCGGCACATACTCGAGCGGCCAAACCAGCGCCACCGGGTCATTCGATATGCGGGCCTTCACGCCCAAAGGCATACTGAGTTCGGATTGGCTTGCCTATGGCGGCGCGGTAACCAGCGCATCCGGCACAAACACAGCGATACGCCTCGATTCGGCCTACACCTACGCCGGTGTCAATTCGCTGCGCCGCTACAGCCTGGGCGACTATATCACCAGCGGCCTCAGTTGGACCCGCCCGGTTCACATGGAGGGCGCGCAGATCCGCTCGGATTTCTCTACGCGCCCCGATCTGATCACCTTTCCACTCCCCTCTGTCGCCGGCTCGGCCGCCGTCCCCTCTACGGTCTCCGTGCTGACCAACGGCAACCAGACGGTCTCCAGCGAGGTCTCCGCCGGCCCCTTTGAAATTCCCCAGCTCCCTGTTATATCCGGCGCAGGCACCATTACAGTGTCGGTGACCAATGCGATGGGCCAGCAGGTCTCCGTGAGCAAGCCCTTTTACGCCAGTTCCACGCTGTTGAAGCCGGGTTTTCAGATCTACTCCGCGCAAGCCGGCCTGGTGCGGCGCAACTGGGGCATCTATAGCAATGACTACGGCAAGATGGCCGGCACAGCCATCTATCGCCGTGGACTGAGCCGGAAGTTCACCATCGAGGGCAGTGTTGAAGGCACTTCAGGTGTGACCGCGGGCGGCGCGGGCGGCGTCATGCAGATCGGCCATCTTGGCGTAGTCAACTTCGCAGCAGCGGCCAGCGGCGGCTCCGCGGGGGGCACTGGCGCGCAATATTCCCTGGGCGCCCAGCGCATCGGCAGGGTCTTTAGCCTCGGAGCCTCGGCGATCCTCGCCAACCGCTACTACCAGGATGTTGCGGCTATGAATGGATCCGGAGTTCCACGCAAGCAGATCAGCGCCTTCACCGGCCTCGCTTCCAAGCGTTTTGGCTCCGTAAGCGCCGCCTACGCGGGGCTTGACCAGGATGCGAGCCCCGTGACGATCCCGCCGGCCCTCGCGCCGGCGCCGGCCACACATTCCCATGTCGTCTCCGCCAACTATTCGCGCCAGATCCATCGAATGTCTTTCTACGCCACGTACTTCAACAACTACGTGAACCCCGGAAGCAGCAGTGGACTGCAAGCCGGCGTGACCATCCCGCTCGGCAGGCGCAACACGGTCAGCGCTAGTGGGTCGTCGAATTATTCGAGCGGGTCGTCGCAATATATCGGACAGGTGCAAGCGCAGCAATCGGCGCCTCAACCCGGCGATTGGGGCTATCTGGCCTCTGTCACCGCCGGAAATTCCAACCACGAATTTGCCCAGGGGCAATACAAGTCGCACGTGGGCCTGTTCACTGCCGGAGTTGACGAGGACGCCGGAGTGACAACCGTGCGCGCGGAATCCCTGGCGGCAATCTCCTTTGTTGATAAGCACCTCTTCCCGTCCAACTGGGTTTACGACAGCTTCGCCATTGTGGACACGAGTCCCGTGCCGCACGTGCATGTCTTGCAGGAGAACCGCGACGTGGGCCGCACCAGCTCCTCGGGGAGGCTGCTGGTACCGGATATGCGCTCCTTCGAGCTGAACCGTATCCGAATTGTGCCGACCGATATTCCGCCGGACGCCACGCTTAACAACGACAAGCGCGAGATTCGTCCCCAGGATCGCTCCGGTGTAGTGGTCAAATTCCCCATTAAGTTCAATCATGCCGCATTGCTGCAAATGGTCGATGAGGCCGGGGTTCCACTGCCGATAGGCAGCGTTGCCACCCTGCGGGCCACAGGCGCTGTCTTCCCGGTCGGGTACGACGGCGACGCCTACGTCGAGGAGCTCAGCCCCCACAACGAACTTTCCGTCGAGCGGCCGAACGGGCAGCGCTGCACGGTCGCCTTCGACTACAAGCCCCTGCCCGACGATATCCCGTCCATCGGGCCGTTGCGCTGCCAGGAGAAACCTAAATGAAAAGACTGATGATCTTTTTTGTTTTTCTGTTATTCTGCGGCGTCCGGCTCGGAGCGCAAAGCTGCCAGCTTATGGGCACAACACAAGTTCTTTTTGGAACCTACAGTGGGGCAACATTGCAGACTACAGGCGGAGTCAGTGTCAGCTGCACCAACGGCTTAGCCTATAACATTGAGATCAGCGCCGGGTACTCCGGCTCGCCGACAAACCGGGAGATGGACTGTAGCAGTTGTACGCCACAGACGCTGGGCTATCAGTTATTCAGCAATGCTTCCTATACAACAAACTGGGGGAACACACCCACAACCGATCTGAATTCCACTGGAACGGGCGGAACCCAGAACTTCACGGTCTATGGCATGATTCCAGCGAACGAAGCCTACTTTTCGGGTTCCAGTGGCACCAACTATACGGATTCCGTAACAGTGACCATTGTCTGCAACTGCACCGTTTCGGCCAATAATCAGCCCCTCTTTGTGCGTCTGCAACAAACAGCTCCAGGCTGCGGGATCAGCGCGAGCAACCTGAACTTCGGCAACTATTCCGGCACGGTGAACAATGCCACAACGACGCTTCAAGTCGGTTGCAGCAACGGGACTCCGTACACTGTCGGCCTCGATCAAGGCGCACACGGCGGGAGCGCGTCCAACCCCCGATTGATGGCCGGTCCTGGTGGGGCCACGCTGGCGTATGGTCTGTACCAGAACTCCGGGCACAGTATCAACTGGGGCAATTCCAGCGGCAGCTGGGTGAGCGGGACCGGCTCCGGGGCTGTACAGCAGCTCACCGTCTATGGCCAGATTCCGGCGGGAACGGTTCCCGCGACAGGAGCTTACACCGATACGATTACTGCCTCCATCACCTACTGATCATCAGATGTTCCATGGCCTTGGCAAGGAGAATCACGGCGAAGAAAATGTATACGAGAATGCTGATCTTCGCCAGCGGACCAAGAGAGCATCTAAACCTGTGTATCGCCAAAATACCGTCCGGTCGGAAACGGTCTAGTTTCCTGCTCGAACGTGGTTAGAAATGAATGCTTTTTACTCCATCATGCGGACTAGGAGTGCCAAATTCTCAACCTGAGGATGAGAACCAACCTGCGTCAACTGACACACATTTCTCATTGCTCCGCCGCACTGAATGAACGAAAGAAAATCTGTTGACGTAGTCGAAATCGTTGCGGTCAAATCACCCTGAAACAATTCAGTACCACAAATTTCAACAATATGGCCGCAACTCGTTCAATAAAAAACAGTAAATTTTACGCTATTTCATCAGGTTTCAATATGCGGCGAAACTGGTTCGGGACCAGGGGGGTCGGAGGTTCAAATCCTCTCTCCCCGACCATATTTTCAATAGTTTACGGACTCGTGAGCCCGGCCCCTTGGTATTGACCCAGGTGTCCTGGCGCCGGAAGGCGCGTCATTACTGGTTTTTCGACGAATTTCGAATACTACACCATCCACATAAACATCTTTAGAGAATGTTGAATAACATTTGCGCATGAACCGTCTCACTCGGAAGTACCTGATTTGAGGCCAAGCCTATTTATGAAACACGCTTTATGCGTAACTGATCGCTGCCGCAGCCCAGTGGCCTGCCCGAACGCTATTCGGGCTACCAGGCCATGACTGATCTATGTAAGAATGTTTGGTAAGCGATCACTCAAAGCGAAGATATGTCTTGCGAAAACAGCAAGGAAGCCGCAGGAGTGGCCATCGGAAAGGCTCTGGAAAATGAGCGGCTCGTACTGGCTATCGCCTCTGGTGACAAGGAGGCCGAGCAGACTTTCGTCCTAAAGTATCTTCCCCAGGTCAGGGCAATGCTGCTGGCTCGAACCCGCGATCCAGAGCTGGCCGCCGATCTGCAACAGGATGTGATGATTGAAGCCATCTGCGCTCTACGGCGCGGACAGCTCCGCGAAGTGGCAAAGCTATCCTCGTTTGTTCTGGGCATCGCCCGCAATCTTCTGAACAACCATTTTCAGAGTGCTGCATGCCGCCCTGTCTCGTTGGAGTTTCCCGACGAACTGCCCGATCTGGCAAACGCGATTGACTCCGTTGCGGTACGGCAAGAGCAGGACTTAGCCAAGAGAGCCATTTCCACACTGGAGCCGGTGGATCAATCCATCCTGCAATTGACTCTGGTAGAGGGGCTCAAGCCGGGGGTGATCGCTAAGCGACTGAATTTGAGTCCGGATGTTGTGCGTCAGAGGAAGGTGCGCGCAACTCGCAAGGTTGTCAATTTTATCTCTGGAGTGTCACATAATACATCTCCAGAGTGTCACAAAACAATTCCGCAGCCCACTATAGAGAAAGGGTTGTGACATGAATTCATGCACCGGGTCACCTGCTGAACTTCATGCGCTCGATTACGTCGAGGGCACTTTGTCCAAATCCGAACTGGAGCAGTTTGAAGAGCACTACTTCGACTGCCCTGCCTGCCTAGCCCGTCTGCAAGCCATTCAGGCTATCGGCCGGGAGCTTTCCCGCAATCCCGTTGCACCGCCTCGCGAGCCTAAGCCGAGGATTCAACTCGGCAGGCCGGCATGGTACTGGGGCATGGGTGCGGTTGCCGTGCTGCTGTTGGTGGGTGTTCTTACTTACAGAAGCATCGAGACCAGGCCGGCGCAACCAACCGTTGCTCAGACTCCAACGAAATTCCCTCCGCGTACGCAGATCGCCGCGCAGCCTGCCCAACCTTTGCCGATGCCGGTTCACTTCTCCCAGTTGGCCGACTTGGCGCTACCACCTTATCTTGCGTCCAACCTGCGCGGTGAGAGCAAGGACGCCCGCTTTGAAGCGGGGATGAAGGAGTATGCCAACGGCAACTGCCGCGGCGCACTCGTTGCTCTGTCGCAAGTCCCTGCTGAAAGCACGGAGGCGCGTGCTGCCAAGTTCTACTCCGGCGCCTGCCAGATGCGCTTGGGAGATTTTGCCTCAGCCACAGGAGTTTTGCGCAAGATTGCCGATGCCGGTGACTCGCCCCAGCAGGAGGCCGCACTCTATGGTTTGGCGCAAATCGCGTTGGCCGGCAACTATCCGGCTACGGCTCACGCATACCTGTTGCGCACAATCTCTCTTCGTGGGGACCTGGAACAGCGGGCGCGAGAGCAAGACCGCCAAATTGCAAAGCTGATAGGCCAGGAACGTCAGGCTAAAGGGGAGAACCCATAGGCGAAGTAATAACGAATAGCACATCGGTTTTCTTGCTTCTATAACTCAATTCTATGAATGTATTTTGCACGAAAGGCGCTACAGTGCGAATTGTAATCGGCAAGTTGGTCTCATCTGTTCTGTTTGGGCTCCTGTGCCTTCACTGCGGCGCGCAGCAGGCAGAGCAGCCCGCCAAGTCGCCGAAGGACCTGGTCGCTGAGGCACGCGAAAAGCTGCGTGCCGCCGAGCTTGCGCATCCCGGCAATTCGGTGGAAGTAGCCGATGCCCTGGATAAGCTGGTGACAGAGCAATTCGAAGACGAGTTGGTCGATGCGGAAACCCTGGCGCAGGTGACCCGGGAAGTGGCCATGGCAGAGGCCGTCGCAGGTCCGCGCAGCAGTCTCTACGTCCGTGCCTTGACCAGCAGTTCGCTTGTCTACGAAGCATTGGGCAGACTAGCCGAGGCGCGTCCCATTGTTGAACGAGCATTGGAGATTGCTCAGAAGGAGTTCCCGGGCGCAGAAGAGGAAATCGACACCTCGGCGAACTTAGCCGTTATTTGTTCGGATTTGGGCGACTACCCTTGTTCACTGCGTAACTATTCAATCGCCATTGCCGCCGAACGAAAGGCAGGAGATGCACGCGTATTGGATCTGGCCAGGACGCTTTCGGACCGTTCCATAACGAGACGCAAAATGAACGATGAGCAAGGCGCCGGCGCTGACATTGAGGAGGCTCTCGCCCTTGGGTTGCGAGCGCATCTCAGTGACGTGGATGTGGGAGTCTTTGAAAGCGATACCGGTACGCATTACATCCTCACACAGGAGTTTTCCAAGGCCACGTTTCATTTCAACCGCGCTATTGAGTTATTGCGGCCGGAGTATGGACCTGACAGTCAATATATGCTGCATATAGCCGTCAATCTGGCCGACATTTATTCTCTCACCGGACAGTTCCCCCTGGCTTGGAAGACCTACGAGAACACCATCGGCAACAAGCACGATAATTTGGATTTGCGGGCCCTGGTGTACTGGCACTTCGCGCGCTCGCTGGCATCGGGAGGAGATCTTCAGCGCGCCATCGATGACGGTCTGCTGGCCGCGCAAACGACCCGCGAAAGCTTTGTGCTTCAGGCCCGCACCCTGCCGGAACGACAGGCGCTGGCATACTACGACCAGCGCCCCAGAGGTCTGGATATAGCGCTATCTGTTCTCACCCATCATCCGGATTTACCTTCGATAAATATCTACCAAGAGGTCGTTCGCTCGCGCGCGCTGGTGGCTGACGAGATGGCGCGCCGGCAGAAGAACCTGAACGCAAATAACGACCCGGAGGTTGCGCGGCTGCTCAAAGAAATGGACCAAGCCCGGGCCGATCTGCTGGTTCTGGAACAGGCCACATCGGACAAGCAGGACAATAGAGAAGCCATAACCCAGGCCACAAACCGCATGGAAAAGATCGAGCGTGAGTTGGCCGAGCGAAGCGCCGCCCTGCGCAACGACGAGCGCGTGTCCGCTGTCCGCCTGGAAGATGTGCGTCACAGTCTGCCCGTCCACTCGGCCCTCATCTCCTTTGTGGCTTACTCGCGTTTCGCGGTAGAGAAGGTTGACCCTGCGCAAACCAAAATCCCGTCTTACATGGCGTTTGTGCTCAAGCCCGATTCGGCTCGCATTCGCGTCTTCGATCTGGGCGAGGCCAAGCCGATCGAAGAACTGGTGACCCGCGTCAGGACGGCTGCCGATGCCGAGGTCCATGCCGGAGGGATCGGCTCGATTCGCAATGAGCGCGCATGGCGCGAGGCCGCGGAATCTCTGCGCAAGCTTGTGTGGGATCCGCTGCGTGTTGAGTTGGGCGATGCCAAACTCGCCCTGGTGGTGCCGGATGGTGTTCTGAACCTGATTCCATTCAGCGCCCTGCCCGAAGGCAAGGGCTATCTGATCGAGCATGGCCCGGTGATCCACATCCTCTCCAGCGAGCGCGATCTGGTTCCGGAGGAGGGCGCGCGACAGAAGGCTGGGCTTTTGGCCGTAGGCAATCCCACATTTGCGCACTCCGGAAACCTTCTGCCTGCAGCCGTCATAAGGGATGCAGGGATCTCGTGCGATGACCTGAGTAAGGTGGAATTCCATCCACTTCCTGGCACGGCGGTCGAGGTTAACGACATCAACGCCGCTTGGCGGCGCTGGAATGGCGGCGAACCCTCCGCGCTGGAGACCGGCGCCGAGGCGACGCGGGCACGGTTCCTCGAAGAGGCGCCGCGCAACCGCGTTCTGCACATCGCCACCCACGCTTTCCTGCTTGACCGCAGTTGCGGAAACGGCAATCCGCTGCTTCGCTCGGGACTGGTCTTTGCCGATGATCGCCATGCGCGGGAATCTTCGATCCTCACCGCCCAGCAGATTGCCTCCATGGACCTCAGCGGCGTGGACTGGGCGGTACTCTCGGCCTGCAACACGGGCATCGGCGAGTTGCGCGACGGCGAGGGCGTTTTAGGACTCGAGCGCGCCTTCCGGGTAGCCGGTGCCCGCAGCGCGGTGATGTCGTTGTGGCCCGTGGACGACGACCTGACCCGCCAGTTCATGCATGAGTTGTATGCCCAGCGGCTGGGCCATCATGCTTCCACCGCCGACGCCGTGTGGAATGCGGAACGAAAGCTGCTGCTCGCCCGGCGCGCCGCCGGCAAAAGTACCCATCCCTGGTACTGGGCCGGATTTGTGGCCTCCGGGGCCTGGGATTAATGCAAATGAACAGGGCTTCGGAATGCCTTTTATAGGCGAACAAATCGGAAAAGTCGGCCTCCGCTCAACTTAGAATTAATATTTCAAAATTATTCTTCCACCCACCGTCACAATTCCTCCAGCCGAAGCACTTATTATCGACCCCATTGATTGAATGCTGCGGCTTCCCGATCTAACGCGGTGTTTCCATGGATCAATGGAGTCTATCGAACTTCCGCAAGACGCGACAACGGTATCCATGTGGATTTTCACGATCATAAGCTGACGCTGCGGATGCAAACTCATTCGCGGAATGACATCAAATTTACCTGAGGAGTGTTGAATGCCGAATCTTAACATTAGCCTGACTCCCGAACTGCACGATTTTGTTCTGACAAGCGTTCACAGCGGACGCTATGAAAATCCCAGCGAATTGGTACGAATTGCCTTGAACACTTTGAGAGGCGAGGTAAGGAATCCTATAAAAAAGCACACGGCATCCGATACCAGCCATGGCGATCCGTTTCGAAAATTATGGGAGAATTCGGATCATCCTTTAGTGTCTTCGTAATAGCTCTGGAATCTGGTAGGTCCAATCTACGGGCTGTTAATAGGATGGATTGTATTTGCTTCACGAATAAAAACCCGCTCTAGTGCAGATGGTTCATGCGATAAGCCTGTCGGGCTTAAATAATGAAGCGAACCGCTTTACTGGAAGACCCATACCCTGGCGGGAGACAGGCCATTTCTTTCCCTCTGGCTTGGTACGCAGCGCGCTCATTCCACCACCCTCTCCACAATCTGCGCGACACGCGTTGGGATAAAAAGAAAAGACCCCTGCGAAATCGTAGGAGTCATCAGCCCTTCCGTTTTGGAGGGCACTTAAGGGCGAATTCCCTCGCCAAATCAACTTGTACAACATGCTACTTTGATGCAGCATGCGGGAGAGCACCCCATCCTTTCGCCAGTAACCGCTAAAGGATGGGGCGATCTTCTTCCTATGCCTTCATCGCGTGTTCGACAGCAACAGCGACAGCGACAGATGCGCCAACCATCGGGTTGTTGCCCATGCCAATTAAGCCCATCATCTCCACGTGCGCGGGTACGGAGGACGAGCCGGCAAACTGCGCATCGGAGTGCATCCGCCCCATGGTGTCGGTCATGCCATAGGATGCCGGACCTGCTGCCATATTATCGGGATGCAGCGTTCTGCCCGTGCCTCCGCCGGAAGCGACTGAGAAGAACTTCTTCCCTTCCAGCAGCCGCTCCTTCTTGTACACCGCCATCACTGGATGCTGGAAGCGTGTGGGATTGGTCGAGTTGCCGGTAATGGCCACGTCAACCTGCTCACGGTGCATGATGGCAACGCCTTCACGCACATCGTCGGCGCCATAACAACGCACGGCGGCGCGCTCGCCTTTGGAATAGGCCTTTTCGCGCACGACCTTCAGTTTGCCGGTCGCATAATCGAAATCGGTCTGAACGTAGGTGAATCCGTTGACGCGCGCGATGATGAAAGCCGCATCTTTGCCCAGGCCGTTCAGAACGACGCGCAACGGAGTCTTGCGCGCATTGTTGGCCGAGCGTGCCAGGCCGATGGCGCCTTCGGCGGCGGCAAACGATTCGTGTCCCGCGCAAAAAGCAAAGCAGCCGGTCTCTTCGCGCAGCAGCATCGCGGCCAGATTGCCATGACCGATGCCCACCTTGCGGTCATCGGCAACCGAGCCGGGAATGCAGAATGCCTGCAAGCCGGTGCCCAGCGTCTCGGCGATTTCCGCGGCCACGGTTTGTTTCTTTTTGATGGCGACAGCCGCGCCAATCAGATAGGCCCAGCCCGCGTTATCAAAAGAAATGTTCTGGATGGACTTCACGATCTTGCGTACATCAACATTCTTGTCCAGGCAGATCTTCTCCGCTTTTTCAAGCGACTCAATGCCGGCAGCGGCAAGATAGGAGTCGATCTGCGCAATCCGTCTTTCGTATCCTTCAAATAAAGCCATGATCTTCTCCTTATTCCTTGCGGGGGTTGATGGTTTTCACGGCGTCGGCAAAACGGCCATACGTTCCGGTTGCCCTGGTCAGCGCGGTCTGCGCATCCACTCCTTTGGCAATGGAATCCATCATGGGTCCGAGCCGGACAAACTTGTAACCGATGATCTCGTTGTCTTCATCCAGCGCGAGTTCGGTGACGTATCCCTCGGCCAGTTCCAGATAGCGCGCGCCCTTTTCGCTGGTGCCGTACATGGTAGCGGTCACGCTGCGCAAGCCTTTGCCCAGGTCTTCCAGGCCGGCGCCGATGGGCAGCCCGTCCTCGGAAAAAGCCGTCTGTGTACGCCCGTAGACGATCTGCAGGAACAGCTCGCGCATCGCCACGTTGATCGCATCGCAGACCAAATCGGTATTCAGGGCTTCCAGAATGGTTTTGCCGGGTAGAATCTCCGCGGCCATCGCGGCGGAATGTGTCATCCCGCTACAGCCTACGGTTTCAATCAGCGCCTCCTCGATGATGCCTTTTTTGACGTTCAGCGTCAGTTTGCAGGCTCCCTGTTGAGGAGCGCACCAACCCACGCCGTGGGTCAGACCGTAGATGTCGCTCACTTCTTTGGCCTTGGTCCACCGGCCTTCTTGTGGAATCGGCGCAGGGCCGTGATTAGGCCCCTTGGCGACTACACACATCTGTTCAATTTCATGCGTATGCATTGGGAGTTACGCTCCTTTGTTCGGTTTTGTTGAGAGCAAACATTTCATCGAGTCCGATAGCGCCATATGACGCCTGAAAGTTCTTGGACAAAATGATTGAAACAATTGTGTAAACGTCATTATTATAAAACGACATTATTATGACGGGATGTGACAGCCGATGCAGTGATTTCGGGCGGTTTCTTCGACCGAATAGGGACAGAACCAGTTTGGAATGCAATTTCCGGCAGACCAGCCTGCGGCTGTTAATCTCCTCAAATTCCAAGGCAATTTCCTCTCTTCAGCGGGTAACGAGATTAGACGAGTGCGGAAATATCCCGTTCTAAATCGCTGAGCCGTGCAAGCGCCGACTGTACGGCGGGAGTTCCGTCTTCTTTGACTTTCCGCGCCCGGTCAAGTGCCTGTTCGGCAATGCGGCTGATTTCATGCAGCAGCTTGCGGATCTCGGCCTCCAGGCGCCCCCGGCTATCCTGAATGCGATTGAGAACATCGTTTTGTACGCGCGAGCTGTTCACTTCCAAAAGATGCTTCAGAAATAGTCGAGCCTCATTCGTGATCAGCTTGCGTCCGCCCACAAGAGGCAAAAAGACATCCGCGAGCCAGCGCAGTGGTGATGGAGGTTGCGCGGTGCCGATGAACTCCTCGAAAATGAACCTGGAACGTACGCGGAGTCCTTTCTCGGGATCGAGCGCATGGGGCATCCGCGTTAGTTCGCTGAGGCCCGCATCCGCCAACTTTTTCAGAAAGTTGTTTCCCATCTCCACAAATCGAAGGGCCACGGCGCTATATTGGCGCTCGCCCTCTTCCTGCTCAGGTTTGAGCCAAGGCATGATCTTGCGGCGTGAGATTTCCTGGGCGATGTGCATCACTCGACGCCGATAGTGTGGGCCAAATCCGCGGGGTACGTACGGTAATTCCTCATCAAATGTTGTTCTAGATTCCGTCCACGCGGAACTAAAAAACCGCCGATGACGCTCGCCGAAATGGTCCGAAATTCGATGCAACTCCGCCATAAACAGGTAATCCAGCTCGCGCATGAAGCGTTCAGCCTCGCTGATGGTTTCCTTCATGAGTGCAATGCGCCGTTCGGATTCTTCGATTGGCCGCTGAAGCGCGTCGCGGTCCTCGCTGATAATCGCCAGCAGTTGCTCGCTTAAGCGCTGGAGGCCTCGGTCGCAAGCGGCGCGAACGAGATTTGCGCCCGAGTCTTCAACCAGGCGATGCAAGCTCGTCAGCAGCTTTTCCCAATCCCGCAGCGGACCGCGTTTTTCCATTCGTTCGGCGGCGCTAACCTCAAATACATCGCCCATCGGGCGATGCAGCCGCTTTTCCAGTATCGCGCGCGTGAACTTAGCCGCCGCTGCGCGCTCCGGATCGCTGGTGCGGTCGGCTT
>Ga0326727_10008027_pt1 | contig 27193 bp, 18 predicted proteins | sample MB2enrmetagenome_FD_207643 | JGI IMG/M metagenome (GOLD analysis project Ga0326727, IMG submission 207643) | Lab enriched peat soil microbial communities from McLean, Ithaca, NY, United States - MB29MY | ecosystem: Environmental > Terrestrial > Soil > Wetlands > Peat | place: USA: New York...
GACTTGATCAGACAAACGTTTTCCGCGCGTAGATGCGTCGTTGGCTGGAGATCGGAAATACTGACCGGTCATTTTTGACTCCCCGGCCGATTGATGAACGCAGGTCCGACAGCCTCAATATGCCGTGCCCCCGCCACGTTCCTAAATTCACAGTTCTTCAGTGGCAGCGAGACTCGCATCCTTTACTTTGATGAAGTAGCTTTTTGATTCTTAACCTGCAGATCATTCACGACCTGCTTCACGTTCGGCACTCCAGTTGCCACCTTCTCCGCACGGTCGCGCTTGGACTGCGAGTTCACTTCTCCGGTCAGCGTGACAACGCCGTTATTCACTTCGTATTTCACGCTGCCGTGCAGCTTGTTCTGGATCAGCGCAGCATCCAGATTCTTCTCGATGCCGGCGTCCAGATCGGAGTTCACGGCTTTCGCATCTTTTTCTGCGCCCACAGGAATCACGGCAATCTGATCCGCGACAACCTGGGCGCCTGCGAGAGACCTCGCAAGGGATTCGGCTTGGGCCTTGTCGTTTTCACTGGCGACTTGTCCACCGAGGGTCACGATACCCTTGTCGCGATCCTGGCTGACGGAAACGTCTTTGAAGCCTGCCTGATCCAGCGATTTCCGAATACTGTCGGAAACATCAGGTGATTTCCGAGGCGTCCCGGAGCATCCGGCCAGGATCCCGACAGCGATCAGCGCCAGCATGGTTACTGACAATCTGAGCATTTTCATTTGTCTTTCTCCTTTACTGAATTCGAGATGGAATCTCCAACGGTGATGAAACGATGGATTGCGTGTTGCTTTTGCATCCGGTGTGTCCGCACGAACAATCGATGCCCCGCGTCCTTCCTATTGCCGCGCACTCGGTACTGCAGAATGCGCCCGACGATGTCACCCACGAACAGACTGGGCGGGCACACTCGTCGCCTTTTGCGGTCGTCATTACTTTTCTGCCCACTTCGGATCAGGAGCGGATGATCCCAGCCCAGATGTTAGTCACCAGAAAAAAGTGTTTCTATACAGAAAGGAACACATTGTGATATTGGTCGCCTAGTTGCAGCCCTAGATGGCGCTCCGTTGGTTCCCTCCTTGGGGTGGCACCTCAGAGTTGGGACTGGCGCTATTGATTTCTGGGACTGCTGTTGGTCAGGTTTGGCCGTTTTCGAATCAGAGTTGCAGCTTTGCCGTGAAACTGCGGAGAGTAGAACTCGCACTCGATTTCTCGGGCTTGGGACCGGCCAGAGTCTGTTCCAAATTGTACACTTTCCAAAAACCATTGGCGTTATCGTCAGTCAAAACAATGAGAGCACATCCCCAGGCCGTCTGTTCGATGCTGCTGATCCTGATATGTATCGGTGTTAGGCAGCCGCTAATTGCCCAACAACCCGCAGCGTCCGCAGTTGAGCTTCCTACTGTACTGAGTGGAGAAGAGGTCGTAAGCAGGATGGTCCAGAGAAACCTTGAACGCGCCAAGGCATTGGGTACGATTCAAGGGACCAGGGTGTATCGCTTGGAATACCACGGTTTCCCAGTTTCCAGAGGCGCGGAAATGGTCGTGGATGTGAATTACCACTCTCCGGCGACGGAGGAGTTTACCATCCGATCCACTACCGGTTCCAAGCTGCTCATCGACAAGGTATTCAAGAAACTGTTGCAGAAAGAGAAAGAAGCGCTCATACCGGAGAACCAGAGCCGCATAGCTCTCAACAATGAGAACTACATCTTTACACTAGTTGGGCAAGAGAATACACCGGGCCGTTCGTTCTATATTCTCTCCGTTGAACCTCGCACCAAGAGCAAACTGCTCTACCGCGGCCGAATCTGGGTAGATGCAGAAGACTTCGCTGTGGCGCGTCTTGAAGCAGCACCTGCGGTAAACCCTTCGTTTTGGATCAAGGGCACCAAGGTCGAGCAGGTATATCTAAAGGTCGCCGATTTCTGGCTTCCGGCATCGAATCGCAGCACGAGCAACACTCGCCTGGGAGGTACTGCCGTGCTCACCATTGAATACAAGGATTACCAGGTTACCGCGATTCCCATGTCGGGCGATTCCATTGGCGCGGTTGCCCCTACCAAGAACTCTGTTCTCACTAAATTGGTGGTTTTAGGCAGCCGTCGTTGCAGCTTTACAGCGATATGATCGCGATCATCCTCTTGTCCGGAGGCGACGCCAGCCCGATTTCCACATGTTCGGAGCGGCACCGATGAAGAAAGACCTTCCTGATCCAATTGTGGAATTCTCCACCCTCGTCGAAATCCTTCGCTGGCGAGCGCTTCAGCAGCCTGAACAGCGGACCTATATCTATCTGGTCGATGGAGAAGCAGAAGGGGATGATCTGACTTATGCGGCGTTGGACTGCCAAGCCCGGAGTATCGGGGCGTTGCTCCAGAGCTATCGAGCAAACGGGGAGCGCGCGCTGTTGCTTTATCCAGCAGGTCTCGAGTTCATCGCCGCGTTTTTTGGTTGTCTATATGCCGGGGTGATTGCCGTCCCTCTGCCTCCGCCCAATCCGGCTCAGCCACAGCGGAGCCTCCCCAGGCTGCGGGCCATCATCAACGATGCGCAACCTTCGGTGGTGCTCACCACATCAGCGATTCTCTCCAACGCTAAGGGTCTGTTCACGCAAGCTCCCGAGTTGCAGAAGATGCGCTGGTTGGCCACCGACAAAGTTACCGGCAGCCTGGCGCAGGAATGGCGAGACCCGGCCGTGACCAGCAACACCCTGGCGTTGCTCCAATACACATCCGGCTCCACCGCGGAACCGAAGGGTGTCATGATCAGTCACGGGAACCTCCTCCACAATTCGGCTTATATTGGCCACATCTTCACGCTCATCCCGGAAACTGTCACCGTCACCTGGCTACCGGCCTTCCACGATATGGGACTGACCAACGGGATTATCCAACCGGTGTACAAGGGACGTCCATGTTACCTCATGCCACCGGCATCCTTTCTCATGCGGCCGATACGCTGGCTCCAGGCCATTTCGCGCTACAAAGCTACGATTAGCGGCGGCCCCAATTTCGCGTATGAATTGTGCACCCGCAGAATTACTCCAGAACAACGGGAAACTCTCGACCTCAGCAGTTGGGATGTGGCATACAACGGCGCAGAGCCAGTCCGCGCCGACACCATGAAACGGTTTGTGGCGACCTTTGCTTCGTGTGGTTTCCGGCCCCGCGCCTTCCATCCATGTTATGGACTCGCCGAAGCTACGCTGCTGGTTTCCGGCGGTTCTTTAAGAGATGAGATGTTTTGCACGATTCAAGTTGCAGCGTTTGAACAGGACCGCGTCGTGGAGGCTTGCGCCCAACACCAGAATGTGCGGACACTTGTCGGCAGTGGTCACCCCCTGCAGGATACTAAGATTGTCATCGCTAATCCGGAATTGTTGACCGCTTGTGCACCGGATGAAGTGGGCGAAATCTGGGTGTCTGGGCCGAGCGTGACTCAGGGGTATTGGAACCGGCCCGAGGACACAGAACGCGCTTGCGGGGCCTACCTGAAAGATACCGGGGAAGGACCCTTTCTCCGCACCCAGGATTTGGGGTTTATGAAAGACGGCGAGCTGTTTGTCACCGGCCGCCTGAAGGATCTGATCATCATCAGTGGTCGCAAGCTTTACCCCCAGGACATTGAATTGACGGTGGAACAGAGTCACCCGGCTTTACGGCCGGCCTGCTGCGCGGCGTTTTCGGTCGAGGGCGTCGGCGAAGAACAGCTGATCGTCGCCGTCGAAGTCGAGCCCCGGTACCAAACGGCGATTGGCAAGCCGCAGGACGGGGAAGCGCGCGCTCATCCAAACGGGCGTTTGCCGCTGGATGTCGAGGCAGTGGTTCGGGCCATTCGAAGGGCGGTGGCCGAGGAGCATGATGTGCGAGTCCACACGGTGGTGCTGCTCCGAGCTGGACGCATCCCCAAGACCACCAGCGGCAAGGTGCAGCGCCACGCTTGCCAGGTCAGTTTCCTGAAGGGGACACTGGAAAGGTTCGGTGAGGAATGAGCGATGGCTGAGAATTCCATCAACGCGGAACTTATCCAGCTGTGGTTGGTCTCCAAGCTTTCCGAGCGGCTGGGAATCGAGTCTCACGAGATCGATATCCGGGAGCCTTTCGCCAGTTACGGACTCGGGTCGACGGAGGCGGTCAGCCTGGCCGGTGAACTCGCCGAGTGGCTAGGACGAAAGCTTTCTCCGGCTCTGGTCTATGAGTATTCCACTATCGAGGCTCTCTCTCGGCATTTGGCAGGATCAACGGACGTATCGGAGTCAGCGACCAGGGCTGGCCAGGACCAGGAGGCGAAAAACGAACCGATCGCCATCATCGGCATCGGCTGCCGGTTTCCCGGCGCGAACGACCCAGCAGCGTTCTGGCAATTGCTGCGAGATGGAGTGGATGCCATCCGCGAAGTTCCTGCGGATCGCTTCGACCAGCACGCGTTCTACGAACCAGACCCGGCGATCCCGGGCAAAATGAACACTCGCTGGGGTGGCTTTCTGGGGCAGGTGGATCAGTTCGATCCCAATTTCTTTGGCATCTCCCCTCGGGAGGCGTCGCGCATGGACCCCCAGCAACGCCTTTTACTGGAGGTGACCTGGGAAGCGTTACAGGACGCGGGGCAGGCGCCCGAGCGCCTGGTCGGCACCCAGACCGGCGTATTCATCGGCATCGCGACCAACGATTACGGCCGGCTGCAATGGAATGATATCGAGCGAATTGATGCCTACGCCGGCACCGGCAATGCCATGAGCATCGCCGCCAACCGGATCTCATACGTGTTCGATTTCCGCGGGCCGAGTCTCGCCATCGACACGGCCTGTTCCTCGTCGCTCGTTGCCGTCCACCTAGCCTGTTGCAGCCTGCGGAACGGCGAGTCCACGCTGGCTTTGGCCGGCGGCGTGAACCTGATTCTCTCGCCGGCGATTGCGATCGGTTTCACCAAAGCCGGAGCCATGGCGCCTGATGGGCGCTGCAAAGCGTTCGATGCCCGGGCCAACGGCTACGTTCGCAGTGAGGGTGCCGGTGTCGTCGTGCTGAAGCCCCTCTCGAATGCCCGGGCGGATGGTGATCCGATTTATGCCGTTATTCGCGGCAGCGCCGTGAACCAGGACGGACGGAGCAACGGGCTCATGGCACCGAATCCGCTGGCCCAAGAGGCGGTCCTGCGAGAAGCCTATCGGCAAGCCGCCGTCTCGCCCGGCAAGGTTCAATACGTGGAGGCTCACGGCACGGGGACATTGTTGGGCGACCCGATCGAGGCGATGGCGCTTGGCGCGGTGCTTGGCGTCGAACGTCCGCCGGGACGGCGTTGCGCCCTGGGGTCGGTCAAGACCAACTTGGGGCACCTCGAGGCCGCCGCCGGTATTGCGGGCTTGATCAAGGTGGCCCTGGCGCTCCGGCATCGGGAGATTCCTCCGAGCCTACACTTTGAAAAGCCCAACCCGCATATTCCTTTTGACGAACTGCCTCTCCGAGTGCAAACGACGCTGAGTCCATGGCCGGCGGAGTCCGGTCCAGCATTGGCTGGAGTCAGCTCATTCGGCTTCGGCGGCACCAATGCTCATGTGGTTCTGGAAGAGGCGCTTCCGGCGATCATAGGAATGCCGGATGCGGAACGGGAAATTGACACACACCTGCTGCCGCTGTCGGCACGTAGTCCGGAAGCTCTCCAGTCTCTCGCTCGCACTTACCAAGACTTCCTTGCGACGCCGGAGTCCGCAGCGTCGTTGGCGGATGTCTGTTACACAGCCAGCGTGCGGCTCAGTCACCATGAGCATCGTCTCGGGGTTACCGGCAATTCGCCGGCGCAACTATCGGAGAGCTTGGAGGCTTTTTCCCGGGGTGAGGCTTGTTCTGGTTTGTCGTCAGGCCGTAAACTTTCCACTCGCCGGCGAAAAGTTGTTTTTGTCTTCCCGGGACAAGGGGGCCAATGGTTTGGCATGGGGCGGCGGCTGTTGGAGCAGGAAGCCGCTTTCCTGGAGGTCGTCGAGCGCTGCGATCGGGCGATGAGGCCGTACGCAGATTGGTCGTTGCTTGCCGAACTCACGGCTACCGATGCCGCCCAGTCTCGATTGAACGAAATCAATATTGTCCAGCCGGTCCTCTTTACGATTCAAGTCGCTCTGGCAGCCTTGTGGCGCTCGTGGGGTATCGAGCCGCAGGCCGTGGTGGGCCATAGTTTGGGGGAGGTCGCGGCCGCGTACGTCGCCGGTGCGCTGAGCTTGGACGATGCCGTCCGGATCATTTGTCATCGCAGCCGATTATTCAAGCGGACCATAGGGCAAGGGGCCATGGCGGCGGTGGAACTTTCCATCGAGGAAGCCCGACGCGTCCTGGTCGGCTCCGAAGATCGCGTGTCGATCGCGGTCAGCAACGGCCCCACGTCGACGGTGTTGTCTGGCGATCCGTCCGCGCTCGCCGCCATTCTCGATCAGTTGCAGCATCACGACATTTTCTGTCGCATGGTGAAGGTTGATTTTGCCTCGCACAGCCCCCAGATGGAACCGTTGCGCGCCGATTTACTGCAGGCTTTGGAAGGGATACAGCCGCGGGTTGAATCCGTGCCGATCTACTCGACGGTGACCGGCCAACTCAGCCACGGGTCGGAATTCGATCCGCTCTATTGGGCGAGGAACATGCGAGAGCCGGTGCTCTTTTCCGCCGCGGTTCAGCACCTGATGGAGGATGGGCATGACATCTTCCTGGAAATCAGCCCGCACCCCACTCTGCTCAGCGCCATTCAGCAAGGGTGTCATCACTTCGGCCAGGAAGGCGCCGTGCTTCCTTCTCTGCGGCGCGAGGAAGATGAACATACGGTCCTGCTTGGATCGCTGGGCGCGCTTTACACTTTGGGATACCCGGTCGACTGGAACCTCATCTATCCAACCGCAGGCCGGTGTGTTCGACTCCCGTTCTACCCATGGCAACGGGAGCGTTGTTGGTTTGAGCCCTCAGCAGAGGACACCGATGTTCACCGGAAGCAAGTCTCTCGGAGCGCGGCAGGGAACCATGCTCTGCTGGGCCAGCATTTCAAATCGGCGCATCCTGCAGAAACGCACTTCTGGGAAACCACGCTGGACAAGAATTCCCGGCCTTATCTGGATGACCACCGCATCCAAGGCGGCGCCGTGCTGCCCGCCTCGGCGTATGTGGAGATGGCATTGGCTGCTGCGGTTGAAGTCTTCGGAGCGCAATCCGTTTCGCTGAAGGATGTTGAATTTCGAAAGGCGCTTTTCTTGCCCGAGGGCGGAACTCACACCATTCAGGTGATCCTCTCTCAGGCCGCGGAGGGAGCGGCGTCCTTTCACATCTATAGTCGCCCGGGAGGCGTGGCGCGCTCCAGTGAATCATGGGTGCTGCATGCGGCCGGCAAGGTCTGCATTCAACAGGACAACGGCATCATCACTCCGGTTGCAGGGCAGGAGACGCTCACGGAGATGCGAACTCGATGCACAGAGAAGATCTCCGGCCAGGACTATTATCGGAGACTCCGCGAAAGCGGCATCTACTACGGTCCTTTCTTTCAGAGCGTCTCCCAGTTGTGGCGGAACAACGGAGATGTGTTGGGTGAAGTGCAGGTGCCTGAGAGGTCGGAGGCAGAGTTTAATGGCTCTCAAATTCACCCGGCGATTCTCGATGCCGGGTTACAGGTCCTCGGAGCTGCGGTTGCAGCGGAAGCGAGTGAAAACGGCCGGCAAGGAATCTACTTGCCGACCCGTATCGACAAGTTCCGGGTTCACGGTCGTCCGGGCCGTCATTTATGGAGTCACACCTGGGTGCAGCGTCGGGAGGCGGATGCCACAACAGGAGAAGTACAGCTCCTCGATGAAGCAGGAGACGTGGCAGTCGAGATTCAGGGACTTCGCTTCGAATATCTGGGAGAAAACACACAGCGTGCGGCTGTCGATCATCTCGAGGACTGGCTTTATGAGTTCCAGTGGCAGCCCAAAGAACGCGCGACAGGAAAACTTTCCGCGCCAGCCAGCCGGGCAAGCTGGCTGATCCTTGCCGACAGTGGTGGCGTCGGAGATGCGCTGGCCACGCTGTTGGAGGCCCGGGGCGAACGGAGCATTTTGGTTTCTAATGGAGAATCGTACGAGCAAACGGACGGCGAGCATTATCGCATCCGTCCCGAGAGGCCGGAGGACATCCGCCGGCTCTTCAAGGAGGCTCTGGCATCGGATCAGCCTGGCTGTCGTGGAATTATCCATCTCTGGAGTCTTGATGCTGCTCGTCCAGAGGAAACCACCGTGGCTTCGCTGAATGCCGCCCAGACTCTGGGCTGCGGCAGTGTTCTGCTGCTGGTGCAAGAACTGGCTCGAACGGAATCGCCTGACGTCCCGCGACTGTGGCTGATCACGCAGGGTGCTCAAGCGGCCGGAGAAAAGCCCGCGCCGTTGTCCGTTACTCAGTCACCACTGTGGGGATTGGGTCGCGTCGTTGCGCAGGAACACCCGGCATTCTGGGGCGGGCTGGTGGACCTGGAACCCGGGGCATCGCTGCGTGACGCTGCAGCTCATCAGTTGTGGGAGGAAATCTCTAGTGCGGATGGAGAGGACCAGCTTGCGTTTCGTCAAGGGCGGCGATACGTGGGCCGTTTGGTCCGCCAGCGCCCATCGGCCACGCAACCACCTCCCCTCCGGTGGCGGACAGACGGCAGCTATCTGATCAGCGGAGGACTCGGAGACCTCGGCCTCTTGGTCGCACGTTGGATGGTCGAACAGGGGGCGCGGCGGTTGATCCTTTTGGGCCGAACTAAGCTCCCGCCGCGCTCGAACTGGGGTTCGGTCGAAACAGGAAGTCGCTTGGCCCGTCAAATCACCGCCATTCAGGAACTGGAATCTTTGGGAGCATGCGTGCATCTAGCCTCGGTCGATGTAGCGGACGAAGGAGAGTTGAGCGGCTTTCTGGACGAGTTTCGCGCGGAGGGTTGGCCGCCGATCCGGGGTGTGGTGCACGCGGCAGGAGTGCTGCAGGACGGTCTGATGGTGCAACTCGATGCGGCGGCACTCAGTACGGTATTGCGGCCCAAGGTGATGGGTGGCTGGCTGCTGCATCGCCTGCTCCAAGATGATCCCTTGGACTTCTTTGTCCTCTTCTCTTCCGCGGGTTCGGTGCTCGGGCAGCCCGGTCAGGGGAATTATGCCGCCGCCAACGCTTTCCTGGATGCGCTGGCGCATCATCGGCGGGCCTTGGGCAAGCCGGCCCTCAGTATCAACTGGAGCGCCTGGGCTGGTAAGGGATTCGCGGATTCGGTTGGAGGTAAGCGTCTCGCCGCTCGACTCGCGCTCCTGGGAATCAGCAGCATCGCACCCAAACAAGCGCTGGAAATGCTGGGACAACTGCTCGGGCAAAGCGCAACCCAGGTCGTGCCGGTGCCGGTCAACTGGAAGCAGTATCGAGAGTTCTATGCGGCCGGCAGCGCCTCGCCGCTGCTCTCTGAGCTGGTGCGTGAGGAAGTCGAATTTCCCCGGCCAGCAGGCCACAAGAGCGCAAGAGGGGATGCCCTTCTTGCGGCCGGACCAGCGGAACGCCGACAGTTGGTGCGCTCCTACCTGCTCGAGCAAGTGGCCCGGGTGCTCGGACTCAGCCCATCCAAGCTGGACGTCCAGCAGCCCCTGAGCCATCTCGGACTGGACTCCTTGATGGCCGTCGAGCTGAAGAACCGGATCGCGGTTGACCTAGGGGTGAACGTGCCGGTGGTGAAATTCCTTCAAGGCTTTAGCGTTGACCAAGCTACCACCCAATTGCTTGACCAACTGGCAGCCGAGGTCGCCAACCCCACGACGCCCCTGGCCCCGGCAGTTACACAGCAGGGCGAGAACATGGACCAGAGGAAAGCGGAACAGTTGTTGGAAAACCTTGATCAGCTTTCGGATGAGAAAGTGGATTCATTGCTCACCGATATGTTGGCTGATGAGTAGGTTGGTGAATGAGCCAGACTTCCCAGCGAAGAGCCGACCTTTCTGCGGATGAAAAGCGCACACTTCTTGCGCAGCTCCTGCGGAAAAAGGTGCGGGGGGCCAAATCGTTTTATCCTCTCTCCGATAATCAGCAGGGGATCTGGTTTCTGTGCCAGTTCGCGCCGGAAAGCTCGATTTACAATGTGAGTTTTGCGGCGCGCATCCGCTCCGAAGTAGACCTCCCAGCATTCCGGCGCGCGTTCCAGGCGCTGGTGGATCGCCACCCTTCCTTTCGGACCACGATTGCGGTGCACTCCGGCAAACCCGTTCAACAGATTCACGAACATCAGCCAGTCCACTTCGAGGAGACTGAAGTCTCAACCTGGCGCGAGGATGAGCTGCAGGCCCGGCTGGTCGAAGAGACTCAGCGCCCGTTTGATCTGGAACGCGGGCCGGTCATGCGGGTAAGTCTGTTCACTCGATCGGAACAGGAACACATCCTGTTGCTGGTCATTCATCATATCGTGGTCGATTTCTGGTCCCTGGCAGTGATCCTGAATGAACTTGGCGTGCTGTATTCGGCGGAGAAGGCAGGTCGACCAGCGGCGCTCCCTCCCCTGGACCTGCAATACACCGACTTCGTTCGCTGGCAGGCCGAAATGCTGGCGAGTCCGGTCGGCGAGCGGCTCTGGGACTATTGGAAAAAACAACTGGCCGGCCCGTTACCTGTGCTCGCTCTGCCAACCGACCGGCCGCGACCGCCGATACAGATGTTTCGTGGCGCGCAGCACGCCTTCACCCTGAGCGATGAGCTGGCGTGGCGGCTTACGGCGCTGGCCAAAACGGAGGGGGCAACGCTGTACATGGTCCTGCTGGCGGCGTTCGAACTGCTGCTTTACTACCACAGCGGCCAGGAAGATATCCTCGTGGCTTCTCCGATGGCCGGCCGGAGCCGGGCCGAGTTTGAAGGGATGGTGGGCTTTTTCGCCAATCCGGTGGTCTTACGAGCCGATCTCTCCGGGAATCCAACTTTCCGGGCGTTTCTGGGTCAGGTGCGTCAGACGGTGTTGGCGGCTCTCGAACATCAGGATTACCCCACGCTGCGCTTGATGCAACGACTCCGGCCGCCTCGGGATCTCAGCCGACCACCGCTCTGCCAGGCGATGTTCGTCCTCGATAAACCGCACCGGGTCACCGAACAGGCGGTACCGGCATTCGTGCGGGGCGAGACCGGGCTACGGATGGATCTTGGCGGGATTGTGATGGAGACGATCCCTCTGGAGCGCCAGGCTGCGACTCTGGATCTGGTCCTGTTGATCATCGAGGCGACCGGATCGCTTTCCGCCTCCATCCGCTTCAACACCGACCTGTTTGATGCGGCCACTATCGCCCGAATGGCAGGACACTTTCACGCGCAGCTGGAAAGTGTCATCCGCGATCCGGCCGCCACAATCGGTGATTTGGAAATTCTGACCGATGCTGAACGCCAGCAGCTTTTGGTCGAGTTCAATGATACCAAGACCGATTATCCCGAAGACAAATGCATCCACCAACTTTTTGAGGAACAAGTGCAGCGGACGCCGGACAGCGTAGCCGTCATGTTTGACGGACGGCAACTGACCTACGCTCAACTCAACGCTCGCGCCAATCAACTGGCGCATCACCTGCAAACGCTGGGCGTGGGGCCGGAGGTGCCGGTGGCTCTATGCATGGAGCGCTGCCCGGAGATGGTCGTCGGGCTTCTGGGCATCCTGAAGGCAGGCGGGGCTTATGTGCCGTTAGATCCTGCCTATCCCAAGGAGCGTCTGACCTTCATGATGGAAGATGCCCAGGCTGCCGTGCTGCTGACGCGAGGGCACATGGTGGAGCGCTTGCCCGAACAAGGGATCCGCGCCGTGTGTCTGGACTCAGGCTGGGAAGCCATCGCTGCGAAAAGCGATGAGAACCCGATAACCAGGGCAACAGCTCGGAACCTTGCCTACATACTTTATACCTCCGGCTCAACGGGGCAGCCCAAGGGAGTCATGGTCGAACATCGTGGGCTGTGCAATACCATCAACTGGATAGCCCGCACGCTCGATCTCTCAGCCGAAGACCGCTGTTTTCTAAAGACTCCAATCACTTTCGATGCTGCTGGACGCGAACTTTTTCCAACCCTAGTAACGGGTGGGAGACTTGTCATCGCCGAAGCCGGCGGCCATCGTGATAGCCGTTACTTGGCGGAAACGATGCGTAGCGCGCGCATCTCCATCTTCCACTGCGTGCCATCCCTGCTGCAGTTCCTCGTCGAGGAGCCCGCTTTCGACGACTCCCTCGCCTTGCGTGCCGTCATGTGCGGTGGGGAAGCCTTGCCGGCCCAAGTGGTCGAGCGATTCCAACGCCGCTCAAAGGCCAAGCTGTACAACGTGTACGGCCCGACAGAGACGATCATCGACTCGACATATTGGTTATGTGATGGAGCCAACGGCCGTTCTTCGAGTCCGATCGGGCGACCGATACCGAACGCGCGCATATATATTCTGAACAACGCACTTCGTCCTTTGCCGATCGGAGTTGCAGGCCACATGCATATCGGCGGAGTGGGCCTGGCCCGAGGCTATCTCAACCGGCCGGAACTGACCGCCGAGAAGTTCATTCCAGACCCCTTCAGCGCCGAGCCTGGAGCACGAATGTACAAGACCGGCGACCTGGCCTGCTATCGGCCCGATGGAAACATCGAGTTTCTCGGCCGCGCTGACCACCAAGTGAAGATCCGCGGGTTCCGCATCGAACTGGGAGAAATCGAGGCCGTGCTCGGCCAACACCCGGCTGTGCGAGAGGCTGTGGTTCTGGCTCGCGAAGATGCACCGGGCGAAAAGCGGTTGGTGGCCTATGTGGTCGCTGAATCGACCGCGGATGAGTTGCGTCGCTTTCTCAAAGACAAGCTGCCCGATCATATGGTGCCGGCGATCTTCGTGCTGCTCGACACCTTGCCATTGCTGTCCAACGGGAAGATAGACCGGCGAGCACTACCAGCGCCCGACCGAACACGACCCGAACTGGACAAGTCATTCGTGGCGCCCCGCACTCCGACAGAAGAGCTACTGGCCCAGATCTGGGCCAAACTCCTCGACCTTGAGCGGGTAGGGGTCCATGACAACTTCTTCGACCTGGGCGGCCATTCCCTTTTAGCAACCCAGGCCGTTTCCCGCATGCGCGAAGCCTTCCAGGTGGAAATCCCGCTGCGCCGTCTGTTTGAGGTACCGACCGTGGCTGGTCTGGCTGAAAGCATTGAGGCAGCCCGACAGGCCGGGCAAGACCTGTTGGGGCCGCCCATCCTGCCTGTTCCACGGAATGGAGACCTAGCTCTCTCATTTGCCCAGCAGCGACTCTGGTTCTTCGATCAATTGGAACCGGGCCTCTCTGCCTACAATCTTCCGGCCGCTGTCCGCCTCAAAGGACCATTCAACTTGGCGGCGCTCGAGCAGAGTCTCAATGAAATCGTCCAGCGCCACGAATCCTTGCGCACCACCTTTAAGAAGGTGGAGGGACGACCCACGCAAGTGATCGCCCCGGCCTTGACGATCAAGCTGCCGGTTGTTGACCTGCGGAATCTGCCCACGAGCGAGCGGGACATCGAGGTGCGGCGATTGGTCACCGCGGAAGCCCAGCGGCCCTTCGATTTGTCCAAAGGCCCGCTCATACGCGGCACCGTTTTACGGCTGGCCGACGAGGAGCACGTTGGGCTGCTGACCATGCACCATATTGTCTCCGACGGTTGGTCGACGGGAATACTGGTTCGAGAGTTGGTCGCACTCTATGTTGGCTTCTGCGCCGGCGGGTCCTCACCGCTGCCGGCGCTCCCCGTCCAATATGCGGACTTCGCCCAGTGGCAGCGGCAGTGGCTGCAGGGCGAAGTCCTGGAAACACAGGTTGCCTATTGGAAGGAGCGACTAGCTGGTGCTCCTGCCCTGATTGATCTGCCCACGGACCTCCCCAGACCAGCGGTGCAAACTTTCCGGGGTGCGCACCAAACGTTGGTGTTGCCCAAATCCTTGAAGGATGGGTTCAAAGCGCTTGGTCGCCAGGAAGGTGTCACCCTCTTCATGGCAATGTTGGCGGCGTTCAAGGTTTTGCTGTATCGCTACACAAGTCAAGACGACCTTATCGTCGGTACGCCGGTCGCCAACCGTAACCGGGTGGAGACCGAAGGGCTGATCGGGTTCTTCGTCAACGCACTGGTTCTGCGGACGGACCTTTCCGGCAATCCCAGTTTTCGGGAGCTCTTGCAGCGGGTGAAGCAGGTGTGTTTGGGTGCTTATAGCCACCAGGATCTGCCCTTTGATCGGCTCGTTGAGGAATTGCACCTGCAGCGGGACTTGAGCCGCAATCCACTCTTTCAGGTCATGTTCGCCCTGCAAAATGCTCCGCTGCGACCGCTGGAGTTGCCGGGCTTGACCCTGAGTCCTGTCGAGGGAGACAGCGAGACGGCTCACTTTGATTTGACTTTGCAGATTGTGGACACCGAGCAAGAGCTGACGGCCGCATTCGTGTACAACACGGATCTGTTTGAGGTGGGCACGATTGCCAGGATGCTGGGGAATTTTCAAACCCTGATGGAGGCCATAGTCGCGGATCCCGAGCAGCACCTTTCGGACTTGCCGCTCTTGACCCAAACCGAGCGGCAGCAACTGCTGGTGGAGTGGAACGGTACCAAGACGGATTGTCAGCGGGCTTTGTGTATTCATCAGCTCTTTGAGGCGCAGGTGAAGCGAACGCCGGACGCCATCGCCGTCGTGTTCGAAGCGGAGCAGTTGACGTATGGGGAGCTGAACCGCCGGGCCAATCGGCTGGCACATCACTTGCGAGCGCTGGGAGTCGGTCCCGAGGTACTGGTGGCCCTCTGCTTGGAGCGCTCGTTGGATATGGTCATCGGGTTGTTGGGCATTCTCAAGGCCGGCGGCGCGTACGTGCCCTTGGACCCGGCGTATCCAAAGGAGCGCCTGGACTTCATGCTGAAAGATGCTCAGGTGCCGGTGTTGTTGACCCAGGAACGGTTGGCGGCGAGGTTTGCGGAACATGATGCCAAAGTTAACTGTCTGGATTCAGCCTGGGAAACCATGGCCCGTGAGAGTGGAGAGAACCCTGGCAACTCAACCCTCCCCGAAAACCTGGCTTATGTAATTTACACGTCGGGATCGACGGGGCAGCCCAAGGGAGTTCTCGTTTCGCATGGCGCGATTGCTGATCACTGCTTGAATACCCATAGATTTTATGAACTGGACTCCCGCGATGTCGTACTCCAGTTCTCCTCGTTGAGTTTCGATGTGTCATTGGAGGAAATCCTGCCGACGCTGATCGTCGGGGCCCGGCTGGTGATAATGGGGACGAATATCTGGCATCCGGCGGAATTTCATCGCAAGATTTCAGAATTCGGACTCACGGTCCTCAATCTCCCAACCGCCTACTGGCAGGAGTTGGCTCGAGAATGGGCGGGCATCCCGCAGTTGGTTCCGAACATTCGGCCCAGGCTCTTCATTGTCGGCGGAGATACGATGTTGCCCGATGTTCTCAAGCTCTGGCAGCGAACACCGGTGAATTCAATCCGGCTCCTCAATGCTTACGGCCCGACCGAAACGACGATCACGGCAACGGCCTACGAAATTGCTCCTCGGCCAGGTGAGAAAACGCGGGATCAGCGGGTACCCATTGGTCGTCCCCTCTCCAACCGATCGATCTACATTCTGGACCAGCACGACCATCCGGTTCCGATCGGCGTTCACGGTCATCTGCATATCGGCGGAATGGGTCTGGCCCGAGGCTATCTCAACCGGCCGGAGTTGACCGCAGAGAAGTTTATTCCAGACCCCTTCAGCGCCGAGCCTGGAGCACGAATGTACAAGACCGGCGACCTGGCCTGCTATCGGCCCGATGGAAACATCGAGTTTCTCGGCCGCGCCGACCACCAAGTGAAAATCCGCGGGTTCCGCATCGAACTGGGAGAAATCGAGGCCGTGCTCGGCCAACACCCGGCTGTGCGAGAGGCTGTGGTTCTGGCTCGCGAAGATGCACCGGGCGAAAAGCGGTTGGTGGCCTATGTGGTCGCTGAATCGACCGCGGATGAGTTGCGTCGCTTTCTCAAAGACAAGCTGCCCGATCATATGGTGCCGGCGATCTTCGTGCTGCTCGACACCTTGCCGTTGCTGTCCAACGGGAAGATAGACCGACGAGCACTGCCGGCGCCCGACCGAACACGACCCGAACTGGACAAGTCATTCGTGGCGCCCCGCGATGACCTGGAACTCCAACTCGCGCACATTTGGGAGGAGGTTCTGGGCGTTCGATCAGTAGGGGTAAGAGACAACTTTTTTGAGCTGGGAGGACACTCGCTGCTGGCGATACGTCTGTCCTCCCTCATCGAGAAACAGCTGGGGAAGAAACTTCCGCTGGCGGCCGTGTTTCAGGGAGCAACGGTTGAGCATCTCGCCAGTGTTCTCCGTCAGCAGGCCACGTCAGGCCCGCAGTCCTCGTTGGTGGCCATTCAACCCGGTGGCAGCAAACGGCCGCTCTTCCTGGTGCATCCGGCTGGCGGGCATGTTTTTCCCTACGTTCATCTGACGAAGTTCCTGGGTCCCGATCAACCCTGCTATGGGCTGCAGGCCAGAGGGTTGGAGGACGGACAAGATCCCCACACGCGGATCGAAGACATGGCGGCCTATTACCTCCAAGCCCTGCAGACCGTGCAGCCGACGGGGCCGTATCTTCTTGGAGGATGGTCCATGGGAGGCGTGGTCGCCTTCGAGATGGCGCAGCAACTTCACGCGCAAGGTCAACGAGTGGCGTTGCTTGCCTTACTGGATAGTCGGATTCCCACTCCTGATGAGACGTTTCCGGAGGAGGATGCTGATGCGATCTTGTTGGTGGAACGTTATTTCGGTATTTCGTTTGGTCCGAGGGAGTCTCTAGCGACTCTTTCCAAAGACGAACAGTTGGCTTTTGTTTTGGGACAGGCAAAGAGCGCCGGTTTGATACCCGCGGAGCTTGATGTTTCCCAAGCTCGCCGTTTTGTCGAACTCCTCAGAAGCGACCTGCGCGCGACGCAGAACTATGGACTGCATCACTACCCGGGTCGCGTCACTCTCTTCAAGGCGAGTGAAACGTTAGCGGGCACCTCTCCTGACCCCACGTTCGGCTGGAGCGAATGGGCCAGTGGGGGAGTGGAGGTCCACGTCGTTCCTGGCAATCACGCGAATCTGGTTTACCAGCCTCACGTTGAAGTCCTGGGTGAGAAACTGACAGCTTGCCTCAAAGACGCGCAATCTTTGGCACCATTAGAAAATGTCGCACCGGGGAAGATTGGTCTAATGACCACGGCAACCGCCTTTGATCCCTGGATTGCCTGCCGAAAACCGAACCCACAGGCTCGCCTCCGTCTGTTCTGTTTCCCGTACGCAGGAACCGGTGTCTCCATTTTTCGCACCTGGTCGGACGGCTTGCCAGCGGATGTTGAGGTCTGCCCAGTTCAATTCCCCGGTCGGGGAACTCGGCTGATGGAGACTCCGTTCACTCAGCTTGAGCCTCTTGTGCAAGCCCTCGCCCAAGCCTTGGTTCCACTCATGGACAAGCCGTTTGCCTTCTTCGGCCATAGCCTGGGAGCACTGGTTGGCTTTGAACTCGCCCGTCAGCTCCGGCGACTGTCTGGTGTTCAGCCGGTTCGCTTGTTTGTCTCGGCGGATCGCGCACCGCAGCTTCTTCATCGAGACCGGCCGATGCATGCCCTGCCCGAGGAGGAATTTCTGGTCGAATTACGTCGCCTGAATGGCATCCCTGGAAAAGTGTTGGAAGAGGTAGAACTCATGCAGACCATGCTTCCCGTCCTGCGGGCAGATTTGGCCGTTTGCGAAACTTACGTATACTCAACCGAGCCTCCCCTCAACTGCCCCATCTCTACCTTTGGTGGCTTGCAGGATCGCCGGGTGAGTCGTGGCGATCTCGAAGCCTGGCGTGAGCAATCGAGCGTTTCCTTTTCGCTGCGGATGTTTCCCGGTGACCACTTCTTCTGGCACACAACTCAGCCGCTCCTTCTTCAGGCGCTCTCCCAAGACTTGCGCGGAAACGGGTGAGTACCACAACATGAGAGCAGTTCCCATCATGCCTCCTGTTCCTCCGTGGTGCCTTCCACCAGAAACTTTGGCGTTGGCTTGCGATGAGGTTCATGTCTGGCGAGCGACCTTGGACCAGCAGACCGCGTCACAGATTCAGAGCTTCCTCCAGAGCCTTGCTGCGGACGAACAGGCAAGGGCCGAACGGTTTCACTTTGAGAGAGACCGCGAGCACTTTATCGTCGCTCGTGGAGTGCTCCGGGCCATCCTCGGCAACTACTTGAACAGAGCGCCAGAATGCCTGTCCTTTTGCTATAGCTCTCACGGAAAGCCTGCCCTTGCCGGAGAATCTGGCAAGGATGCGATCCGTTTCAGCGTGTCTCACTCCCACGGAGTCGCCCTTTATGCGGTCACTCGTGGTCGGGAGGTGGGCATCGACCTCGAGCGCATCCGTTTCGATCTGCCAGTCGCGGAGATCGCCGAGCGGTTTTTCTCACGACGAGAGGTTGCGATGCTCCGGGCACTTCCAACGGACGTGCAGCAGCAGGCGTTCTTTCGCTGTTGGACGTGCAAGGAGGCCTACATCAAGGCCCGGGGCGAAGGACTTTCACTGCCCTTGGATCAGTTTGACGTGTCGCTGGTTCCCGGGGAACCGGCCGCAGTACTCGGCACTCGACCAGATCCATCCGAAGCCTCCCATTGGTCTCTTCAGGAACTTACCTCCGTCCCAGGCTATGCCGCCGTTCTTGCCGTGGAAGGACACCAGTGGCGTCTTACCTGTTGGCAATGGCTAGACGCTAGGCAGCAATCAGTCTGAATGTTACGACTCTTTTTTTCGCCGAGCCCATTTCTCGGCGAGCCGCTTGACGGCAAAGTAAGTGAGAAATGTAATGGGGGTAGCGATGATGATCGAGCCAACGAACATGGCGGCGTAAACATCCCAACTCTTCTGCAAGACTTCCCACAGCCGTGCATGATCCAACGTCAGCGCATGCCGCACCGGGAGAATCAACTTCCCCAATCGATATTCAGCGAGCCAGATGAAAGGCAAAAGCGGAATATAGAGAATCGAAGATACTGCACCGGCGACAGCAGCTATTACGTTCCTCTTCAGCAGCCACGCCACCACGGTCGCCACGATGATTGGGGATGGATTCAGCGGCAGAAAACTGGCAAAGATGCCAATGGAGAAGCCAGCCGCAATTTGGTCCGGCCGGGCATCGAGGTGCTTCAACTTCTGCCAAATCTCTCGGATTCGTTGTTTCAGTGTGATTCTGGTCATGACTCAGAGCGGCTGGCCGGCATGCGCCACATCACTGGCGATCTGACCGTCACGCATGCGTATCAACCGTCGCGCCCGCTCCATGACTAGAGGATCATGGGTGGAATAGACGAAAGTGGTGTTGTGAGCGCGATTGAGTTGTTCCATCACTTCGAGGAGCGCAGTTGCAGTGGCCGAGTCAAGATTCGCCGTGGGCTCGTCCGCCAGGATCAGCGCCGGCTCGGTGACCATGGCTCGCGCCACCGCCACCCGCTGTTGTTGCCCTCCGGATAATTCCCCGGGCCGGCGATGTTCAAGGTTGGCAAGACCGATTTCTGTAAACAGCTTTTGCACTCTCTCCTTACGCTGTTCCACCGGAACACCCTGCAGCAGCAAGGTAAATTCCGCATTCTCCAGCGCCGTCAGCACTGGCAGCAGGTTGTATGCCTGGAAAACGAAGCCGAGGCGCTGCAGCCGCAGACGAGCCAGCTCCCCTGTGGATAAGACTTGCAGGTTCCTTCCTTCCACCAACACCTCTCCGGCATCGGCTCGGTCGAGTCCACCGATGATGTTAAGCAACGTGGTTTTGCCGGAACCGGACGGGCCGGCAATCGCGAGAAATTCTCCGGGAGCAACCCTCAGACTGATCCCGCGCAGTGCTGGAACCTCGATTGGCCCCGTGTGGTAGGTTTTCTTCACGTTTCTCAGTTCCACCGCCCACTCAGTCACATGATCCTCCGAATCACGCTAAAACACCCTCAATGCGCCGGGCAGCTCAGTTCGCGCGGCCTTGAGCGCCGGATAAAAGGAGATGATGGTCGCTGTCAAGAACACAGTGCCGACGGACGAAGCGATGCGCGTCACGCTCAAGCGCGAGTAGATGATCGGGTCAAAAACGAGAGCGGAGGGGAGGCTGCTTTTGAAGAACCAGCGCAGATCCAGTCCGGCGGTGGCGAAATAATGCTGCGCGGTCAACCCCAGCACCAAACCCAGAGCGAGGCTGATCGCCGTGAGCGCTAACGACTCGCCAATGACCATCACGGCAAGCTGCACAGGCCGCAGCCCCAGAGCGGAACAGAGTCCGAATTCATAACGGCGCTCGAGTACTCGCATCAGAATCGTGTTAAGAATCCCCAACCCGACCATCGCCAGTACCACTCCGTTCATCACATAATTGAAGGCCTCGTCTAACACGAAGGACTGAGCCAGTGTCGGCATGGATTCCCGCCAGGTGAGAACTTCAACCGGTAGCCCCGTCAACTGCTTCCGCAAGCTCTGGGCCACCATCGGCGAGTCACCCTCTCGCTCCAAGAGGACCGCAACCTGATTGACCCGGCCGGGCACTCCGAGCAGTTCTTGGGCCTCGGGCAGCGGCAACTGGATGACGTGGGCATCGATCGCCTGGATACCCGTGCGAAAGATCCCGTTAACTCGTAGCAGAGTGCTCTGCATTTCTCCTTCATCGGCGTCCGCCGCTTCCGTGCCGGGAGCTTGCACCGCCTGAGTCATGAGCACGACTTTGCCCCCGACTTTCACCGCGAGCTTGCGCGCTAACTCCGCGCCAATCACAACGCCCGATTGTTGGTCGTCATTGAGATAGTTCCCTTCGACGATCCGCTTGGGAATCAGGGATACGGCCCGCTCCTCTTTGGGGATGACCCCCATCATACTCACGCCGCTCGCGTTGGCTGCGGAACTGAGCAGTCCAGAGGCCAGCAGCCGGGGACTCATGCCTCGCAGAACATGCTTCATGGCCTCGCCATGCATAAACTCCCCGGCCGTGGACACGACCTGGGCCGGCAGCAACAACTCCAGAGAGCCGGTGTCTTGATACCCCTGAGCCTGGATGACGACGTGCCCGGTGCCGAATCTCACCGCGTTACGAACCAATTGCTCGTGGCTGCCATCAAGCAAGCCCAAAGAAATGAGCAGCAAGGTCAGACCCAATCCCAACGCCAGAGCGGTCAGCAGGGTCCCGCGCGGATTGCGCCAGAGATTGCGCCAACCGATTTTCACCAGCAGGAGAACGCCTACCATCGTTAGACCTTTCGGAGCGCTTCCGTCGGCCGAAAGCGAGCCGCTCGCAACGCGGGATAGAGGGCCGACACCACGGCCGTGACGGCGAGCCCCAGAGCGGCTTGAGTGTAGGCAGTGAAATCCTGCCGACCGTACCACAGGGGGCCCACCACGACTCCCCCGAGAGAGATCGCGCCTCGACTGCCACCCAGGTAAAGACCATGTACCTGCAAATACCAGAGGACCGGAGACCCAAGCGCTGCTCCTAAAACCAGGCTGCCTCCAGCCAAAATTGCCGCCTCCGCCACTATAAGACCAACCAGTTGAACCGGACGCATTCCCACGGCCAGCAGCATGCCCAGTTCACGCGTGCGCGCGACGATCGCCATGAGCATGGTATTGACGATGCCCATGACCGCCAACAGGAAAAAAATCAAAAAGAGAATAAAAGTAACACGACGATTAAACTGCACGTAGTCCGCCAACTCTGGCGCCAACTCCGGCCAAGCCCTCACCCGAACAGGAAACCTGTTGCTAAGTTGCATCTCAAGTGCCGCCGCCGTCTTCGTCGCCGCAGTGATGTCACTGTCATGGAGCTTGATCCCTACTTCATGGATCCTTCCCGGCGACAAGCGCACCAGATCCTGCAGAGAAGCGATAGGCATAAGCACCAGATCCCGGTCCATGGAGTCAAGCCCGGTATGAAACATCCCGACTACCGTGTATAGGTCATTCCCCGTCGAACCATCCGTCGCAGGCGTCAACAGGACAATTTCCGAACCCACCTCGACGCCAATTGTGGTGGCAAGTTTATCTCCCATCACAACATCTTTGGGTATCCGTCCGGTCAGGTAGCTCCCCTTCACCATTCGCCTTTGCAGCACAGTAATCTTCTGTTCCTGATCTGGGACGACCCCGAGGAGTTGTGCACCAGCCGATTGATGGGTCGCGCTGACCAACCCGTAGCCGTACACCCGGGGACTCGCAGCCTCAACCCGGGGGTCGGCGGCGATAGCGGCAACCAGCGCGCTGACGTCTGTCCCCTCTCGCCCCCCCAAGGTCTGGTTAATAGGACGATCCGGGTAGTAAATCGGAGCGTGCACCTCGACATCAGAAAGAACAAGGTCCGTGCCGCTCTCGACCATCTGGTGTCTCAATCCGGCCATCAGGCAGGCAACGAACAGCAGCATGGCATATCCCAAGCCAATCGCCGCCATGGCGATGAGCGTCCGCCGGGGATTACGCCAGAGATTGCGCCACGCGAGTCGCAGCAGCCGTCCGCTCATTTCTTCAGATTCTTCCTGGAAAACGTCTCTTCGCTAATCGGCTCGCCAAAAGTGATTTTCTCGTATGTGATCGTCGTCTGTTCAACCGCTTGGCCTGTGGGTCGCATGACCAGACGCGTCGGAATGAGCCTTCCGCTCACGGTTTTGTACTCGGAAAAGGTCAGTTCCCGGACCAGCTTCCCATCCTCGTCATAGTAACGCTGCCGGATGGGCATGTGGTCGGCATGGCGGACCTCCAAGATAATTTTCCCCCACACCACCACCGCGGCCGGCTTGGGTGTCAATGTATATTCAGACATCGCGACGCCATCCCGCTGTCCATCAAACGAGGTTGCAATCACATAGTCCGTGGTGAGGCGACTCTGTTTCACCAGGTCATTGAGGGTGAAGTCACTTCCCATCCATGGGCTCATCATCATCGAAGCCGGAATCTTCACCGTGCGGTTTGCTTTCGGCAGATAGTACCAAATCTTGCCGCCCGCTTTCAGGATGGCCGTGCCCGCATCTTCCTGCGGGCTGCGAATGCGGATGAGGATGTTTGACTCGCCGACTGACCAGAACTGCATCGTGATCTTCCGTTGCAAGTCTTCCTTGGTGACCTGCATTTCCACGGTGGCGATGCTGGATTGGCTGATAAACAGCCGAGCCACTCCGTCCACTATCTCCCGCGCCTGTTGATCGTCTGCGGCCTGAGAGATTTGTCCCAAGCTCAGCCATATCAACGCCAGGCAGACCGCGGTGCTTCCTTTTTGCCATCGCATAAACAGACAGGTTATTGGGAGGGGGCGGGAAAAGCAAGCGAACCGAAATGCCTGTGGTTGTGCAGTCTGAATCGGTTTCTCCGCAGATAAGACTCTAAATTGAGTGTCGCTACTTCTTTGAAAGCTCTCCCTTGAAATGACTTTCAACAGCTTCACGGCTCAGCGGGTTTCTTGCTTGGGTCAATACAACCGAATAGACCACCTCATTCCTTTCAATCTGTGCAGTAATAAATGCCCCGTCTTCCGGCAGCTCTTGGTAGATGAATTTCACTTTTCTGCCATCTTCAAGTTTCTTAATCCACTCTTCATCTGGCATGTTCGTCGCTCCGCGGGAAAGGCTCAGGTCGAGTGTCTCACGCCGCGTCGCTTGGGTGATTTTCTTAACTGTGGCGATTGACGTCTTTGGCCGGTCCCGTCAACAGCAATCTGTGCCTTTCTTGGTTTGCTCGGACGAAAAGACAGGATGATCTTGTCGACGATTCCGGGCCTGGTGGTACTTGCGTGTTCTAGAATTCGCCCAGCATTCAGATTCACTTCCTCTTTGCATGCGGACCTAGCCATGCGCGGCTTGGCCAATTCTTTCTTAACACTGGCAAGCGTCGCTTCGTCCAATCCCTTCCTAGCTTTATTCTTCATCGTGTTTCCGTGATGATATCGAGACCCAAGTATTTCCGTTCAATTCAGAACGGCGCCAACAAACCGCGTCATACGCCGCACGACCTCGGTCGGAGGTCTTGTCCGCGAGTCTCGGCCAAAGTGAAAGCTCAGGTTGACCCCGCAGAGACCCAACGAACGCGGCCCACCCGGATAACCTAGTCGCTGAGGACGATAGTCCAGCAGACCGCCCGCGCCTGAAGGACCAAGTTGCACGTTCTGCATGTTGAGGTCGCTCTTAAAGCCGTCCAGCCGCAGACGTCCGCCCCAGAGTTGCACAAGCGGCAGGCTCGATTGTGTGAGAAACAAAGTCTTGGCCTCGCGCATCGGCGAAAGGCTCTCCAGGCTCTGGTCACGTTTGTAAGCCCCTACGAACAGGTAACTAAAATGGGCAGTGGATTTTCCGGGGCTCTCGGACAGCGGGAAGGACGGGAAGAGGAATGGGGCCGGTACCGTTCGAACTATCGTCACAATCGGTGCAACCCGTACTTGAGCCGGGACAATCTGTGGCGCGGGCGTTTGTGCTGCCGTCGGCACATGGCTACCCAGAAATACGCCGAGCAGCAGGATGGACCGTTTGTGCATCACCGCCTCCAATAGCGCGGGGACCCGCTCAAGGTCCCCTGAGAGAGCGGATGAAAAGGACTAGATTGGCACTAACAAAATAATTTTACTAAGTTGAGGCTGACCCGCGCTGTTCCATTACGCACACTTTAGCCGTGTTCCTTCAAGTCGGATTCCCGGTCATCTACTAGGCTGATTTTGGGGTCGACTTTTCTGGGTAATGCGTTAATCGGGCCGTTGACGCACTATCATCCCTCGGTAATTTGGGTCTTCTGGAGAAATTGAGTTGGCGAACAGTCTTCGGCAGGGTTCAAGAGGCTCAGTAAATGGAAAGGGCGGCCCGATTGAGAGCCGCCCGATTGTGAAGTCAAAATTCCGTCAAATCCCGCCAAACAGGTTGCAACTACTGAAATAGGATAGCGCTCAGGTGGAGCATCTGTCTGTCTACAATTGGACAGTCTACCATCCTTGAAGAAGATGCCCGGAAACTGGGTTCATCGGGAGTCGAGAGAGAAGTTCCTCGTTGAGTGGCGATTAGGCGACAGCCTTCTTTGCTTGCGCTTTGACCTTTGCGCAGCGCTTCTTGGCAGCTTTTGAAATCTTTGCTCTCACTGCAGCTCACAGCACGCTCTTCTTGGCACTAGTGAAGTCCCGGTTCGCCGACTTACCCCAGAACCTTCGCCGCCGATTGTAAGCCGATCAAATCATGCTGTAGCTTAGCCAGCTGCTTTTTGACCTTTTTCTCTTCGCGTCTAATTGCTGCCAAAAATGCTCATGGAATCCTCCAGAAACAATCTACCTGAGAGACCCCACTCCACGAATCCTGTGCTTTGTGGATGGCTTATTCAATTTGTCAGCCGCGAGTAAAAACCACATCTCCTGGTGCAACGTTAACCAGGCATTTGGAAGGCGTTTCGCTATGGAATCGCAAATTCACGCTACCTGATTCCCTGCCCAACGTACGTCGATCTGCCGCATGAATCGCTCTCTGCCTTGGTTTTGAGCGGTGTTCCAATTCGCACAGATTGTTAGACCCCTCTTCTGGTTGAATGGGCATGGAATCTCGGGGCCCATGAAGTTTCACCTAAGGAATGTAAGGCACTCTGGTGCCATTCAGGATTGACATGAGCGGAAAAAACTTTCGAGTCGTACAGGCGGGCGAACGAACCAACGTCGATGGGAAGCCAGTAAGCAACAAAGTCTTGTTGGCGATGCCCGATAACGAATACCAGTTGATGCGTCCTGACTTGACGTACGTCGATCTGCCGGATCGTCTTAGCCTTCATGAGGCGACCCAAACCATCGAGTTCGTCTATTTTCCGAACCGAGGAATGGTTTCTCAGGTAGTCGTGACCAAAGACGGTCGAACCGTGGAAGTGGGTGTGGTGGGCAACGAGGGCTATGTTGGAGCAGGATTGGCAGTTGGCTTGAGCAGAAGTTCAGTACGTGAAATAGTCCAGATCGCCGGCGATGGCTTCCGAATAGCGGGAAATGCGCTAGAACGCGTTCTGCGGTCGGCTCCGCAATTGCAGATGATCTTGAGCAGGCATTCGGGGCTTCAGGGGATGCAAGTCGCACAGACCGCAGCGTGCAATCGACTCCACGATATACAGTAGCGTCTCGCGCGGTGGCTTCTGATGACTCAGGATAGGGTGCATTTGGGAGTGCTTCCCATCACCCATGATTTCATTGCGACCATGATGGGTACTGACCGATCCACGGTGAGCCTGGCAGCGGCGGTGCTGCAAAAAAAAGGCATCATAGAATATGTGCGCGGTGCAGTGAAGGTTGTGAATCGCAGGAAACTCCAGAACTGCGCTTGTGAGTGTTACGGTGTCATACAACAGTTCGAGGATGAACTCGGATTGAGATAGCAATTCTTCCAGTGTTGGATACCCCACAGACAGCAGCCTCTTTCAATCGCTAATGTTCAGGCAATGTTTAGGACTTATGTATTCGCTCCGGTTTTGACGTGTGTTCAAAGAGCCGTAACTTCGGCAGATCCTCGCTCCGGCCAATGAAAAGATCGGCTTTTATCGTCGCGGCGCCGTCGAAGACCAACGCTACACCGTCTTTCAAAGAAGCATAACGGCGGAAAATCTCGAGGTGTGCCATGGGGGCGATGCGCCGCAAAATGGTATGGGTGAAAAAACAGGATTTTCAGGGCTGGGCTTGCTCCGAATGCGCATGGGCGTTCAACCCCACAGGGCCGGTCGTTGGCAAATCAATTGTTGAAATGATGCAGCACTACGAACAGCAGCGCGACAAGGAGTTCACATCTCATGTCTGTGCCGAGCACCCGAGGGCCACAAAAACTCCCCTTTAGCCAGATCACTCGCGGGCTAGATGCTCTGAGATTCTCGTGTTCATGCAGGGCAACTATGCTGCAAGGCAACAAAAAACTATTTAGCTAGACATACCTCGACCACCACACCCTGAGTGCCAAAGGCCCAGGTGTCCGGAACGGAGTAGGCTGGCTGCCAGCACACAGTGCGTGGAGTATCGCCTCGCTAAGCCGCTGGCTGCAAGTACCTGATTAGTTGGGTGGTCTCAATGGGTCGACGCAACACTTTCTTGAAGTTTACTCGCAGGAGTCTGAAAGCCCAAAGTCTCTCGTGGGCGTTGATTTAAGCGCAGTGCTACTTTGTCCAGATCCGACTGGGAATAGT
>Ga0326727_10008028_pt1 | contig 27193 bp, 16 predicted proteins | sample MB2enrmetagenome_FD_207643 | JGI IMG/M metagenome (GOLD analysis project Ga0326727, IMG submission 207643) | Lab enriched peat soil microbial communities from McLean, Ithaca, NY, United States - MB29MY | ecosystem: Environmental > Terrestrial > Soil > Wetlands > Peat | place: USA: New York...
TGAAGAAGCTGCCGCAACTTGCGGATGTGGCGACGGACCAGCAGACCGGAGGTCTGGCGGTATCGCTGATGATCGATCGCGTCACCGCATCGCGGCTCGGCATTGCGCCGTCCACCATCGACAGCACGCTTTATGACGCATACGGACAGCGTCAGATCAGCACCATGTACACGCAGTTGAATCAATATCACGTGATTCTTGAAACTGCTCCAAGCGATCAGCAAGGCCCCGGCAAACTCCAGGATCTGTATATCCAGACCAACACCTCCGTGGGCGGCAGCGGGCCGGGTGCATCCTCGTCCTTTGCATCGTCGGGATCAGCGTCCGCCGGCTCGAATGCGACGACGACTACGGTGGCATACACTCCGTCGTCAAGTGTGCTGAGCGCGCCCTCGAATGCCATTCGGTCCGGAGTGGGCGCAAGCGGCGCCTATTCAACAGCCAACGCAGCCGCGACAACAGCGGCCTCCAATTCGGTACCGCTCAGTGCGTTCACTCACATTGCGAAAGTTGCAGAGCCGCTCTCCATCAATCACCAGGGGCAGTTCCCGGCGGTGACCGTGTCGTTCAATCTTGCTCCCAACGCCGCGCTGGGAGGCGCAATCACGGCCATTGAAAAGGCGCAAAAGGATCTGAACATGCCGGCCAGCGTCCAGTATGGATTCCAGGGGACCGCGGCTTCCTTCCAGGGATCGCTCTCCAATGAGGGCCTGCTGATTCTGGCCGCGCTGGCAGCGGTTTATATTGTGCTCGGCGTTCTGTACGAGAGCTTCATTCACCCCATCACGATTCTCTCCACGCTGCCGTCCGCTGGCGTGGGCGCACTGCTGGCCCTAATCCTTTTCAAGCAGGACCTTAGCGTCGTCGCCATCATCGGCATCATCCTGCTGATCGGCATTGTCAAGAAGAATGGAATCATGATGGTCGACTTTGCGATGGAGGGAGAACGCGAGCACGGGAAGAGCGCAACGGACGCGATTTACGACGCTTGCCTGCTGCGCTTTCGTCCCATCATGATGACCACCATGGCAGCGCTGCTGGCGGGCCTTCCGCTGGCTCTGGGCCAGGGAATGGGTTCGGAGTTGCGGCGTCCGCTGGGCATTGCCATGGTTGGCGGACTGCTGCTTAGCCAGTTGCTCACGCTGTATACAACTCCTGTCATTTACATCTTTTTCGATCGCATCGGCCACAGCTTTAGCGGGGCGTCGAAGAAAGTCGATGCAGGCGATGAACCGCTCACGGCGGAGGGAACATGAATATCTCCGCCCCCTTCATCCGCCGGCCCGTAGCTACGACTTTGCTGACGGCGGGCATCACGCTTGTGGGGGCCATCGCCTTCGATGTCCTGCCTGTTTCCCCGTTGCCGCAAGTGGATTTCCCGACGATCTCGGTTTCAGCCAGCCTGCCGGGCGCCAGCCCCGAGATCACCGCCTCCGCAATCGCAACTCCGCTGGAGCGCCAGTTCAGCCATATCGCCGGCGTAACCGAGATGACCTCATCGAGTTCGCTGGGAAGCACTTCGATCACGCTGCAGTTCGATCTGAGCCGCGACATCGACGGAGCGGCGCGAGACGTGGAGGCGGCCATCAACGCGGCGCGTACTTACTTGCCCGCAAACCTGCCCGCTAATCCGACTTATCGCAAGGTGAATCCCGCGGACGCGCCGATTCTGATTTTGGGCCTCACCTCGGACAAGTACGACAAGCCGACGCTCTATGATGAGGCGTCGTCGATCATTGCGCAGAGGCTTTCTCAGATCTCGGGTGTAGGGCAAGTGACAGTCGGCGGAGGCTCCGGTCCTTCGGTGCGCGTGGAAGTGAATCCTACACTGCTCAACAGCCACGGGCTCACACTCCAGAATGTTCAGTCCGTACTGAGCCAGCAGAACGCTCACGAGCCGGCCGGCCAACTCTCAGACGGGACCGTGACCGCGGACATCGTGACCAACGACCAGATGAACCACGCAGCCGATTACAAGCCGCTCATTGTCGGCTACAAGAACGGGGCCGCGGTCAGGCTGTCGGACGTGGCCGATGTTACGGAAGGACAGTCGAATATCCGCAACGCAGGATATCTGAATGGCGTGCCCTCCATAACTGTCATGATCTTCCGCCAGCCGGGCGCGAATATCATCGATACTGTCGATCGTGTTCGCGCTGAATTGCCGTCGATCGAGGCGTCCATTCCGCAAGGCATCAAGACCACAATTGTCGTTGACCGCACGACAACCATCCGCGCTTCGGTCAGCGATGTGGAGCGCACGCTAATTCTCTCGGTCGTCCTGGTGATTCTTGTAGTCTTCATCTTCCTTCGCAACTGGCGAGCCACGCTCATTCCCACCGTCGCGGTTCCCGCATCGCTGATTGCCACATTTGCCGTCATGTACCTGTTCGGCTTCAGCATCGACAATCTCTCGCTGATGGCATTGACCATCTCCACGGGTTTCGTCGTCGATGACGCCATCGTGGTGATGGAAAACATCTCCCGCCTCCGAGAAGGCGGAATGGCGCCCATGAAGGCCGCTTTTCAAGGTTCCAGCGAGATCGGGTTCACCATCCTTTCCATCAGCATGTCGCTGATTGCGGTGTTCATTCCCATTTTGCTTATGGCAGGCATTGTCGGCAGGCTGTTTCGCGAGTTTGCGATTACGCTCTCGACGGCCATCCTTGTTTCCATGCTGATCTCGCTGACCACCACGCCCATGATGTGCGCCTATCTGCTCAAGGATGAGAAAGCCATCAAGCACGGCCGCGCATACCGGGTAAGTGAGAAGGGTTTTACGTGGATGCTCTCCACTTATACCCGCTCTCTCACTTGGGTGCTGAAACACCCCTGGCCGGTATTCGCTCTCCTGGTCCTCACAGTTGCTTTGAACTTCTATCTCATTGTCATCATCCCGAAAGGGTTCTTCCCGCAGCAGGACACCGGAGTCATCACAGGCAACGCGCGAGGTCCGCAGGACGCATCGTTTCCGGTGATGGACAACTCGATCCTGCAAATCGAAAAGGTAATCAAGGCTGACCCGGCAGTCGCGAATGTCATTGTCCATACGGGAACCGGAAACACCGGCAGTATCAATATCGCGCTGAAGCCGCTGAACGAGCGGAGAATATCCGCGGCGGACGTTATCAACCGCTTGCGGCCGAAGTTGAATCGGCTTCCGGTCGCTTCAGCCTTCCTTCAGGCTGCGCAGGACTTGCGCATCGGAGGGCGCCAGTCCAATGCCATGTACCAATACACAATTCAGTCGGACAACGTTCAGGATCTGTCGTACTGGGGCCCTACCCTTCTCACCGGTATGCAGAAGCTTCACGGATTCCAGGACGTCAGCAGCGATGCGCAGAACAGCGGCCTGGAAGAGTTGCTCAATTACGATCGCCCCACCGCGGCAAGGCTTGGCATTACGCCGTCGTCTTTGGACAGCGCCCTTTCCGGCGCCTTTGGGCAGTCGCAAGTATCCCTTATCTATACGCAATTGAATCAGTATTACGTTGTTCTAGAGGTAGCGCCGCCCTACTGGCAGAGCCCCGAAGGACTCAAGAATATCTACCTCAACACCACGGGGAGCGGCATCGTTCCGCTCTCCACGGTCACCTCGGCGCAGGCAAGCACAACGCCGCTGACTATCAATCACACCAGTTCCTTTCCATCCGTAACGGTGTCGTTCAACATGGCCACGGATATGTCGCTCAGCGATGCCACCCGCGAGGTTAGCCAGATGCAGGAGAAGCTGAATATGCCGCCCACCGTTCGCGGCTTCTTCGCCGGGACGGCATCCGCATATCAAACTTCGCTTGCCAGTGAGCCCCTTCTCATCATCACGGCTATATTCGCGGTCTACATTGTTCTCGGCATTCTGTATGAGAGCCTGGTGCATCCGCTTACCATCATTTCCACTTTGCCTTCGGCAAGCGTTGGAGCCATGCTCGCGCTCATCCTTTTCAAGATAGACCTCAACGTGATCTCGATCATCGGCATCATCCTGCTGATAGGCATCGTGAAGAAGAACGCGATCATGATGATCGACTTTGCCCTGGTTGCAGAACGGGAGCATGGCAAGACCACCACTGAAGCTATCTTTGAAGCCTGCCGGCTTCGCTTCCGTCCCATCCTGATGACGACGATGGCCGCGTTGTTTGGAGCGCTGCCGCTGGCCTTCGGCACCGGAACCGGCTCCGAACTCAGGCGCCCGCTCGGCATCACCATCGTAGGCGGACTGATCGTCAGCCAGATGCTGACCCTGTACACTACGCCCGTTGTCTACATTCTCTTCGATTGGGCGCGCCTGTGGTTCCGCGGAAAACGGCCGGCGACTCTGCAACCCGGAACGGCGGAGGCCTCCTAGCAATGAATCCTTATGGAGTGTCGAATATGAAAAAGTCGATCGTGCAATCCCGGCCAGCGGCGGCAATCCTGTGCGCACTCAATGCCGCGGCGTTCTGTGCGATGCTGGCTGGATGCAATGTCGGGCCAAAGTATCTTCCACCAACGATGACAGCCCCCGAGGCCTTCAAGGAGTCTCCTGAGCAGTTCAAGGAAGCGGATGGATGGACCGTGGCGAAGCCCCAGGATGCGGCTCTTCGCGGCAAGTGGTGGGAGATCTACAACGAGCCGGAATTGAATGCGCTCGAAGATCAGCTCAATATCGACAACCAGAACATCCGCCAGGCTTTCGAGAACTTTATGGAAGCGCGAGCCCTGGTGCGCGAGGCGCGCTCGCAGTACTTCCCCATGGTCGGCGTTGGCGGCTCCTACACCCGATCGCGCGCATCTTCCAGCGTTGGATCCGCGGCCGGCAACGGCACAACAAGCGGTAACCAGTCTCAGGTGTTTTCCATTCCGGCCGATGTTTCCTGGGAACCCGATCTCTGGGACAAAGTCCGCAACACGGTGCGCGCCAGCCAATATAGCGCCCAATTGAGCGCGGCCGACCTTGAGAATGAACGGCTGACGGAACAAGCCAGTCTTGCTCAATACTTCTTTGAGATTCGCGGCCAGGACGCGCTCCAAAAGATCCTCAACGAAACGGTGGAAGCTGACAAGAAAGCCCTCGAAGTTGTGCGGGCTGCGTATGACACCGGCGTTGGCGACCAGATCTCCGTTGTCGAGGCGCAGACAACTCTGGAGAGTGCGCAATCGGCGGCAATCAACATCGGGATTGCGCGAGCGCAGTATGAACATGCGATTGCGACACTGATCGGGAAGCCGGCATCGACGTTTTCAATCCCGGTCGAACCCCGGACGAGCGCTCCCCCTGTTATACCTGTCGGCCTGCCGTCGCAACTGCTGGAGCGGCGCCCCGACGTCGCCGCGGCGGAGCGGAACATGGCCTCCGCCAATGCGCAGATCGGGGTTGCCTATGCCGCCTTTTATCCCGCTCTGACTCTCTCGGCCACCGGCGGCATGGAGAGTTCGACCATCCAGAAGCTCCTGGAATGGCCCAGCCGCTTCTGGTCTGTCGGCCCATCGATCTCCGAAACTGTTTATGATGGGGGTCTGCGCCGCGCGACCGTGAATCAGCACATTGCGGCGTACAATTCAGACGTCGCCGCGTATCGCCAATCCGTACTTACAGCCTTTCAGCAGGTGGAAGATTCACTCGCAGAGGTTCGCATTCTCTCGCTGCAGATCAGGCGGCAACAGGAAGCTGTCGACTCCGCTCAGACGTTCCTGAGACTCGAGTCGGGGCGCTACGAAGACGGCATCGATCCTTACATCGACGTAATCATAGCGCAAACCACGCTGCTCGCCAATCGGCAGGCTCTGACGGTTCTCGATATTGAGCAAATGACAGCGTCGGTTCAACTGATTGAAGCGCTGGGTGGAGGTTGGGACCGGTCGCAGTTGCCTACGCCTCTCCAGGTCACGGAGAAGCCTTCAAAGGCAGAGACCGCGATTCAGCATTGAATTGCGAAGACCGCCGTCACCTTCACTACCACCAGCGCTCCGACGCGCTCTTTTCTTCGCTCTCAGGCTTGGCTGAGCGAAGAAGCAAGAGCGGACATTGCACCTGGACGGCGTAAGCTGAATGTGGCTGCGCTCCATCGCCATCGCGCCGGACCGGCCAGGATTCCGGCGGGGTGGGTTATCACTTGCCCTCCTTGCGATATTCAGCGGTTGCCCGGAGATGCAGAGCCACCTCTTCGCGAAATCACGGCTGCGGGCGCGATTGAGAATGGATTCCCACTGCGCCCGCCATGTATTTTCATAGACTTACGCCGACCAAATCCTCATTGCCGATCCCCGGAAATGTCTGACAGTGGGGACTTCTGTGGATGCCCCCGGCCTGTCCTGTCTGCCGGCCGGATTCCGTCGTAGCCGGCCGCCCCATGACAATGGACTCCAGGGCGGGGCGCTTCGCCGTCATGCGGATGTGGCTGCAGCGCCTGCGCATCGGTTTGGAGATGTGACCGGCGCGTAGGGAACCATTGCCGACGGGAACCGCAGATCGGAGGCCGGCGGTCACCCTCAAGGACCGCGCCGGCGGTCACCTAAATCTGACTGTGGCAACGCGCGGACCCCTGTTTTACGCCGCCCTTGACGACAGCGTATAATCCTCGTCAATCGTGAATGTCTCATCCGCAGGAGGGATTTCTGTGTCCAGTCCGTTATCCAGCCCAATGGCATCGCAAAGTGCCTCTTCCGCCCGCGGATATCAGCTCTCCGAGAGGGAGTGGGATAAGTTCATCAACATCATTCTCGAAGGTTACGTGGTGCCTGTGATCGGGCAGGAGTTACTGATGTCGGACCAGGGTGGAGGAGATGAACCTCTCTACGACGTCTGGGGACGCGCCCTGGCGGAACAGGCTGGCCTGACCTTGCAGCAGCAGGACGACACGCCAGTTCTCTATCAGGTAACCAATCAGCTGAGCCAGGCCCAGAACAGCAACGACCTTGCCATCGATGTCGATTATGTGATCCGCCGGCAGCCTTGGCCGGTGCCGGAAAGCCTGCGGAAACTCGCCCAGATCCGCAGTTTTTCTCTGTATGTAACTACTACCGTCGACCATTTGATGAAGGGCGCGCTGGATGAATTCCGGCCCGAGTGGAAAGGCCAGCAACTGGACATCGGCTTCGCGCTTCATGGCGACAAGATGCGCAACGATTTGCCGGACAACTTCGACTATCAGTCGGCCCCGGCGCTTTTTCACCTCTTTGGCGCTACCAGCCCTTTCCCTAACTCATTCGCCAAGACCGAGGACGACCTCATCGATTTCAGTGCGTCCTTGCTCGATCCGCATTACGCTCCCGAACGCTTCTATGACTATCTGCAGAAGAAGACCGTTCTTCTGCTGGGCTGCAGTTTCCCCGATTGGCTGGGCCGTTTCTTCATTCGCGCGCTCAACGCCAACCGCGACGTTGAAACCATAAACATCTATTACGTGAGCGCCCGGCGGGAAGTGGGGCTGGAAAACTACCTGCGCCGAAAGCGGGCCAAGGTACTGGCTCCGGTATCTCCGGTGGCATTTGTGGAAGAACTCTTTCGCCGCTGGCAGGAGCGCCAGGTTGAGAAGCAGACTCTTCCCGGCGCGCCGGCTTCCGGAAGCGTGGCCGCGCCGGCGCTCAAGCGAGGAGCAGTTTTTCTAAGCTACGCTAGTGAAGACCGGGCCACAGTGGCGCGCATCCGGGCTCAGCTTGAAGGCGCCAACATCGATACCTGGATGGACGAGAGCGGATTGGAGCCTGGAGAGGAATACCAGTACGTCATCCGGGATAATATCCGCAACGCGTCGTTCTTTCTCGCCTTTATCTCGCAGTCTCTTTCCAGCAAGGGGGAACGCTTCCTGTTTCGAGAGTGGAAGTGGGCCGAAGACGCAAATCTGGATCGGCGGAAAGAGGAGCGGTTCCTGCAGCCGGTGGTGATCGACAACACCCCTCCTGGCTCATCGATTGTCGATCCCCCCTACCGTGATCTGCACTGGGCCAGGTTGCGGGATGGACAACTGCCTCCGGAGTACATCCAGTTTCTCAGCCAGGGTATCCGTTCTTTCAGGAGAGGAAAATGAGCGCCGGAAATCCTGCCTATACCCTTCATGGAGTCACGGCGGCAGTCTCTCCAGAGTCCGCCAATCCGTGGCTTGGTCTGGCCTCCTACACCGAGCAGGATTGCACCAGGTTCTTTGGCCGCGACCGCGAGATCGCCGAGGTCCGCCGCCTGATCGAGCGCGAGGCCCTCACGGTAGTCTTTGGACGGTCGGGCCTGGGAAAGACATCCTTGCTGCGGGCCGGCGTCATACCCCAGCTGCGGGAGTCGCTGTATTTTCCCGTTGCCTTGCGCCTGGATTATTCGGGACAGGGTTTGTCTCCGGTCCAGCAACTGAAAGCACTGGCGCGGGAGGCCGCGCAAGCGGCCGGTGTCCAGCTCGAGAACGATACCCAGGATGATCCGGACGCCACGCTCTGGGAGTTCTTTCACACCGCCGAATTCTGGAGTCCGCGCAATGACCAGCTGACGCCCGTTCTGCTCATCGATCAGTTTGAGGAGGTCTTCACCATCGGGCGCAATGTTCGGGCGGCCGGTGAGTTCCTTGAGGAACTTGGCGACCTGATCGAGAACCGCATTCCTCGCCCGGTGCAGGAAAATGTGGAACTCTCCGGCCAGCCGCTCAGCATCGACGCCGGCAGCCGGAATTACAAGGTGGTGCTCTCCCTTCGCGAGGACTTCGTATCCAAACTCGATTCCCTGCGTTCGGGAATGCCCTCCGTCATGCGCAATCGCTTTTCCCTGGATCCGCTTTCCGGCGAGCGCGCGCTGGCGGTGATCCTTCAGGGCGGCGCGGGCGGGATCTCCGAGGATGTTGCCCGCGACATCGTGGCCGCCGTGGCTGGCGGCGCCGAGGGCAATGTTGTTTCCCCGGAGTTTGCCGCTCACGCGGAGATCGAGCCCGCCTATCTGAGCGTAATGTGCCACGAGCTGTTCCAGCGCATGGTTGCCCTGGGTCGCAGCACAATTACTCGCGATCTGGTCCAGCAGGAACATGGCGGCATTCTGGAAGGGCTCTATGAGCGCAGCTTTGAAGGGTTGGGTCCCAAGGCTCGCTTGTTTGTGGAAGACCGCCTGCTTACCGCGGGCGGATTTCGCGCCGCGGTCCCGGTTGCCGAAGCGCTCCACGAGGGAATGACGGAACGAACCCTTGACGCCCTGGTGGATCGCCGCCTGTTGCGCTTTGAAGATCGCCTGGGTGTCAGCCACGTCGAACTCTCCCACGATCTGCTTACCAGCGTGGTGCTGCGCAGCCGGGACCAAAGACACTCTCGCGAAAGTTTGGAGAGGGAGGCCAGGCGGCAAGCGGAATTGCGCCGGGCCTTCCGTTCCAGGGTCAGAAAAGCGCTTGCGGGCGCCGTGGCCGCTGCCCTCGTGCTGGGCGGCCTGGGAGGCTGGGCTCTGCATGAACAGAGAATTGCAAGCCAGGCCACCAAAGACGCAGCACTGAGGAAGGCGGAAGCAGCCGCTGCTTCGGCGGCGGCGGAAAAGGAGAAGAAGCAGGCTGACGACGCGACTCAAAAGGCCGCAATTCAGATAAAAGAAGCCGAGGCGGAGAAGCAAAACGCCGACGACGCAATGGAAGCGCTCAAGGTCAAGACCACGGGATTGCTCAGCGGCATGGGCCAACAATACGATAAATTCAGTTCGGCAGTCCTTCAGGATGGCTTGAAAGAACTCGACACCTACCACGGGACCGCGGACGAAACGGTCAGAAGTGCGCTCAGCTCAACTTTGGCGAAAGATAAGACCGACCTGCAGGACTACCTGGATTCGGTCGAGGGAATGCTCAAGATCGAGCCGGATAACTCGTTTCTGCGCAGCGCCAAGATCAGCCTGCTTTATGCCGTTGCGGATTTCGAAGCCAAAGTTTATGGGTACGACGATGCGAAATACCGCAGCTTCCTGACCTATGCCCAGGCAATGTTGAACGAGAAGGATCCAGGGCTGCAGGTAAAGGCTTTGCGAGGGATTGCCGAAGCAGCGGGGATAGTGGTCCTGAAACCCGATGCAGCCGCGGCCAAGACCCTGCTCGATGAAGTCCGGGTGAGAGGCGGCCAGTTGCAAAGCGGCGCCGATGGCCGCGGCTTGTCGGCGGAGATGTGGGATACACTGGAAGACGCTTATGAGGATTGCGCCACATTGCAAGGGTCCCGCGATGCCAAGGATGCAAGCGCCTGGTACCTTCTCGCCGTGCAGGCGGAAGGCCGGGCGGCTGAATTGAATAAGAAGTATATCAGGGACGTGGCGCGAATATCCCAATTGTCCGCGGGCTTTGAAAAGAAGCAAGGGAATTATGATGCTGCTATCCGGGAGTATACTGCGGCCATTAAAGCTTACAAGGACGGCGTCCCCGCCGAAAATGCCGGCAAGCCGGACCGGGATTTGATAACCCACTTGATTGACCGGGGTGATGCCGAGTATCAGGCATTTCAGGCCGACAAGACCCGCAAGGACTATGCCGACGCGGCCCGCAAGGACTACGAGGATTCCTGGGCCATTGCTGGCAAGCTGGATGCTTCACCGGACAACCGCTACCAGAAGCTGCTGGCTTCAGAGCGGCTGGGCGCCCTGGAGTTGGGGGCCGGGAATGCCGCGAAAGCACTGGAGTGGTTCAAACAGGAGAAGCAGATTGCCCTGGATATGGCAGAAGGCGATGTTTCTCGCCGGCGAACACTCTCGCTTGCCTATATCTACTCAAGCCTATCGAGCGCGCACATGGCGCTCAAGGATCCAAAAGGAGCAAGGGCGGAGCTGGAGGAACAGGTCTCCAAGTGGAAAGCGTGGACGGACGCGGCGGATTCCCTTAACGAATCCGATCAAAAGGCGCTCCTCGAAGCACAACTGACGCTGGGCGAATTCGATTTCCAGCAAAAGGACTACGAAGCCGCGCTGAAATCGTATCCTACTCCCAGGGATGTGGCGCTGTTTCTCTATAAATGGAACAATCTGACTAACGAGACGCTGTTTGTCCGCAGTTACACTCTGCTTGCGGAGACCTATGAGGCAAACAAGCAGCTGGACAAGGCGCTCGAATCCTATCGAGACGCAAAACCGTTTGCGAAAGAGATCCTCACCAAGGACTGCGAAGGAAGCCTCTGGCAATTCACCGTTTTCGCATCGATAGGAAACAAGGTGCTGGTTGAGTTGCATCGGCCCGAAGAAGCGCATGCCCAAACGAAGGAGGCGGTTGCCGAAGGGAAGGAGGCGATGCAACTCGTCGAGGACAAGTGCTCTTCCATCGGCGGGAATTCCAGCCAGGATGTAAAAACCACCCTGGCCCAGTTCTGGGGCAGTCTGTCGTGGGGCTTCGTGCGCAGCGGGGAGTTTGAACTTGCCATAGAGTGCGCTCAAAAGGGGCTGAATCTCGACTCCAGCCAGGCGTGGATCAACGTGAACCTTGCGCACGCTTACCTTTTCAGCGGCCGCGATAGCGATGCCGAAAACTTGTACAATGAGATCAAGGATAAGCCGTGGGGGGATCATCTCTTGAAGAAGGACATCCACGACGACTTCAAGGAATTGACTGACCTGGGGAGACATCTCCCCGCCATGGACAGTCTTAGCAAGTCGCTCGGGCTGGACGATAAGTGAAGCGGGGCGCTAGATCAGGTGTTCCAGTTTTACGTGCTCCTTCGCGTACGCCTGGCCAACTTCCCTTAGGAAGGGAATTGCGTGCACCGCGTCGAGCTTCGACCGCTGCGCATCTGCCTCAAGCAACTTCTCCAGGGCCGCGGCATCGTAAGACTGGTTGTAGCGCACGTAGCTGAACCAATGCGCTCCCGGAATCCCCGCGCCGACCAGGTCGCCGATCTCCGTGTCGAGCTGGTCGCCGTAAATGCACTCACCCAGACAGCGGCACAGATAATCCTGCTCCCATGCAATTCCCTGGATCAAAGCCGCGGGGATGAGGGATACGTTGTTTCCCAGCCAGAGTTTTCCCATCTTGGCCGTCAAACCGGAGGAAAACCGCATGGTTCCCAGAGATACCAGGCGAATATTGTCCGGCCCCTGCGGCCACTCAATCCGGTAGCACGGCAACACCGCTGTTAGCGCGGCGATGAGGGCAGGATTGTTGTAGGGTGTTACCGAGCCATCCACAAAGACCGAGGATCGGCCTCCCAGTTCGATCACTTCAGGGTCGAAGTAAACCGGCGCTGCCGTGCTGGCTCTGACTACCTTCCACAGCGGAATCTTCAGATTGCAATCCGGCATGGAGCGATCGTTGAACTTGGCCTTCCGATTATTGGTAATTGGCCACGCCGAGCCGGTCGTATGGTTTCGAACCACGACCAGCAGAAGCTTCTTCAAACGAGCGCTGTCGAGCAGGGCCGGAACCTGGCCCTGGCCGTCTTCAGAGAAGATCCTCTGCAGAAGCTCCGAAAGGGGCTTTGCCTGATAGCGCGACACGAGGAGCTTCTTAACCGGCCGATACCAGGGCACCGGCCGGAACATGGTCTTGCCGTACTTCACGTATAACTCGAGAATCTCTTCGACTGCCATGCCCCAGCAAAGGCCGGTGGCAATAATCGCGCCGGTGCTTGTTCCCGCAAACAAATCGAAATGATCGGCGAGCACCATGTCGCGGGAGCCATACTCGGCCCGAAGCAACTCCTGCATGCGGAGCAGGACCTCCAGACTGAAGACGCCCCGAATTCCGCCTCCATCCAACGAAAGAATCCGTTTCATGCTGTCACTTCCTAGGTAGTTTCATGTTCCGGATCAGGGACTTCCATTCCAGCAACTCAACCAGAAGGGCGCGTTCGATTCTGCCGGCAACCTGGAGCACGGTGGGCCATGTCCGCAGCGCATCGAGTTCCGTAACCCATTCCTTCAGCCAGTCATGTAACTCCCGATAGCGCGCCTGGCGCCTCTCGCAATCGTGCACGACCAGCAGCGCGCCGGAGATGGTTGCGAGTTGAAAGAGAGCCGACACGGCGACAGCAAACCATCTTCTCCCGACAACCATGTGGGCGTTCTTGAAGAAGGTTCCCAGTGCGAACAGCCATCCCGCGGTGAGGATTGCCGATGCAGTGCAAACCCAGCTCACGACGCGGTATCTTCGCGCTTCACGCGCAGACTGCGCGGAGTGCCGTGAGAAATACTTTACCTGCCCGTCAACGCGCTCCTTGCGAAAGCGCTCCTTGAATTCATCGAGCGATGCACAATTGCGAGAACTATCCAACGCTTGAAGCAGCTTGAAAGACATCAGCATGCCGGCGAGTTCCGGAACGATCTCCGGCCCGATCGTCTCTTCGGCCACCGGCGCACCCCATAGAGCCAGAACCGAACGGCAAACTTCAGCGGCCGTCCGGGTTCGCGCCCAGAGCAATTGCCGCCGGTTGAGCCGGAGCGCAACGGGAAGAGCTGCGGCGGCAATTCCAAGCGCTGTTCCAACTGCCAGCCATGTCCTGGGGTGGGACATCTCCAACCCGGCGCCGCTGAAAAACGCCGCGGCTGCCGTGCACACAATCGGTATGGAAGACAGACGGCGAACCTGCGGCGCCAGCCGGCTTGCATTTTCATCGATCTTCCGCAGCCATGCCGTTGCCAGTTCCTTTGGGGAATCCGTGCTGAGCACTATGCCGGCGTCCGGCAGGGAGTTCAGGAAATCAAGCTCCGGATCGTGCAACCTCTGCAGTTTCCGCAAGGCACGCTCATTGAAGACCTGCACGGCTCCAGTCGCACTGTGAAACCAGACGACCGGCTTACCCATCTTTCTGGCGAAGGATACAATCTCCTGGGTTCCGCCCATTCCCCGCGATGGCTCTCCGTCCCACAACGCGATCATAAGTTGACTCTGTTGCACTGTTTCGATGCCGCATTCGTAATACCCCTCCTCGCGAGACTCATGATCGCATGTAACTGCGACCGAGACAGCCCTGCTCAGCAACTGCTCGACGCGCAGCCAGGTAACTGGATCGAAGTCCTGGCGGAAGCGTTCCTTGGGGAGCGGCAACAATACCCGGAGTGGAATCTCCAGCTCGACGCAACTCTCCGCAAAAGCCAGGTCGCCGCCTGCCGCCGCGGACGAAACGCCATAAAGGACTCCCTGAGTTGCTGCCTTTTGTTCGCGGAGAAAGTCACTTATGAGCTTGCGGCACTTCGGTTCATCCGCGAGATTTCGATGTCCCGTAAACCCGACAGCGAGCACCGACGGGAGTCGAATGGCCGAGTTCATCGCACTCCGGTTTGAGGACATAGTTGCAAGAAGAGGCGCACTTCCGATCACACCGGGTGCGTTATTGCAGAATCTCCGTGAGCGGGAACTTGCTGATATCCACAGTTACCTGCGATGTGAGCTCGTCGATGAGGCGAAACACATCGCGGTCCCAGTATTGGTTGTCCGTGCCAACTCTACTCTTTTCGTCGGCAATACGATAAGTCTTTCCTCTGTAGTTCAGCTGGATCACCGGCTCCGTCTCCAAGCCCTCCGCCGGCCCTGTCAGGCGCAACAATGGGATCCGCTCTACGGCCGGAACCGCGTCATTGAATCTGGGCAGAGTCGCGATTGCGGCTCTCTGTTCCGGCGTAAGGAAGGAGCTGGTCGGGATGACGGGGTTGGAGTGCTCCAGCGCGTCATAGGGCGCCTGCTCCTGGGCGGCGGCCGCCATCAGTCCAATCAAAGAGCGCATAACCAGATGAGCCGATACTCCAGTCGACGCGGAAATTGCCTCGCAGTTGTCTTGCTGGTTTTGCTGAGTTGCGGATCCTTCGACGGTAAAGCCGGTGGAGAGGATGGCGAGGACCTCATCGAGGGCAGGCCCCTCCCGGAGTTCCTTCATATCCGGATCGCTCAGTATCTCCCTCTTGATCTTCTCGACGTTTGGAACGAGCGTTGTGCCATCGGAGTGAAGCGGATAGAGGGAGAAGATAGGATTGAAGACCTTCTCGCCCAAAAGCCACTTCTTGTTCTTTGCATCATGTTCCCAGACAGCGCTTTTCTGCGCCGCATTCACGAAATCCGCGCCCTTCGGAGCGCTCGACGAGGGCGCCTTGCCACCATCCGATTCAGAATCGCTCGACCGGGCCGCCTTGCCATCATCCGATTTGGAATCGCTCGGCGCGGATGCGGTGCCGTCATCCAATCCGGAATCGGCGTCAAGCGAATAGGGCACGAACGTGTTCTTGCCGCGCAGCAGCAGGTAGCCGTGCTTCTGCAGCCAGTAAACGACCGCATTGACTCGGAGAAAAGTCACATAGCCGGAGAGCGTGGCCTGATCGCGAAGATAATCGGTGTCGGGGGTGCCATCCGATCTGAGATAAACCGCTGGGGGCGCATTGCGAAACGTTTCGACGGTGCACGCGCCGTCCTTTTTTGAAACTCTGGTAAGCTCAATCCGGTCCACCATCAGGCGGAGAAGCTGATCCACCCGCCAGCCCTGTTCGTACAGGAAGTAGAACGACTCCGCTGGAACCGGCTTCAGTAGGAGCTGCGCGTTGGTTTCGTCATTTACCGGAATGAATGTGAATATCGGATCGTTCTCATAGCTCACGCCGGGAGTGCCCCCGCCGGTAGGCGAGCCAGCCGCGATATTGGTGGACTGGAGCGCATAGGAAGCGTTTCCTGTCACGGAGGCTGCCATCTTGTAGCTGCTTGTAATCTGGCCGATCTTGAAGAAATAGGTAGGATCGCGGTTATCGAGGCGCGCCAGATTCAAGAGCACTTCTCGATTTGAGGTCTCGGCAAAGGTCCTTTCAAAGCCCGTGAAGTCCACCTGCAGGCGTTTCGCCGCGCAGCCGGACAAACCGAAGGAAAGGAGGCCGATCAGAACCAGTGGGAGAGACGCTGCGGCTCGCCTCGGTGGAGGAAAGGGACTAGCCGTGCGAAACACTTTGCAGTCTTGCGATTCTGGTTTCATCTCCACTCCAGTCCGGTGCAATCGACAACAGTCGCGAAAAGCAGCCCCAGTATAGTACAGAGCATAGAAGAACTCAAGCGTAGAAAGCCAACCTGCCCGAAGCTCTCGCGGGCGCGCTCAGAATGCCTGTGCTTCTCCCTTGACAGAGATTCGCATGGATGCCGGCAAGCCGTAAGTCTCCTAGAAAGTCAGATCGCAGCAGCGCATCCCCCCAGCCCCATCGGGCAGGATCCGGGATAATTGCGCTGCGCATAAGGTTGCCTCAAGCGAAGTTCGTGGGGTTGATCAACCATCATTCTGGAACCTGAGGACTTCTGGGGCTGGCCAGCTGCGAATCGCCGCTGAAGCATCGGGGCATCGGCTCCACGGGGAAGGAATCAACCCTTATCTTTGCCAACGCAAACCGTCCGCGGGAACTTTACGAGGTAAAGGCAAGCTATGCACTTTGAAATCAACTCTGGTGTTCACGAAGCAAATCTTTTGGACAAGAGAGATGTTGGAATCAACTCCCCCCTTCAGGCTCATCCTGCGTCGGAAAGCAGTACAAGCCGCCGCGCCAGCCTGGATTCTGCTACACTGATGGAAGCGCAATCGAGGGGCCAAACGCGCCAGGCCGCGCCCCGGCGATGCGCTCCTGCAACCAAAGTTCGGGGAGTGGCTCAGCCTGGTAGAGCACCTGGTTCGGGACCAGGGGGTCGGAGGTTCAAATCCTCTCTCCCCGACCATCCAATCCTACAGAATCGCCCAAATAGAGGCAGAATCAAGCGGCTTTCCCGCTCTGGAGCGGAGAGATTCGGAGTCCCCGGAACTTGTCGCGAAATGCGGGCGCTGAGCGGAGGTTCGCCAGCGAGAGAGGCGAGGGCGGCTGCTCGTTTCTGTTGAATGAGAACCGGGCCCTGCCAGCCTGCGGGATCAAAAAAAGACGGCCCGCCGCGTGAGAGCAGCAGGCCGCTTCTTTCCGTTGCGTTGCGCGCGTCAGTTCAGTGTGAGGTCCGCGCTGAGAGGAGTGTTTTCGCTGGAGTCGCCGACGCGGATAACAAACTTGCCGGGGTCGATGGTCCACTTGTGGGCGGACGAGTCCCAGTAGCTGAAGGAGCGGGCGTCGAGGTCGATGGTGACGCGCTTCGTCTCGCCGGGAGCCAGCCGGACCTTCTCGAAGCCCTTGAGCTCGCGCTCGGGGCGGGTGGCCTTGGCGGAGGGGTCGGATACGTAGAGCTGGGCCACCTCGGCGCCGGCCACGCTGCCGGTGTTGGTTACGTCGAAGCTGACGGGAATGGTGGTGCCGGCGGCGGCCGAGGCGGGCGCTTCCAGCTTGGAGAAGCTGAAGGTGGTGTAGCTGAGGCCGAAGCCGAAGGGATAGAGCGGGTGCTTGCCGGTGGTGGTCCAGTAGCGGTAGCCGACCAGCAGGCCGTCTCCATACTTCACGTGGGGAATGACGTAATCGACTGGCTCGCGGCCGGGTTCGGTCACATGCAGCGAGGCGCCGGCGCCCTTGACGGGGTAGTACCAGGGGAACGACGGGTTCTCCTCCCAACTGTTGTCGAAGCTGACCGGCAGCTTGCCCTCGGGATTGTGCTTGCCGAAGAGAACCTCGGCAACAGCCGTGCCGCCCTCCTGGCCGGGATACCAGATGTGGAGCAGCGCGGGAACCTTGGCGAGCCAGCGCCGGGTATCCATGCCGCCGCCGCCGGTGAGGATGACGATGGTATGCGGATTGGCCGCGGCCACGGCTTCGATGAGAGCGTCCTGGCCCCAGGGCAGGGCAAAAGTGCGATCATGGCCCTCGCCCTCGGTGAAGCCATCGAAGCCGGCGGCCACCACGACTACATCGGCGGCAGCGGCGAAGTTCCGGGCATCCTCGGTGACCAGGTCCGGCTCATAGGCGATTCCCATTCCGAAGCGGACGCCCCCGAATCCGGAGACGTAGTCGGCTTCCACGTTCAGCGTCTGGCCGGCGGTCAGGTCGAAGGTCCAGAAGGGCGGAGCCTGACCCTCGACGTGGGGCGGGGTCTCCAACTGCTTGCCGTCGACCAGCACCTTGAAGTCGCTGCCCCAGGTCTGGGAGGCTGCCAGAAGCAGGTACGTTCCGGCCTTGACTGCCTTGTAGCTGGCGGTATAGCGGAGGCTGCGCGGGGTCTCGTCCCTGGGCCCGCGCCGCTCGAAGCGGAAGTCGCCGATCGAAGAAACGGTCGCAGTTTCCGGCTTGCCGGTGAAGTCCCTGCTGGGGTAGGTGGCCACCTTGACCGGACCGTCCCAGCGGGTGTTGCGGAAGAGATCGTTCATCTCGGGCAGGCCGCGGCTATACAGGACGCGCACATTGGGGCCGGCCAGGTTGGCGATGCCGGTGAGGATGCTGACCGGCTCGAAGGCCTGGGCCTCGGAGGAGCCGCCGCCGCCGGTGACCGCCGGCCAGGCGTTGGGGCCGATGATGGCGATGGTCTTGATCCTGGCCGGGTCGAGCGGCAGCAGCCCGCCGTCGTTCTTGAGCAGCGTAATGCTCTCCAGCGCGCCGTCGAGGGCCACGGCGCGATCGGCGACCGAGTAGGTGGAGTCGGCCGGATCGAGCTGGGGCCGGTCGAGGAAGCCGTAGCGCAGCACGGCGCGCAGCAGGCGCAGCACCTTATCGTCGATCGTGGACTCCTTTACAGAGCCATCCTTTACCGCGGGAAGCAGACCCTTGGTGTTCATGAAGCGCGGGCTGGGCATCTCCAGGTCGAGGCCGTTGTTGGCTGCGCCCACCGAGTCGTAGGTGGCGTCCCAGTCCGACATCAGAATGCCCTGAAAACCCCACTCGCCCTTGAGCACCTTCAGGTTGAGGAAGTCGTTCTGGGTGGCGTGGACGCCGTTGACCAAGTTATAGGAGTTCATGACCGCGTCCACGTGGCCCTTGGTGACGGCGGCCTCGAACGACGGCAAATACATCTCGCGCATGGTCCGCTCGTCCACGTCGGAGCTGGCGTTGTGCCGGTTGTACTCCTGGTCGTTCAAGGCATAGTGCTTGGCGGTGGCGATGACCCCCTGGGATTGAACACCCTGGATGAACGGAACCACGACGGCGGAGTTCAGGAAGGGATCCTCGGAGAGGTATTCGAAGTTTCGGCCGGCGATGGGCGAGCGGGCGATGTTGACGCCCGGGCCGAGCAGGAAGTTGACGCCGCGGGCGCGCGCATCCTTGCCCAGGCTCTCGCCCAGCTTGCGGGCGAATTCCCGGTCCCACGTGGCGGCCAGCGCAACCCCACCGGCATAGGCGGTGGTCGGCCCCCAGGTGCGCACGCCTACCGAAGCGTCGGACATTTTGAACCGGGGCAGGCCGATGGCCGGCGCGGGATGGGTGAACATTCCGTCTACGCCGCCCAGCAGATCGATCTTCTCTTCCAGGGTGAGCTTGGCCAGCATGGCGTGGGCTTGGGCCTCGATAGCGGGCGAGTCCGGCGCGGGAGCCTGTGCCGAGGCCTGAGCCGCCGCAATCAGGGCGCATCCGAGCAGGATGGGCAGCAAAAAAACGAGGGTTATGGGCGAAATCGATCGGGAAAGGGACTGTTTCAGGTTTCTCATGACTTGAAAAAGTTACCGCATTTGCCCACTGCATGTATATGCTCGCGGTCACGGAGCCTGGTTAACCGGCGTGGGCTGGATCGTCCTGAGGCCTGCTGAATGGCCGGTGTGACCGGAATCACAGCGGAGGGTGAATGGGGTCACTGCTTGTGCTTCCACGGGAAGCGCAGACTCGGAGCACTATAAGGATCAATCCAAAGCGCTTTTGCGGCGGGGGGAATCCATGAGCTTTGCAGCCGGCATCAAGACCATCGTCGTGGCCACGGATTTGGGCGGCCAGTCGGAGGCGGCTCTGGAGTATGCCAGCAAACTGGCTCGGGGGTATGGGGCGCGCATTGTGCTGGCGCACGGCATTGACCCGCTGGACTATGCGGCTCTGGATGCGATTCCCGGCCCGGTGCTGAAAGAGTTGAGCGAAGAGGCGCGCGCCGCGCTGGAGATCCTGGCCGGCGATCTGCTGCGCGAAGGCATACCCAGCCATTCGGAGATCCGCCAGGGCGCGGTGGCGCAGATGCTGGTGGATGTGGCGCGGCAATACGAAGCCGGCTTGATCGTGATTGGCACCAAGGGGATCGAGGGCGCCGGGCCGGTGATTGTGGGCGCCGTTGCCGAGCAGTTGGTGCGGCTGTCGCCGTGTCCGGTGCTGGCGGTAGCGGCGGACTGGAACGCGGGCGCGCATCGCCCTGAGCCGGGCGGGCCGGTGCTGCTGGCTATGGAGCGCAATGAGACGACGGCGGCAGCGGTGGCCATGGCCTGCTCCCTGGCAGAGACGTTTCAGCGCACGCTGCTGGTGGTGCACGCGCGCACACCGGCCGAGGCCGCGGCCTCTCTGAACCCCTGCGACGCCACGCCGGAGGAGCTGGGAGTGAGGGCGAGCGGGAGCTTTGCGGTGCGCTGCCTGGTCAAGGACGGCAACCCGGCGGACGCAATCGCGGAGGCGATCGCCGAATACCATCCCTGCATCCTGGTGGCCGGTGTGAAGCGCGCCAGCGGTACGCCGGGGCCGCATGGGACTGCTTTCGCCCTGCTTGCCCGCTCCCGCGTGCCGGTGCTGTGCGTTCCGCCGGAAGCGGCGGCCGCCGGCTTGACCTGGAGCCCGGAGCGGGAGGTTTTTGCCCTGGGGCAGACCCTCTAGCGCAAGGGAGCGCGGGAGCTGAAGCATCGCTTTTGACGCGGGATGGGCGGGCGGAAGGAGCAATCCAGACGCCCCATCTCATGGATACGCTTTTCTGGAGTTGTTGCACCGGGAGCGATTTGCAGGATAGGGAGTTTGGACCATGAAAGCCGGTTCATCGCAAGTCCGCGGCACCAAGCGCGCCCGCCAGGGAGGGGCCGGCAGGCGGAGTGCGGACACCGCCCACCGCCGGGCTGGACGCCAGGCGGAGGCAAGGGAGAACGCGGCCATGGAACCGGAGGCAATATCCAGGCGAATCGAGGCCGTCCAGCCACATCCTTTGGCGGAGTTGCTGGCCTGCCCCGCGGCCACCGGCAATCTGCTGAACGGCTCGGCCCAGTGCCTCGACTTCGATACAGGAGAGACAGTCTTCCGTCAGTACGCGCTCTGCCGGGGGCTTTACGTGGTGGTTTCGGGGCAGTTCCTGCGCAAGACCGAGCGGATGGAGATGCGGCTGACGCTGGGACCGGCGCGCGCCGGCGATCTGGTCGAGCTGGCGGCTGTGCTGGGAGACGGCCATCATACCTATTCGCTCTGCGCGCAAACTCCCGGATCGGTGCTGCTGCTGCCGGCGGAGGCTCTGAATCTGGCGTTTCAGGACTATCCGCCGCTGCGCATGCAGTTGTTGGAGGAACTGGCCCGCGAGGTCTCCCGCGCCTATATCGCCTGCTGCCTTAACCGTGCGCCCAGGGCACACCGGCGCAGCACCGGGGAGGCGCTGGCGTAGGCGAGAAGTCTTGTATCGTCGAGTTTCCGTTCCGGGAGCTACTCTGGACCGCAACGGGAATTGACGCTGAATCCCTGCCTTGCGCCTGGGAATGTGCGCTATACTGCAATTTGACCGACGGGATCTTCATGGCCACATTCCACTCCCATCACCCTCCGGAAGATTGCGTAAATTGTGAGCATCGCCATCTGCGAATGTTCTGCAATCTCACACCGGAGGCATTGCGCGACTATGACGGGATCGGCATCATGATGAGCCATGCCCGGGGCGCAAAGCTCTTTACCGAAGGCGACCCGGCGCGCAACGTGTTTGTCATCTGTTTTGGACAGGTTAAGATCTCCTCCACCTCCCGCGACGGCAAGACCATGATTCTAAAGATCGCCGGCCCCGGCGACGTGATGGGCCTGAGCGCCGTTCTGGCCAACGTTCCCCACGAGGTTACCGCGGAAGCCATCGAACCCTGCCAGGTGAAGACGGTGCGCAAGCAGGAGTTCGTGGACTTTCTGGGCCGCCATGGCATTGCCAGCATGCACGCCGCGCAGTCTCTCTCCGGCGAGTACCTCACTGTCTTTCACGATGCCAAGCGGCTGGCGCTCTCCGGCTCGGCGGCGGGGCGGCTGGCTCGTCTGTTGCTGGACTGGGGACGCGCTTCCGCCAACGGCAAGCCGGAGATCCGCTTTACCATGGCCCTGACGCACGAGGAGATCGCCAACATGGCCGGCACCTCGCGTGAGACGGTAACGCGGCTGCTAAACCAGTTTCGCCGCGACCAGTGGATCACCATCAAGGGCTCCAGCCTGACCATCGTCAAGCCCGACCAGCTCGAACGCCTGACCGCATAAGTCCCCCGCTGAATACTCTTCAGAAAAGCCCCCAGTTCTCAGCCCAGATCCATGCCGTGTTGTGCCATCCGATTGAATAGCAATTCTAAGTGAGGGAATAGCGGAGCAAGCAGCGAAGTTCCTCCCGTAGGGAGGAGAGGACAATAGCCCAGGGTGAAACCCTGGGTAAGCGTTCGACCGAGAGATTCCCGCCCCGTCGGGGCGGTGTGAACTCCCTGCACGGTCGCTGGATTCAGTGATCCATGGCGAGAGTGTTCGATCCGCCCCGCCGGGGCGAAGAACCCTTCCTTTGTCCCTCACCCAGGGCGGCGGTACGCTTGCCCTGGGCTGTCTTCGATGGCTCCCTACGGGAGCAGACCGTTGGGCTGCTCATGCGATGGCCGATGCGGAGGTTCTCTTCGAAATTGCTGCCGATTGAAGTATGCCCTTGACAGCATATCACCTGGAGGGTATATTCGCGTCACGACTTGGGAAGTGGAAGGAACTGCGGGTCCAGCATTTCGGGCGGCCCTATCGCATTCTTTTTGCCTTCGACCCTCGCCGGAATGCCTACCTGATTCTGGGTGGCGACAAGACCGGAGATGCTCATTGGTATGTTGAGGCAATGCGGAGGGCAGAGGCAATATACAGTCGGTACCTCGAAGAGATTGGAGAGTGAATACGATGGCCACTAAATGGAGAGATATTCGGAAGACGCATTCGCCTGAAGTGGAGGCGATGATCAAGCAGCAGGTGAAGGATGCCGCCGGGGTGATGACCCTCTACCAGCTTCGTGAAGCCCGCAGCCTCACCCAGGTCAACCTGGCAAAGGTTCTAGAGGTCAACCAGGGCGCCGTTTCGAGAATGGAGAAGCGCACGGATATGTATGTTTCGACGCTGCGCAGCTACATTCAGGCCATGGGCGGGCAACTCCAGGTCAAAGCCATATTTCCCGAGGGCGAGGTCGAGATCGAGCAGTTTGGGAGCATGGCGGAGCCACGCGAGGAAACACAGCCTGCAACGCACGCCTGACCGGACCACGAATACTCGGTGAGGCGCTGCCCGGCGGTTCGGAGATGGCTGGACCACCCATGACCGCCCCATCTCAGCCGTGGGTCGCCAGCCGCTCGGCCTCGGCCTCGGCCGGATTGGCCACCGGTTCGCGCAGCGTAAGCACCGGGCAGCGCGCGTGGGCCAGAACCCGGTAAATGACGCGCTCGCGGGTGAGATTCTCGAAGGCTGAACGCTCGGTTGCGCCCAGAACGATAAGCCGCGCCCGCTGCTCGACGGCCTCGGCCAGAATCTCGATGGACGGATTGCCGTGGGCCACGCGCGCCTCGACGGCTCTTGCGCAACCCGCGCCGGTCTCCGCGGCCAGGATGCGCAACTCGCGCATGGCCGCCGAATCCAAGCCCGTCGGCAGGCCCTTCCGCTCCATTTCATCCATGGAGGGCAGTACGTGCAGCAGCACCAGCTTGGCCGCTTGACTGGCCGCGATCCTGCAGGCAAGCGCCGCGCTCGGGCGAGAGGTCTCTCTTAGTGTGGTGGCATGCAGCACCACGCGTTCGCGATCGCCGTCTTCCACCAGGAGATGAGCCTCGGGTCCCACGGTCATGACCGGGAGGTTGACCGAGCGCAGCACTTGTTCTGCAACGGAGCCTAAAAGCAGCTTGCCCAGCCTGCTCCGGCTCCGGGTTCCGAGAAGAACTCGATCTGCCTGGAACTGGCGGATCGAGGCTTCAATCTGCCGTGCGGGATGCCCTTCGCGCACCAGGGCGTCGCAGGCTATATTCTGACGGCGCGCCAGCGCGCACCAGGGTTCCAGCGTTTTGGCCGCAAATTCCAACGCGCCGGCCGGATCGTAGTACGGCATTCCCGCCGCATCGGCCGACATGGCCGCGGCGGAGGCCAGCACATGCAGGAGAATCAGCCGCGCTCCGGCCTCCGATGCCTGCTCCAATGCAAATGGCATCAGCCGGTCCAGGTCGCTCAAGTCGGTAGCCACCAGGATCGCCGCCGGATGAATCCAGCGAGCCATACCTGTATCCGGAGTATCATCCGGCATGGCATTCACCTCGCACTGGAAAGCGTGGCACCGATAGGCGGGCGGAGATGTGCCAAGGCGCACCCCTGAAAGTGATTTGGATCACATCAAACCATCACAACGAGGATGGAAACCACCCCTTGGCCTGGTCGATTGAGGATTCCTCAAAGTTGCCCGATAAGATAAGAAGAAACAGGGATTGCGTGCGGATTCAGCGATCGGAGTGTGGCATGAGCCGGAGGCCCGCTTGGCGCCAGTTGCGAATGCCAAGGTTCCGGCCCGCAATGTGCAGACCGCGCTGGATGCCGGGTGCGCGCCGATCGTGCCAGTACGATCGCTGTGAATGCAGGCGGCGACTGTCCGCGGGCAACGGCCAAAGCTGCGCGCCAAGCCCTGGACTCCACCGGCTCCATCGACATCCGCGCGGGCGTATTCGAAAAGAGTGTCGGTGGCGCAGCGTGAAAGGGTTGTGCGATACTCTTGAGGGAGAACTCCACCCCAGGCCGGGATGGCGGAACTGGCAGACGCAGCGGACTCAAAATCCGCCGACCCTTGCGGTCATGGGGGTTCGACCCCCCCTCCCGGCACCAACAAAACAAAAGGTTTATATGCAAAATGGCCTCCCTTGCGTGGGAGGCCATTTTCGTCAGGTGCATGTTTTGGTGCATGTTGTGTCATTCAGTGCTTGTGCGCGGCCGGCCGGCCCCGGCGATGCGTTCGACCACCGAAAGCCGGTGCTCAGGAGACAGGTGGCTGTAGCGAGCCGACATGGTGATCGTTTTGTGCCCTGCGGCCTCCTGAATCTCCTTAATCGACGCCCCGGCCATTGCCAGCCAGGAGCAAAAGGTGTGACGGTTTGAGTGCCAAACGTATCCGGTAATCTTGGCATCCGCAAGGCAAGGTTGAAACCACGACCGAGTGTCAAATCTGCCCTTTGAGCCCTCTCGGGGGAACACCGGGTCGGTGGGGCGCTGGCGAGGCCCTTTCTTTGATTCAATTGCCGCAATGGCGTCTGCGTTCAAGTGCACCGTCCGGGCGGAGCCATTCTTCGTCTTCGTCAGTTCGACTGAACGGCGGTCGAGATTCACCTGGCCCCAGGTCAGGGAGTACTGCTCGCTGAGCCGCATCCCTGTATGAATGCTCACTACGAACTCAGCCAAGTGCTCTGGGAACCGCTGGGCAATAACGGCATGGAGCCTGTCAAACTCCTCGGGGCTCAGGAATCGCAAGCGGCCGGTTCCCTCTTTCCGCTGTCGCACCAACCGTGCAGGGTTGACCTCCACTTTGCCGTTGCGGATGGCTTCGCGGTAGATGAGACTCAGAAATGCCCTGTACCTCAGCCAGATCGAGAACAACAAGATCCAACAGCCATCGCCCAATGTGCTCTTCGCACTCTCAGAGGCGTACGGCCTCGACTACGGTCGGCTCATGGAAATCGCCGGCCACATTACGCCATCGAAAGGACGGACCGCGGACCAGAGGCACGGCCGGGTCGCCACCTTCGCCGGCCATAACCTAACCGAAGCCGAAGAAGCCGAATTGATCGACTTCATCCAACACATAAGGAATAGGAAGCGGCCCGGTGGCCAAGCCTGACGACAGCAGACTAGATCCGGAAGGACTCCGAGCGGTCGAGAAGCGTGCCCGCAGGCTCCTTGACCGCGCATCGGCCTGGGACCGCTTCCCTACGCCGATAGAGGATATCCTCGCAGCCGCCGATTTGCAGGTAGCCCCTACGAACTTGTTCGACCCTGGCCGCATCCTAGCCTACATCAAGACCAGGTCCTCAGGGGCGGCGCGGCTGATTAAGTCCGCCATCTCCAAGATTCTTGGCCTGTACGACTCGGACGAGCAGGTCATACATATCGATGAAACTGTAAAAGACTGCAAGCAGAATTTCCTCAAGCTGCATGAAACCGGGCATCACGAACTCCCCGCACACAAGAAGGCATTCAGCCTCTTTCAAGATTGCGAGAAGACGCTTGCGCCCGAAATAGCCGACCTGTTCGAACGTGAAGCGAACAACTTCGCTCGGTTCGCCCTATTCCAGGGAGACACCTTCGCGAGGCTTGCCGCTGATTGTGCCTTTGAGATCAAGACGCCGATGAAGCTCGCGAAGAAGTTCGGCGCGTCTGTCTACGCCTCCGTCCGTGAATTCGCGCGCACCAATCCGAGGGCCTGTATGGTCTACGTGTTAGAACCCATCGAGTTTGTCGAAGGAGCGGGTGCCCGTGCGGCTGTCCGCCGCATCGAGCCGTCGCCCTCCTTCATTGAGCAGTTCGGACGCCCCACCGATGCCGAAATCACCCTCGACCATCCGCTCGGTTCCATCTTGCCAATTCATCGTCGGATGACCCGCCCTACTTCGCTGTCCATCTCTGACTTGAATGGCGCAAGACACGAATGTGTCGCGGAGGCGTTTGACACGACATTCAATATCCTGATTCTCCTCTATCCGGTCCGTGCCTTAACAGCCTCAACGGTCCTCTTGCCGGCAGGCTTCAGGGAAAGACTCGCCTCCGACAATCGATAGAGCACCTACATGCGCACCATCGCGTGGCGGGGCGCTCCAGATACAGCACTAAGACTTGTGGGGAGTTATCCCATTCCAAATTGCTCTCAAACTATCGCGTTAACCAAATGGCGGGATTATATACTTGACAAAAGTCAAGGCGGAGGTGGAAGATTCAGTGTAGGCCGCAGTACAGCACTCTAACCCGTGTACCGTTCCGCCCTGATAATCGTGTGCCGGAGCGCAAGCGTGTCAAGGGCGGAGTAAAAGTAGACCACTGGGGCGGAGTAAAAGGGAGCCAGTGGAGGGTTGTGAAGGGGTATTTCGGGGGAGGAGGGGCGCTGGAGCGTAGCGGAAGCGCCTCTCCTCCCCCGAGGCGCGTTTGGGAGGGATCTGTCAGGCTCGTTTGCGGCGGCTTTATTTAAGGCGGTAGGAGTCGGCGTTCATTTCCAGGATGTGGACGTGGTGGGTGATGCGATCCAGCAGTGCGCCGGTGAGCCGCTCGGAGCCGAAG
>Ga0326727_10008029_pt1 | contig 27192 bp, 22 predicted proteins | sample MB2enrmetagenome_FD_207643 | JGI IMG/M metagenome (GOLD analysis project Ga0326727, IMG submission 207643) | Lab enriched peat soil microbial communities from McLean, Ithaca, NY, United States - MB29MY | ecosystem: Environmental > Terrestrial > Soil > Wetlands > Peat | place: USA: New York...
GGTAAACGAGCCGGGTTTGATATTGCCAATGAAAACCCGGTTCGTTCCGATTTGATACTCCACATCCTGGCTCGTTAGCCTGGCCAGCACGGTGGTCAGAAAGTCGCTGGGCACCATCCATTTCCCATTGGAAACCCGCACCGGAGCCGCGAGAATCAAGGTCTTCTTATCGAGACGAACTCTTGGATCGCCGTCATGAAGTTCGATGTGGCTGTCTCCAAAAGCCACCTTGAGATTGTTCCGGCGTTCCGTCAGGCCGTTCAGGGTTCCCACCAAGTTGAGGACTGGAAGAAGAGGCAAATACTGGACGCTATCGATCACTTCCAGAGGAATGACGCGCCGCGAAGTAGGGAAGTAAAAAACGAAGTTATCACTTCGCAGAGTACGCGCAGGCCATAAGAGCAGCCCCAAGCCGCTTATTAGAAGGGCCAGGGAAAGCAGAAGCTTGCGCCAGGAGCCGGGCAGATGTCTATTCAGCGACTGCAAGCGTTTTCCCTTCTCGTAGTGTTCAAAGTCAATGTCGAGACAACCTTGTCATTCTATAGCAATCGCCGTCAACCGTTCAATGAGGCGCGGATAAGTGGGCAACTCCAAAGGTGCAGATAAATCCCCGATGTGAGCAATTTTGAACTGACAGTCTCTGTGAAGTGATGTTCAGATGTCATATTGTGGACATGGTATGCGCTCTCGCTGTATTGTGGGAGCCTCAATTCGTGCGCGTTGTAGTCGGAAAAACTTGTGCAGTGCTGATGTCGTACAAATGAAGGGAAGGTGTTTCGGTGAAGAACTTGAGCGTTACAATTGTCGAGTTGCCCGCCACCGTCGATGGGAGCCTGGACGGCCGAATGGCGAAAGACGTCTATTCGCTGTTCCGCTATCCCGCTCGCGGCATACCCTTGCTGGCTGCGGTTTGCCGGCGGGCGGGTTACGAGGATGTGGTCACGCTCGACCCGCAGTACAACCACGCCGCGGGCCGCCTGGATGCGGATGATTGGAAGCGCTTAGCGGCCACCGATGTCTTGGGGCTCTCGGTCATCACCCGCACGGCGAATCAGTCGTTTGAATTGGCGCGCCGCGTTCGCGCTCTCAATCCCGGCGTGAAAATTGTCTTTGGCGGCCCCCACCCCACGGCGTTGCCGGACGAGTCGCTGCAGTTTGGCGATATCGTCGTCAACCATGAAGGTGACTACACGCTGCCGTTGTTGCTTGAACGTCTGCAAGAAAGCCTGGAGCGGCCGCATCTCGACGATCTGCTGGGAGTGAGTTATCTCGGCCCAGACGGCGAAGTCATCAGCAATCCGGATCGTCCCTTCCTGACCGGCGAACAACTCTCTGACCTGCCTTTTCCTTTGTACTCCGACTGCGTCAATCGGGGCATTACTCACAACGTCGTCAATACGTCACGCGGCTGCCCCTATGAATGCGAATTCTGCTCGGTGATTGAGAACTTTGGGCGCGGATTCCGCTTCCTCAGCGACGATGCGGCGGTGGCCTTGCTCCGCCACACCATCCAGTTGAACGGCAAGCCGATCTTCTTCGGCGATGATATTTTCGCCGCCAATCGCGCCCGCACCACGCGACTGCTGGAGCGGCTGCTCTCTGAAGGAGTCAAGATGCCGCGCTGGTTCGCCCAAGTGCGGGTGGAGACGGCGCAGGACCGGGAACTGCTGAGGCTGATGAAGCGAGCCAACTGTGCCATGGTTTTCATCGGCCTCGAGTCGGTGAACGAAGAAACTCTCAGACTCTTCAACAAACACTCCACCCTTGAGAAAAACCGGCGCGCTATCGCGGCGTTTGAGGAGGCGGGGATCCGGGTGCATGGCATGTTCGTGCTGGGCTCCGACGCCGACACACCGGAGACCCTGCGCGAGACGCTGGAGTTCGCTCGAAACTCAGGCCTCACCACCACACAGTTTTTTGCACTGACTGCCGTGCCGGGGCCACCCCTGACCCGCCGCCTCGCCGAGGAGAAACGGATCTTCGCCTGGGGCGACTGGCAGCTTTTCGACGCTCAGCATGCGGTGGTTTGCTCTTCGCTCATCAGCCCCTCCGAGCTTCAAGCAGGAATCTTCCGCATTTCCCGCCAGTTCTACTCCGTCAGTGAGGCGCTCCGGCAACTGGTCCGCGGGCGCTGGTTCGATTTTGCCATCCGCCTTCGGGGGAGTTTTCTTACCCGCCGCATCGAGCGAGACAGCGCGTCGTACAGCCGTGCGCTGGCCAGTTTCGACAAGGTTCGCGCCGATCTCTCCACAGAACTCGATAAGCTAACCGAGAAAGCCCGGGCTAAACTGCATGGGTACGGAGTGGAACTCGAAGGCGGCCAGGCCCGCGCCAAAGCCTATTTCTCCGATCTGGTTCAGCAGTTCGAGTCCGCCTGCGATCAGTTCAACCTCGAACTCGTCCCATACGGGCATGCGCTGCGAGAGATGGCGAGTAAGAAGCTCGAGAAATACCTTCACGCCCTGGCCACAACCGCGATGTAGGCGTAGGGCTTGCCTGAGTCCTACAATCGGCGGCCGATGATCAGCCCCGAGGGCCCGGGCAGGCGGACATGTCGCGCGTCCTCGAAGCCTGCCTCCGTGAGCCAGGCAGCATATTCCCCCTCTGTGTAGGTGCTTCCCCCCCGCGTCCCCACCAGCATGTTCAATGCAAACAACGCGGCGGATTTGGGCGCGGTCTTATCGGGCTCCAGGATGAAGTCCTGGATTACCAGGCGGCCGCTTGGTGCAAGGGCCTGGAAGCAGCGCTTCAAGAGATCCCTGTTTTCATCGACGCCCAGCATGTGGCAGATGGCCGACACCAGCACCAGGTCGTATCCAGCTCCAAGTTGGTCGGAGCGCAAGTCTCCAGGCCGCGTCCGAATGCGACCCGCAAGACCTGCGTCTTCGATGTGTCCTTGCGTGATGGGGAGAACCTCCGCCAGGTCCAGGAGGTCAACTTCGAGATTTTCCGTTGCACTCGCAAAGGCGATGGAATAGGCGCCCGAGCCTCCGCCCACATCTAACATGCGGGACACGCCTTCGGTCCCGACGGCACTGACCACCAGCGGCGCGCGCGCGCATGCATTGCGGTGCATGGCAGCAATGAACGCGCGCGTCCAGTCTTCGCCTCGCGCTGCCCTTGCCTGGCGAGTCACCGAGGTGCCGGCGCGAACGCACTCGGTGAGCGTTGACCAGGTCTCCCACAAGTGTGCCAAATGCAGCGTGGCAGTCCGCGAGTCATCTTCAGAACCCGCCGCGAAATACCTCGCGCTCAAAGGAGAATTACTGAAGATGGCGCCGTTCTTGACCAACCATCCCATTGCCACGAGGGCGTTCAACAGCATTTCCGTGGCGCGCGGGTCGCCGCCCACGCGGGCAGCTACCTCTTCCGCCCTCGCCCCACTTCCCACGGCGGCAAACAGATCCAACTCGAGGGCTGTGAGGGCTACCCGGCTTTCCTGAAATCCTCGCAGGGTGCGGTTCATATCGTCGGGAAGGACGCCGGAGGCAGTTTGCGCGCGTTGCGCGGCTATGGCCTTGTCGCGGTTGGCGCAGATTTCTTGCTTGAGAGCCGCCGCATCATTATTCGCCAAGCGCTCCACAACCTGTCCACCCTGAAAGTGCGCTTTTACGATTTCCGGCACGTCCTGCGGCCCCACGCCTGAATACCAGACGCCCTCGGGGTAAACGATCATGTTCGGCCCGCGATCGCAGAGGCCGAACGAGCCGCAGGCGGTCACCAGCACGTCATTCGCCAGTCCCCTCTCCGCCACCTCTTTGCGCAATGCCTCGAGCACCTTCGCAGAGCCGCGCGCCGCACAGCATGGCGCCCCCTCAGCCTTCTGCTGCTCGCAGACGAACACGTGATAACGGAAAGGTCCCATGGTCTCCACCTCGCAGCCAGATTAACATAATCCTACAGCCAAAACCCCTTGCAACCGGACCGGCCTCGGTTTTATATTCAGTGAAATGCAACTCCGCGGGGGGAGCTATGACAATTAAAGATCTCATCGATTCCAGGAAGGATTTCTACTGTATTGCCGATGACGTCACCGTACACGAGGCTGCGCGCTACTTGCGTGAAAAGCAGATCCGGTCAGTCGGCGTATGCGATCGCCAGGGCAAGCTCCTCGGCGTTGTGTCACAAAGCGACATTTCTAATAAGGTCGCGGCGGAGAACAAGTGCCCTGCCTGGATGCGCGTATCTGAGATCATGACCTCAGAGCTTACCGTCGTGCCGCCCGAAACGGCTTTAGATGAGTGTGTGCGGCTCATGGAGAAGCACGGCTTTTTCCACCTGCCGGTCGTCGACCAGCAGGGACAGTATCGCGGCATGATTTCTGTAAGGGATATCCTCACGCTTATTGCCTCGGACGAGAAGGCCCGAGCGGACATGCTGGAATCGTTTATGTTCCCACAGCGGTAAAGGAAGGTGTCAGGGACTAGGGATCAGGAGTGAAGGGAGGAGCATTGCAATGCTCAAGAACGCTCGCCACGCAAGCGTGGCGGTCTTGCTCCGGCGGGCTCTGGCGATCGCGCCGCTGCTTATATTGGCGATGCTGATGTTTGCGGGCCCCGAGCGTGTGCCCGGGCAACAGGCTTCGAAAATTGAATTGAAAACCACTTCCTATGAACCCGGCGGATTCATACCCAAGCGCTTCACCTGCGAGGCCGCGGATGTGTCGCCTGCCCTGTCGTGGGGCGATCCGCCCGCCGGCACGCAGAGCTTCGCCATCATTGAAGACGATCCTGACGCCCCCTCCGGGACCTTTGTGCATTGGTTGGTTTATGATCTGCCGGCAGCTTACCGTGGGCTTCCGGAAGCGTTGTCGGGAAACGATCGAATGGCAGGCGGGGGACGTCAAGGGACCAACGACTTTTCAAAAACCGGGTACAGCGGACCGTGCCCGCCACGTGGAAAACCTCATCGGTATTTCATCCGTTTCTACGCGCTCGACACAAAAACCAATCTGCGCCCCGCCGCGAGCCGGGCGGAACTCGACGCCGCTATCCAGGGGCACATTCTGGCCCAAGCGAAGTTGATGGGGCTCTTCAAGCGATAAAAAGGTTAAAGGGCAAAGGGTAAAGGCTGAAGGCCAGAACCTTTACCTTTTAGACTTTAGCCCTCACCCTTTACACCTTAGCCTTTACCCTTTTGGGCGGCACGCCTTTCGTGTGGCAATCGGTGCATTTGACGAAGTGGATGTTGTGCGGACTCGTCGTGGAACGGAAGGTCGTGTCCATTTTCTCCACATCCAGGCCGCAGTTCGACAGTTGCGGATGACAGCTCGAACAAGAAGCGCGAGTGGTTTGCCCGTGCGTTTCATGGCACGAAAGACAACTCAGCCCTTCGTGCACGCCCATCGGCGTTCGATCATCTCCGGACGCCACCTCGAGACTTGCCAGCGGAGCGTGGCACTGGTAGCACAGGGCCTGGCGAGTGTCCGGACTGATTTTGACGGCGCGCGTCCCCTGATGCATCTGGGGAAGGGAAAGGCTCTGCAAGGGAACGTGATCAAGTTCCCGCCGATCAAAAAGCGCCAGGGACGGCCGGACAATCTCTTCCGTGGCGCTCGAGGTCGCGGCCTTGACGGCGGGCCGGACCAAGGGCAAGCCTTGGCGGTGCATTTGGTGGCAAGTCAGGCAAGGAATGACAGGGCGAGCGGCAAGTTCAGGCTTCAGAAGGCGCCAGGGGCCCGTGGAATCGATGGGAGCCACCAGGTCACGGATGCCGCCCTGGAAGTGCATGGCGTGGCAGCGCAGGCAATCGTCCATCAGGTGCTGCTGGCTATTATGCTTCTTATCGAGGAAAATCTGGGAGTAAGTGGCGCTGTGCGAACTGGACGCCCAGGCGGCGTACTCAGCCTCATGGCAATTCCGGCAGCCCTCGTTCACCTGGAAATTGTCCTTGGTGCGGAGCGCCACGCGTTCCGGAAGCTTACCCGAAAGATGGTCCGCCAGCCGCCGGATGTTGTTCAAATGAAAGCCCGCGTCCAACGTAAACACACTTCCATGACAGGCCGAGCAGGGGACATTCCGGTGCGCGGAGGTGTGCCAATCCGTGTAGGGCTGCCAGATTTCGTGGCAGCGGGCGCAAGCCTTTCCCTGCGAGTAGTCGTAGTATAGGCTGCTAGCTGGAAGGATCAGCACAGCCGCCAGCAGTGCAATCAAAAGTAGCGTACGGAAGCGTGGCGATGACATAGGTTATTTAGAAAACCAAAAACAATTCAAAAGGCAAAAAGCAAATGGCAAATGGTTTCCCATTTGAAATTGTAAGTTTCAAACCATTTGAATTTTGCCATTTGCTATTTGCCTTTTGAATTGCTCTTCAACCCCGAAACCTCGTGCCTTTCCACTCGCCCACCATATGAGCAGACGCATAGTAGGCGATGGCCATAATGGTCAGCACGGGGTTGAATCCACCGTTGTTCACGTGGACGCTGCCATCGACCACGAAGAGGTTATCCACGTCGTGCACCTGGCAGTAGCGATTGACCACGGAAGTCTTAGGGTCGTTGCCCATTCTACAAGTTCCGGCCTGGTGTTGGCCTCCGCTCAGGCCCACGCGCGGCGGACGCGGCCAGGTGGAGACGGCTCCCGCTTCCTTAAGCCAGGCGTCGGCCTTAGCGGACAGCATCTTCCCCAACTCGACCGTGTGCGGGTGGTTCGAGCCGGACAGGCGCACCACGGGGATCCCCCAGAAGTCCTTGACGCGCGGGTCCACCTGGACCCGGGAGTCGAACATGGGCATCTCCTGCGCCGGGCCCATCACCACAACGGTGCGCCGGTAGGCCTGGCGCATGAAGTCTTTGTGCGCCTTGCCCCAGCGCGGCAGGTTGGGGGGAGACATGGAAGAAACATGGATGGGCAAACGGATAAACTCGTTGCACAGAGCGCCACCGCCCACCATGCCCGGGTTGCCGTGGTTGTAATCGCAGATGGCAAGGGACGCGCCGGGGCCGACGTCGTCGTACACGTCATAGTCGAAAAGACCATAAGCCCCCGCGTACCCATGCCCCTGTAGATTCCGTCCCACCCAGTCGTTGCGGTTGCCAATCCCCTGCGGGAACAGGCGGCTTTGGGAATTGAGCAGCAGGCGGGCCGTTTCCGTGGCGCCGCAGGACGCCACCACCAGGTCCGCCGGCTGCATCTCGAGCCTGTCCTGTGAGTCGAAGTAGGCCACACCTATTGCCCTGCCGCGATTGTCGGTCAGAATCTCCTTCACGACGCACTCGGCGCGCAGCTCGCAGTGTCCGCTGGCCAGGGCTGTGGGGATCACGGTGTTCTGCGTGCCGTTCTTGGCGTCAACTTCGCAGGCAAATCCCACGCACCAGCGGCAGCGCATGCAGGCCGCGCGCCCGTTGTAGGGCACCGAATTGCGCAGCATGGGAATGTCGAAGGGATGCAAGCCCAGCCGCTGGGCGGCGGGTTTCAGGATTGCGTGTTCGCGCCCGGGCGGGAGCGGTGGCATGGGCAACGGTTTCTTGCGCGGGGCGCGGAAAGGGTTGTCCGTATCGTCCCCCGAGACCCCGATTTCCCACTCCGCTTTCTCGTAGAACGGTTCGAGATCGGCGTAGCTGATGGGCCAATCGTCGAGAGTGCTGTTCGCGACGGGGCCGTAGGTGGAGCGCATGCGGAAGTCTTTTTCCATGTAACGCCACGCCATCGCGCCGTAGCTGGCCGTGCCGCCGCCCACGCAGGCGGCGTTGTTCCCGTAAACGCCGTCGCTCGGAAGCACCACTCGCTCGTGACCCTGGGGATCGACGAACACGCGGCGATAGCGCTCGTCGTCCGGACCGAAGCCGCAGCCCAGGACGGAAGTGCGCTGATTGCGCAGATCGTCTTTGCGGCAGTCGAAGGCGGTGTACCACTTGCCGCGCTCCAGCAGCACGACGCTCAAGCCCGCCTCCGCCAGTTCTTTCGCCACAATGCCGCCCCCGGCCCCCGCTCCCACCACCACCGCATTAACACGTTTCAAAGCCATATGAGAAAATCCTCAGACCCGACAGACCTGATGTTGCGCGGGGCTCACCCCGCTATATCCCTTCGCCCTTCCATGTGCGAAAGCTTCTGCGGTTCCCGCCACGCGCACTTGACAAAGCCCCTTCCGCCACCGCAAGCCGCGATAGCGGCGCTACCCTTTAGCCCATGGCGCTAGCCGTGGGTATGAGGAAGGGTCCCGAGGATGCCTCAGCCCCGGCAGGGGCGGCATCGGGGTGCCACTAGTCAAAAACATACTGAGGGTCGTACTCCACTCCGTGTTTCTTCAAAAATGCCAGGACTTCCTCTTGAAAGGTCACTTTGCGGTGATGCGCTTCCTGTTTCGAGATGTAGCTCTTCACCTGCTCCTCGTGCGATTTGCTGACGCTAAACGCCGCGTAACCGGTCTGCCAGCCGAAATAGCGGCGCTCCGGCCAGCGCTCCTTGACCCAGCGTGAAGAATTCGCCTTAACCTTTTCCATGACAGTAGAGATCGAAAGTGTTCGAGGTTGAACAAAGAGCATGTGGACGTGGTCTAGGGGGCCATTCACCAGTCGCGACTGACCGCCCAATTCCCGCAGCGTGCCCCCCAGATAGCGGAAGACTTCGTCGCGGATCTCGGCAGCGAGCCAGGGTTGGCGGTTCCTCGTACTAAATACCGCGTGGATCAGGATATTTGTATAAGTGTGGCCCATGGCAAATCCCTCTCCAACGGAGCCGATGTCGCCCCTAACGGGGCTTGAAGGAACCTGTTGGACGCCCCCTCCCCCCACGGCTTCGCCGTGGGCTACAGGAGCACGCCCGCTGCGCGGGCTGACTGCCGGCTAGGGGATTTAGGTTGGCCTCTCCTGTTTCGTCAAGTCGTAGTGTAACCGCCCGCGAATGGGCGGGTAAGGCAAGCCGACCATTTTCCAACTCGCTCGCCCGCGGTTTCCCCCGTGCCGGGGGTCGCCGTAATAGCCTTGCATCGTGTGGCCGAGGATGAGTGTAAAGAAGTCTTTGGAAGAGATTTCCTTCCAGGCTTCTCCCGTCGCCCCGCCCCGTTCCAGCTCCTTCAGTACTGCGTCCTGCTTTTCCGCGCTCAACTCGGTGAAGCGTTGTCCGTACATCTGCCGGCTCGTCTGGTCGATGCCTTGCAGGCCCTGGCGATAGTTCGAGCGAAAACGCTTGTACGGGCCCATGAGCTGAATATCAAGGAAGTTCACTACGCCCGCTTGCGACGCGCCGGGGTCTTGATCCCCAGGAATGAGGCGCTCGCAAATCGCGTCTGCCGTTTGCCTTTCCGCAAGGGTGAAAAAACGCCACGGGCTCTTCCCGTTTGTGCAGCACACCATGGATCCGGCGGCCGCGGCAGACGCCACCTGGATGAACTTCCGGCGTGTTACTCGGTTCATGGTAGATCCTTTCGTAAGGGCGTTCGCACCACTGAGGCACAGAGGCGCTGAGAGGGTTACAGTGAACAGCGCGTGCTCCCCACCCGCGATTAACCAGAGCAATCGAGGGTCCACTTCGGCCAAGGGAGAGGCAGTATAAAGCCTTTGCGCGAAAACGCAAGAGACACAAAGTCACTTGCGCCGCGCCCGCTCTGTGCGAGTATGATAAGGGAGGGAAAATGGAAACTGGAAAATGGAAAATGGAAACTGGAAAATAGAAACTGGGAATCGGAAATTGGAAACCGGAAATCAGAAAGCAGAAAGTAGAAATCCGAAGTCCAAATTAACGGGCTTCCGGCGCCATCAGTTTTTTGCTTTCTGCCTTCTGCTTTTCTCCGGTGCCGCTCAAGCCCAATATGAACCGGGCTTGACTCCTACAAACTTTCCCGCGCCTGAATTCCCAACCCCCGCCAACCCTGAGGCTGCCAGCTCCGGACAGCCGGTCCCACAGGCTCCCAGCCGGACTCAGCCCGGTATCGCGGGGAACCCTGGAGGCCCTACCGTCTCTCCTCCGGTCACTACGTTGCCTTCCGGCGATCTGGCGGCTAATCAATGGATTGACTCACGCCCCCTGACCATGGAGCAGCTTCGCGGCCAGGTCGTGCTCATCGACTTCTGGGAATACTCGTGCATCAACTGCATCCGCACCTTCGCGGAGAATAAGAAATTGTACGAGCGCTATCATAAGTACGGCTTCGAGATCGTCGGGGTGCATGATTACGAGTTTGATATCACCTCCCACTTCGAAAATATTCGAGCCGCGGTGAAGCGGTTTGAGTTGCCCTACCCGATTTTTGTGGACTCGACCTTCCAGCTCTGGCAGGCCTATCACAACCATTCCTGGCCCAGCCTTTTTCTGGTTGACGCCAGAGGGATCGTTCGTTATCACAAGGACGGCGAAGGCAGCGACGACGCGCTCGAACATACCGTCCAGAGCCTTCTCCTGGAAGCAAATTCGCGATTAAAGTTTCCTCCCGACTACACTATCGCGCCGGAGCCCGACGCTTTCGCCCCGTCCTGCGGGACGCCGACGCCGGAGATGTATGTGGGTGACTCGTCAGGCCGGGGAACTCTTAGCAATCCCGAGGGCTACCACGACGGCAAGACGATCCACTACGAGCTTCCGGCCAACCTCAATGACGGGCAGGCGGCTGTTTCAGGCCCGTGGGAAGCCGACAAGAACGGCATGAATTATCGCGGCAAAAAGAATAACGGCGAGGCAGGGCCCGATAAACTCGAAATGCGCTATCACGCGCGCGAAGTGTACGCCGTCATGAACGTGTCCCACGGCCATCCTTCTTCCGTGTATATTCAACAGGACGGCAAGGATTTGACCCCCTCCGATAAAGGCATGGACGTGAAGCTTGATCCGCAGGGCCATTCCTATATCGAAGTGCGCGAACCACGCATGTATTATCTGGTCGGGAACCCGGCCTTCGGCGCGCACGCCGTGACCTTGACGCCAACCAAGCCGGGGTTGACGGTCAACTCGTTCACCTTCGGAAACGACTGCCAGACGAAGTTTTCACACCTTTGAAGACAGGCAGTGGGCAGGTAGGCAGATCGGCAGGTGGCCGGGAACTGGGGAGAGAGCACTCGCATCGTGCGGGGAGTGCTTATGTTTAATGCGACAGGCAATCATCAATCCGCAATAGTCTGGAGTTCGCCGGGCAATACTCCCATCGCCAGCACCACGCCCCTCGCGATTTGACGAAGCCGGCTCGCGCGGATGGTCCGAAGTCGCGACCGTGACGGCGCCAGGCTTTCTTTCCTCACTGTAGTAATATTCTCGGCTTGCGCCTCGGAGGCCTCAGCCAAGCCGGACTCGCCCGGTTCCAACCTCACGTGCGTATCAAGTGCGCGCAATGTTGTGGAGAGCGGAACGACGAGCACCGTGCTGGCCCTCGGGTGCAGATTCCTTGCGTTGAGAGAAACGACCACCACGGGACGCGCGCTCTTATCGGAGGGATCAGAAGGCATTCGAACAAACCAGATTTCACCGCGGCGCGGTTGACAGGGTTGGTGGTTCGGCACGGGGCTCACTCCTCTTCAAAGGCAAGCGCTGACTCTCCCAGCCTGCCCCAGGCGCTGAGTTCTTCGCCCTCGTTCGCCCCTATCGAGTCGTAGTACTGGGCGGTATGCGCGTTCAAAGCTTCGAGTTCCGCGCGCGAATGGGCGTCGGCGAGAAGCCGTTCAATGTAGGCGCTCACGGACGAAGCCCCGCTTTGTCGACTGTGGGCCTTAAGGAAACGAACCTTGTCTTTGGAGAGCGAAACCGTAATTCGCTGCTTGCCGGGACTGGCGTTCGAGGTCTTGAAGCCGACTGCGCGGGTATTCGCCTTCTTACGAATCATATGCATGTTTCTCATACTAGACCATCGCCTGGCATCACGTCAAGAACCGCGCACCCCCGTCGTTGCGGACCCCGCGTTTTCCATGGGTTGACGGCCTATGAACGGCCGCTCTGTGCCTCAGTGCCTCTGTGGTTCAACCCCCCCAAAAGAAAAGGGGCCAAGACGGCTTGGCCCCTAAGTCTAGCTTGGTAATTTGTCAAAAGTCCTAGAACGACACGCGAGCGCCGAGTTGGATAATCCGGCGATACCCGTTGCCGATGGAGCCGTACTCGTTGCTGATCACACCGAAGCCGGCAGGGTTCTGGAGATCCAGGCCCGGGTCTGCCCACTGCATGTGATTCAAGGCGTTGAAGGCCTGCGCGAAAATCTGGACGCCTACACGCTCGGTGATTCGAGTGTCCTTGGTGATGCCGAGGTCCAGGTTCCAGCGCTTCTGGCCGCGCAGCGGGCCATAGTCGTAGCTGCGGCCGTCGATTCCGACGTAGTCATAGCGGAAGCTTTGATAGACCTGCTGCGGGTTGGAGTATAGGTTCATGCCGATCCCGCCGTTGGCTGGACTGCCGCTCGTCGCTACGCCGGTCGCAGTGTTGCCAAAAACTTGCGGGTGAGGGCTGTTGCCGTACTGCGTCACATTGGTAAGGGGCACCATGCCGGCGCACCACGGGTCGTAGCCGTTCCCCCACTCCTCGCAAGAACCGCTATAAGCCTCGATGGGCAAGCCGCTGGCCCAAGTGACGATCGGGTCAAGCGACCAGCCGCCGATGATCCGGCTGACCAGTCCGTTGGTGCTGGTCCAGCGATGGCCTTTGCCAAAGGGCAGCTCGTAGGTGCTGAGGAAGTTGACGACGAGCTTGCGGTCCCAAGGGTTCGGACCGTAATCCGTACGGAGATTCCAGGGATTCTCGACATTGGCCAGGGTGTATTCCTGGTTGAGCGAGAACTGGCCTAAGTCGTGGCCGTAGGTCGCGTTCCCGTTGAAGGTCAGACCGTGACCGGTGCGCTTGGTCACCGTGGCCACCAGGGCCTGGTAGTTCGCGAAACCGAGGCTCGTGTCGTTGTAGGTCCAACTATCCTGATTCATGAAGGGCACGGTGTTCTGGCCGAAGGTAAACGCACCGGCCGCATCCAAGTCAGCCCACAGATCCGTGAGGTCATCGATCGAGGTGCGGGAGGATTCCTTAGCAGCTACGGCAGCGGTGCAGCTCGAGTAGCCGCCGCAGTAACTGCTGCCCTTCAGCGCCGTTTCGAACCAGGGTTGCACGGGGGGATTAAAGTTGCCCGCCGCGGCCGGCACGGCGATGGCGTCCCAAGCTTTGGCGAGGGTCTGCCCGCCTTGCACCATCATCCAGGGAACGTCGTTAATGTCCACGCCCTGGAAGATGTGCTTGGCCCAGCGGCCCGTATAGCCGACCTCGACGATCATATTGCCCTTCAACTGGCGCTGGACGCTGAAGTCGATCTCGTCGCTGCTGCCCGGCCTGAACGCCGAGTCCATCGTGGCGCCGAGGGCTACCGACGGGGCGGTAATGCCCGGCTCGACGGGCGGCGTCAGGGTTGGCGCGATGGCCGGCAAGGGTGCGGTGTTGCCATCCACGCCGATGCGGAAGATGTTGGTCGGGTCGGTGCCGCCCGCGCCGCTGCACTGGCCCTGAATGTTGGCGCCGATGCAGGCGATGGGCTGGAGGAAGCCGTCACCCAGCACTGGCGTCGACACCAAGTTGATTCCCAGGCTGCGGTCGTAGAATCGGGAGTAGCCGCCACGGAACACGGTGGCCTTGTTCCCGAAAATCGTGTGCAGGATACCGCTGTCAAACGACGGGCTGTAGGCGATCCCAACGCGAGGGCTCAAACCTCCGTAAAAAGGCAGGTAAGGGTACTTATTCTGCCCGTTGATGCTCACGTCCCGTATGGGTGTGTAGCCAAACGCCGGATCGTAAATCATGCCGTTGTTCGCATAATTCAGTTTGTTGGCCAGGTAGGTTTCCGTGTTCAGGGGGGAATTGTTGGGGTCCACCATGATGTCCTGTTCGCCGTGCTGCTCGTAAGGGGGCATCTGGACGCCATAGTTAAGCCCGTAAGTGAGCGTGAGGTTGGGCTTGATGTGCCAGGAATCGTTGAAATACAAGCTGTAGGTCGGAACGAGGTCATAAGAGCTGGCAGGTGTTCCGAGAGCGTTGGGAGTCAGGTTTGCCCCAGTGCGGCTCACCACGACCGATGTCACGCCGATCATGCCCAGCGCGTTGGCGTAAAGGCCGTTCCAGGAACCGAGGTACGCGGCGGGCAGGCAGTTCGTGGAGGTTGCAGTGGCGCAAGGAATCGGCTGGTAATCGGCCGTCATGGCGGGATTATTGTCGTCGCTGGCCATCTGAGCGATGGGTTCCGGCAACCCGGTCACAACGTCGTCATAGCGGTCGAAATGCCACCACTGATGCATGTAGTCGCCGCCGAATTGGAAGTAGTGGTTGCCCTTGATCCAGCTCAGGGTGTCGCGGTAGTCAAAGTTGTGTTCGGCCCAGAGGCGCTGGCGAGCATCCTGCGTATCCATGTTAATAGGCGCAAACAGGCTTGCCATGTTGCCCGAACTTTGCTCGCCAAATTCAAGACCATCGGGGATACCCGAGATATACGGTATCCCGCCTACCCGGTTCCAACGCCAGTAATTTCGTGTGTAGCTGAAGTGGAGTTCGTTGGTCACGTTGGGGCTGATGTTTCCAGTCACGCCCGCCACGAAGTAACGCGGTTTCAGCGGAGTGCTGGAGGCCGAAGCGGGGTCGCCCAGTTTGTCACCCGGCAGCACGCCGCCCCAGTCGATCTGGCTGGTGTTGGGGTTGTTCTCGTTGAACCATCGGTAACTGATGAACCCCCGCCACTTCGATCCAAAGTCGTGGTCGAGGCGGCCCACAAAGAAGTTGTCGGTAAGGGGATACCTGATGTTAGCGATGTAACCGTAGTCATTCCCATTGGTCAGGTCACCGGCATGCAAGTCGTTGGGCTGAGGAACGTAGTTGTCCCAAATGTTTTGGACCACAGGGTTGAGCCCGATGCCGCGGGGGTCGCACGGCTCCCCGCCGTTGGCGCCGCAAGCCGTGGAAGTCTTCAGGTCATACTGCACCCGGTTCCCCGTTGCGTCCACGAATTGCAGGATCCCGGCTCGCAACGTGGCCGAAGGCACAATAATCTCCGTTGAGCTCGAGCGCGGGTAGCGGTTGCCTTCGTAATTGAAGTACAGGTAGGTCTTGCCGCCCCAAACGTTCGGGCTGATCGGGCCACCGATCGAGCCGCCGAAGCGGTTCGAGTGGGCGGTAGACTTCGGAATGGCTTGGAAGTTGTTGTACCAGTCGTTTGAGTTGAGCGCCCCGCCCTGGTAGAATTCGTAACCCGAACCGTGCCAGGTGTTGGTGCCGCGCTTGGTGGTGACGAGGATTTCAGCGCCGGAGGAGGCGTTGAAGTCAGCGGTCATGTTGTTGGTATTGACCTTGAATTCCTCGACGCTTTCCATCGGCATCGGAACTACGCCGTGGCCGCCGTTCACGTAGTTGTTGTCGCCCTCGAGACCGCTGGAGTTGTTCCCACCGTCGAGGTAGATGAGGTTCTGGTCGCTGGTGGCGCCGGCAACTTGGCCTGCCGTAGTGTTGCCCTCCGCGCCGTGGAAGTTCGGCGCGGTGGTGGGTGTGTAATAGAGCACCGAGGCCGCGTCGCGGTCGATCGACGGCAGCTCAACCAGGCTGGCGCCGGTCACGCTCGTGCTCATGGTGGAGTTCATGGTTTGCAGTTCAGCGCCGGGCGTCGAGGTAACCTCGACGGTCTGCGTGGACGTGCCCACTTCGAGCGTCAAGTTCAGCGTGAGCTGGCCGCCGATGACGAGTTCCTGATTCGCCACCTCCAGCTTTCGGAAGCCCTTCATCGTCACTGCGACGTCGTACATCCCGGGCTTGACGCTGCTGAAGGTGAAACGGCCCACTTGGTTACTGGGCTGGACCTGGTAAGATCCCGTGGAGCGGTCGGTAAGCTTCACTTCCGCACCCACAATAACGGCTCCGGACTGATCCGCCACGCTGCCGATAATCGTTCCGGTCCCGGTGACTTGTCCGAAAGCCAGAACTGGCGCCAGCGCTGCGACCGCCAGCGCGAACGAAAGCACTAGAAGAATCCTCACTCTACGCATTCGCCATACCCTCCTTAGCTGTACCTCCTGCGATTTGGCCAAGACGAATCCTGGCATGAGGCCGACGTGCCCCCACACGGCCGAGACTATGAAAATTATTTCGTTGGGAATTGCAACTGTGCGTGGCATTCCTCCGTTGCACGTAATCTTGCCCTCGTGCGCAACGTAGGCCGCCAGACCGTTGCGTTCGCGACTTACCTGAGTTTGAAAAAAACTCTAAGACTACCCGGGATCGACCGCTCTCTAATGTCTTGGAACTAGCTTTGTTCTGTTTGCGACTTCAGGAACCGGTCCCCCCCTGGGAGAGGAGGGATCAAGGGATGGTACTTTCGCAACTTCCCGAGCCTTCAGAATGGAGCAATCCGCATTCCAAATCGGAGAAGTTGTCCAACCCTATGATTTGACTAGCTAACGCTCGTCCATCCCCGCTACTGAACTCGCTGATTCATTCCAAAAAAAGTATGAATCTACGGAAAAATGGAGCCTCAGGAAATTTCTATCACCGTTATACGTTTCAGTGCTAGTCGAATCTCAGGACGGTTGATCTTGATACATCCGCTTAACACTTTTGTCAAGAAGAAAATGATGCGCCTGATCCGCCGATAAGTAGGTATGCCGCTTGTAGAGACAAGCCATGGCGGGCCCTGGGGGGTGGTTAACTCATAAGGTAATGGACAATTAAGCTATATGACTCTAAACTGCGCGCCCGGGTCAGGCACAACTGATAAGCTTCGCGAAAATCCGCCCGCTGTTTCCGCATTTTCCGCTTGACAAGCCCCGGCGCATGTGATAGCCTATAACGTTGGCCTTGTTGTGGACAGTTTGTCGCAGGCAGCTGCCGGACCCGCCGAGGCGCAAAAGACCACGGGTTGCTTCCGGCAAACCGGGGAAAGCAGGTTGCTGCGAAAAATGAAAAATAGTGGAAACGAAGCTAAGGAGTACTTGAAAACAAAGGACATCACTTTTTTCAATGCTGCGAATTTCGTGCGTTTTGCGCGCCAATTGACAGCAATTTGACCCCAAAACGTGCGCAACAGCCGCGTTTTGCAAAAACGAAGTCAAGACTCGCGGGCCGCGAAGCACCGCCCTGAAGGTGACAAATAGTCGGCTAGACGGGCCTCCCCCTTGCATCGATCCCGGCCGAAAGATCGGCCCTACAATTCCTCCTCCGCGGGCAAGCGCCTTCACCCCGTCCTTCCAGCGGCAGCGGATTCGCAGGGGACAATCTGGTCTAGCCTCAGGATTGGCTCATACGCTTTTTGGAATCGCTCTGCCTAACCGTACGCAAGCGTGCCTACCGCAGCAATTGCTCTTCCGCCTCGAGGTGAGCGCGCATTTCACGAATCATGCGGCTGCCGAGGGTCAAGAGCACGGTTGGGTCCTTGGAAAGGCCGTAGGAAATCATCTGCCGTTCGAATTTATCCAGGTCCACTCCAAAACGCTCGTGCTCGGCGCAGAGAGCCGCAATTTTTGCTGCCGCCTCAGCGCCGGACGCTAGGGCGGGGAAGAGTTCGGATTCCTCTTGCCGGCCATGTGTGGTCAGGACTGCCTTGAAGTATTCCAGCGACTCGCGCAAACAGGCGTCCGCCGCCTGGCGCTCGATGGCTGGGGCGCCATTGGTGGAAAGCCGCTGGAGCGCCGTTTCCCATTCTTGTAGCCTCGCGCGCACCTGAGCATGCTCGTCCATCCAGCGCTTCGCATCAATCGCCGTTTCCTTGGCAGGCGCCGCCAGCGCGACCCGGCAAGGCGTCTCTTCGGCGAGGTACCGAGCGGCGAGACCCCGTCGCTCCAGTGTAGCGGCCACTTCCCGGCGCGGTGGATAATCGTGAGTCGAAAATTGGCCGGGGAGATGCCGGCGCAAGTAGGCGCCCGGCAGCGTCTCGCAGTCCACGGTGAAGAGATCGCCGGCTGACACCAGCGAAATGTTGAGGTCGTAGCTCTCCCGAGTGTTGAAGAACAGGCGCGAGGTGGGAAAGGCCATATGGTAGGCGCTGACCACGAGGCGGAAGTCGTCGTCGGAGACGGTGAAGCGATTGGGCTTCTGCGAGGCAAGAACGCCCCGCGCCGGCTTTAGGCGCGGGATGCCCAGGGCGTGCGGTTCAATTCCGTAGGTGCGGCGCAAGTAGTTCCCATGCTCGATAACTGCCAAGGTGTCGTGGCGGAAATCGTAAAGCCCCAACAAGATGCCCATGCCAATCCTGGTAATGCCTGCGGCTATCACATGGTCCCAAAGGTCGAGGCGCGACTCGAAGGCGCGTTTCGGTGAGTTGCCATAGTGCCAGCGGTCGAAGTGGGGGCGATGATAGGTTTCTTGCCACTCGACCACCCAATCCAGTCCGGCCTCTCGCAAGCGCACGTAATCCTCTTGCTTGTAGACAGGGGAGCACAAAGCGACCATGCCGCCACCGAGGGCATCGAGCTTGCGGCGCGTGGCGGCGACATAGCGGGCCACCATTTCCGGGCCGAATTCAGGGTCGTCGGAGAGCACCAACTCGATTTGGCGGTGTCCCCAGGAGAGAATCAAGTCCAGTTGCTTGTCGAAGTCTTCCAGGCCCAGGCGCACCCGCTCGGCGATGGGATTGCTTTGGCGATAGCCGCAATAGAGGCATTCGTTCTGGCAGAAGCTGGTCAGGTAGACGGGGATGATGAATTCAACTGTCCTCCTCGCCCATTGCATTCGAATCCGATTTGCTGCCGCCTGAAGCTCGGCTCGACGGGCCTGATCGCGTGCTGCGGCGTAGAGCGAGGCTATGTCTTCAGCCTCGAGACCCCTCCCCTGGTCCGCGATGCGAATGATCTCCTGCGGCTGCCGTAGCGGCCCCGAGCTTGCCGCCAGGCGTTCGAGGCGGGTTTGCTGACTTACAAGAATCTCGCTAAATCCAGTCACGTTCCTTTGTCCTCCCATAGCTTAAGAAGAAGACCATTGGCCGTCCTTGAAACGGTGAGCAACAAGTATATCAATACGCCGAACCCCACTGAAAGAGCCGTCGCGAGGTTTTACGCGCTGTCATTGAGCCAATTTGTCCTTGTGCGGGTGACTTCGGATGCGAACTGAGCGCCAAATTGGCGGTGTTTTGCGCCCATCGCGACGAGCTCATTCCCGCACAAGTCGCTTGAATCGAGTTTGGATGGTATAATGCCCCTTTCCTTCGGAGGTTCTAATGTCATCTTATACTCTTCCTGATTTATCTCCTGAACAAATCTCCGCCCACCAACTTGCCGCACAGGAACTGGCCAAGTACTGCCAGGAATTTGCCCGCTGGCGCAAGACCAAACGGGGCAGGGCAGTCGTGGACAATCCCCTCGCATCCCGGCGCAGTGCCGAAGTGGCATCCGTGAAGAAGCCGGAGCTACCCTCGTCGTCTACCGCCGCATAGAGTCGTATAAGAAATTAGTGATTGAAAACTAGCGAGAGCGACTGAGGCGCAGTCGGGCGGCCTCACGCGTCCCGCGAACTCCCATTGGTGCAGGGCCATTGTTTCAGAGCTTCGGAGGCCTGTTCCGGCTCTGCCTGCCGCTTCCTGTGGTACCATGATTCGACTTTCAAAGCAGTCACTCATGGCCTGTGCAGCACTTCGAAACAACGTTAATAGTAACGCGGCGCGGGCGTCTTGCCGGCCAGGGCGGGCGCGTGCTGCCAGAGGCGGCCGGCAGGCTGCCCGTGCTACGGATTCTCAGAGTGGGAGGTGGTCATGCAGCGTCGAGGGTTTGTTGCCCAAGTTCTGGGAAGCGGAGTCGTTTGGCGCGCGAGGGCGGGAGGCATGGCCCGACCGCTCGCCGCGATTGGTCTGCCTGCGGAATGGGCGCGCGTGCCGGAAGTGGTGATTGAGCCTCCGCTTTCGGGCAAGCCCCATTCCGGCAAGGTCCTGGCTGCCATCCAACCCCATGCCGATGACATCCCGTTTTTTGCCGCGGGGACTGTGGCCAAACTCGTCGCGGAAGGCTACACAGGGCATCTGATCAGAACCTCCAATGACGAAAAGGCCGGCAGCGGCACAGTGGGGGAGATCATCCTGAATAACGAACGCGATAACGATGCGGTAGCCAAGGCGCTCGGACTTGAGAAGGTGTTTAGTCTCGAATACCGCAATCACGAAATGGATGGCATCGCGCGCGAGGAAATGCGCGAGCGCCTGATCTTTCTGATCCGGCTGCTGAAGATCGATACCGTAATCTGTTATGACCCTTGGGGCACCTACGAAGAGAATCCTGACCATTACGTCACCGCCCAAGTGGTGGAGTCGTCGTGTTGGATGGCGGGAATGGAGAAGGATTATCCGGAACACCTGGCGGCGGGGTTACAGCCGCATAGCGTGCGAGAGAAGTACTACTTTGCGCGCGGCCCACAACTGGTGAATAGGATCGTCGATATATCACCATGGATTAATAAGAAGGTGGAAGCTAACCTCGCCAACAAGACTCAAGGGGCTGCGGGAGTTAATGGCGCCAGATTGCGATCCCGCCTGGCCGCTCAAAAACTCCGCCTTCCCATTCTCGGTGATAACGACGAGGCTGCGAATCGCGAGTATATCAAGCACTTCGTTCTTGATCAGGATTCCAGGTTTCTCCGGGGTGTGCCCTCGGACCGGGAAGTCGGCCGCTCCTATGGCCTCGAGTGGGCGGAGGCGTTCCACTACATCGGACCCGTCGAGTCGATGCTCGACCACTATATCGCAGAGCACGCTGTGCCGCTCTAGCGCTGTTTGGCAAATCTCCGGGATTGGAAGTATTATGCAGAGCGCTCGTAGGACAGCCACTCTTGGCTGTCCGGCAAAGGCACAGGCAAGAGTGCCTGTGCTACTTGAGTTAAGGAATCGCGACGAGTGAAGGGAGGAATCATGGAAACACTAAAAGTCTCTCGGAGAGATTTTAACAAAACGGCGGCAATGGCCGCCGCGAGTCTGGCGCTGTCGGCGGGGCCGGTGGTGCGCAATGTGCTAGGCGCCAACGAGCGTGTCGGCATCGGGCTGATCGGAGCGGGAGGAATGGGCCAGGCGGACTTGCGTGATTTCTTGCATACGGGCCAAGTCGACTGTGTGGCGATTGCCGATCCCTATCAGCCCCATCTGGATGACGCGGCGACGATGGTCCCTGGCGAGGTGAAAACCTACAAAGATTTCCGTCGGGTTCTTGATCACAAAGAGATCGACGCGGTGATTGTGGCCACTCCCGACCATTGGCACGCTATTCCCATGATCGCTGCTTGTGAGGCTGGGAAAGACGTGTACCAGGAAAAGCCTCTGTCTCACACTTTATTCGAAGGGCGCAAGATGGTGGAAGCGGCGAGGAAGCACAATCGCATTGTGCAAGTGGGGACTCAGCAACGTTCGGGCGAGCACTTTCAGAAGGCCGTGGAACTGGTGCGCAGCGGCAAGATCGGAAAGGTAACGCTGGCCGAGACTTGGATTCACGGCAACCAGTACCCGGAAGGAATCGGCAACCCGCCGGACAGCGATCCTCCCTCCTGGTTCGACTGGGACTGGTGGCTGGGCCCAGCGCCCAAGCGTCCCTACAATCGCAATCGCGGGATTTACAACTTCCGGTGGTTCTGGGATTACTCGGGCGGGATTCTGACGGACTGGGGTACTCACCTCATCGACATCGTACACTGGGCGATGGGAGTTGAGGCGCCGAAGACGATCGTAGCGACGGGCGGGAAATACGTTCTCGACGACAATCGCGAGACGCCGGATACGCTTGAGGTTGTGTACCAGTATCCCGCGTCGGCCATGAGCGGAAAGGAATGTGTGGTCCGGTTTTCCAATCGTGTCGCCAACGACCGTGGTCCGGACGGCCACTCTTACGGGATTCAGTTGTACGGGACCGACGGGACTTTGTTTATTGACCGTGGAGGCTACACTCTGTGGCCGGAAGCGTCGCGACTCGGCCCGGAGCGATTCAACTCGGAACACGTGATCAGTTCCGAGGGGTCCGCTCAACACTACCCTCATGTGCTGAATTTTCTGGATTGCCTCAAGTCGCGGCAGAAGCCGAATTCCGATGTGGAAACGATGCACCGTTCGACGAGCGCTGGCCTGCTGGGCGTGATTGCCTACAGGCTCGGGCGCAAGCTCACCTGGGACGCAGAGCAAGAGCAATTTCCCGGCGATGCGGAAGCTAACAAATTGTTGACGAAGGAATATCGGAAGCCTTGGGCGGTCGCATGACGGCAAGATCCCGATGCCACCGCGGGGCCTGGTTTTACTGGTGTGAGGCAGTCTTCACCAACTACTACTCAACCTCATTTCGAGGGAGCGAGTGGAGAGGACAAATGCTTCAAAAATGCCAAAAAAGGTCTTGACAAGGTTTCGCTGGTCATAGTACCTTAGAGGCGAAATCGAAAAGATTGGAAAAACACACGATGGGTTAGGGAGCCGACGAGCAACCCGGCCCACAAAAAAGGAGAACCAATAATGTTGAGCAGGAATTGCATCGCGCGTTTTTCGCTGTACCTGACCCTCCTGGGATTGATCGCTGTGGCGCCGGTGTTTGCGGGATCGGCGGTCGTCGGATCGGTGGCGGGCACCTTGAACGCAACAGTGGGCGGCCAGACTCTTCTTCCTAACACAACTCTCTTCAGTGGTGACAGCCTCCAAGTGAAAGACGGAGTGGCCGTGGTAGCCCTGGGGAATGCGAGCCGCATGGTATTCGGCCGTGACACCGTGGCCTCGTTCCTGCGGGATTCCGATGAGGTAACAGTACTGCTGGGCCAAGGCAACGTTTCCGTCTTCCACGATGTTTCCGGGACTCCGGTTCGGATGAAGATCGGCGACGTCTCCGTGGTTCCAGTTTCCGGTTTCAAGACTCTGGGTGAAGTGGCCATGCTGAATGGCACGGTCATCGTCACCGCGAAGGATGGTGCGTTGCGCGTCGACCAGGGCAACGGCAAAGTGGTCAACGTTGCGAAGGGCAAGACGCTGACGGTAACTCCGCAGATGAAGGCGCCCCAAGGCGGCGGATCAGCGGGGCGATGCTGCGGTGGTGGCAGCGGAGGTTATTGGCCGATCATAGCCACGGCGGCCGCAGGAACCGCAGCGGTGTTGGCAGGGGTAGCAGTGTCCCGCGCAGGGAACGCAAACACCAATGCGACTGCTGCGGCTTCGGCAGCGGCAGCGGCGGCAGCGGCAGCAGCAGCAGCGACTTCCACGGCGGCGGCAGCTGAGTCAGCAGCTTCGACAGCGGCAGCGGCGGCGAATGCGGTAGGTTGCGCATTGAACGTACTTGCGAACCAGGCAGGCGATTTAAGTCCCTACGTGCCTCCGGCAGGCGAGAGCTGCCCATACGTTCCTCCTTCAGGCTCTTAAGCCGCAGGGTTTACTACAGTTCGTGAACAAAGGGCGGAGCTGGTCAAGGCACCAGCCCCGCCCTTACCTTTTTTCAGGGCCCCCCCGTCTACTCGGTACGAACCATAGCTACTTTTTCCGTTGAGCCTCAAGTTGTGCAGCGGGAACTGAAACGCGCTGGACGTGCAGCTTGTCGTCGACCCAAAGATCGACGTGGGTGACGTCGGTGGTAATGAGGAGATGCCGCAAACCGGTTTCCCCCGCGCCATCCGGTGTTGTAGCGACTCCCAGGTCTTCCACGGTCATGAGGCTGGGCAGTGCCTCCTGTGGAACAAAAACGCGAAGAGTCTGTTTCCCACCTCCCATCGCCTGAAGGCGAGCCGCAATCAACTGGAAATGATGAATGACGTTGTCGTCCAGAACTACCACGTCAGGTGTGAGGTCGAAGTCCCGGTCATCTTCGTTGCCGTTGATGGTATGGTAGCGAACTTTGGCAGGTCTGGTGCGAAAGTCAACCTCCAGCCGCGACGACTGCGGGCCGTGTAGTCTCCACGTATAAGTCAGCGGGCGGAGTTGGGAGTCGGCGACCAGGTCAGGGAAGCTTTGTTCGCTCACCGTCTTTCCGTTCTTCTCCAAGTTGAGGCGAATTTCGCCGCGCGCCTCGATCCTGCCGGGCGAGGAGTGGATTCTGAAGGTCTCGCTGCCGATGGGACGTCCCGCCATAGAGATCACAAAGACGCCTTGATCCTCCACGTTCACGGGTGTCGGGCTGTCCGCCGCCTCTTGCGGCCAGCCTCCCAGGTGGCCGGCAAACATCGCGGCCAGAAGTTGCGACAGCAGAATCAGTGAAGTACTGTGGGCTAGTAAGGCGGCACCGCGGGTTCTTTTCAATCTGCTTCCCTCTGCTCCTCCCCCTCAAGGCGAAGAAGCGGCTTAATCCGTTCCGCTTAGAAGCTCCCCAGGCGTAGAATTCGCTCGGTGACTTCCTGTGCGCTCCGGCCTTCCGTGGAGACTCTGAATTCCGCCAGGCGATAGTACGGAAGCCGGAGATCGAGCAGACGCTGCAAAGATTCGGGATCCCGGAACAGCGGGCGGGTCACCATGCCCGAGCACCGCTCGAGCAGGATCTCCATCGGGCAATCCAGCCAGATGGTGGTTCCGCCCGTATCGCGAAGCAGTTCGACATTGGCCTCGTTCGCGAACGTCCCGCCACCCAGTGCGATCACGGCGGGCTCGCTTTTCAACACCTCGGTCAAGGCAGCGCGTTCCAGTTGGCGAAAGAAGGCCTCGCCTGATCTTTCAAATATCTCCCGAATGCTCACGCCTTGTCCGGCTTCGATGACCGTGTCGAGGTCGATGAAAGGCCAGTCCAGTTTCTTGGAAAGGAGTTCTCCGACAGTTGATTTACCACTGCCCATGAATCCGAGCAGATAAACCTGTTTGCGCCGGCGGCGGATCATTGTTCGAGGGAATTATAACAGAGTCGAAAGTTCAGAGTCGAAAGTCGAAAGTGCAGAGTCCAAAGTCGAGAAATGAACGACGGGAAGCGAAGCAGTTGAGAGGTCGGCGAGTCGAAGGGACGGACGGTCAAGGTGTAACGAATCGAGAAATTGCGCAGTCGGGAAACAACGGATTCGTGGCTCTTAACCTTCGACTCTCGACTTTCGACTCCCTTCCGCTATCGTTGCCGAATCCGGATTGTCCCGCTGAAGGACTTCAAGCTCACCGTCGCTTTGCCGGTCAGGTGAGTGCCAAAGAGGCTATTGGCGGAGGACAGCGGGGTAGCGGGCTGGTGCCGGATGGTGATGGGCATTGCGTTCTCCAGCTTGCCCCGATCTGTTTTGGCATTGAGTTCGAAAGACGCCGAGGGCGGGCAAATTATATCCATATCGCCGCTGTATTCGGAAAGTGAGTAGTCGCCGCCATCCGGAAAATCTCCCTCAAAGAGAATTCTCCCGGAGGTTGTGGTGGCGCGGAGCTTGGAGGTTGCCGGAGAGACAAAATGCAGGTCTCCTGTGATTGAATACGCCTCCACGCGTCCTGCGGCGCGGATCACCTCGATGTTCCCCCCGATCGAGCGCACGAAGAGGTGGCCGGTGAAATCGGACACAACAATGGCTCCAGCCACTGTCTCCACGGTTGCATCGTCGCCTTGAAGCTTCTCAATCTTCACGCTTCCTTGTGTATCGCGGATTTCAAGATCGGTCCCCATCGGGACGTCCAAGCTGTAGTCGGCCGTCTGATCTTTTCCGGATACCAAGGGATCCAAGATGTGCGTGGAGAAGTGAACTTTGTCGGCGGGTCCGCCGGGTGGGATGACCTCGCTGTCCACTTCCACACGCGGTGACACGACTGAACACACAATGTGCACCTGCTGCCTGTCCCACCCTCTGACAAGAATCTGCCCGCGCGCATTCGAGATCGTAACGCGAGGATTGGGTGCCGCTTCAAAGGTCTTCTCAACCCGGTTGCCTTCGGCGGCAACTAACAGGCCCGGCAGTGCCACCGAGCAGAGAAATATCCCAACGCCATAAGGGAAAGCCGTTGTTTTTATTGTTTTTTGTTGATGACGATCAGCCACTGTCAAGTCCCCCCTAGGCTGGCCTAACGGCCTTCATCAAATTCCAAGGCTGAAGATAATACCTCAGCTTTTTGGGAATACGCTGCAAACAAATATTCATGAGCCAGCGAATTGCCGGGCTCACGTTGCAACGAATCATTGCATTCCCGAATTGAAACATCAAGCGAACTCAAGCTATTCTCGTAGGTCGCCTTGACATCGGGCGCGAGCGATCCCTCCCGCGCTTTAAAGGCTTCCTCCAACTCGCGGACCACCTGTTCCAGGCCGGTCCCGCCGCTTACGAAGGACATGGATCGTACCGCGGCAGGCTGGCCCTCCAGGGCGGCGAGGGAAGCGGAGGCTTCCAGTTGCGGATAATTCCGGGGCGCCGTCATCCAGCAGCCGAGAGCCAGCATGCAGGCAAAGGCCGCCACAGGAACCGGACGGCGAAGTAAATCCAGTTGCCAGAGCCAATTCCACACGCCTTCCTTTTCGGCGAACGCTCCCTCCGCCGACAGTCGAGCCCGCACATTTGCCCATACCGCCGGAGAGGGTTCCTCAAGCGGAAGTTCGCCGGCCGCCGTCCGCAGCGCCAGCAAATCCTCAGACACAACCTTGCAGAATACGCACTCGCGAAGGTGAGCCAGCACAAAGGGCCTGACTTCGCCTTCCATGTAGGCTTCCAGTTCCAGCTCAAAGCGATCGCACTCTGCGGTCCTATGGCGTCGAATTTCATCCATCTCGGTATTACCTTTCGGTCGGGGCTTGGTCGGAAGTTACAGGCTCATCCGGAGTCGCCAGCCCCTCGTTCTGGCGCAACCAATCGCGCAGTTTCATTCGCGCTTTGTGAAGCTGAGATTTGGAATTACCGACAGAACATTTCATGATTTCGGCAATTTCGTTGTGCTCGTAACCCTCGACATCGTGCAAAACAAACACCGTCCGATATCCTGGTGGAAGTTCGGCAATAGCACGCGTCAGGCTGATGCGATCCACAGACCCCATCAGCCTCCGGTCATAGTCGCCGTAATCGCGCTTGACGGGCTCGTCCTGACTGGAGTCAACCTCGTCGAGCGAAACTTGTTGCAGTCCCCTCTTTCTCAAATGCATCAGCACGACGTTGACAGCCAGCCGGTGCAGCCAGGTGGAAAAAGCGGACTCACCGCGAAAGGTTGAAATTTTACGAAAAAGCTGCAGGAAGGCTTCCTGTGCTAAGTCCTCCGCTTCCGCGGTATTTCCGGTCATCCTCAAGCAGAGCGAGTAAACTCGGCGCTTGTGCATCTCGAAGAGCGCGGCAAACGCTTCCTCGTCTCCGCGCTGCGCGCGCGCAACCAGTTGAGTCTCGGAAGCGGCCTTGGGAGCCGCCGTCTTCTGTTGGCTCAAGGAATATCACTTCCAGCCGCATCCAGACTCGAATGGTGAGATGCGGTGGCCCA
>Ga0326727_10008030_pt1 | contig 27192 bp, 11 predicted proteins | sample MB2enrmetagenome_FD_207643 | JGI IMG/M metagenome (GOLD analysis project Ga0326727, IMG submission 207643) | Lab enriched peat soil microbial communities from McLean, Ithaca, NY, United States - MB29MY | ecosystem: Environmental > Terrestrial > Soil > Wetlands > Peat | place: USA: New York...
GAACAACGTGCTCCAGCAGCCGATGGGAAATTGGTCGCCCATGCTCAATCCGAACACCGGACTGAAACTCGACCTCTCCTTTGAACTCTTCAACTCGACCAACATCCCAACCACCAATTGTTGCTACACGACCAATACCGAGAAGTGGCTCCAGCCGCCCAACTTCAACGGTGTTGACGTGCAAGACAGCCAGGGCATTGTTTTGGCGGATGACTTTCTTTGCACCAATACTGCGTGGATCACTGACATTTATCTATGGGGCTCGTGGTGGGAGGATCAGGCGGGCCCGATACAGAATTTCCATATCTTCATCTACAGCGATGTGCCGGTCGGCAGCCCGAGCAACACCCTCGGTTACAGCTATCCCGGAAATTTGCTCTGGCATGAAACCTTTCCAGCCGGCCAGTTCTGTTCCAACGCCCTCCCCGCGGGGCAGGAGTACTTTTTAAATCCCAGCAACATCATGTACCTGCCTGAGACGATCCCGTGGCAGTTCTGCTTTGAGCCGACCAACCCTTATCAGCAGACTGGAAGTCCTTCAAATGCAATTGTTTATTGGCTGGTGGTTTCTGCGGGAGGCATTCCGCAGACCAATGTTTTCGGCTGGAAAACCTCCACCACCAATTGGAACGACCCCGCAGTGTGGTGCAGTTGGAACAGCGCGACCGGGCAGCCAATGGGAAATTGGACGCCCATTCCCAACCCCTTCACCGAAGCGCCCCTGGACCTATCCTTTGAACTCTTCAACTCGACCAATTGCCTGATTTCATACACCTGCTCCCCGGACAAGCAGGTCCAATGCGGCAGCAGTTGGACCTTCGACCCGCCGGTGGTGGGGATTGACTCTAACTGTTGCCCGACGGCGCCTCCGACCGTGACGACTAACGTCGCCGTCACAAACGGCGACTGTCCGCAGATCGCCACGGAATCTTGGATCATCACCGACTGCCTGGGGCACAGCGTTGTCTGCACTCAAAACGTGACGATCTTGGACACCACGCCGCCGACCATGCTCTGTCCGGGCAACATTATCACCAACATTTGCACCAGCAACGTGCAGGTGACCTGGACTGCTTTCGCCTGGGCCTGTAACAGCACGAACATCCCGGTGACGTCCACGCCGCCCTCGGGCAGCTTTTTCAACGCGGACACCACCAACACGGTGACTAACACCGCGGTGGATCTCTGCGGCAACACCAACACCTGTTTCTTCACAATCGCAGTCACCCGCCCCGTGCTGGGACCTCTCACCTACACCAGGGCTGCCACCACCGTCACGCTTATCTATGCCAACGGCATATTGCAGTCCTGCACCAACCTGAACCCGCCCGCCGTTTGGGTGGACGTGCCGGGGGCGTCGCCGCCATCATTTACCACGAACTTCACCAGTCTGGAGCAATTCTTCCGCCTGCGGTGCGAATCGCCGTAGCCGGACGCGACAGGCTGCAAGCATGGGTCATGCAAGGAAGGTTCCTTGCATGACCATTTTTTTAACCGGCTGAAATGCAACTCCATCGGGGGAGGGGCTTCAGCTTCACTGAGTACCCACGGCGCGACGAGTCGGCGCGACAAGAGGCTGAAGACCGAAGTTTCGATTGTGTTCACGTGCCTTGCTCACAACATGTTATGACTATTCAATTGAAAAAACCGGGGAAATTTCACGGTTCTTTATTCTTGAGAAATTTAAAAAACATTACAATTTGCAAGGTTTCGAAGACGGACTTCAGGCCGATTGTCGAAAAGCCGACACTTTACCATTGATGGGAACTGCGGAATGGGGTACTGTGGTTGCACACTGTTCGGCGCGCGAGTTATGCCGCGTGCTTTCAGCCAATGAAAAATGCCGCCATATTGGCTTTTGTCGCCGCCCTGTCGGGCGGGCTGACAGCGTTGTTGGCCGCTTTCCGGGAACGCCGATCGATTCCAAAATGGTCCTTTGTGGCCGGCATGACCTTGCTGGCGTTGGAAAGCATTTTCTCCGGACTCTCGGCCCTTACGGATCAGGGGAGCGAGGCAATTAGATACTGGCAGCAGTGGAGGTTGGTGGCCATGTCGTTTTTGCCCGGGACGTGGCTTTTGTTCAGCTTCAGCTTCGCCCGCGGCAACGCCGGGGAGTTTTTGTTCAAATGGCGCTTTATGCTGGCCGCGGCGTTTGTCGTGCCCGCGGCCATCGCGTGGTTTTTTTATCACGGTTTGATTGGGATTGATTACTCGAGCATCGTGCCGGATTTAAGGTTGTTGCATCTGTCGATGGCGGGGCTGGTTTTGTCCGCTTTATTCCTGATCGCCGCCGTGCTGGTGTTGATGAACTTGGAACGGACTTTCCGCGCTTCCGTCGGAACGATGAGGTGGCGGATTAAATTCATGATCCTGGGGTTGGGCGTTTTATTTGCCGTGCGGGTTTATACCAGCAGCCAGGCGCTGTTGTGGCCGGGACGCGGTCTTGTCGAATCGCTCCTGACGCTGGATTCCATCGGGCTGCTTCTGGGATGCCTCATGCTTTTCCGGTCGCTTTTGCGCAGGCCGATGGACGTGGCGGTCTATCCGCCATTTGGCTTGCTGCAGAATTCGTTGATCGTGCTGCTGGCGGGGATTTACCTCATGGTCGTCGGGGTGTTTGCCAAATTCGTCGAGTGGATTGGGGTGGACACGAGTTTTCAAGCCAAGACGTTCATTATCATGGTTGTTCTGGTCGGATTAACCATTGTGGGGCTGTCGGACCGCGTGCGGCTGCACACGCGGCGGTTTTTCAGCCGTTATTTGCAACGGCCTCTTTACGATTACCGCACCGTCTGGAGAAGCTTCACTGAAGCGACCGCCTCCCGCGTCACGCAGCAGGAGCTTTGTGAAGCCGCAGCCAAGGAGATCGCCGAAATATTTCAAGCCCTCTCCGTCACCATCTGGCTGGTGGACGAGAAGAGGGAGAATCTTTTCTTCGCCGCCTCGACTTCCTTGTTGCCTGCGGCGGGGAAGGAATTGGGGCCGCAAAAGGAACAAGCCATGGCGATCATCCGGGCGATGCAGGATCATGCCGAGCCGAAGGATATTGAATCTTCCAAGGAAGATTGGGCCGTCGCGCTCCGGCGCTGTCACCCCCCGCAGTTCCGCACGGGAGGCGGCCGGGTTTGCGTGCCGATGAAAGCGGGGCGGCAGTTGATGGGAGTGATCACTTTGGGGGACCGCGTGGGCGGCATTTTCTTTTCCCTCCAGGATTTCGATCTTCTCAAATGCGTGGGCGACCAGGTGGCCGCCGGGTTGCTCAATGCCCAGCTTTCGCAGAAGCTTTTGCAAACCAAGGAACTGGAGGCCTTTCAGACGATGTCGGCCTTTTTTGTGCATGACTTGAAGAACACGGCCTCGACCCTGAACTTGATGTTGCAGAATTTGCCGGTGCATTTTGACAACCCGGCCTTCCGGGAGGACGCTTTGCGCGGCGTGGCCAAGACTTGCGAGCACATCAATCATCTCATTGGCCGCTTGAGCCTTCTTCGCCATGACTTGCACATTCGACCGGCCGAAATGGATTTGAATGACGTTATATCCAGAGTTCTGGCGAGCTGGAACGGCGCCACGGGAGTCACCCTGGTCAAGAATCTTCGTCCGTGCCCCAAATTGCTCCTGGATCAGGAGCAATTCCTCAAAGTGGTGACCAATCTGGTGCTCAACGCCACGGAAGCCGTGTCCCAGGGCGGGCAAGTCGTTGTTGAAACCAGCCAGAACAATGGCTGGGCCGTCCTGACCGTTTCCGACAATGGCTGCGGCATGGAACCGGAATTTCTCCACCACGCCTTGTTCCGCCCTTTCCAAACCACCAAGAAGGATGGTTTGGGCATCGGCATGTTTCAGAGCAAAATGATCGTTGAAGCCCACGGCGGCAGAATCGAGGTTGAAAGCGAATTGAAAAAAGGCACGACTTTCCGCGTGCTCCTGCCCGTGCAAAAACAATTAAAATGAACCCCAAATTGCTTGTTGTTGAAGACGACCCGGAAATCCGCACACAAATGAAGTGGGCGCTGGCCGGGGAGTATGACATTGTTCTGGCGGAAGATCGCGCCAGCGCCATCGAAACTTTTCAGACGGTCCGGCCTCTGGTCGTTTTGCTGGATTTGGGCCTGCCGCCTCATCCGGGCGATCCGGACGAAGGCCTGGCCACCTTGTCCGAGTTGCTGGTGTTGGAGAGGCTGGCCAAGATCGTCATCATCACCGGCCAGGGGGAAAAGGCCATCGCGTTGCAGGCCATTGGCGCCGGCGCCTACGATTTTATGGTCAAACCGGTGGATACGGAGGAACTCAAACTTCTCGTGCGCCGTGGTTTCCATGTGGCCAGTCTCGAAGTTGAGTACCGTCAAATGCAACAATTGCTCGGTGGCAATGCCTTCGCGGGGATGATGGGCGCCAGCCCGGCCATCCGCGCCGTGTTTGATTCCATCCGCAAGGTCGCGACCACCGAGGCGCCCGTCCTTCTTTTGGGCGAGAGCGGAACAGGAAAGGAAATGGCGGCCCGGGCCATTCATGACAGCAGCGCCCGAAAGGATGGCCCCTTTATCGCCATCAATTGCAGCGCCATTCCGGAAACGCTCCTGGAAAGCGAATTATTCGGACATGAAAAGGGATCCTTTACAGGCGCCCATGCCCAGCGCAAAGGCCGTTTCGAGATGGCCAACGGCGGAACGCTTTTCCTGGATGAAATCGGCGAAATCCCCCTGGGCCTGCAAGTCAAGCTGCTCCGCTTTCTCCAGGAACAATGCATTGAACGGGTCGGGGGCAGACAGCCCATCCAGATTGACACCCGGATCATCACCGCGACCAATTCCGATCTGAAAAAAGGCATGATGGAGGGAACGTTCCGGGAGGATTTGTATTACCGCCTGGCCGTGGTGCAGGTGGTGCTGCCGCCTCTGCGCGAGCGCGAGGGCGACATCCGCCTGCTGGGCCAGTATTTCCTGCAACGTTTTGGCGCGCAGGCCAACAAGACCGGTTTGGCTTTTGATCAGGAGGCCCTTCGAACGTTGGACCGTCATCCCTGGCCCGGCAACGTCCGCCAATTGGAAAATTGCGTTCGCCGCGCCGTGATCATGTGCGAGGGAAAACGCCTCACGGTTCGAGACCTTGAATTGGCCCCCGCCAGCCCGGGAATCCCCACCAACCTGAAAGATGCCCGGGAAAATCTGGAGCGCGACATGATCCAAAACGCCTTGCGCAAGCACTCCGGCAAAATCGCGCCCGCCGCCTCCGATTTGGGGGTCAGCCGGCCCACTCTTTACGATTTGATGGATAAACTTGGCATTGCCAAGGAGTAGCGTTCAAACTGTAATTTTGTAAGGATTTCTGACACTTCTTCATTTTGTTTTCGCGGTATTTTTGCAAGCGGTTGATTTCGAGTGGCTTGCATAATTCAAAACATTAATGAATATTCTGATTTCTTCTTATCCATGTCGATGGTGTTTACACTTCCGGCTTTCTGCATTCGGTTTCCACGAGTCACAATATATTGTGCAACAATGCTTTACATCAAAATGCTGATTTGTTCAATCTTGGCATATTTCCGGCTGTCAATGGCCCGTTGCCGATTGTGTTCGGCAATCTTAGTGAAGGCCTAACAGTAGTTTGACATCAAAAAATATGAAGAGACACATAATGAAACAAATTCTGAACGGGGCAATTCTGATTACGCTCCTTGCGGCCGCCACTCAAAATGCACATGCAATTGCTATTGTGCCCGATGCGGGATCAACGTCCCTGCTTCTGGTGCTTGCGTGCGCTGGTTTGACTGTGGTCCGCCGATTCAAGCGCTAAAGCAGCACTGCTGCGCTTTACGATCCCTGGCTGCGGGTTTTGAGCCGTAGCCAGGTTTTTCTTTTTCAAGATTCCTTTCGCCGCGCGGTGACCATGTGCAAAGGAAAAACGCCTCACGGTCTACTGGAGTTGTTTGAGAAGTTTCAGATGTAATCAATTCCGACAATTGGACCGCAATTTGCAAGTAATTGCACATCAGCAGCTTGTGATTGTTGTTTTATGCCGGGCCTCAATTATTTTGTCGAATATGCTTACACTTTCGCCTTGGTGGCAAAATGGCCGGAGGATTTTGATTAATTTACAAGTCTCTATCTTCCAACATGTTACGCGGGGCATGATTGACAGGCGAAATCTTGGCCTCGTTCTTGCTGGTAGTCTGGCATGGCTCCTAGTGGAGCTTTGTGGGAACCAATAAGAACAAAAAACATTAGAGCAAAATCGGCAAAAATTCAACAAGAAGCTAATATGAAACAATTAATACTGATAAGCGGTGTCTTGGCGGCGTTTTTAACTGCAGGCGTGCAAGCCTACGCTAATAATGATCCAGCATTTACGAACTCTAATCCTAACATAGATGCTTCCATCGCGAGCGGACCCTATGATGGTTCGTTCTCGGACTCCACCTTCAAAAGTGGCTCCATCACTTTCAATAACAGCCAATATACCATTACCGGCGGAACGATGTCCTTGACGACTGAGCACGTGCCAAACGGTGATTCGGTTGAGTTGACAATCGGTTCTGGTACTGGGTCCACTTCAATCCAGTATGGCAATGGCAGTAGCCCCGAAACATTCACTTTCACCCTGGACACGGAGCAGTACGATTACATCCAAAGCGAGGATGGCTCTTTCTCTTATACCGTCACACTTGACTGCACATTGGACAGCGACAAATTGATTGTGAATACCAGTCAGTCCACAGGTACTGTGCCTGATGGCGGTTCCACAGTGATGCTTCTCGGTGGAGCTCTGGCAACTCTTGGCTTGATGAAACGCAAGATCGCTTAGTTCGTTGGATTGCCATATTTTGCGCAAGCGTCCCGAAGCCGCGGGAAAGGCCCGGGACGTTTGTTTTTGTGCTCCTTGCGGCGGCAGGAACCGCATCCAGCGGCCGTTTTGAAATTGTGGCTTTCGGATTTCCCTTTCCGGCGTGTAAAAGAGTGAGAATCCGCCGCTTGGCGCGCGCCGCCAGTCCAAACGGTTCTAGCAGCTTGCATGGCGGAGGCGTTGACTTCCCGGGCAAATTATGTCGCTATTGGAGGCTTCGCTATGCGCAAGGGACGCAAAGTTGAATTTTCATGAAAATGAACCATTCCCGCGTCGTCTCTGAAGTGCGGCACGGCGTGGTTGCCATTGTCCTCGCCTCGGCGCTGGGATGCGGGTTTGTCTCCCGCGCCGGCGCTCAAGCCATGAAGACGCTGACCGGACACGTGCCGCCTGCGGTGGCCGGCCTGACGGCTGCAGGCCGTCTTGCGGCGGAAACGGGAATGCGCCTGAGCATCGGCCTGCCGTTGCACAACCGCGAGGCCTTGACCAACCTGCTCCAAGATCTTTATGACCCAGCCAGTGCGTCCTTCCGACAGTTCCTCACGGTGGACGATTTCACGAAACGCTTCTGCCCGACGGAGGAGGATTACCGGAAAGTGATTGATTTCGCCCAGTCGAGCGGCCTGAAGGCCAGGGTCAAACATCCCAATCGCATGCTGGTGGAGGTGACCGGGCGGACGGCGGATGTGGAGAAAGCGTTCCATGTGACGTTGCGGGAATACCAGCATCCGACCGAAGACCGGACATTTTTTGCGCCGGACAGGGAACCGTCGGTGGATGCTGCGCTGCCGATTTTGCACATCAGCGGAATGGACAACTACGTGAAACCGCGGGCCTTGAGCCACCTCAGGGCGGCGGGGGCGGCCAGTCCGGCTTCCGGTTCCGGGCCGGGAGGCAATTATGCGGGCAACGACTTTCGGGCGGCCTACGTTCCCGGCACGACGTTGACGGGGGCGGGGCAGTCGGTCGGTTTGATGGAGTACGCTGGTTACTACGTCAGTGACATTCTGCAATACGAGAGCAACTACAGCCTTCCCAACGTGCCGTTGAACAACGTCGTGCTGGACGGCATCGGCAATGTCACCGTAAGCCCGAACGGCGTGGAACAGCCGTTGGACATCGAGATGGCGATTTCGATGGCGCCGGGTCTTTCCCAAGTGATCATCTATTATGGGAACAGTGGGGACGACATATTGAACCGGATGGCGACGGACAACCTGGCCAAACAACTCAGCTCATCCTGGCTCTACAGCATTGACGACACGACCTTGCAGATTTTTCAGGAATTCGTCGCGCAAGGGCAAAACTATTTCAACGCTTCCGGCGATTCCCTCGCCTACACGGCCGGTACGGAGCCTCCGACGGACGCGCCTTACATCACATGTGTGGGGGGGACGACGTTGGTCACCAGCGGGCCGGGTGGCAATTGGGTTGCCGAGACGGTCTGGAATGAGGGGAGCGGGTTGGGCAGCAGCGGCGGCACAAGCGTGAATTTCGCCCTGCCGATGTGGCAGGAGGGCCTGAGCATGATTGTCAACCAGGGTTCAACCACCATGAGGAATATTCCCGACGTGGCGCTGACGGGCGACAGTGTCTGGGTGGTGTACAACAACGGGAATGGCGGCAGTGCCTACGGGACCAGTTGCGCGGCGCCGTTGTGGGCCGGGTTCCTGGCGCTGGCCAACGAGCAGGCGGCCAGCAACAGCCTGCCGCCCATTGGTTTCATCAATCCGGCCGTGTACGCCATTGGCAAGGGAAGTTCTTACGCAACGACTTTTCACGACATCACCAACGGCAACAACACGAGCGCGATGAGCCCCACGGAATACTTCGCGGTGCAGGGCTACGATCTCTGCACCGGGTGGGGCACGCCGCAAGGCGCCAACCTCATCAACGCCCTGGCCGGCGTCGGCGCTCCCAACATTCTGCTTGATGCCGCGCCCGTGGCGCTGACAATGACCGCCGGGGGCGAAGCCACGGTGCTATTGACGGAAGTGGCCATGAACACCGCCAACAGCAGCGTCAGTCTCTCGATCACCAACCTGCCATCCGGTGTGACCGCCTCATTTAATCCTTCCAGCACCACTTCCAACAGTATTCTGACGCTGACCGCCGCCTCCACGGCGGCCACCGGGACCGTCACCCTGACCATTACCGGCGCGACGGCCAGCGCGACGAACACCGTAACGGTCAACTTGACGGTCCTGGCGCCCGTGCCCGGCGCGACGGCCGTGAGCCTCACCTCCGTTTTCAACACCCATGGCATCTACGAAGACGGCACGCAGTTCTCCGGCGAGGGACTGGACGGCGCTGGCGACGCCTTTTCGGCGAATCTGCTGGCGAGCGGGCTGAGCTTCAACGGTTGTGTCTTCAACCTGGGACCTGCCGCCGGGTTGGACGCGGTTGCGTGCAATGGCCAGCAGGTCACCCTGCCGCCCGGCCATTACTCCTGCTTGAACCTGCTGGCGACCGGCGTCGACGGCAACCAGATCAACCAGACTTTTGTCGTCAATTATACCGACGGCACCTCCGCGACGTTCATCCAGAGCTTCAGTGATTGGGGTGCGATGCAGAGTTATCCAGGCCAGACCCTGGTCTCTTTCATGGCCTACAACGACAATGGCGACGGCATGCAAAACACCACCGTCTCCGCCAGCATCTACGGCTATTCATTCGCCTTGAACCCGAACAAGGTAGTCAAAAATATGGAGCTGCCGACTAATGCCAGCGTCATGGTCCTGGCCATGTCCGTATCCCTGTCCAGCCCATTGTTCCTTTCGGCGACGGTAACGGAGAACGGCCTGATCACCTTCACCTGGACCGCCGTGCCCAGTCAGCAGTACCAAGTGCAATACACGGGAGACCTGTCTGCCGGACTTTGGACTAATCTCGGCTCGCCTATCACAGCCACCAATACCAGCATGACAGACACGGATGCCGTCGGCCCCGATCCGCAGCGATTCTATCAAGTGCTGCTGGTGCAGTAGCTTTGTCCTTGCCCCGGCGAGCTCAATAGCACCGGCACCGGCGGATCGAGCTACTGCGGCGCCTGGAGCGGCACCGGGTCGTGTTCCTTCTGATTTCCGGTCTGGATAAAGCGGCCGGGGAGGAGGGGGGAGGCGGGCTTGCGAATTGCCGGCCCCGGCGGCGCAAACATTCAGTTGTCAAAAGCCCTTTCGGCTGCTATTGTTTTCCATTAAACGATTCGTTGCCATGAGCGTGCTTTCCGATAAAGAACTTTCGCCGCCCGACGCGATGCATGATAAACAGAGCGAGCCGGACCATCGGCAGTTGCGCATCGACAAGGTCGGCGTGCGGGGGTTGCGTTTTCCCATCCAAATCCGCGACAAGGCGCACACGTTGCAAAACACAATCGCCACCATCGGCATGTTCGTCGATTTGCCCCATGAATTCAAAGGCACGCACATGAGCCGGTTCATCGAGGTGCTCAATTCGCACGGGCACATCGTCCATGTGGAAAACATCACGGACATTCTTTACGCCATGCAAGCCAAGCTCAAATCGGCCGCGGCCCATTTGGAGATGGAGTTCCCCTTTTTCCTGGTCAAAAAGGCGCCCGTTTCGGGCATGGAAAGCGTCATGGATTACACCGCCCGGTTCGATGCCAATGCCATCGGCCGGGAGATTGATTTTGTCCTGACGGTGCGGGTGGGAGTGACGACGCTCTGCCCCTGTTCAAAGGCCATCAGCCGTTTTGGGGCGCATAACCAGCGCAGCCTGGTCACCGTCCAGGTCCGCTCGCGCAAGGCGATTTGGATCGAAGACTTGATCGCCCTGGTGGAGAGTTCGGGCAGTGCGGAGTTGTATTCCCTTTTGAAGCGCCGGGATGAAAAGGCGGTCACGGAACGGGCTTACGAAAACCCCGTATTCGTCGAGGATTTGGTGCGCAATGTCGCCGTGAAGCTGAATGCCCACCCGGATGTGGCGTGGTACAAGGTTGAGGCGGAGAACTTTGAGAGCATTCACAGCCATAATGCTTACGCCTCCATTGAAAAAGGCTGAACAACCGGAGGATTGAGCTGTCTGAAGACTGGCAAATAAAGACGACTTCCCTTAAAAAAGTTGTGGCATTATTTGCCCCCTTTGCTACAGTCCCACACTCCGCAAAAGCGCGGGGCGAACCATTCGCGGGGAATGGAGCAGAAAGACATTTGTGACGAAAAAAAAAGCGACCATGAAAAAATCAGCCGTAACGCGGGCGTCCGGCAAAAAAGCCGGGGCGGCCACGGCCGCCTCGATTCTCGGCCGGGCGGTCGTGAAAGCCAAATCCAACGGGCAGACTACTAAAATCAAACCGCAATGGGCCAAGTATCACCGCCACCTGCTGGAGCTGCGCGAGCGGCTCCTCCATCAAATGAGCGGCCTGGCCAAGGAGTCCGCCGAGGAGATGGCCAGTTACAGCCTGCACATGGCGGATTCCGGCACGGATAATTTTGACCGCGATTTCGCCCTGAGCCTCCTGTCGTCCGACCAGGACGCCATTTATGAAATCGAAGAAGCCCTCAAGCGCATCGAGAAGAACACTTACGGGATTTGCGAATTGACGGGCAAAACCATCCCGGCCACGCGCCTGGAGGCCATTCCCTGGACCCGTTTCACCGTCGAAGCGCAAAGCCAGCTCGAACGCGAAGGAGCGCTGCGCCAGCGCCGGTTGGGCCAGTTGGGCACGGTGGACAACACGGGCGGGACCGAGTTGGAAGAAGAGGAAGAGACGGAGGAAAAGCCGGCCAAAGACAAGGAATAACCATGCCCAGGGAAATCATCACCATTGAATGCACTGAAGCGCGCAAGGAGGGCAAATCACCCTCGCGCTATACAACGACCCGCAACAAAAAGTTGAAAACCGAGAAATTGGAAATCAAAAAGTACAACCCCGCCTTGCGCCGCCGCACCGTCCATCGCGAAATCAAATAATTTTTATGCCACGAAAGACACATCCGGAAAAGCCCGGCGGCCGCGGCGCCAAAGGCAAGGCCTCAACCATTGAAGTCCGCACTCCCCGGCCCAAACCCAAGATTGACTTCACTTTTGATGCCTTGGATTTCAAGAATGTCACCCTCCTCAAACAATTCGTGACCGACCAGGGCCGCATCCTCCCGCGCAAATACACCGGCCTGCCCGCCCATTACCAGCGGCAATTGAACCGCTCCATTAAACGGGCGCGCCAGATGCTCTTGATGAAATAAGAGGGCGGGAGCAAAGACAAAAGGGACAAAGGGCGCAACATGGGTCATTGAGGCTTGGTCATTTGTGGTTCGTCATTCGTCATTTTTAAAATCACCCTGTCCAGTTGCGCGGCGTGGGCTTCCAGCGTGGTGTCTGTCCAGATCACGAAATCCGCGCGGGCGATTTTCTCTTCCGCCGGCCATTGCGCCGCCAGACGCTGCTGGATCTCCGCGCGGCTCCAGCCCCGTTCCCGCAAGCGTTCGAATTGAGAGGCGGCGGAACACGCCACACAAATAATGGCGTCAAAATGGGATTCGGCTTTGGTTTCAAACAGCAGCGGAATAACCACCGCGCCCCGGGCGCAACCGGAAGCGCGCCACCTTTTTGCCTCCGCCTCCCAGGCCTCGCGAATTCTCGGATGGAGGATTGCTTCCAGTTTGGCGCGCTCCGCCGCGTCCGCAAAGACGCGCCGGGCCAATTCCTTGCGATCCAGGCCACCATTGGGCAAGATGACAGACGGGCCAAAGGCGCCGGCAATTTCGGCCAGCGCCGGCTGGCCTGGCTCGACCAATCGCCGCGCGATGTGGTCCGTGTCCGCCACCGCTGTTGCCCGCTTTTCCAGCAAGGCGCCGGTGGTGGATTTGCCCATTCCGACGCCGCCGGTGATGCCGAAAAGTTTCATGTGCCTGGATCCTGCCCCGCCGGCGGATTGGCCCTCCTACGGGGGCAGTTGAACGGCGCGATAGAACCGTTGCGAGGCATTTGTGACGGTATCGGTAAAGATAAAGGCGCCGGTGTTGGTGCTGACCGCCGTCCAGGAAACCAGATTGCTCGAAGTCTGAATCGCGTAGTTTTGCCCCGCAAATCCATCGAGCGTCGCTTGAAACAACCCGCCTGCCGAGACAACAATGTTCGTCCAGGAGGGCGGTTCAGTGTTTGCCAGCGCGGTGTTTAGGGGGCTGACGGCAGTCAAACCCAGAGACCATCCGCCGCTGATAACGCCGTTGTTGCCCTGCGTGTCATCATAAACATAAAGCGACCAGATGCCGTTCGGGTTGGAGCCATTGAAGACGGCGAGGTTTGTATTGGCGGCCGGCACGGCGGCGAGGCCGGGGAGAACGTCAAATGGCGTGTATTCCGTGGCCAAAAATGTTCCCGAAAACAAAGTACTGTTCGAGGGCAGGCTGTTCGACGCCGCATCATCGAAAGTCAACATCAGGTTGGTGACGCTGTAAAATGTGCCGGTGTGTTCCATCAAAACCAGTTCTTGTCCGGCGGGGCTGACCAGCACCGCCTCAACATCATGAGGCCAGCTATGCGTGAATTCGTCCAACGTGGCCGTGACCCTGCTCACTAACAAGTTGGTCAGCCCATTGGTCAGCCCGGAAACCTGGATACTGGAAGGATACGGAGACCCCGGGCCGATATACGGGATGGTAATTGTCCCCGAATTGCTGTAACTTTGCGTGATGGGAATCATGAACGTGTAGGAGACAGGCCCCAGATTGGTGTTGCCTCCGTCCCGCAATGACAACTCAGCCGTGATGGTTGCCCCGGCACTGCCAGTGCCGACAAAGGTGTAAGATTGGGAGGCGGAACCCCCGACTGCAATCGGGCCATAGACATTGCTCACGGTGACCGGCCTGAGGCCACTGTTCGCCAGCAGCGTCGCAACTAGGTTCGTTGTCGCAGCCGTGCCGACATTGACCAGGGTGAAAGACACCGTATTGGTCTGGTTGGAATTGATTGCGCCGTTATAGGGAGGCGAACCCTGCGCCAGCAACGTGACTGGCCCATTGGTGAGGACCGCCGTTGGATATATCACCGTGACATTGGTGCTGACGGAATTGTTGGCCGAATTGGTGTTGGCCGAGGCGGTGAGCACACTCCAAACGTTGGTCACGACCCCGGTTGACAGCGCGGTGGCGACGACCGTAACCTCGGCATAGTTGCCAACCGTGATTGTGCCCAGGTTGCATTGCACGAAGCCGTTGCTTACAGTGTAACTGGCGCCTTGAGATGGAAAGAGAACGGCGTTACTGAACTGAAGGCCTGACAAAGCAAAAGTGCCGACAACATCGAAGGCATTGCCCGGACCGTTGTTGGTTACGGCGAGGATGTAAACCAGGTTGCCATCAATAACAACCGGATTCGGAGCGACTGAGATCGGCGCGACGATCAAATCGACCGGCGGCGGATTGACCATCGTCACCACGCTGGCCGTGTTATTGCCGGGATTGTCATCCAGCACGGTTGAGCCAACGGAAATCACGTTAGTTTGCGGACCGTTTGAAATTGCCGTAACCACGTTGGTGACGAGCGCGCCGCCTCCGGAAATCAGGCCGCCCAGATTATAGACCCAGGCCGGGCTGGCTTGGATGAGGCTCGCGCCCGGAGGAAGGGTGTTGCTTGCAAGCGCCAATCCTGAAGACAAAGTGTTTGTGACAACAACATTGGTGGCCGCGTCGGGGCCGTTGTTGGTCACGGTCCATATATTGGTGATGTTGTTGCCCAAGACGACCAGATTGGTCGATGCGACAATGCCCGCCGCCAAATCCGCCACCTGATTGACCGGCGTGATCGTTGTAAACGCCAGACCCCAGCCGTTGGAGATCGCGCCCGAATCCGCATTTGCGTCGTCCTCAACGTACAAGGACCACGTTCCATTGGCCGAAAGGCTTCCAAAAACGGCCAAATTGGTGTTATAAGGGCCGACGGGAACAGGCGAGTTGGTGTAGGTTTCTGTCGTGCCGTTCTGGCTCTCATAGTAGTCGGTCGGTTGGTAGGATCCCGGAACAATTCCCCCCTCGGCCGGCAGCGCCTGCGCGGCGTTTTGATCGAAAGTAACGGTGATTGGCGTGCTAATCCCGGAATACGCGGCGGTGGCGGACATCAGGACGCAATTCGCTCCGGTGGGGCCTACAAGCAACATGCCAATATCATGCGGATAACTGTGGATCAAATTTGAGACGGTGACGGTCACCGTTGACACATCACCGCTGACATTCGACACGACGATAACCGATGGATAGGGATTGGCCGGGCCGCTGTCCGGCTCGGGAATGTACTTCTGGTCGGGGATGGAGATGAAATTTGTGTTCCAGAAGGTTTGGACAACCGGCATGAGGAAAGTAAAAGTGACGGTGCCCAGGTTGTTGGAGCCATCCAGCAACTGCAAGACAGCCAGAATGGCGCCTCCGTTGGTGCCGCTGGCCGTGAATGAATACTGGCCCGCTGTCGGAGCCGCCTCCGGCTCAAGGATGCCATACGTTTGCGAACCGCTGGAAGAGGTCACGCCGTTGCCGTTTTGCAGGGTGGCGACAAGATTTGTCGTGGAAATGTTGCCCACATTCTGGAGAGAAAGCTGGACGCTGTACGTTCCGTTTGTCCCCACCGAGCCATTCGCGCTTCCCGAAGTCACCGTGGCTCCGGCCGCCACGATGGTCACCGTCGGCGGCTCCTCCACGTTTGTCAGCGTGACAACATTATTGTTGAGGTTTGGATCGCCCGGCTGGCCAAAGACCGAGAGGGTGGAGATCATCAAATTCGACTGCACGCCGGGCAGCAGCGTGGGCGATTGGACCACGTTGACAAAAAGTATGTTTGACCCGCTGGCCAGGTTCGTTATGGTCGCGCTGATCAGATTGCCGGAAACGGTGTGGCCCGGCAGGGTGCTCGAAACAAAAGTGCTCCCCGCCGGCAGCGACTGGCTAAACACCACGCTTGTCGCCGGGCTTGGCCCGGCGTTGGACACCGTGCCGACGTAGCCCAAGTTGTGGCCCTCCACCACCGGACTCGGCGTGGCAAAGGCCGTGATCCCCAAATCGGCCGCAGGCCCAACGATCGTGGAGACGGAGGCGTAGTTATTATAGGCGATTGGATCAATCTCATAAGAATTGGCGCCGAGGGCCACCGTGGTGCTGGCGGTGATGTTCCCCGTGACGGTTGGGCTGACTACGATTGTCACGACCACGTTCGTTCCCAGACCGATGTCGCCCAACGCCCCGACGGTGCCATTGAAAGACAACGTCCCTTGCGAGGTCGTCGCGGAGATAAAATTGGCATCGGCCGGCAGGGTGGTGGTCAGCGTCACACCCTCGGCTGTGAAAGGTCCGTTGTTGGTCACGTTAATGGTGTAGGTCAGCAATGCTCCTTGCAAAACGGAGCTGGGCGAACCCGTCATGGTTACCGCCAAATCCGCCGTCCGTTCCATCACGAGCACGGTGGCGGAAGCCGTGCTGTTGCCGGGATTTGGATTGGGAGCGGGCGATGAAACGCTGGCCACACTGGTGACAAGGGCCGTGATGTTTGTGCCCAGCGTGTTTGAAGTAAATGTCGCCGACACGGAAACGGTTGCCGCGCCATACACCGGCAATGATGCCAGGGTCATGCTGAGGTTCGAACCGGATAGACTGACCGAAACCGAGGTACCGGTGACAGTGACATAGGTAACACCAGGAGGCAAACTTTGAGAAATGACCACGTTTTGAGCCGCGCTGGGTCCGGCATTCGACACGGTCAGGCTGTAAACCACATTGCTGCCCACAAAAACAGTGCCCGGGCTGGCGGACATCGTCAGCGAAAGAGCCGCACCCGGACATTGGCCGCCGCCGTCCACACAGACCTCCGGCGACACATTGAGAGACCAGCACTCCAGCGCAGCCGTGTCACCCGAATACTCATTCACCACCTGGAGGTTCCATGTTCCATTCAGATTGGTGCCACTCAGGAGGTTGAAGACCGACAGCGGCTGTTCCGGCTGAAAGCTGCCGACATACGGCGGGGCGCCGGAAACGATCGGGACACTCGCCGCATCGTCAAAGGTGGTTTCCGAACCTGACCCGCAACCCGAGCCGTAGTTTGCGTTGGTGCCGCCATTGTCTTGGGACAATAACACGTTGGTTCCACTTGGGCTTATCAATCGCAGAGAAAGCCCGAAATCATATAGCGCCTGCAGATAGACGGATACGGTTATTTTGCTGGCGGACTGCAACCCCGAAACCACGATGGGCGAATTGACGGGAACCGAGGTGGAAGGAATGGAAATTGCCGTTGAATTTGTAAAACTCTCCAACGGCCCCAAAGCCCCCGAAGGAAGCTGAATATAGTTGGTTTGAATCCCCTGGTCGGATTTCAACACCAGGGTCAAATCAATGGGCGTACCGCAAGCAAAAGTCGGTTCCGTGCTGAGGGTAAACAGAGTCTGGTTGGTGGCGATGCCGTTCGTGGGAAGTGTCGGGTAGGAGGAGGTGCCCTGCCCCACGATCGCTCCCAAAGTGGTCGAGAAAAGAGTGGCCTCGATGCCACTGAAACTGATGGAGCCTTCGTTGGTCAGAACAATCGTTAGATTATAGCATCCATCAAAATTGATGATCCCACTGCCATTGCTGCCGGAGATGATGGTGGTCAGCACTGCCAAAGGATTAGGAATGAGCGCAGTAATCAGGCTGCCGCCCGCTGGCGTACCCCACCCCGTGCAAAGGTCGTAGCCGGCAACAGCGTAAAACTCATTGGGACTGCCACTCCAAGTGTTGTTGCCATTCGTGATGTCATGGAAGGCGGAGGCATAGCTCGACCCCTTGCCGATGGCGTAGATGGCCGGATTGATAAAGCCGACCGTATTCGCGCCGCGGCCCACGGCCGCCTGATTGACCAGGGCGATGAAGCCAGCCCACAAAGGCGCCGCACAACTGGTGCCGCCCACGCCGATATTGGAGGCGCCGTTCGCGATGACGAAAATGTTGTCCGCGGTCAGGGCCACATCTGGAATGTTGCGCATCGTCGTGGAGCCACCGTCGGATGCCATGCTGATGCCTTCTTGCCAGATTGGAATCGCGTAGTTGGTGCTGATCCCGCCGCCGCTTCCCACGCCATCAAAATTCGTGCCGTACTCAACATCCCAATTCCAGACTGTTTCCGACACCCATGCGCCTCCCGGACCGCTGGTGGTCAAAGTGGTCCCTCCCACCAAAGTGAGGTACGGATCATCATTCCATTGGAAGGTTTCTGGCGTGTAAGCGTCTTCATCGCCGGAAGCTTCAAAGAACGACTGTCCTTGGACGCCAAATTCCAGGAATATCTGGTCCAGACCGGCGTCGTTTCTAAAAACCCACGAGGAACTGATTTGTTTTGCCTGATTATCCGTAGCCATGCGATTCACCAAATCGTAAATAAACGCGGGCGTGTCGGCAGACGCTTCATAGACAATGACATTCGACAGACCCGGCGCCATGGAAATGGCCATTTCAATGTCCAGAGACACCTCCACCACGTCGTTCGAATCTTCGGGAATTCCGTTAAACCCATCCACCAACACGTTTTGCAAAGGAACATTTGGCAGTCCGGTCAGGCTCTCGTAGGCGAGGATATCGTTCGTGTAATAGCCGTCACACTCCAACAGACCCACGTTTTGCCCGGTGCCGGTGAGGGCGACACCTGGAGCGTACGCCGCCCTGAAATCATACCCCATGTAATTGCCGCTCGGGCCTGAGCCGGAGAGCCGGGTCAAATTCGTTCCACCGTTCAACCCGTTCAATTTAACCCAGGCCGGGCGGGGAAGCACATAAGTGTCCAAGCCACCGATATGCAGCACCGGAAGATCCAAGTCGAGCGACGGCTCAACATCCGGCGCGAAAAACGTGCGGTGTTCCGCAGGATGCTGGTAAACACGCATTGTTATGTGAAACGCTTTTTCAATGTCGGCAACAGACCCCTCCACATCCAACAAAGTGCGGTTGGGATGGGTGCCCGTCACGGCCAAATTGTTCGAGATTGCAAACGCCTTCAGCGTTTCATAATCCGCCGCCGTTGGACCAAACCGATCCGCAAACTGCGCCGCAGTCAAGTAGTGATGGTAGTTGGGGCTGGTTGGATCATAAATCTGCCGGAGCAGCATCGACAAACCCGCCCGGTCCCGCAAGGGCAGGCTGATGGCCAGCTTCAAATGATTGGTGCCATCGAGACGCCTGATCGGCTGCAAGCGCGCCACCGCCGCGGGCACATGCCCGTGGAGGACCTGGCTTCCAGCCGCGCGCGCCGGCGTCCCCGGCAGTAGAACCAGAGCTGCGCAAGCCGCGGCCACTGCCACTGAACTCAAGCGATTGAGATGTCTTTTCATTGGGGTGCTCCTCACTCAAGGCAATTGCAATGACAATCTGAAGAAGCAATAGCCGTTGGTGCCCGGCAGAAGATATGTATATTGTCCATCCACCACCGGCGGATTTGCAATGGGCATCCAGGGGCCCGACAGGGTTACGGCGCCTTGCAGCACATAGTTTCCCGCCGCTGGCCACGTCAACGAGTAATTCGGGCCGTCGTCAGCCACGACGTTTAACGTGGCGGACGTCACTTGTGTTTTGACGGACGCATAAGGCTTGTTCGTCTCAGATACCGCGGAACCGGCGGCAAAGTAGTCCGTGAATATCGAAGGAAGGCCGGTCTCGGGAACGAACACCCCCGCGACGATCGATAGATTGGAAGAGGAACCATTGGCAATGGCGCCCAGATTCCAGACAACCGTGACGCTTGCGTTGCTGACAACGTCCGCCGGCGCCGGGGTTATTGTAACGGGCAGAAATCCCGCCGGCAGACTATTGGTCGCCATGACTCCTGTGGCTGTGGACGGACCGTTGTTGGTGATCACCATGGCGTAGGTGACATCGGCGCCATCCGGCAGGGAATTCGGGCTGGCGATGAGGGTAACTTCCATCTGGGCGGTCGGCGTGCTGACCGACACAACATTCGTTTGCACATTGTTGACGTTGGGATCGGGTTCGTTGGCGGTCGCCGCCGCGATATTGGTGACGTACCCCAGGGCGTCCGGAATGACCTCGATGTTGAATGCCACTCCATTGCCGACCGCCAGCGTCGCCAGTGCAAAAGTCAACACGCCGTTGGTCAGTCCGTTGGTTCCAACGGTGCAATTGCAACTGTTGCCAATGTAGGACACTCCGGACGGAAGCGTATCAGTAATGATGACATTGGTCGCCACAGCCGGCCCATAGTTGGTGACGCTGATGGTGTAAGTCAGGGTGTTGTTCAGTGTCGCGGCGGCGGGCGCGGCGGTCATGGCCAGCTCCAGATCCGAATCCGACTGGACGGGAAATCCAGTGTAGTTGGTCACAAATCCAGTGGTGATGCTCACACTCCAGCCATTGCTGATATAGCCCGAGTCAAGAGCGGCCTCATCCGCCACAAAGAGCGACCAGTTTCCGTTGGGCGCCTGTCCGACAAAAGTGGACAAGTTCGTGGAGAAGTTCGTTGGCCTCGATTCCGCCTGATTCGTAGTGGTCGGGGGCAGCGACACCGGGCCATAGGATGTCGGCTTGTAAGTTCCGCTGACAAGGGCGGTCGTTTCCGGAAGCGAGCTGCCCGCACTCTGGGAAAATGTCAAGTTAAGGTTTTGAACGATATTGGAAAAGCCGCAATCATTCATCAGAACCACGCCCTGGCCCGGGGCTGCGGGACCCGCAAGCACCATGGCCACGTTGGACGGGTAGGTATGGCCGAAATTAGTTATGCCCGCAGTGACCGCCGTAATGTTGCCCGCAAGCCCTGAAACATCGATCACAGACGGGTAGCCGTAATTTGGCGCATTTGTGCTGGAGGCCTTGCTCGGCGGACTGTTGCTCCCAAACAGCCGGAGGGACTCGTTGGTGCTAAAGGTGGTGGTGGCGCCGCCGGTGATGATGAGGTCGCCCAAGGTGAAGCCAAAGTAATTGGTCAAAACGTTCGTGCCTTCCGTCAGGACCAGGTCGGCGCTGATGCTTTGACCGTTGGTTCCCTCAGCTTCAAAGGTGAAGGGCATTGCCACAGTGGGGCCATTCGCAATGAGAAGGCTGTAGGTTTGCGATTCGCCCGCAGGGATGGGGACAACGCCATTTGCCGCCTGCAAAGTTGCGAGCACATTGGTCGCGTTCATGACGGAAACATCGCGCAACCCAAAAAGAATGGTTACGGTTTCATTGGGGAAGATGATGCCGGAAGCAGGATCGATGCTGCCCGATACGAAGGCGGTGCCCGAGTTGACAATGAAAGCGCCATTGCATTCCTGGATGGTCAGAACAGCCGTGCTCGGATTGAGCAACACCGCGTTTGTCGGATTGGACAAAGCCAGGTAAACCGTATGGTTGGGACCAACAACATTATTGTTAATCACCTGGACAATAAAATTGGTGGAGGTCTGCCCGGGCTGAAAAATGAAGTTTGTGCTGTTCGTGAAATAATTGGCTCCGGGGATGGCCGAGCCGCCATTCGTCGTGGTGCAGACGACGCTGACAGGATAATTGGTCACTCCAGTAAGAATCACAGGGATGACCGCCGTCCCCGCGCATTCACTCACGAAGAACGTCGGACTTCCGAAACTCACGCCGGTCAAAACATTGGTAATCGTCACCGTGGCGTTCGAGGGTGAAAGCAGGTAGGCATTTGTCGAGGCGCTGGACAGCGTCAGAACCCTGGGATTGGACAACGTCACATTGAAGGTCTTGTTGCTCTCCACAATGTTTGTATTGAGAATTGAGACGGTGAAGTTGGTCGAGGCCTGGCCGTTTTGGAAGGTCAGCGTGCCGCTGGCGGCGACATAATCAACGTTGCTCAGCGCGGAACCATCGCTGGTGGCATACTGGACCGATGCCACTCCCGTATCGGGGTTGAGCCGCGTCACGCCGATGACGACGTTGCCGCCGTTTTCCCCCACGACATACGAATTGGCCGAGAATTCAAATCCAGTGACATCGCAATTAATAATGACTGTGGCTGTGGGCGTTGGGCCGACCTGGACGCCGGCGGGGAGCGGGCCGCTCAGTTGAACTTGGAAGGTCAATGAATTTGAGTTGGGATAATTGCCCTGAATGATGGGAATGGGAATCGTTGTAAACGTCTCGTTTGGCCCGTTGGTCAACGTGCCGGACTCGGGAACATAATCAATGTATGGCTGGGCGCAAGAATTTGTGTCGGAGCAGCTTGAAGTGCCGTAATTCACGTAGGCGGTGTTGGCCGCCGGACCGTTGCGCACGATCTGGAGGGTGACCGAGCCGTTGCTTTCGCTGACGTGGTAGGGCGAATTGGTGAAGGTGAAACTCTCGATGCCATTGAGAATGGTCAAAATCTCCTGGGCGTTGCCCCCGATGGTCGCGCCATCCGTGGGATTGGAAAGAGTCAGATAAACGGTGGTCGCCAGCCCGGCGAGTGGCTGTGGATCCACAGGAATGAAGACGGTCTGGCTGGCCACGTCTTGAGCAAAGTTCACATTGGTCTGCACACTGGAATACTCCACACCGGCGACGGCAGTGCCGTTGGAGGTCGTGAGGGTTACGACTACAGAGTTGCTCAAACCATTGGTTCGAATGATGGTGATGGCCGCATTGGTCATGCCCGCGCTGGGCGCCACTATGCTGTAGCTGGGTTGTGAAAAGGCCAGCACACCGGAACCGCCATAGACGCTGGCGATGGTCAGAGTTTCGCTGCCGGGCGAGCCAATAAACGTGTTGGACGGATTGTTCATCTCCAAATCGACGGTCACGTCGCCAAACAGGTTGGTCGGGTTCAACATGGGGACAAGGAAATAATTGGTCATCACCCCTGGATTGAAAACGATAAAATTGGTGGTGGGAGTGTAATCGACGTTGGGCGTGGCGGTGCCACTGGTCCCAGTATAAACGGTGACGCCAACGGTGCTGTCCGGATAGCCGATTCGAACCACGGGAATAACGGCGTTGCCGCCCGGCGCATCTGCGGATTGGCGGTAAGTTGGCGTCGCGAAGTTCACCGCCGAATTGAGATTGGAAATGACGAGAATGGCCGAAGGCTGCGCGCCAAGGGCCGCATAGACCGGACTGGACAGGTTCAGATTCACGGTCGTGTTGCTGCCCACCGAATAGTTGTTGAGGATCGGGATTGTGACCGTCTCGAAGGTTTCACCCAACGGGAAAACCACGTTGGTCGAAACAGGCGTATAGTTGGCGCCGGCTTGGGCCGTGCCGTCCGATGTGGAGAAGAGGACGCTGACAGTGGGTTGGGCCGTGGTGCCTTCGCCGCCAAGACGTTGAATGGTGACGACCGCGTTGGTGCCATCGTTCAAAACGCCAAAGACAGCCTGGCTGAACTGGAGCAAGCCGTCGCCATAATTTGCCCCGCCAAAGAGACGCACGAAATTGTTCTCGGCAATTCCCTCAAAGATTGAAAACCCGCCGCCGACATCAATTTCGTCGTTGCTCTGAATGGCGATGGTATCCACAAAACCACCATCCGCGCCCGTCTCAAAGTTAATCGTCGGATCCACCGTGCCATCGGGATTGAGGCGCGTGATGCCGTTTCTGGTGACGCCGCTGAACCTCGTGAATTCGCCGCCGACGAGAATTCGGGTCTGGGAATCAATGGCCAGGGCCAAAACAACGTCATTGCCGCCGACGCCGACGTTGAAGTTGGTGTCCACGCTCCCGTCGGCGCTGTTCAACCGGGCGAGGTAATTCAAATTGCTGCCGCCGACGTTCGTAAACAAGCCGCCGATGATAATCCGGCCGTCAGGCTGGATGGCGATGGCTCGCACCGAATCCGCCGGACCGAAGTTGGTGGTCGGATTGAAACCCGTGTCAACGGAACCATCCACGTTGAGCCGGACCAAATGGTTGTAAGGCATGCTATTGAAGGAAGTGAAGTCCCCGCCGAGAATGACCTGGCCATTGGCTTGCACAGCCACGGCGTGAATGGCGGCATCGCTGCCGGTCACCCCCTGCCCGACATTAAAATTGGGATCGACAGTGCCTTGGAAACCAGCGGAATTCGTCGATGCATTCAAGCGGGCGATTCCACCGCTGGGGACGCCGTCGAAGTTGGCGAAGTTGCCGGCGATATAATAGGCCAGGGTGTTGGGCTGGCTGGAAATCGCCGCGGGCAGAGACGTTTCGGCGACGGCGAAGATCGTGCTGTCGGCTCCAGAGCCGGGGTCAAAGGTCTCATCGACGGACCCATCCAGATTCAACCGGGCAATGCCCCCTCGATTGACCTCATCGACCTGCGTAAAGTTACCCGCAATCAGTATGGACCCATTGGTTTGACCGCTGCGCGGAGTTTGGCTCAAAACTTGAAGGACGGTGCCGTTCGCACCCGCCTGGTTGAACAGAAAACTGCTGTCAAAGGCGCCGCTGGGATTGAGCCGGGCCACGTAATAGAACGGATATTGATTGAAGAAAGTAAAGGCGCCTCCCGCCAGAACGCTGCCATCCGGCTGCAAGGCCAGTGAATTAACATAATTATTAAAACCCGTCCCGTTCAGGGTTGTCTGATCGACCGCGCCGGCCGGAGAGTTGACCAATTGGGGGTCGAGAATGGTCAGGGTGGCAAAGACGGGGAAATTGCTGCTGATCGCAGTGGGGCTGCCGTTATAAAGCTCCAAAGTGACGACGCGGTTGAACGCGTTTGTCGTGCCTTCGTTGGGCGTGTAATATATCGGCACGACAAAGTTTGCGCTTGTTTGCCCTGATTGAAAAATGAGCGCTCCGCTGGCCGTTCCATAATTCGTGCCCGCCAGAGCCGGCTGGTAATTCGGCCCGAGCAGGGCGGCGTTGGTGTCATTGAACGTCGTATAATCGACCGAGACGGGCCCCGTCGTGCCATTGGTGCGGATGACGGTAATCAGGGCCTGGCCGGCGTTTTGCATAATGTTGAAATTCGGGGCCGCAAAGTTGAGCGTGCCATAAGCATCGATCTCCTGGATGGCCAGGACGGCGTTGCTTGGGGAAGTCAGTATCAAGCTGGCGTTGGTCGTGTTGCCAATATTGGTCGCATTGAACAAACTCAAATTCACCGTCTTCAGCCCCTCGACGATGTTGTCCTGCAAAGTCTGAATGCTCATCGTCTTCACACTGACATCCTGGTTGGTCCAACTGAGGGTGTTGGTGACACCGGTGTAATTGATGCCGTTGGTGCCGGTGCCATTACTGGTGCCGCACTGCACCTGTAGCTCTCCCGCCGCTCCGCCGCTCCGCATCACACCCACGGTCGCCACCCCGCCCTTGTCCACGCTGTACGTCGGAGATGTGAAGCTCAAATGACCCGCCGAGAAATTCCCGTCGATGATGGTGACCGTCGCACTGGGATAAAGAAGTGGCGGAATGTTCTTATCCAAGACCCCGCCGGGATTGGGGTCATACAAAAACACGTGAAATTGTGTGGTCGGCTCCACGGCGTACTGTTTGGTGATCGGAATAGTGAAGGTGGCGCTGGTCGCCCCGTCTTCAAATGTCAACTTGGTCAACGAGCTGGGAGGAGTGTTGGAGGGGCTCCCGGTGTAATTGACGCCGCTTTCGGCCGTGCCATCCGTGGTGCAGTAATAAACGGTGATCGTCCCGAAGCTTCCGTTGGTTCGAAGCACGGTGATGGTGACATTGCTTGATGTGTCAATGGCCGTGTAGTTGCTCGCGCTGAACCCCACTTCCCCCGGAGGAAAATTGTTGTTGAGTATTTCCAGCGTGGCGCCGGGCAATCCCAGGGCCGGGTAGGTCGGGATCGGGACGCCTCCGAGCACAAGCAGGCCCTGGGAATTGACGTTCAACTCGGAAAGACCGGCGAACAGATTCTGCAGGGCTGCCGTGTCATTGTAAATGTTCAAATGCAGGAATGACGAATTGTTATTGTCACCGGTGGGTTGGATGTTGGTGTTATATCCATAATAACCGTCGGACACCCTCCAACCATAGGTTCCCCACGGCACGATAGAACCCCAAACGTTATAAAGCTCGTTGTATAAGGCCGTGGGGGGGGGGACCACACTGAAATCCGCCGCGGTGGCGGCCCCCGGACCCGGGGCGTTCAAGTTGGTGCCCAGGGTAAGCTGGGCCGGACCGAGACTGCCATTGGTCCGCAGGAGGGTTACAAAAAGACTGTTGCCGGTGTCATTCACGGTATAAGGATTTTGCGTCAGCGTCATATTGCCCGGACAATTGCCGATTCCACCCCCGCTCGTCTGCGGGCCTGGGGTGGGGGCGCCGATGAGCCGGGTGATATTGATTTGGCTGTGAATGGCATCGCGGGCATTAACAGCGCCATAAAATTGATCAACAGTGCCCCCCCCGACATTGGTGAATGAACCGCCAACGAGAATGTTCCCGTCGGGCTGCAAAGCAAGGGCGCAGGCTATGTTGACAGGGTCATTATAAGACTTGTTGATAAGGCCGGCATATTGGTTGTAAGACGTGTCCATGAAGCTGGTATCAAGCCATCCATTAGTCAGCAGGCGCGCCACACCCAGGCGCCGGCTCGTGTTAAAGTTCCTGAATTGGCCGCCCACCAACACGTTTCCATCGGCCGGTTGGAGCACAACGGAATAAACAACCCCGTCGGCGCCGCTGCCGGGAACAAAGGCCGTGTCCAGCGATCCATTGGTGGCGATCAAGGCGACGCCGCTGCGGCTGACCAGATTATAGTTCTGGAAGGCCCCGCCAATGAGAATTTCGTTGTTCGGCTGGATCGCGACGCTATAGACAACGTCGTCCGGCCCTATTTCGGGATTGAAGGACGCATCCACCGCGCCGTTGGGCAGCAACCGCGCCACATAATTATAAGTGCCGCCATTGACGGAACTGAACGCGCCGCCAAGGATGATATTGCCGTTGCCGTCCGTGGCCACCGTCTCCACCTCCTGGTCCGTCCCGTAGTTGGGGAGGCCATTCCCCGTGTTCGGCAAGAAAGTCGGGTCCAGGCCGCCGCCGGGCAGCAACCGCGCAATATGATTGCAGTTGGTCGTGTTGTAGGAGGTGAAGTCCCCGCCCACCAGGATGTTGCTTTTGGCATCGACGGCCAGCGCAGTCACGGGACCGTTGAATCCGAGACCGGATTTAAAGCTCGTATCCAGCGAGCCGTCGTAATTGAGCCTTGCGATGTTACTGACGAGGATGTTGGGCAGGCCGTCGTATGACGAAAACCAGCCGCCGATGATAATCCGTCCACTGGCGTCAATGGCGATGGCATTGACAGTGCCTCCATAATTTACGCCGGGCAGTTGGACGTTTTTATTAAAATTGGGATCCAGAAAACCGCTGGTTAGCAGCCGTGCGACACTGTAAACGGACACGTCATTGTAAGAGAAAAAAAGCCCGCCAATGACGGCCTGTCCGTTGGTTTGGATCGCAATCGCATTCACCGAACCCACATCCACCGGACCCG
>Ga0326727_10008031_pt1 | contig 27192 bp, 23 predicted proteins | sample MB2enrmetagenome_FD_207643 | JGI IMG/M metagenome (GOLD analysis project Ga0326727, IMG submission 207643) | Lab enriched peat soil microbial communities from McLean, Ithaca, NY, United States - MB29MY | ecosystem: Environmental > Terrestrial > Soil > Wetlands > Peat | place: USA: New York...
GCTGATAGGCGCGTGCCCCACCCTTCGCCTTTTTTCTGACGAAGGGCGGACTGGCATGCTGCAAATGCGTCTGTATCCGGCGACCGTCTTTACCTAATCGCTGACCAATGATCACTAACCACTGCCCCCTACCTCTTCTCCCGGCGACGCCGCGGCCCATAGATCAAAGTGTCCGGGTCAGGCTCCGGTGGCCCCGGCGCCCAGAGCTTCTCCCTCCTAAGCCGATCCAACTCGCTCGACTTCTTCTGCTTTCGGAACCGGATTCCCACCTCCCGCAGCGCCTTGCGCAGCGTCTTCCGCATTACGGCCCGCCAACCCGGCCGTTTCAATCTCTCCCTCGCCTTGGCCCCACTGGCCTCTTTCCGCGCTTCGCCTTGCAGCCGCGCCATCTCGCGCAGCGTTCCCTCGAGCGGCGCCAAACCGTACACCAGATCGCATCCTAGCGCCGCAGCCGCCTGCCGCAGCGTTCCCAACATGATCCGGGACTCCTTCTCCGATTTCTCCAGCCGGTAGATCTCCCTCCGGCACACTCCCAGATGCTGCGCGACCTCCTCCACCGGGACTCCCAACGCGTATCGAACCGCCCGCAGCCAGCCGTCCGCCTCCGGCCCCGCCTTGCGCGCCACCCGAAAAGCCAGCAGAGACTCATCCAGCTTCGCCAACAGTTTTTCTCGGTTTTCCGTCTGCATTCCCACCCCGGCCACCTTCCCAAAAACCCATCTGGAACCGCCATTTACACGTTGAAAACCGGCAACTCAGAGCCGGATTCCGGTCCATATCCTCTCCAAACCACCCAGACCCATCGATTTTCGCTTCCATATCCCCATTCTCCCTGAAATCCACGTATTTATATGCACGCAAGGCACGCTCCCCAGCCCCCGGCCTGCCGCAAAACAGTGAACAAGGAGCGTCACCTCGCAGTTTTTCCGCAAACCCCTGATCTTTGGCCCCTGTGACCTAACGCTTGACCGAAACGCTGGCCAACCCCAAGCACCCGCGACCGAACATATGTGATGCAGCGCACAGCGACCTCTTATTTCAAGTGCGTAGTTTCGCTCTCATCCGGTGATGTACCCTACGTGGCCCCCTATTCCCGTGATCTCGGCCACATGGAACGCAAAATCTGGAACCTGCACGATGAGCGAGGTAGGCATGGGTAACTCCATTTGGGAATCAATGCAGCAGAAGGGCTACAACCGCAGAGACTTTCTACAGTTCTGCGCCGCAGCCGCTACGGTGGCCGGGTTTGGACAGTCCGGCGTCGCCCAGGTTGTCTCGGCATTCGAGAAGAAAGAAAAACCGGCCGTTGTCTGGATGCACTTTCAGGAGTGCACCTGTTGCAGCGAGTCGTTCATTCGCGCTTCCCATCCGATTGTGGTGGACGCCTTATTGGATGTATTGGATCTGAACTACACGGAAACACTGATGGCAGCCTCCGGCTTCCAGGCTGAAAAGTGCCTCAGCGACACCATCGAGAAGAACAAAGGCAAGTACATTGTGCTGGTGGAAGGTGCGGTGCCCACGCACGACGACGGCGTTTACTGCATGATCGGCGGCAAGACCGCGGAATCGATCCTGCAGACCGTCGCCAAAGATGCGGCGGCGATTGTGGCCTGGGGCAGTTGCGCGTCAAACGGCTGCGTTCAGGCTGCCAAGCCGAATCCCACCGGCGCAACGCCGATTTACAAGCTGGTGGATAAGCCGGTGATCAACGTGCCCGGATGCCCGCCAATCGCCGACGTGATGATGGGCGTCGTCACCCACCTGCTGGTTCTTGGGCAGGTTCCAGCGCTCGACAGCCAGGGACGTCCCAAGGAGTTTTACGGACGCCGCGTACACGACACCTGCTATCGCCGGCCCAACTACGATGCCGGCCTTTTTGTTGAATCGTGGGACGACGAGAACGCGCGCAAGGGCTACTGCCTTTACAAGATGGGCTGCAAGGGGCCGGTCACTTACAACGCCTGCTCGGTGGTCAAGTGGAACGAAGGCACCAGCTATCCCATCCAGTCGGGCCACGGCTGCATCGGCTGCAGCGAGGCGGGGTTCTGGGACAACGGACCGTTCTATCAGCACCTGGCCTCGTTCCCCGGATTCGGCGTCGAAAGCACCGCCGATACGGTGGGCACCGTGATTGGTGTGGCTACGCTGGCCGGAGTTGCCGCGCATGCGGTTGTCACCAACATTCGCAAACGCAGCGTGATCGCGGAAGTCCACGCTGAAGACCAAAAGGAGTCATAACCATGGCACGCGTTGTCGTCGATCCCGTAACTCGCATTGAAGGCCACCTGCGTATCGAAGCAGTGGTGGAAAATGGCGTCATTACCGACGCTTTCAGTTCAGGCACCATGGTGCGCGGCCTGGAAAAGATCCTCATGGGCCGGGACCCCCGCGATGCATGGGCCATTACCGAGCGCGTGTGCGGCGTTTGTACGACTGTCCATGCACTCACCAGCGTACGTGCGGTTGAGAGCGCACTCGGCATCGCCATTCCGCCCACGGCGGAACTAATTCGCAACATCATGATGGCCACGCAATACGTGCAGGACCACGTGATTCACTTCTATCACCTGCACGCGCTCGACTGGGTGGATATTGTCAACGCGCTGAAGGCCGATCCGAAGAAAGCTGCGGAGCTGGCGGCAACGTTCTCGAAGTGGGACAAGAATACCGCCTCGTATTTTTCCGAAGTACAGGACAAGATCAAGGCCTTCGCAGCAAGCGGCCTGGGCATCTTCGCCAACGGCTACTGGGGGCATCCGGCCTACAAGCTGCCGCCCGAAGTCAACCTGATCGCCGTCGCTCACTACCTCGACGCGCTCCAATGGCAGAAAGAAATCGTCAAGATCCACGCGGTGTTCGGAGGCAAGAATCCGCATCCGAACTACCTGGTGGGCGGCGTTCCCTGCTCCATCGACATGAATGAAGTTGCCGCCATCAACTCCGACAGGCTGAACCTGGTCGCGCGACTCATTGGCCAAGCGGATGAATTTATCAACGAGGTTTACATACCCGATCTGCTGGCCGTGGCTTCGTTCTACAAGGATTGGGCCAACTGGGGCGGCGGATTGAAGAACTACCTCAGCTATGGCGAGTTCCCAACCAAGGGTTACGGCCAGCCGGAAGCCTTCAAGTATCCGCGCGGCGTGGTGCTCAATCGCGATCTCACAAAGGTATATCCCGTGAACGCGACGGATTCGCAGGAGATCAAGGAATACATCGCCAGCTCGTGGTACAGCTACGAAGGCGGAGACGGCGTGGGTATCCATCCCTGGGCCGGCGAAACCAAGCTGAACTATACCGGACCGAAGCCGCCGTTTGAGACTCTTGAGGGCTTCCAGAAGTACTCGTTCCTGAAGACTCCCCGCTGGAAAGACAACGCCATGGAAGTCGGCCCGTTGTCGCGCTTGCTGGTTGCATTTGCGTCAGGCCGGACTGATGTGCAGGAATTGGTGAAAGACACGCTGGGCAAGCTCAACGTTCCGGTTGCCGCGCTGTTCTCGACCTTGGGCCGAACGGCGGCGCGCGGCCTGGATGCGGCGCTCGCCATGATCTGGCTGAAGGAGTTCTACGGCCAGTTGATGGATCGCGTGAAGATCAACGAGGTTTCCACTTTTAACGGCGACCGCTGGGACCCCAAGACCTGGCCTGCGGAAGCCGAGGGCGTTGGATTGACGGAAGCTCCTCGCGGAGCCTTGGCGCACTGGATCAAGATCAAGAACGGCGCCATCGACAACTACCAGTTGGTTGTTCCGACCACCTGGAATGGTTCCCCGCGCGATGCCAAGCAACAGCATTCGTCGTTTGAAGCGTCGCTGATTGGTACTCCCGTGGCCAACCTCGAAATGCCTGTGGAGATCATCCGTACCATCCATTCCTTTGACCCGTGCCTGGCCTGCGCTGTGCATTTGTACGATCCGCAGGGACGGCACCTTCACCAGGTTTCATTCGAGTGAGGGCTATGAGTACCCATGGAATTAACGTGAAGGATGCGTTTCGCGCCAACGGCAGCGCGCCGGTGGAATATCGACGGGTATATGTGTGGGAGCTGCCGGTGCGCGTCTACCACTGGATCAACGCGGTAGCGCTGGTGGGCCTGTGCGTCACCGGCTACTTGATTGGGGCGGCCTCATCCACCCCGTTCTACGCGACCGAGTCCTATCAGTCGTATTGGTTCGGGGGGGTTCGATTCATCCATTTCCTCTGCGCGTTCGTCTACGTGTTCAACTTCCTGGCGCGGCTCTACTGGGGCTTCGTCGGCAACAAATACTCGAGTTGGCGCGCCTTTTTCCCTTTCAAAAAGGCGCAACAGCAAGAGATTGTCGATGTCATTAAGGCCGATGTGTTTGAGACCAAGATGCACGGCCCAATCTCGACTGGGCACAACGCTCTGGCCGGCTTGATCTACTTCGGCACTTTTTTGGCATTTGTCTTTCAGACCATTACTGGCTTCGCTCTCTACTCCAGCATGAGCAATTCCTGGCTACCGCAGATGTTCAACTGGATCGTTCCGCTGATGGGCGGCGAATTCGGCGTGCGCTTCTGGCACCATCTGTTCCTGTGGTTCTTTGTCACGTTTGTTGTCATTCACGTCTATCTTGCCTTCTACCACGACTACATCGAGGGGCGCGGCACGGTATCCTCGATCATAGGCGGCTGGAAGTTCGACCGCGTGGAGAAGCCTCCGAGTGCGAAGTAGGGGAAGTAGCCAAGAAAAGACGCTGGTGCTGGGGCTGGGCAACGTCCTGATGGGCGACGAAGGCATCGGCGTTTATGTGGTCCGAGCTATCGAGGCACGCGCACTCCCTCCGGGTGTGGAGTGCCTCGATGGCGGCACCGGCGGCTTTACGCTGCTGGAGCCGCTGGAGCAGGCCGGCCGCATCATCCTGATCGATGCGGCAAACGACGGCAACCCGGTCGGCACCATTACGCGCACCACGCCCCGCTTTTCGCGCGACTATCCCCCTACAATCACCGCGCACGACATTGGCATGAAAGACCTGCTCGATATGTTCTACATCCAGGGCGGCACGCACGAAATCGTTCTCTACGCGATCACCATCGATCCGAAACAGCCGATCAGGATGAGCCTCTCAGAGGACGGCGAGAAAGTGGCCGCAGAGGCGGTTGAGAGAATACTGGAAGAGCTTATGCAAACTGCCGCTCCTTAACACACTGGAGATATTGTTTGGTTGCTGCTTGTTTGTGGGCGCTCCCTCAATTTGTTCAGTCAAATGTCAACGGAATAATCGAACAATCGCCTCAGAAAAGGCTCTTAAGATTCCTTCTTCCATCCACGATCCGTACAATTTCTACTTCATAGATAACTTCGTCATCGCCATTGGGATGCGTCTCATAAAGTATGAGATACGGCCATTCAATAAGCACCCGCGTAGAGGGACGAATATCAGGGCGCCTGACGCCCATGCGCGGATAATCTGCCAGCATTTCGGCTTTCGCCTCCACAGCATCGAAGATCCGTTCAGCGGCAGATGGACTGTCGAAACCAATGTAGGTGTAGATCTCGATTAAGTCTTCGCGGGCCTGAGGGGTCCAGACAAGATCAACCGGCACGAACCTGTTCCCCCGCAGCCACAGCCAACCTCTGCCGCGCCTCGCGCCTCGCATTTTCAAAATCCACGCGCGAAGCGGTTCCGCTGGCCTTGCCCTGATCCCACATTTGGCGCAGGCGGTTCAGGTCTTCATGGCGCAGTTCGCGTTTGAATTGCCAGTCGCGAATCGCCTCGCGGACAATTTCGCTGGTGGTGGCATACTCGCCCGTCTCCACCGCCGCCTTCAATGCGCAAACCTGCTCCCCGGTCAAGGCGACGCTGACTTTTTGAACCTCCGGCATAGCTAGGACTCCGCTCATCTTGAGAGTATAATTTGCCACTTCTTAGCAAGAATTATACCTGAGTCTTCCTCATGTACCTACGCAAATAGGAGCGGCGAGCAGGAAAACAGGAATTGCTTTTCCCAAGACCCGCAGCTATGATCTTGCTATGAACGGTCTGTCCTGTTGTCGCCGCTGTCCTCCGCCTCGCGCGCACAGGTGACCTGGGTCTGAAAGTCCGATCGAGAATCCACGGTTTCTTCAATGCCCGCGACGCAATCATGCTGCCGCGGGTTTTCTGTATTTGGCTGAAAAAAGGAAAAAATGACTGAAGTTGTCCAAAAGAAAGAGACCAGCGCCCAGCGCGCCGAGCGGCTGAAGCGCGAAAAGAATCCGTGGGCGGCCTTTGACGAAGTCCGCCAATTTGCCCGCGCAGGCCGGACCAGCGTCGTTCCCGAGTGGGCCTCCTTCTACTTCAAATGGTGGGGCATTTACACGCAGGGCGATGGCGTTGGCGCCACTGGCGGGAAAGGTGGCGAGGGCGTCACCACAGATTACTTCATGATGCGCATCGCCATCCCCAACGGTATTCTTTCCGCCAGCCAGCTTCGCGCCATTGGCGGAATCGCGCGCAAACACGGGCGCAACCTGGCCGACATCACTGTTCGTCAGGCAATACAGCTTCATTGGCTCACTATAGAATCGCTGCCTGAAATTGTGGACGCCCTCGATTCAATTGGCCTCTCGCCGAAGGGGGCCTGCGGCGACGTGGTGCGCAACGTAACCGGCTGCCCGCTGGCCGGAGTGGCCGCCGACGAGCTGATCGATGCTTCTCCGCTGGCCATTGATATTGCCAAAATGCTGGCGGGAAATCCGGAGTTTTTCAACCTGCCCCGCAAGTTCAAGATTTCCGTCTCCGGCTGCCCTTCGTGGTGCAACAATCCGGAGATTAACGACATTGGGCTCTCGGCCGTGAAGCATAACAGCGCGGTCGGCTACTCAGTGCGCGTGGGCGGCGGGCTTTCCGCTGACCCGCACCTCGCCGTTCGTCTCGACGCGTTCGTTTTGCCTGACCAGGTACTTCCCGTGGTGCGTGCAATCACCGAAATCTTTCGCGATCAACAAGGCCTTCGCGAAAGCCGCGACCGCGCGCGCATGAAGCATCTCTTCCTCAAGGAAGGTTGGACTGCCGAGAGTTTTCTCGCTGAGCTTCAATCGCGGCTTGATTTCAAGCTGCTGCCTGGAGTGCCCGAACAGGCGCCTAACGACATCTTCCGCGATCACGTCGGCATTCATCCGCAGCGTCAGCCAGGCCTTTGTTCCGTTGGCGCCTCGGTGCTTCGCGGCCGCTTGTCGGGCGAGCAGCTTGAAGCCGCGGCCGATCTCGCGGAGCGCTTTGGTGGCGGAGGATTGCGCACCACGGTCTCGCAAAACCTGCTGTTCGTCGACGTGCCCACCAGTAATACGACAGAGTTGGCCAGCGAGCTTCGGAAGATCGGCCTACAGGTGGATGGGTCGTCATTCTGGCGCGGCGCCATCGCCTGCACGGGCACGGAGTTCTGCAAGCTGGCCATCACGGAGACCAAGGGCTTCACCAAGTGGCTGGTCGACGAACTCGAAGAGCGGCTGCCGGGATTTGACCAGGAGCTTAAGCTGAACGTGACCGGCTGCCCCAATGGTTGCGGCCAGCACTGGGTTGCGGACATCGGCATCGAGGGCAAAAAAATCAAGCACGAGGGCAAGCTCACCGACGCTTTCTATTTCTGCCTTGGCGGAGCAGTCGGTGAGCACGCTGCCATTGCGCGCCCGGTCGGATATCGCTGCCCAGCCCCGCTGATCCCCGATGCCATCGAGCGCCTGCTGCGCCATTATCTGGCCGATCGCCGGCCCGAGGAGAATCTTCGCGCCTGGTTCAGCCGCTATTCGAACGACGAACTGCGCGCCCATCTTGCGGGTGAGGTGCTGGCGCCGGTTGAACGCGATGTGCCCGCAGGCCGAGTGCCGCACGGAGTGGCCGAGTGAGGACGATTTCATGAGCATGTTGCCGATCTTTCTAAAACTCGACGGCCGCCGCTGCCTGCTGGTAGGCGCGGGGAACGTTGCGTTGAACAAGGTTGGCAGTTTGCTCAAGACAGGGCTGCGGCTGCGTGTCGTTGCTCCAGAAGCGCGCCCGGAGATTCAACAGTTAGCCGCTGAAGGCAAGCTTGAATGGGTTCAACGAGCGTTTGAACCTGCGGATCTCGACGGCAACTTTCTGATAGTTACGGCCACCAATTCGCCTGAGGTGAACGCAAACGTCTATCGTGAATCGGTGGAGCGCGGCATCCTTTGCAACAGCGTCGACGACATTCCCAATTGCGATTTCTATTTTGGTTCAGTTGTCAATCGCGGCGACCTGCAGATTGCCATTTCCACCGCGGGACAAAGCCCCGCTGTCGCTCAGCAGCTTGGCTGCGAGATTGACGAGCAACTGCCCCTTGATCTCGGCCCATGGCTTGAAAGCCTCGGCCAACTGCGCCGCGAGGTTCTCGCAATTCATCCCGGCGGCGAGGCGCGCAAATCCCTGCTGCACCAACTGGCGCAACGCCAGGTTTGCGAGTCTGATTCCTGCCCATCGCGACAACTGGCGCACGCGCCGCTTGAGCCCGAGCAGATTGACGAAGTCGACATCGCATTCTCCGACGAGGATCTGGATCTTGCCCAAGCATTGTCGTCTCAGATTGAGAGCGACGCAGACGATTCTCCAGAAACGGTTCATCTGGTGGGTGCAGGGCCCGGCGACCCCGACCTGCTCACCGTCAAGGCCGTGCGCCTGATTCAGACCGCCGACGTCATCCTCCACGACGATCTTGTTCCGCAAACGATTCTCGATCTCGCTTCCCCGTCGGCCGAGGTTCTGAACGTTGGCAAGCGCTGCGGCAACAAGACCATTACGCAGGCAGAAATCAACTTGACGATGATCGATCATGCGCGGGGGAATCGCAGTGTGGTCCGGCTCAAGGGCGGCGACCCGCTCATCTTCAGCCGCGCCGCCGAAGAGATTGCGGCGTTGACGGAAGCCGGCGTGCCCTTTCAAATTGTCCCCGGAATCACAGCTGCCCTTGCCGCCGCCGCTGCCATCGGCTGCTCGCTGACCAGCCGAAACGCCGCATCGAACGTGATCTTCTCCACGGGTCATCACGCGCAGTCGCACAACCAATCTCCATTGGCGGAGATCGAGGATGCTACGCGCGTGGTCTACATGCCGGGCCGCGACTTGCATCTGCTGGCGCAGGAGTGGCTCGATCAAGGGCTGCCTGCGGATTTTCCGTGCGCCGTGGTCTCACGCGCCGCGCAGCCCGGCCAGCAAATTCGATGTACCACCCTCGCCGCCCTCGGCGACGCCGACCCCACTCTCGCTCCCAGCCTGTTGATTGCAGGATGGGCGATTCGAGAGGTTACTGCCGAGCATCAACCGGCAGCAAACGGCGTTCAAGTTACAGCCTGAAATTCAAAACAATTCATTCGGAGAAACAGTATGCCTGAAGCTACCGCTGCGCCTCGGCGCGGCATCTCGCTCGACGTTTATGCCGTTGCGCTCGCGCTTGCTCTTGCCCTGCTCGTGCGCTTCAATCTGCTTCCACTCATCAAGTGGTAGAACCTTCGAGTTCAAGATAAGGAGAAATAAAATGGCTACCACCGCCATCGCACCCGCTCGCTCCGCGAACCTCGTGGGACGCATTGTAGAGCTGATTCCCGGCCTGCTGCTTTTGGCCGCCGTGGGTTACGGCGGAAAGTTTATCGAGCAGTCCATCGCCGCCTACACCAAGCGAAACCACATCACGTTTCCTAACATTGAATATGTTTTGTGGGCGATTGTCATCGGACTGATCATCGCTAACACGGTTGGGATTCCGCGCATCTTTCAGGCCGGCGTTGCCACTTACGAATTCTGGCTGAAGGCCGGCATCGTGCTGCTCGGCTCGCGCTTTCTGCTGGGAGACGTGCTGCACCTGGGCGCCATTTCGCTTCTTCTGGTCGCAGTCGCACTCACGCTGTCGCTTAGCTTCATGCACCTGCTGGGCCGCACCTTCAAGCTCAAGCCCAAGCTGATTTCCCTGCTGGCCATTGGTTCGGCCATCTGCGGAGTCTCGGCCATCATTGCCGCAAAACCGTCCATCGAAGCCGACGATGAAGATGCTTCCTACGCCATTGCCGCCATTCTCGCCCTCGGCGCTATCTCACTGTTTACCTTTCCGCTGATCGGCCACTCGCTGCACTTGAGCGACAAGGCTTACGGTCTGTGGGCTGGGCTTGCAGTAGATAATACAGCCGAAGCAACAGCGGCCGGCGCGCTCTACTCCGACGCCGCCGGCAAAGTTGCCGTTCTGGCCAAGACCACACGCAATGCGCTGATTGGCTTTGTCGTGCTTGCCTATGCTATTTACTGGGCATCGCGCGGAGAAGCTCATGCGGTCGGCAACAAGGCCGCGTTCCTATGGCAGAAGTTTCCTAAGTTTGTGCTGGGGTTCCTGCTGATCTCGTTGCTGGCCACGGTTGGCATTTTCACCAAGCCGCAATTGGGTAGTCTTGCGAATCTTTCACGTTGGGCATTTCTGTTGACCTTCGCCGGAGTCGGGTTGCGCACTAATCTGCGCGAGCTTGGCAAGCAAGGTTGGAGGCCGTTTGCGGTTGGCGCTATCGGCGAAGTCTTCATTGCGCTTGTCACGCTGGGATTGGTGTTTGGGGCGGACCGGTTTCTGCATCTATAGAGCGTAACATCAACTAAGCTCATGTTTCCGGACGATGTTACATGAAGTTAGTTGGACACTTATAACTCTGTCCCATGAGAAAGGCCATTTGCACGAAGGTTAATTCGCGCAAATGGCCTTCTTGTTTTCAGGACCCCTCCCCGGAAGTTACGCGAGGTCGAAACGATCGAGGTTCATCACCTTGCTCCACGCTGCCACAAAGTCATCGACGAATTCCTGCTGCCCGTCGCTTGAGGCATAGACTTCCGCTAGCGCTCTTAGCTGAGAGTTTGAGCCAAAGACGAGATCGACCACAGTGCCCGTCCACTTCAGATTGCCGGTGGCCCGATCGCGCCCTTCCAAAACACCTTCGGAAGTAGCGGACTTCTGCCATTGTGTGTTCATGTCGAGAAGATTGACGAAGAAGTCGTTGGTCAATGTTTCGGGCCACTTGGTGAAGACGCCGTATTCGGAATGCCCGAAGTTTGCATTCAGGGCACGCAGCCCGCCAATGAGAACCGTCATCTCGGGAGCGGTCAGCGTCAGCAGGTTTGCCTTATCCACTAGCAGTTCCGCCGCCGACCCCTCCAGTCCCTTGCGTATGTAATTGCGGAACCCGTCCGCCGCCGGCTCCAGTACGGCGAAGGATGCCACATCGGTTTGCTCCTGCAACGCATCCCCGCGCCCTGGCGAGAACGGAACGTTCACGGCGTGGCCGGCCTTCTTTGCTGCCTCCTCGACGGCCGCCGAGCCGCCCAGGACAATCAAGTCGGCAAGCGAGACCTTTTTGCCACCGGATTGTGCGGCGTTGAATTCTTTCTGGATTGCTTCCAAGGCTGAGAGGACCTTGGCCAGTTCGGCAGGCTGGTTGACTTCCCAATCTTTTTGCGGCGCAAGGCGGATGCGCGCACCGTTGGCGCCGCCGCGCTTGTCGCTGCCGCGGAAGGTTGAGGCCGACGCCCATGCCGTGGTGACTAGTTGCGAAATGGTGAGTCCTGATGCGAGGATCTTGGCTTTCAGGGCAGCAATATCCTGCTCGCCGATCAGCTCATGATCCACGGCGGGAATGGGGTCCTGCCAGATCAGCGGCTGCTTGGGAACCAGCGGGCCAAGATACCTCGAGATAGGCCCCATGTCGCGGTGCGTCAGCTTGAACCATGCCTTGGAGAAGGCGTTCGCGAACTCCTCAGGATGATCGAGGAAGCGACGGGAAATCTTTTCGTAGATCGGGTCCATGCGCAGAGACAAGTCCGTCGTGAACATGATGGGCGCGTGCTTCTTCGACGGGTCGTGAGCATCCGGCACGGCATCGGCCCCGGCTCCGTCTTTGGGCACCCATTGCTGAGCGCCAGCAGGGCTCTTCGTGAGTTCCCATTCATACTTGAACAGGTTTTCCAGATAATCGTTGTCCCACTTCACCGGGTTGTCGGTCCATGCGCCCTCGAGGCCGCTGCTGATGGTATCGACGCCTTTTCCGCTGCCGAAGCTGTTTGCCCAGCCCAGGCCCTGCTCTTCAATGGGAGCAGCCTCGGGTTCACGGCCAACATATTTGTTGGGATCGGCGGCGCCATGAGCTTTACCGAAGGTGTGTCCGCCGGCGATCAGGGCAACGGTCTCTTCGTCGTTCATGGCCATGCGCGCGAATGTCTCGCGGATATCCACGGCCGCAGCGATTGGATCAGGCTTGCCATTGGGTCCTTCCGGATTCACATAGATCAAGCCCATTTGAACCGCGCCGAGAGGATTGTCGAGCTGACGATCACCCTTGTAACGTTCGTCTCCCAGCCACTTGGTCTCAGGTCCCCAGTAAATGTCTTCTTCCGGCTCCCAGATGTCCTCGCGCCCGCCGCCGAAACCGAAGGTCTTAAGGCCCATCGAATCCAGCGCCACGTTGCCGGCGAGAATCATCAAGTCGGCCCAGGAAAGTTTCCGGCCGTACTTCTGCTTGATGGGCCAGAGCAGCCGCCGGGCTTTGTCAAGGCTGACGTTGTCAGGCCAACTGTTCAGTGGCGCAAACCGCTGCGCTCCGTGGCCCCCGCCGCCGCGGCCATCGGCAATGCGATAGGTGCCTGCGCTATGCCACGCCATACGGATGAAGAACGGCCCATAGTGGCCGTAGTCCGCGGGCCACCAGTCCTGCGAATCCGTCATCAAGGCATGCAGGTCTTTGATCACGGCATCGAGATCGAGGGTCTTGAATTCTTCGGCGTAATTGAAATCCTCGCCCATGGGATTGGACAGTTGCGAGTGCTGGTGCAGGATCTTCAGGTTCAGCTGATTGGGCCACCAGTTTGCGTTGGTTGGGGTTCCAGCCACTGTGTGCTTGCGAGCGCCGTTCGAAAACGGGCATTTTGCATCGCCTGATGTGGCGTTCCGGTCGTCGACTATCGGTGGTCCGGGGGACTTGGTATCGCTTTCAGACATGGGCAACTCCTTATGAATGCTGGTTGAGATTGCGTTCTCTTGGATGCTCTGCGGAGGGGAACGATTCCTTGTACGCTCTCAAAATATGCTCCCGCAATCGATAAATCAAATCGCCTATTCATTACGAGTGTTAGGCCGGAGACTCCTGACTTGGCCTCTAATTGCCGGAACCTCTAAATCGGGCTCGGCCAGCGGCTCTGTGGCTAAAAAATGCGCTACTTCTGTTACCCCGTGGTGCGCATCACAAAGAATCCGCTGGATGTGGACTTATAATTTCCAAGCATTGAGGTCGTCAGACGAGCTCGACTGGAATCCGAAGCGTCGTCGCGACCCGGAAAACGATTATGCTCAAATTCCTTATCGCTTCATTTCTTTTGTTGGTTGTTGCCGCTCCTGCGTGGGCCAAATCGAGAGATGTCTATCCGGTATCCTGCAACGATTTATGGGCGGCTGTGCACGACACTCTGGACAACCCTCGCAATTACGGAATCGTGTCGATCAACGATTCCGAGCAGAAGGCAAGGTTCGTTGTGGTTGGCAACTTGACTGCCTACACCGACAAGGTCGCACTGACAGCCAAGGAAGGCGGTTGCTCGTTGAACGCAGCTTTCCTCGAGGTCGGTCCAGACAATTCGGACTGGCTCCAATTCCACCATCGCATTGAGAAGTCGCTGGCGAAGCTGCAGGCGGCCAAGCCCAAACCGACGAGTATATCGGCGGGGCAACTGTAGCAGGCGGGGCTGTTGGACGGCGCAAACCGGCTCTTCTCCTGCACGCATGTGCACCTGCTTGCATTGGTGCGATGAATTCAGCTTTCGACGGCTAGCGATCTCGCCAAACCGGCCTTATCCAGCGTCGGACCCTTAGCATAAGCGCCGCAAGAATCCTTAAAGAATCCCAATCCGGACCACCAATCTTAGCTTTTTCCAAGAACAGGAATTCGGGCCTCCCTTATCCACAAGTGTCCACCCTTGCGCCATTGACCCTGCTCTCCAGGCTCCTTAAAGTCTTAACCGGGTAGCAATACTTCCAGCCGCAAAAGGGCGGTTGAGTGTTGCCGCTGCTTTCTTGATCCAGGTCGCGCGCGGCTCATTTCAACTCGGAGTGAAGATGCTGAAACTAAAGAAGATCCACCTTCTCGGCTTTAAGAGCTTTTGTGACCGTACGGAATTAGCCGTGCCGGGAACAGGCATTGCCGTGGTGGTGGGGCCGAATGGATGCGGCAAGTCGAACATTCTGGATGGGGTGAGCTGGGTGCTGGGCGAACAGAGCGCTAAGTCGCTGCGCGGCACGCACATGCAGGATGTGATCTTCTCTGGAACCCGCGACCGGAAAGCACTGGGAATGGCCGAAGTGACGCTGACGCTGGTCGATCCCGAGGCCTTCGAGGGGCCGATACCGGTTGAGCCGGAGGTCGTGGTGGAGCACGACGGTCCGGCAGATTGGGACGAAGCGGAGATGCGCCGGCAACGAGCCGTGGAGGCCGAGGAGATTATTGCCGCCGAGCAGCCGGGCCAGGTGATCGAAGAAGAGGGCCCGGAAGAGCCGGAGATGCCGGGCACAGGCCAGGGTCCGCAGGCGGTGGTGCTCAAGATTCGACGGCGCAAGTTCCAGCGCACGCCTCAGAAGGGCGAGATCGTGGTGACGCGGCGGCTCTTCCGCACCGGTGAGAGCGAGTATCTGCTCAATGGAAAGCTTTGCCGGCTGCGCGACATTCAAGACATCTTCATGGGCACGGGCCTTGGGCCGGAGAGCTACGCCATTATCGGGCAAGAGCGGATTACGCAGTTGCTCAGCTCGAAGCCGCACGATCGGCGGGCCATCATCGAAGAAGCGGCGGGAATTACGCGATTTAAGAACAAGAAGCGGCTGGCCGAGCTGCGCCTGGAGAGCGCCAAACAGAACCTGGCTCGCGTGGACGATATTTTCGAAGAAGTGACGCGGCAGATGAACAGTCTGAAGCGCCAGGCGGCGAAGGCGGAGCGGTATGCAGCGGTGCGCGACGAACTGCGCGCGCGGATGCGCGTGGTGCTGGCCAGCCGCATGGCCACGATGGATGCGGAGCAGACGCGGCTGGAGCAGGAGATCGCTGGACTGACCGAGCGGATCAACGGGTCGGCAGCGGAGATTGGCACGCTCGAAGCCAGCCAGCACGAGCTGACGGAGCGCGGCTACGAGTTGGATCGTGAGGGTCAGGAAGCGCAGAACCGGGCCAACGATGCAGCGGTAGAACTGGAACGGGCGACCGCGAAGGAGCGCAGCAACGCTGAACGCGCGAGCGAGCTCGAGGCGCGCATCGCCGCGGCCGGCGCGGAGTTGGAGCAGACGCGGACCCAGTTGAGCGGCATTGCCGAAGAGCGAGCGCAGCAGCATGCGTTTCTCGAGACAGCAGCAGGGGAAGCCAAGGCGTTTCGCCAGCAGGTGGAGGCGCGGCAGCAGGAAGCACGCACGGCAGCGGAAGAGGTGTTTGCCGCGGAGCGCGAGCTGGAAGCGAGCCGCCGCCACGCAATGCACCTGCTGACCCTGTCCGGCAACGCCCGCAATCACACCGCACAGGGTGAGGAGAGCCTGGCGGCGCTGGAGCGCGAGGCCGAGCGATTGGAGTCGGAGATCGGGCAGGCGCGCAATGAGCAGGAGAACCTGGGCGTCGAGAGCGAACAGGCCCGGCAGCGATTCGAGTCCGCGGCGGAAGCGCTCAGACGTTTGGAGAGCGAGATTGATGCTCTTCGCGAGGCGCTGCTGGCGAGGCGCAACGAAGAGAATTCGCAGCGCACCCTCGCCAACAAATTGAGGAGCGAACTGGCCACCGCGGCCGGCCGGCAGAGTTCAATCGAGGCTCTGATTCGCAATCACAGCTACTCCACCGACACGGTGCGCCGCCTGCTCAAACCCGGCGCGCTGGGACCTAACATGGCGCCGGTGGGCACCCTGGCGGACTTCATTGAAGTGAGCAGTGCGCACGAAGGCGTGGTGGACGAATTCCTGCGCGATGAGTTGAATTACGTGGTGGTGGAGAGCTGGATTGCTGCCGAAGAGGGTGTGCGCCTGCTCAAATCCGGCGTCGATGGCCGCGCCACGTTTTTGATCCACCCGGCCGGCGAGGCGCAGGGCAGCTCCGTTGATGGCAGCGGCGTGCCGGATAACGGCGGCGGGCCGGTCGGGGGGCCCGGCTTGACGCCGCTCAAGGATTCGATTCGGGTTCTGAATGGCTTTGGGGGATCGCTGGAGGCGATTCTGCCCAAGCTGCGGCACGGCTACCTGGTTGAGGATTCAGATGAAGCACTGCGGCTGGCCTCGCAGTACGCGCAAGGTTATTTTCTGACGCCGGGAGGCGAATGCTTTCACAACGCGACGGTCACTGGCGGAAAGCCGTCGAGTGAGGGTCCGCTGGCCCTGAAGCGCGAACTACGCGAGACCGCGACGCGCCTGGCCGTGCTGGAATCGAATCTGGCGCAGGCGGAAGCTGAAGCAGCGAAGCTGACCCGGAACATCGAAGAGATGACGGCGCAACTGGAGGCGCGCAGCGGCGAGCGTCGCCAGGCTGAGACCGATGCCGCCAATCAGGGCGCGGCGTTGAAACAGATGGAAGGCGAAGTTCAGCGCATCGACAGGCGCTTGCAGGATTGGATGGCGCAGGCGGCGCGGAACAAGGACGCGCGTGAAGCGAAAAGGACGGTCATTGCGCAGCAGCGCGAGGAAACGCTGCGCCTGGAGGCCGAGCACGCAAAGGCCGAAGCCGGACTCGATGCATTGCAAACGCGGTTGACCACATTGCGCACGAACCGCGAGGGCCTGCAGCAGGAAGCGGCGCAGGTGACCGCCGAGCTTGCCGGCCTGGAAGAACGCCGGCGCGGCGCCGAGGCAGCCTTCCAGCGCATCGATCGGCTGCATGGAGACCTGGAGCGCCGTGTGTTGGCCATCGAGCATCAGCGGACTGCCGCGGAGACGGAGCGGGAGCAGCGCATCCGCGAAAGCGCCGAGCTGGCTGTGCGGGAAAAGGAAATGGCGGACGCGCGCGCCGAGGCACTGGCTTTAGCGCAGACGCTGGCCGGGCAGTCACAGGCACTGCGCCAGCAGTTGGCAGCCATGGAGACACAATTGAAGGCAGGGCGGGCAGCGCTCGACCAGTTGCGCGAGGATCGCGCCAGCCGCTCCAGCGAGGCGGCCAAGTTACGCGCAGACCTGGAGCACCTGGAGGGAAGCTGCCTGACTGAGGTTAATGTCGAAGCTCAAGCTCTGCGCGCCGACCTGTTGATCGAGCGCCTGGTTGACGAGTTACTGGCGGCTGAGGAGGAGATTTGCCGCGGCCTGCGCGAGCGCATCGAGCAGATGGGTCCGGTGAACATGATGGCGCTCGAGGAGTACAAGGAGACGGCCGACCGGCACGGATTCCTCGAGACGCAGCGCATGGACCTGATCGATTCGATCGAGAACACGCAGGAGACCATCAAGGAGATCGATCAGATTTCGCGCACAAAATTCGACGAGGCATTTGCGCGAATCAACGAGAACTTCGCCCATGTTTTTGCGCGGCTGTTTCAGGGCGGAAATGCTTTCCTGCGCCTCACCGATCAGGAGAATCAGGCGGAGAGCGGCCTGGAGATTGTGGCCTCGCCGCCGGGCAAGAAATTGCAGAATGTACTGCTGCTCTCCGGCGGTGAAAAGGCGCTCACGGCCTTGGCGCTGCTGGTAGGCATCTTCCAGTTCCAGCCCAGCCCGTTCTGTGTGCTTGACGAAGTGGACGCGCCGCTCGACGAAACCAATGTGGGCCGCCTGGCCGACTTGCTGCACTCGCTCAGCAAGGACACACAGTTCCTGTTGGTCACGCACTCGAAGCGCATGATGCAGGCTGCGGACATGATCTACGGGGTAACGATGCAGGAGCTGGGTGTGTCAAAGGTGGTGAGCGTGCGGTTGGGAAGCCACGAGCAGAAGCGCGCTACGGCGTAGGTGCGTCTTCGATACAGGCAATTAATGACCGAAGGGTCAGGAATTGCCATTATTGCAAAGGTTGCAAGGTGACTGGCCGGCTCGAAGGAGGTTGGGCTGCTGCTCAACTGGTAATTCCCGGATGGCCGGTGATACGCCAACGGCAAAAAACCACATTACCAGGCAAGCTTCAAATCATGGCATTGGCGTTGCAACGCTCTGAGGATCGGAGGCTAAAAGGAAGAACGCTTCGTCGCGATCCGCAGCACCAAACAACAAAGTTGCGAAGCCACCGCCGTCCGCGGTTACGCCGATGCCGCGAACAAGATAGTAATAGACCTTTCCAGCTTCCGCCGTGAAACGGGCAAGCTCCGGCTTTGGATTTTTCCGGTCCTGCGAGGCGGCACAGGCATGATGCTCTCCGGGGGCAACAGATGCAAAGACGTAAGAATCGCGCTTAATGACTCCCACCCATGCGCCATCCAAGCCGACCCTGGTAGTGAAATACGTGCCGCTCTCTTTCTGGATAAAGTAAACGAGAGCTTTGCCGGGCTCGGGCGCGGCGGGTGGTTGCCCTTTGACCAGCTCTACAGTAAATGCGGCTTCCTTTGGGCCACAGGCTTGTTTGTAAATGGCATCCGCGGTTTGAGCGGTGGCGGACACGGACACTGCAAAAATCAAAAGGGCAAATAAAGCCTTCATGGCGCTTCTCCGGGTCGATTCTTAATCGAAGTAGCAACTCTCGACCTTCGATTGCGTTGTGCCGATGCGATTCGCGCAGACAAATACCATTGAAAGCGCGAATAGCATTTTCATGACTATGAGACAGTGTTCGCGTCGACGGGTTATGGCGAAAGTGTGGAAATAGAGTCAGCCAATACAAGCCTGTTCAGGTCTCGATCTCGGAACATTGATCCCTTAACGTAGAACGGTCAGGAATATGATTGTGTCCGGATGTCGGCTACTCGGCAGTTACATCTTCGCCAACTTCGTTAAGCGGTGATCTTCTGGTGAGGTCCGAGCAGGTATCTGCTATTTCTTTGATTCCGGCGATTGTGAACCAGGGGAATTTTGGGCGTAAAATTCGCCCCCGAAGGATCACGTCTCTTCGGAGGCGCTTGTATTGCACAAGTTAAGACGGGGACCAGTAGCCGGCGCTGGAGGTCGGTAGCGCGCGGCTACTGGTGATCCCTGCACTAACGAAGCTAGCTGCGGCTTCCCCTTTCCACGGCTACTTCGTGTCGCCCGGCTCTAAGAGAGCTTTCTTGCGCGCCCTCCGAACCATGTTGACAAGTGGAGTGTCTCCTATGTCGAACGGGCGTTCCGTGACGGCCGTCACAGGGGTGCGTGTCATTTTTCCACAGGGGATTACCAAGTCCATTTTGCATTTCGCGGATCCTCATGGCTGGTCAATTCTGAACACATTTGCGGTTACTGACGCATATTGACAAACCGAGCCAGTCGCCGGAGAATCGGAGGTTCAGTTCCCTCCAACGGAAGGCCTTCGCGTGACCGCTCTTTTGACAACGAACTTGGGCGAAACCCCCTTGATCGGCCGGGGCAAGGTGCGCGATTTGTATTCAGTGCCCACGGCGGGGCGGGACGCGTTGTTGCAGGATGCGTTGTTAATCGTTGCGACCGACCGCATTTCGGCCTTCGATCACGTGCTGGGCACGGGGATTCCGGGCAAGGGCAAGATTCTTACTCAGATTTCGCTCTTCTGGTTCGACCTGCTGTCGAACCTGGTTCCCAACCATTTGATTACGGCCGACGTCAAGAGCTTTCCCGCCGCGCTGCAACCCTACGCAGACCAGTTGGAAGGCCGATCGATGCTGGTGAAGCGGGCAAGAATGTTTCCCGTCGAGTGCGTGGCGCGCGGCTACCTGGCCGGTTCGGGCTGGAAGGAGTACAAGGCGAGCGGAATGGTTTGCGGCATTCCGCTGCCCGCCGGACTTCTGGATGGATCACGGCTTCCGGAGCCGGTGTTTACTCCATCGACCAAGAGCCAGGACGGCGCTCATGACGAGAACATCTCATTCGCCGATGTCGAGAAGCTTGCGGGCGCGGCCGATGCCGCTCAACTACGCCGGTTGACGCTGGACATCTACCGCAGAGCCGCGGAGCACGCCGAGTCGCGTGGGCTGATCCTGGCGGACACAAAATTTGAGTTTGGCAAAACGGCGGAAGGGATTATGCTTGCCGATGAGGTGTTGACGCCCGACTCCTCGCGTTTTTGGGAGGGCGCGTCATGGAAACCCGGCGGCCCGCAGCCTTCATTCGACAAACAGTTCGTTCGCGATTATCTTGAATCAATCCAGTGGAACAAAAAAGCGCCTGCGCCGAGTCTGCCGGACGAGGTTGTCGAGCGCACAAAGGACAAGTATCTTGAAGCCTTCCGCCGCTTGACGGGGCGGGAACTAAGCGTGTAGGACAAGACGCTTAGATCAGGGACGGAGCACACCGTGACTTGGGTAGATTGGGCCATCGTCATCTTCTTGGCAGTGTCGGTGCTGGGGGGACTTCAGCAGGGGTTCTTCCGCTCGGTATGCTCGCTGGGCGGGCTGGTGCTTGGCCTGGTGCTGGCGGCCTGGAACTACCGCGGAGTGGCGGCGTTGCTGAGGCCGCTTGTGCACATCGAGGATATTGCGGATGCGATCGGCTTCCTTCTGATTGCGCTGGTGGTGATGGCGCTGGCCGGCACACTCGGGTCAATTCTGGCAAAGACCCTGCACAAACTGGGGTTGGGCTGCCTGGACAGGCTGGCCGGCGGAATCTTCGGCCTTCTGCAAGGCGCGTTGCTGGTCACGTTGTGTATCTTAGTGGCTGTGGCTTTCTTCCCGAGCGCGCGCTGGCTGACGGAAGGCAAGCTGCCCAGGCAGTTTTTCGGAGCCTGCCACTTGAGCACGCACGTGAGCCCGGAATATCTTGCCGACCGCGTGCGCGAAGGACTGAAGATGCTGGAAGAGGAATCGCCAGAGTGGATGCATCCCGGCCGAAGTTGAGGCTGAAATGAATGTGGAAGGCGGCAAAAAGCAGGTTAAGCTATTTAAGGAGCAAGGGGCCGACGTGAAACGAGAACTGGAAAGCCTGGTAACGCAAATGCACTCCAGCGGCATGCGCTATGAGGACGCCGTGCGCGATTTCAAGAAGCAATACCTACGCGAAGTACTGATCGCGCACAAGGGAAACCAGTGCAAAGCGGCCGAAGAGTTGGGAATGCACCGCAACACGCTGAGCCGCGCCATGGCGGAGCTGGGACTCAATCTCGCCGAAGTTCGCGCCGGACTCAAGCGTCCGCCGCGCAGCGAACGTCCTTTGTACAGCGCGGCACGCTCGATCTACCGGCAAGGCTGACGCTCGATCTGAGGACATGCTGACAATTTCCACCACGCCTGAAGCGCGCGTCGCAATCGAGCCGGGCTTTGCCTGGGATGAGCAGGACGCCTACTTATTCGACATTGACGGCACACTTTTGCGCAGCCGCGATCGCATCCACTTCGACTCTTTCGCATCGAGTGTGCAGCGGGTGACGGGATTCGAGATAACGCTGGCCGGCATCCTGTTGCACGGCAGCACGGATCGGATGATTTTGCGCGAGGCCTGCCATCAGGCCGGCGTTCCCGCCAAGGTGCTGGAATCCCGCATCGAGGCCATCCTGGAAGCGATGCGCCTCTCCGTTGCCAGACGGCGCGACGAGATGGACATCGTGCGCATGCCGGGCGTCGAGCAGACCCTGGATCATCTGGCGAGACGGGGCGCGCTGCTGGGCATTGCCACCGGCAACCTGGAGATGATCGGTTGGATCAAGGTGGAACGAGCCGGGCTGCGCGAGTGGTTTCGCTTTGGCGGATTCAGCGACCACTTTTCGATCCGCGCCGAGGTGGTCGGACAAGCGGCGCAAAAAGCTCGGGAGATGGCCGGCAAGGGAGCCAGCATCTGCGTGGTGGGAGACACGCCGCTCGATATCGAGGCGGCACGGGCCAACTTTCTTTCCGTGATCGCCGTAGCTACCGGCAAATACAGTTTCGACGAGTTGTTGCAGCATCAGCCCGAGGCCTGCGCCTCGTCGCTTGCCGACCTGCTGACGCTAACACGGGCCGCGCTGTGAGGCCGCACCGACAGCAGATGGACACATGGATGAAAACCCTGTCGAAACTGAGAGCGAAGATCTGCATAGGCGGACTCCTGTTCGCGCTCTTGCCGGTGCATATCCTGGGACAAGCGGCTAGCTCAACCTCCGCGGACAAGCCGGCGGCGGCACAGGCATCGCCCGCCGCGGTCTCGCCCGCGAAGGATGGCGCCAAGGCGAAACAGCCGAGCCGCGAGGATAAGCGGCGCGCCGTAAAGCTCTTTTTCGATGCGACCAAGCTCTTCAAGAAAGAGCAGTTTGAAGAGGCCATGCGGGGTTACCAGAAGGCGGCAGCGCTTGACCCCTCCAATGCCAACTACGCGCTGGCAGCCGAGGTGGCCCGCAGTCATGCCGTAACGGCGCTGATTCAGGCGGCCGCGAAAGACCGGTTCCGCAGAGATGCGCCAGCGGAGCGCGCGGATCTGATACATGCCCTCGAACTCGACCCAAGGAATATCCAGGTTACCGAGCATCTGCACGAATTGGGCGCCGACGCCGCGCCCAGCCAGTCATCTCTGCCTTACGAGAAAGCAGCAAACTTAGTGGCGGAAGCCGTGCCTTTCGCGCACCCAGCCGGAGCGCACACGTTCCATTTGCATTCTAGCCAGCGCCAAGTGATCCAGGACGTGTTCAAGGCCTACGGGCTGGATGCAACTTTAGACGAAGGCATTCGTGGCCTTCTGATTCGGCTGGATTTGGATGATGCCAGTTTCGATCAGGCCATGGAGGCATTGCGCCTGCTGACCCACACGTTCTGGGTTCCGCTGGATGTTCATCGTGTGCTGGTGGCCGCCGATACGCGCGCCAATCGCGATCAATTTCAACGGCTGGAATTGGAGACCATCTACCTGCAGGGGCTGACGCAGTCAGAGTTGAGCGGGATAGGCGTCATGGCCAGGGATGTCTTCAATGCGCAGCGAACAACAATCAATCAAGCCGCAAGGTCAATGACGCTTCGGGCGCCGGAGAAGTCGCTCAACGCCTTCAACTCCACGGTTCGCGAGCTGCTGGACGGGCGAAGCCAGGTCTTGCTTCAGGTGCAGATGTTCCAGCTTGCGCGCACCAACAACCACAACACCGGGATTCTGCCTCCGCAGTCGGTCTCGGCGTTTAACGTTTATACCGAGGAGCAGGCGATTCTGAACGCGAACCAGAGCCTGGTGCAGCAGATTATCTCTTCGGGGCTGGCCGCACCGGGCGACACTCTGGCGATTCTCGGCATTTTGCTGGCCTCGGGCCAGGTTTCAAACTCCCTGCTCACCAGCGGCGTCGCTCTTTTCGGCGGCGGACTGACAGCGTCCGCACTTGCTCCCGGCTCGGTCACGGCTAACCTGAACTTGAACTCGTCGGACTCGCGCGAATTGGAGGACATTCAGTTGCGTCTCGGGGATGGCGATGCTGGGACGGTCCGATCTGGCACCCGCTATCCCATCCAGACCGCCTCGTTTTCAGGCCTGTCGGGCAGCGCTTCCAGTATTCCGGGATTGACCGGCGCGGGCGCCTCGGGCAGCCTGACTTCTCTTCTCTCCAGTTTGACCAGCAGCGTTCCCAACGTCCCGCAGATCGAGTACCAGGACCTGGGCCTGACGCTGAAAACAACCGCCAACGTGATGCGCAACTCCGAAGTTGCGCTTACCATCGACATGAAGATGACCGCCCTCAGCGGAACTTCCATCAACGGCAATCCCGTGCTCAGCAATCAAGCGTACTCCGGCGTGATTACGCTGAAGCAAGGTGAAGGAGCGATCCTTATCAGCAATCTGAATAAGCAGGAGAGCCGCGCCATCAGCGGAGTGCCGGGCCCGAGCGAAATACCGGGACTGAACGATGTCACCGAGAAAAATACACAGACCAGCGTGGCCACGCTGCTTATTGTGATTACGCCCCACGTGGTTCGCGGAACACAGGCCGCCGGGCATTCGCCGATGATGTGGGTAGATCGAGCCTCGCCATCAGCTTCCCAGCCTTAGTTTAACGAGCCGGCGAGCCAGAGAGGTTGACTGCCTAACCGCGTGTGGTGTCCCCAAAATTCATCGCATAAGGTAGAAGCCCAACCGCAGGTCCTTCGACTACGATTGACGCAGAAAACGCGCCAATCTTCGCTCAGGATGACAGTCCATTTGTGATGCGAACTTTAGAGACAGGACTCTGGGTGAGGACGCGAGACAATCGAGCTGAGATAGACTGTCTCAACCTCGGCCGCATCGCCTGGATATTGCCAACCCGCCGGCCCGCCTATTTACTGCGTGATGCCGTCCAACTTCTCCTGAAACTCGATGATCTTCTTGAGGACGTCATAGGGAGCCCCGCCAACTGGAATCAGGCGGCCGTTGACCACCAAAATGGGAGTTTCATTGATATTCAAATCCTCGGCAAGCTTCACTGAGGCTTCGACGGATTCGCCGGCTTCGTGGGTTGCGGAGCATGCTTCGATCTTAGCGGGATCGAGACCGGCCTTGACCACGGCGCTGTTCAAAGTAAGAGTTTCGCCATCGGGCGTTGCCAGTCCATCCTGGCCATCGAAGACAGCTGCGGCAAACAGAAAGAAGGCATTGCTGCCGCCCTGCTTGGCGACGCAGACGCCGTACTCGGCAGCCTTCACGGCTGCGGGGTGGATTTTGGCCAGCGGATAGTTCTCAAAGACGATGCGCGCCTTGGGAAAATCCACTGCCAGCTTGTCCATATTGGCCTGCGCGTCCTTGCAATGGGGACACTGGAAGTCGGCAAACTCGACCAGCTCGAGATCCTTTGAGGCCGAGCCGCGATAAGGGCCATCGGCGCGCTGTTGCAGTATGGCGCGATATTCCGCGAACGGGTGATCGCCAAAGGGAAGCAGTTGGTTGTCGGCGATGATGTGCTTTCCGTCGGGGAGCGCAAAGAATCCAATAACCCCCGGCTTCTGCTTGCCGGTCTTGTCGCCAACATAGATGACGACCTTACTGATCCCTTCGACGGGAGTTTTAAGGATGTCCTGAACCTGCCAGATGCGGTTCTCGTCGTAGCCCCAACTGCTCTCAAGGAACGCATTGACGGTGTCCTTGGTCGGCGAAGTGGCGGTGAAGTTTGCCGGATCCGGTTTAGGGAACACGGGAGCGGCAGATGGCGCAGGCGCCGAAGGCTCGACTGCGGCAGGTTGTTGTGGAGGCGCAGCCGGAACCTGCTGCTGGGCAACGGCTGTGAACAAGGGCGACGAAATTGCGGCCAGCACGGCTACACCGGCAAAACGGATGGACATACGGATCAAGCTGATTCTCCTTCGATGGCAATACCAAGGACGCTTCATTCATGGTAATGCTTCCGCGCGGGGTACAGGCGCAGATTGCATCAAACCTGAACTTTGACGGCGATGGGAAATCTGCGGCCCATGCCAAACGACTTCGACGTGACCTTCAGGACCGGCGCGGCCTGCTGGCGTTTGTATTCGGATCGTTCCACAAGACGCACAACCTGTTGGACGAGTTCGAGGGAGAATCCGTTCTCCCGAGCGATTGTTTCCGCGGTCTCGTATCGCTCCACATAAGCTTCGAGGATCGGGTCAAGTACCTCGTATGGCGGCAGCGAATCGGTGTCCTTCTGATCCGGGCGCAGCTCAGCGGAGGGCGGCTTTTCAAGCACCGCCGCTGGAATCACCTCATGGTCTCGATTGAGCCAGCGGCAGACCGCATAAACGCGTGTCTTGACCAGATCGCCGATCACCGCCAGAGCCCCCACCATATCGCCGTAGAGGGTGCAGTATCCCACCGCCATCTCCGATTTGTTGCCCGTGGTAAGCACTAGGGCCGAAAACTTATTCGATAGAGCCATCAGCAGCGCGCCCCGTATGCGAGACTGGATGTTCTCTTCGGTGGTATCGGCTTTCATTCCCGCGAACTGCGGCGCGAGCGCCCTGGTGTACTCGTCGAAGAGCCCGCTGATACCGATGACCTCGTACCTAATTCCAAGATTTGCGGCAAGCCGCCGGCTGTCTTCAATCGATCCGGCGGAAGAGTATGGACTGGGCATGCCGACACCAAGCACGTTTTCAGCGCCCAATGCCTCTTTGGCGACGGCCGCCACCAGCGCGGAGTCGATGCCGCCGCTCAGACCCACGAGAGCTTTGCGAAAGCCGCACTTGCGCACGTAATCGCGCGTACCCAGCACAAGTGCGTGGTATGCGGCAGCGGTATCGTCGTCTTCCGGAGCCGGCATAGCGGGCGCATCGAAATCGGCATTCAGATCGATCACGACCAGGTCTTCCTTGAACGAAGCTGCCTGAGCGATCAGCTCCCCGCGCGCATTGAAGGCCAGCGAGGAGCCGTCGAAGATCAGGCTGTCGTTGCCGCCGGCCTGATTGCACATCAGCACCGGCACGCCGTCGCGGCGGGCGATGGCAGCCAGCATCTCGCGGCGAAGCGCACGCTTCCCATGCCAGAAGGGAGACGAAGAAAGATTGATGTGCACCGATGGATGCTGGCCCATCAACTCTTCCATCGGGTCTATTTTGTACAGGCGACGCGGCCAGAAGTTCTTGTCGTTCCATGCGTCTTCGCAAATGGTGATGGCCAGCCGCACGCCGTCCAGTTCAACCACCTGTTGCGGCTTTGACGGGGCGAAGTAGCGCTGCTCGTCGAAGACGTCGTAAAACGGCAACAGGCGCTTATGCTGTTCAAGCAGCAGGCGGCCGCCATCCAAGAGAACCGCGGCGTTCACAGCCGGCTTGCCGCTGTCTCCGCCCGCAGGCAAAGCCACGCCTGCTACCACCGCGGTCGTGAATTGGCTGGTTGCCGCGGCAAGCTCATCGACTGCCGTGCGGCAGCGGGCCAGGAAACTCGGCTTCTCAAGAAAGTCGGCGGGGGGATAGCCGCAGATAGCCAGCTCTGAGAAAACAGTCAGGCGCGCACCCAACGCAGCGGCTCGCTGGCTGGCAGCAACGATTCTTTCCAAATTTCCGGTGAAATCTCCGACGGTTGGATTGATCTGGGCCAGGGCGATCTTCACATTTCTAGTTTAATCCCGCGGATGGAACGGACTGTCAGCCGCGGCGAACGGCCAACCGACGCGCAAGCCTGCAGAAAATGCTAAGAGCTTATCCTTAAACTGCGCGTTCGAGTAGCGCCGCTCTCCAGAGCGGCTGTACTGGCGGCGTCCACGCCGCCAGGGTTTGTGTG